>Ga0315320_10004944_pt1 | contig 10933 bp, 5 predicted proteins | sample M140m21515metaG_FD_203458 | JGI IMG/M metagenome (GOLD analysis project Ga0315320, IMG submission 203458) | Ammonia-oxidizing marine archaeal communities from Monterey Bay, California, United States - M1 40m 21515 | ecosystem: Environmental > Aquatic > Marine > Coastal | place: USA: California...
TACACTTGCTTCCGAGAAGATGGATAGCAGGTGCTCGGTGTTAGCTTCCACGCGGCAGGGCATCGAGTCCCATTCATCACGCTTGATCCGGTGGTCAAAGGCTGAGACTTGGAAATAGTCTTCAACGTCGACCGTGAGCATGTTTGGGACGGTCGTGGGGCAAGGTGTATGAGGCACTACTTCGCGTGCTTACTAGGTGTTGTCGCAGCTGGTTTCGTGATGGCTTGACGCCAAGCAATATTTCTTAAGTGAACCAAGGCATCGCTGTTCATTGACCAAAGTGCGTCTGGCCAGAAATCCCGATGTCGATCGTTTTCACTAACGCGTTCGGCTGGGGTCGGATTAAAAAGCAAATTAGCGAGGACTGTTTTCGCTCAGTGACATGCCTTCCCAAGAGTCGTGGGTTTCATCGTCCCACGGTTCTTCGTCCGCGTCCCACCCGGCATGAAAGTCTCCTGCTTCGTCTTCTTGTTCAGCTGGAAGTGATGCTTTCCGCGGAGGTTGTTTCGCCGCTGTTTCCGCCATCAATGTGGAGAGCGGTGTCGATGTGCTGTCTGCCGAATCCGCAGGCAGGTGCTGCACAAGCTCTTTGCGGTCAAGTCCCATGAGCCTTGTGAGCCGGTCGTTGCTGATGGACAAGACACGGAATGCTGTTAACAACACCATCCGTTTGTCGAGCCAAAAATTGGCGTTGTCAATATGATATAAATCCAAGATTTGTTTCCGTTCCACGCTTCTCAGGTCAGTGTCAGGCGGAAGGTTGATCTGAGCCATACCTGTGATGCCAGGCTTGACGATGAGTCGCCGCTCGTATCCGGGGATTACTTCGGATAGCAATGCCACAAATTCCGGTCTCTCTGGTCGTGGACCCACCAAAACCATCTCGCCCTTGACCACGTTTACGAGCTGGGGCAGCTCATCGAGGTGTAGCTTGCGAAGTACCCGCCCTAGACGCGTGATTCGTGAATCACCCTTCGAGGACCACTGCGGGCCATTGGCCTCCGCATCGACCCGCATGGTACGCAGTTTCAATACTTGAAAAGTCTTGCCTTCGTGACCAACGCGGGTCTGTCGGTAAATTCCGGGTCCGCGGGAAGTGATTTTTACAACGCACCAACAGAGGGCTATCAACGGCATCGCCGGAACCAAAAGTCCGAATCCGAGCGCTCGTTCCACGCGGTATTTGGCAGTAAAGTATCGGTAGCGACGGTGGTTTGCGGGTAGCGACTGTCCGCCACAGGATTGGTCAGATCCTGAGGGAATAGCCTCTGGGAAAAGTTGTTCTATTGTTTGCATCCCGTTGCCTTATCTAAAATGTCGCGTCGTCTCAATTGATTGGTGCCGTTGAAAGCTTCTACCGCCTAAGTCGCGCTTCGCACTGATTCTCGTCTAACCCTGTCAAAAAGCACCCGCAAATGCCATTAAATTGTGGTTTTTTTTCTCTCTAGACTGGTGGTTGCAAGGTGTTTTAATGTTCCCTAGTTAACGTTTACGGGGGTGTTTGTTTCCGCCGGTTAAAAGCGGCTTCATTCAACTCGGGAAGAAACTGCTGCAGGAAATCTTCCACTGGAGATGTTTTTTCGCCTGTGGCAGCGGGCGGCCCGGCTGCTTGTATTTTGTAAAGTGAGTCAGTCAGCCAAGCACGGGGGAATTCGGCAGCCTGCCAAGTGCCGCCGTCACTCCAACCGTACCAAACTTCGAAGCCAATCGAGTCGTTTTCACCTGGAGCCCGAAACAGCACTTTCCACAGGTTGTCCGTTCGATCACCATTTCGGATCGGTGTTGCCTGACGTGGTCCCGCCGGTTCGGTGCCAGAACTGCTGTAGCAAACCTCGGGCGTGTGGACAGCGATGGGCCCCCGCGGGCCACTAACCACGAAAACATTGACCGTTTCGCCCGTCATTACGTTCTTGTATTCGCGAACCATCGACCCGTAACACTCCAGGATTCTTTGTGTTTGTCCGTCTAGTTCCGTGCTGCTTTGCACCTGCCAGTCACCGCAACGTGAAGGCAAGTTCGCGAGGGTGTCGCTGATATTTTGTTTCGTAGCAGCTTTCGTCCAGCGACCACTCAAGTAGCCATGGGCGATCCCACTCGCGAGGATCAGCGAGATGCATCCGATCAACGCGACGAGCCTTGGTGCTATTCGCGCTGATTCTGGGGGAGTTTCCTCTTGCGACATGCGTTTACTTGTTGTTTCTTTTCGCAGGGTTGTTGTTGAACTGCTGATCGATTCTTTTCAATGCGATGCGTTCGCTGGGAGTAAGCGTTGCTCTTTTCAGTTCTTGAAAGTCCAAGCGAGACCAGATCGCGAGTGCTTCAGCTTCGTCGCCCGTTTCGAGCAAAGCCATGAGTAGGTGGAATCGATGTCTCGTGTCGTTACTTGTAGCCGCGGCCTCTCGAAGCCTACTTATCGCGTCGCTGAAGTTTCCGGTACGAAAGAGAACCATGCCAAGCGTATCGAGGAGCTCTGGGCTCTCTCCGACGAGGTCGATGGCTCTGTTGATCACGGCTAGTGCATCTCCGCTCCTGTCATCGAGTTCGGACAATGCGATTGCAAGATTGTTCAGGACCCGAACACTGTTGGGCGCCAGCGTTAGAGCGTGTTCATAAAGTCGCACTGCGTCTCGGTAGTTGTTGGTTGTCAACCGTAGAGTCGCAATAGCCTCAAATAAACGTGGTGAACTAGAATGTTTCTGAAGAGCTTTTACGAACAATTCTTCCGCTCGCGGTGAGAGCGATTGGTCACCAAGCAGAACAAGAGCATCTGCCATAACTGCGATTGCGTTGGGGTCGTCTGTTCTTTCGTAGTGTTCCTCACAAACAGCGAGAACTTTTTCAATCTTCCGTGTTTTTACCAACGCAGCAGCGTAATACGGGAACATTCGATCATCTTCTTCATAAGCTCTTCCAAGCCAAAATACTGACTCTTCGGTGAATCCGAGTCGTGCGAGTACTTGGCCTGCGACGCTGACCGCACTGGCCCCACCAGTCGCAGAGTTCGCGTTTTTGTCTGCCCAAAGCTTTGTCAGCTCCCCAATTCCTTCTTCAGTTCCAGTCGCGTTTGCCAGACGAAGGCGGATTTCCAAGGCGAGCGGTGAGGCAAAGCTGAGCGATTCGAGCTGGTCGACGAGATCTCCAGCGTCCCGCATTTCCCCAGCTTTGAGAAGCAGGTCCGCATAACGATAGACATCAATAGGACGTGGATTTTTAGAGTTTGCCAGAACGCGGTACTGGTCCCGTGCATTGGTGAACCATTTTTTCGTCGACTCTGCTTCCGGGGCTTGCTGTTCTGCCTGTTCCCATCCCTGCTGGTAGTAAGAAGCAAGTAACCTCCGTGCATCGCCGGTTCCGCGGTCACTCGTGTAAATGACATTTTTTAACAAGGACTCAGCTTGTGTTTTTTGTTCATTCGAGCCGCGATTCATTAAAATCATGGCATGCAGTACCGGGTTGGCGGTAGTCGAGGAATCCTGTTCCTGCAGTAGAGATTCAATCTCATCCCAAGGAATCGTTTTGTTTTCCTGCAGCGCGAGTGCAAGCGCGAGTCTGCTCCTGAGTTCAAGGTCGCGCGGAGCCAGCCGCACGGCCTTTTTGAGCATCGCCAAGTGTTCTTCTTCGTTGCCCGCAGCTTGGTGATACGTAGCTAAGGCTGTGTAGACGGCAGGTAGTTTTGGTGCCTTTGCGACAGCTTCGGTCAGAAAAGCTAAAGATTTCTCCATGTCTCTGATTTGCAGGTAAGTAAGGCCCAAAAGCAGTGAGCGTGTTGGCTCAGCGACGTTGCTCTTTGCGAGACGTTCCAGTTCTGTGCGTGCGCCGTCATTGCCGAAAAATTCGAACTGAAACCTGAGACGCAGTTGGTAGGCATTGACGCTGGAGTTATTGGAGAGTGTGAGAGCGGTATCCAATGCCTCCTTCACCTCTTGCAACAAGATGTCCTTTGCCGTCTTTGCGGATGCACTACGAGCTGCCATTACACCGGTTTGAGCCAGCAGCAGCCACGCGAATTCGTCGCGTTCATGCGCGGTTGCATTCCGCTTGGCAAGCTCAAGTGCTTCGTCCGAACTTCCCTTACGACCCCCTAAGTAAACGCCCATGGCAGCGATTTTGGGATCGACACTTTGCATCCTCTCAAATCGACTGTACTCCTCTTCAGCCTCCTCAAAACGATTCAATTTGATCAGCAACTGGGTAAGGCGTGCCGCGGTCGCCAGTCGCTTGTCGCCGTTGGCGATCGCCACTTTCAGCTTGGCGACTGCCGTCGTGTAATCGCCAGATGTTTCTGCGATCTCGCCCTTAAGAGCTTCGGCCAAGCCCCACCTTGGGCGGGCACGGGTGATCTGGTTTGCGAGCTTGGTTGCCTTGTTTAGGTTGGCGCGTTGTTGCTGGGATCTTGGGACATCTTGCTTTGCTTCCATGAGTGCAAGTGTTCCTTCTGCAAGTTTCCACCAAGTGCCTTCCACGCCCTCGATCGACTTGATGTTTCCGCATTGTTCGTGCAGTTGATTGAGGTCGAACTGAGTTGCTGAGTTGGTTTCGTAATCCGACAAGGCAAGCGAAAAACGTCTGTACAAGAATTCTGGTGTGACTTGTTCAATGGGGGTGGCCATGAGAGCTTGGTAAGCTGCAAGTGCGTTCCCATCGATCAAGGCTATTTCTGCCGCCAAATTTAAAAATTGTTGTGCATTTTTAGGTTGCTCTTTCGCAGCTAGCGTGAGCATTTTGATGGGTTCCTCTACTTGGCCCTGAAGTGAGTCAAGTCTTGCTCTTGTTGCGATGTAAACAGGGGAATCCGGACCCAGCTTCTTTACTATCTCTTGGAGTTGCTTTTCTGCATCATCCAACCTTTCCGATCTCGCGAGGGCGATTACTGCTGTCGCGCGGAGTTGAGCATTGTTTGGGAATCTTTCAGCGAGCACAACGAGCCGATCTACTTTCGGCTGGCGTTCTCGTCCATCTTTCGGGTCGGGCATTCGAAGAAGCAAAAGCTCAGTGCTCGCTTGGAACAGTTCTCGTGCCTGTTCCTCTCCGGCAGGCAGTTGCTCTAGTTGAGTGTTGAACGCTCGAGCGAGTTCGCGAATACCTGTAAAGTTTCTGCTAGCGGGTTGCTTTTGTAGCTGTTCGTTAACCAGTGCTTCAATTTTTTTGAATGAAAGATTAACTGAGTCTGCCTTGATGTCTCGCCAAAGTTGAAATGCCTTTGTGTAGTTTCCTGCGAGCTCCCACGCTTCTGCTGCCAATGCTTCGTACGGGGATGGAGTGGTCGCATATCTTGCTGCTTGCTCGTATGCTCCCGCCGCCTGGTCCCAAAGATTCTGCTGTTTGTAGATTCCAGCCAGCAATAGTAAAGCTTTGAATTTTGCTTGGGGTGAAATGATTAGCTGTGATTCGGTGGCCCGTTTGAGTCTTTTCACGGCGTCATCGAGGTCATTTCTTCTCAGGGCAAGTTCGGCTTGTAAGACACCGATTTGCCACTCTGCTGCGGCTAACCGAGTCTCCTCAGTTGCTCTCCACGCCAGTTCTTGTGGTGTGTTTCCTGCGTTTGCAGATAACCTTTTTCGCTGTGCGATGGTCTTGCCTAATAATTCAACGGACTCTGTCGCCTCGGAGACTTCCCCTTTTTCTGCAAGTAGGGAAGAGCGGATAAGTTGCAATTGCAAACTCCCGACGCCGAGTTGTGTGATGCCACGATCGAGGACCTCTATCTCGTTGAGTTGTTCGTCTTCGGCGGTGAGCCTTGCTCGAGCGAGAAATGCTGATTCCAGCAGCGTCGCCGAAATGTTGAGATTTGAGATAGAAAGCAACTGCTCCAGTTGCATCGCTGTTTCGGGTCGCGTCGTTTTTGCGTTTAGAGAATTTTCCAACCATTTTAAAGCCAAGCCAAAGTCAACTTGCGGGAAGTCTTGTCTCGCTTGCTCCAAGCTCGGAAGGGTGTATGCACTAGCATTCTTCTTCGAACCTTTCGCGTTCGCCTCTGCGGCGACTAGGCGATTGAGTGCACTCAAACCGAATGTCGCTATTAATTCGTCAGCTTCATTTGACGTTTCAGGAAGCCGGTACTTGAGAAGGGTGGCTTGAGCGAGTCCGTTTTCACTGAGTGACCGCAGGTGCTCCTCTACGTCTTGCAAACACTCCGGATCATCTATCAGCAATGTCTCCGCGAGGGTGGTCGGACGATCGACTTCTGACTCGAAAATTGCAGCGGCAAGGCGGACCTCGTCGGGATCGGCTCTCCATGCTTTGCCGAGAATGGTAGGTAGTGGTTGGGCAGCGAGCCACTGCCAATAGTTGGTTTGCCTAAGCTTTGTTAGCTCACCATCTGGCAATGACAACTCCGGGTTTTTGTCTGTTGAGTCGGAGTCTACTAACAAAAGTTTCGCAAATGCGACTGCCTTCAGCATCGTCGCATCATCCTCGGGAGGGGCCAATGCAATGGTCTGTCGTAGAACGTCGTCGGCATAGGTTTGCCCCAGTTGGCTCTCTCGAATAATCAGCCGCTTTTGCACCTCACTTCGGGTTGCCTTGGTTGTCGACTTATCGAGGGTAAGCTTACCGAGAGCCTTGACGAGGTAGCGTCTAGCTCTGTTGACTTTGTCAGCGCGGTTGGCTGGCGGGACGCTTGCTGCTGTGTCGGCGGTAAACGCCAGTTCGACAATCGTGGGGGTTGAGTCAGGTTGAATCTCCAAGAGCTGGTTAAGCCAAACGAGCTTTTGCTCCCAATCCTCTTCCGCACCTGCTGCTTTGGCTTTGTCGCGAATTACTGACGCCAGATTGGTGCTCTGGTACCAGTAAGCTGACGCCGTTGCGGCGGCCAACAATGAACCGACAACTAGAGTGGTCAACAGGAGTGGGCGATTTAACTGCCACTGTAGTTTCTTCTCTTGTTCAGCTTGTGGGCTGGTTTGCACTGTCGCTGCACTTGACTTTTTCATAACGTCTGAATTGTTGACCCCGGTGATTTGTCTTCGTTTGGCCGAGTGGTTTAAGGAAACGCACGATCCTACGAGCTTATTTGCGCCGTTAGATAGCGATAATCACCATACCGGTAAGCGTATTGTCGTGATGGGACCCCACTGAATACGGTGCCTACAACGTGAGCCCCAGCAGCCTCAAGTCTCCTACTGCTTCGAAGTACTGACTCGGCTCTGCTCAGGTCACGCATAACGCAAACGAGTGTTACGTCCGTTTCACCGGCGATCGCGAGTGTTTCGCCGGCCGACAAGACTGGAGCGGTATCAATGACCACGTACCGGTACTTGTCCAACGCTTCGTCAAGAAGATTTCGAACTCGATCTGAGGACAGTAGGCGATGTGGGCTTTGCGTCATTCGTCCTGCCGGGAGTACATGTACTAGCTCACCGAGCGTATGATCTGTCGCATTGTCAAGTGTGGATTCACCCGACAAGACGGATGAAAGGCCCGGCCCCATCTCGAGGCCAAAAATGTCGTGTTGGTCCGGACTTCGCAGGTCAGCGTCAACCAATAAAACTGTTTCGCCGCACGCTTTGGCTAACGATATTGCCAGTTGGGAACTGACGCTGCTCTTGCCTTCTCCTGACATGCTACTCGCGATCGTGACTGTTCTTGCTCCCTTCGTTTCTTGGGAGAGCATTAGATTTGCCCGCAGTGTATCGATACTTTCCTCAAAGACACGTTGCTTCTTTGTTTGTCCAGTCCTACTGGGGATCTTCGCAACTTCACCAAATGGAGCGAGGCTTGCCTGCTCCAGAAGGTGTGTGTCGCTTACGCGTTTTGACCTTATTTCCAACAACAGTCCGATTCCAAAAGGTGCCAGCATCCCTAGAATGCCCGCAACGATCATGTTCCTGTAGGGTATCTTTTGTGTTGGTGTCGAAGGTGGAGAAGCAGGGCTAACGCTGCTGACCCCGCTCCCTCTTCGACGCTCGATTTTCGTTTCCGCCAGCTTTTGCTGCATGGTCCCAAGTATTTCTACAGCGATTGCTCGGTCGTCCTTTGCGAACATCAATTCAACGGCATTGCCGCCTTTGCGTTCCAGCTTTTCTTTTTCTATTTCGTATTCAGATGCGATGAGCGCGCGTTTCGCTTTTATTCTGGCGAGCTCCTGTTTCGCCGAATCAGCCTGTTCAATGTTTGAAGCTGCTTGTTGCTGAGCAAGCAATTCCTGTGACCTTGCGGCTGCCTCTGCAAATCGCTGCTTGATGGCATCAACTGCAAGGGATCGTGCAGTTTCTTTCGCTGCCAGAAGTTGGGCGTCAAGCTCGGAAGCCTTTTTTTCCAAATCAGTGTAATAGTCTTGTCTTAGCGTTTTCAGTCCCTTCTCTTCCATCGATCGCAGCGTAGTTTTCTTGGCTTCTAAAAGACCTTGCAATCGGACAACATCTGGGGCTGCCGCCACAAAGGCCTCTATCTCAGATGAAGTCGGCTCGGGCAGCCAAGCCATCTTGTCCTCTGTCGGTCGTTTCGGCGAATCACTGCGACTGTTTGCCAGTTCGGATTCCATCCATGACTCCTGTAAACGGAGGTCTTGCAATTCGCGACGAAGTTGCCCTAGCGTCTGGATGTCGAATTCCAATGCCTCGACCGGATTGTTCGGATCAAAGCCCAATGCGCTCTTGCTAAGTTGCTCGATCCTGCGTTCATAACCTTCTACTTCGGCTTTCCACACATCGATTGACGGGGTTAGCCAAGCCTCGAAATTGTCAACTTTTCTGTTGTCCAATAGTTCGCGGCGTGCAATGAAGGAGTCGGTTACCGCATTGCAGATAATTGCGGATTCCTTCGCGTCCGCGGCCTCGTAGCTGATAGAAAGCAGTGAGGTCGATGGATTTGATACTGTAAGTTTCGCGCGGATTCTGGTTTTCGCCATTTCGGGATCGGTGTAGCCCGCCGCTTGTACGTCTGGCTTCGTCACCACATCATCGAGCACGAAGTCAGAGCTGATTATTTGCCGCTCAGTGCGTGCGTTCCCTCCAACATCGGCCGAATCCTCGAACACAACGTAACGATTGTTGATTTCGAGCACGTGCGTGGCGCGAAACATAGGTACGAACGCAGCGTAAACGGCGAATGAGGCGGCAATTGCAAACGCCAAGCCAAGAGGCGTTGCCCAGTACCAGGCATGTCGCAGGGTTGTCAGGAGAATCCGTGGATCAAACTCGACGTTGACAGAAGTCGTTTGCTCAGTCGAGCGAGTCGAGACTGGTGGCATGGGGTTCCTCGGGACCACAGACTTTGTCGTCTGTGCGTTTGCTTCGGTATGGTTTGAGTTAGTGTTCATATGTCTAAGATGTTTGACTGATTTCGTTCAGTTGCTTTTCCGCCCGGCCTGTTAAACGGGGCTTGTTTTCCATGACGTACAGATGTTCCCAATAAAGCTTGATTGCCCAAAGTAGCAATGCAGCCGTCGGTATCATCAAGTAACCGGACCAATCGTGAATAAGGGTTTGTGCTTCCTTCGAATCAAACTTGCTGATAGTGAGGCCGATGACGCAGATTCGCAGTGCATTTACAAACAGGGCGAGCGGTACAGCCGCCACCAAAATGATGATCCCGTCAATCCAATTCCGTTTCACCGTTGCTGCCCAGAAAAATGCCAACGCCATCACGCCGACGAAAATACGGAGTCCAGAGCATGCTTCTTCCACAAGCAAGTTCTGCTCCCCTATGCTGATCACATGACCGGTCATCACCGCGGGTTGTCCGAGAATCAGCAACATAGCCGCACTGATGTGTGTGGCGATGCCTTGCAGTGTCCAACTTAGCCCAGTCTCGAAGCGGTATGGCAATGGCACCATCATGAAGAGGAATAAAATCGGTGCGGTCGACCACCGCAAAGCTGGCCACCCGGCAAGCAACCAAACAAGTCCTGCAACCAGTACTGGAATTGAATAACCGTCGAGGAAATCCATGTACAAGAGGCGACTTGCCGAGTGTAACAGGGCAGCCACGGCGATAAGGAACGCGCCTCTCCATGAGACTCTTTGCGAGATGCCGGGAAATGTTTCGCGTTTGATCCAAACGAGTAGCAGTGCTAGCGGTACGACGAGAAATCCGTGCGAGTAGTCGGGTTCGTTAGACCACCGCTCACTCAGGTATTGGATCGTTGGAAGAAAAGCGAAGATCGATGTGCTGAACAGCACGACGCTGAGAACAATGGCGGTCGGTGTTAGCAAGTCCTTGGCGTTGAAAGGGACGAGCGCGGCGTCCTTGGCTGCCACAGCGTCTCTCGCTCCCGCCTTGCGTTGCCGGTCGGCGTTCTTCTTGTGTGCCGTGGATCCCGCGTACTGGGACGCACGCGGAACCGCCCGCTCCTGCACATCTCGAAGAGCCTCTCGGCCGATCGGAAGTTTCTTGCGTCGCTTTCGTTTTTTGTTCACATTTGCCACGTCTGTTCAACTCAAATCATAGTGCGTGCACAACTTCACACATCTACTGCCGCGCAACTTCGTCGTCGTGGGTGGCGGCGGACCAGCAACCACTTGGGAGAAACGTAACGATTGTGAGGTTTGTACTCACGAAACTAGAGACCGTACCGATTATCGAACCCGCGTCTCTGTCTTGCCCGTGCCGTTCTTCGGCGAGAAAGCCCGCGTTCATCGCGTGCTGTAACAACTGCCCGTCGTTCCAACCATGTTAAGCACGTCATGAGATTTCGTCAAACTGCTAACGTTACCAGATTTCAAGAAAGTATTTTTCTAGGTTCTTGAGGGCAAGTCAGCATTATCATTCACCCCTAAGCATGAAAAAAATACACGGTGTTAATTAGTGCATTTTCTTAGTTCCGCTGGATTTGTATCCCGCCATCGAAAGCACAGTTTAGTTCCTGCCTCGTCTGTTTCTAACAAATTTACCAACTGTAAATCGCTTTAATCGTTTCCACGGTTGAGATGTAGGAACGTTGAGTTGCAGGACCAGGCGTTGGAGGCGGATCTGATCGTCTTTCAGGCTTAAC
>Ga0315320_10004951_pt1 | contig 10930 bp, 16 predicted proteins | sample M140m21515metaG_FD_203458 | JGI IMG/M metagenome (GOLD analysis project Ga0315320, IMG submission 203458) | Ammonia-oxidizing marine archaeal communities from Monterey Bay, California, United States - M1 40m 21515 | ecosystem: Environmental > Aquatic > Marine > Coastal | place: USA: California...
CAAGAAACAAATTTCATATACACCTGAGGCATATTTTATTTTGACCTAAATAAATAACACAAAACAATATAAACACAACACGCGAGTATGATTATCCCACGTATGCTCTTGTAACTCAGTTGGTTAGAGTGCTGGTCTTATGAGCCGGAAGTCGCAGGTTCGAACCCTGCCAAGAGCAACCCTTCAATTAAATCCCATGAATCAAATGACCCTTTACATATTTAGCGGTGTGATAACTGATCATCACTCCCGCCAATCCAATCACCATAATTTCACTGATAGATTTCAAATACTTTTTCGTATGCATGCCTTTCACAATCCCAATCATAAGCAAAGCGAGAGCACTGGACCATATCATTGCCCGTTTGATCCACGTTTCGTCATAAAAAGACAGGAAGAAGAAAGGCATCAATGGAATACCCCCGATTAAGACAAAAGAGACAAATGTGGCCAATCCCGACATAAATGGCGTGACCTTTGCCTTGGAAACATCTATCAAACTGGTATAACGAGATATACCCATAGAAAATCCATCCGCGAGTAAACTGGCGAGACCCAATACCAACGCATATTTGGGTGCGATTTCAGCACCTAATATACCCGCAATGATGGCGACGGTTGTGATCACCCCATCCATCCCACCGTAAATAAATTCCGATAAAATCATATTTATTATACTATATAAGCAAAGTATAATAAATATATATAAAATGGAAATACCACAAGTAACCTGTCACTTGGAGTTTGAAAAAGATATCATAGAAGAACGGATGGAATGGTTTTATTATAGAGTGCAACACATGAAATGTGGGCTGAACTATAAATTAAGAATTCTCAAAAACGCGAGTCATACTTCATTGCGAACCTATATACGAGTACATTACCTACTGGGGGAACCGATTTAAATCAATAGGTTGGTTTCATTGCGAATGGGGAGTTTCAAATCCACATAAATATCTATCCCACTGGTCTTGCACTTTTGGCAAAAGAACACGTCTCCATTTAGGTTGGTGGGGTCGCCGGAAAACCATGGATATTGGATCTTTTCAAGCACCCCTTTTTTCATCAACAAGCACTTGACATCCACAAAGTCCACCTTGAGTTCAAGTACCTGATTGGTGATCATTTCATTGGCTTCCTCTATCGTAACATATGAATATGCGTTGTTTTCGTTGAAATCCACGTCTTTGATAAAGTTCATGGACTTCATATTGGTACTGGAGATGGAAGACGCAGACACAATGTCGTGATCCATTTCAAAAAAACGAGGGAGCACTTTGGAAGAATCAAATACGCAAGAACTAGACAACCACAATATGTAGTCGTATTCGATTTCACCATTCAATGGAACTTGTTCGGCACCTTTGGTCACATCACACTTCAAGCACTGGTTTTTATGAATAAAAAGAGAAGATTCACATATATTGGCCAACAAGGGTCGGATGTTATGGGTCAAACAATATCCCAAAAATTCGGTCCAGCAACGTAAAAAAGAGTCGGAAAAGGTGTTGCCCATGATACATATTGCGACGACCTTGGTGCTTGAGGCAGGTGATGATACGATTTGATTTGTTTCTTTAATGTCTTCAAATGAGGTCATTATGAATTAACCACGTGTTGTCTTTTTATATTCATTTTATGATTGTACTGGTTTCATTAAATCCATGATATAACGACAATAGTCATCCAATAGACCATTTTTTTCGTCATAATCTTGGTTGCCATTTAAAACCAACACATCGTCTTGATTCATCAGCCATGCGTCGTGATATTCGTTGTTCTTTTTCAAATACTCACTGGGTATGTTTTCTTCGCCATCGCGACATCTTTTTTTGATTCGCTTTAAACAGACTTCGTGATCTGTTTGTAAATACACAAACCGAACATCATCCAAAAAGGACTGGAAATGTTCAAACCATTTGTTGTAAATTTGATATCCAAACGTATTAATCTTTCCTTCGTCATAAAGCATTTTACAAAACACATTTTTGTCCGTATATAAACTCCGCTCACAAATGATGAAATCACAATGACTTTCCACCGCTTCCTTCTGGGCTTCTTGTAAACGCTGTAGTCGGGAAATGTACGCCATCATTTGAAATTCAAACCCGTGCTTATGTTGATCTTGATAGAATGCTTCAATCATGTTTTTACCGGTGGTTTTATCTTGAATCGTCATCCAAATATCCACGGGTTCCTGAATAGTCATATACCTCTTGTCGTGTTTTTCGCAATAGGCCTGCAAATGCTTGACAAGCGTAGATTTTCCGCAACCAATACCGCCTTCCACGAAAACAATGGGAAGGGACATGTTTGTATCTTTATATGAATGGATAAAAAAAAGGGGGGATTCTTCTTCAATTTTTTTAAAGAAATGAAGAAGAACGAATGGAAAAAATGTGGAAAAAAGTGGAAAAAATTGAAATTCATGTGAATGAGAATTTAAAACCACAACAAACAAACCATGCCTCGCATCACCGTCCCCAATATACTAGGAAAGCGTTACAGTGAAATGGGTATCACCGACTTTCCTAAAACAAGATTAGGACTTCCGGATATGCGTAGAAAATTCAATCACCAATGGTGGAGGATTATCGAGAAACAAATAAAAAAAGAGCAAGAAGAGCAAGAGGCAAAACAAAAGGAGCAAGAGGCAAAACAAAAGGAGCTAGAGGAAAAACAAGCACGCGAACGATTGAAGACCACCTTTCAAGACATTGACTCCGAACCGTGTGCGATTTGTTACGAACCAAAAATCTTTTCACACGCAACTCTGAAATGTAGTCACAGCTATTGTTTGGACTGTTTTGTCACACATTGTCGTTCCGAGAATAAGTGTCCGCTTTGTCGGGATGAATTTGCGTCAATTGTCAAGAAACCCAATGTAGCTCTGAATGAATACAAGGACGCTATTGCTTATATGTCCATGAAAACGAAACAACACACCTATAAAGATGATGTTCTGGAACTACCCCAATACATTTACACCCAATTAAACGATTACACGACCACCAAAAGGGAGGAGATTTTCGGTGAAATGATGGACGCGATTCATTTGACCGTGATTCGCTCCATCCGCGCCACCTGTAAGTATTACGACACCCAAATCGCAGAGTGTTAGGATTTAAACGCATTCAATAAGACACGTGGATCTTGCTTCATACGACGCCACTTGTTCCCATCCTCCCAATGAAGAGTCATATTTCGGTCTTCGTAAGTAGTCTTCAATATCGTTTTGCCATGATGAGTTTCTTTATTCTGAAAATCTACAATTAAACAGCGCTTTTGATGTTGTTTCAACATGTCAAAAGAGACGGTCCACAGTGGTTCCGTTGGGTCCGACCCATAAATCAGTTTTTTTTTGTGATCCACAATACGCAACGCACCAGTGTGATGAGGATCATACCAAAATTCCATGACTGACTTCTTCTATTGTATTATATATGCACATTTTTTTATATAGATATACCCACAAAAGAATGACATTGTTCAAAAAAACACTGATGTTTGCTAACAGTATGGGATAAGCTTGTAAATCATACGCATATAGAGCCAAACACAAGGACGCCATGAGAATAAATCCAATGAAAAACGGCGATAAACCAGACACATCATTGGTTCTCACTACTTTAATGGTTTGGGGAATAAAACTCGCAAATAAAAATCCACAGCCGATATAACCAAGTATCACGTTGTGGGTGGGGTTCATAGTCTTTGTATACTACTGAACAGATTTATTTACATTGTCTCAAAAAAACAATCCATGTTGTCGGGAATAATTCACGCACCAAATATTTAATAATATAAATAGAACCACACTCAACAGGACATTTCGCATGACTTCATTGGGTTGTTCTATTTCGGGACGAAACACGTAAATATCCACAAAAGACTCAATCAAATAACTCCCGATTACCGATCCGATCATAGACAACATAAAAAGGAGGTACAAACGATGTTTCATAATGGTTTGGAATATTTTCCCAATATCGTGTTTCTGTAAAAGCACGGGCATCCTGAAGTGAAAATAGACGAGGACCAGTAGCGCAAAGATAGAGATCACCACCTGGGAGGTCATCATGGTGATATTAAAAAAATGTTTTAGCGGAAACGATAACAACAGAGCTACTTGTGGGATCGGTACACTACAAACAAAAAAGGCCCATAAAAACAAGGTAATGTATAACCCATAGGTGGTGCCGTTTTTATACCCATGCAACATAAAAACACCTAAAAACACGATTGACAGTATATTAAAAAGCACCTGATTGACCGTTGTTTCCGAATAATGAAAGCGTTGGTTCAACACAAGTATACCGATAAATGCTGTGGAAAGTATGACAAGAAAAACAGGATTCAACAATTGATTCATTTATAATGAACGAAGAAAAAAGAATATAAGCATAGATTAAGAAATAGTCTATAAAGATGTTTCGCTCTCTTCTTGTCTTTTCCGCCTTTGCCTCCGTCCATGCAAACATGGACCACTTTCATCACTTTATGAATAAATACGAAAAAGCCTATTCCCATGAAGTCGAATACCGTGAAAAATACGAGGTCTTCCAAGAAAATGTAAAACGCATTGAACAATTGTCGGTGTCGCACCCCCATTTGACGTTTGCCATGAATGAGTTTGGGGATCAGCGCGTGGAAGAATTTCACAACACCATGAAGGGATTCCACACCGTGTCCAAGACCAAGCAATGCGACCCCTATGTGTTTTTAAACATATCATTCCCGGCATCGGTAGACTGGCGCGACGAGAATGCGGTCACTTCCGTAAAAAATCAAGGACAATGTGGTAGTTGTTGGAGTTTTTCGGCAGCGGGTGCCATGGAAGGCGCTTGGGCCACTGCCACCGGAGAACTGGTGAATTTGTCGGAACAACAACTCATGGACTGTTCCACTCGCTATGTGAATTTCGGTTGCAATGGCGGTGAAATGGATCACGCATTTGCCTACGCGATTGACAACGGCATGTGTTTAGATGACGATGTTCCTTATTTGGCAGTGTCGTCGTCGTGCTCCGATGAAGAAAAAGCGTGTGACCGAAAGGCGGCCTTTTCGTCGTGCAAAGATGTGCCGAGTGGAAACGAAGTCGCCCTCCGAGAAGCGATCCATTTCACCCCCGCATCGGTGGCCATTGAAGCCGATACTAAAGTTTTCCAATTTTACAAGGGAGGTGTCATCACATCCAGCGATTGCGGTACTACCCTAGATCACGGCGTATTGGTCGTGGGATACGGAAACGACGGCGGTCAAGATTACTGGCTCGTGAAAAATAGTTGGGGTGCGGACTGGGGGGAGAATGGATATGTCCGCATTGGTCGCAGTGTGAATACAAACGATGATGGGGTATGTGGGATCGCCATGCAACCGTCGTTTATTGAGGTCTAATTACAAAACCGTTTGTTTGTGTTTATAAATCGTTTTCAATAGTTCTTCTCGTTGTTCACTCGTAATATGATTTAAATAAGCCCGCGCGGACATGTTGTATTCCTCGCGGATTTGATACTCTATATGCGCCGGATTTTCGGTGCGATTTTTACGCCGACTCACTATCCCAATACCATGCCTATACCAGCCATTTTCGTGGCGACAATTCGGGCATGGTATTGTGTCTTCTAGGTCTTCTGCGTCCGAATCATAGGTTTCATGATCCTCCTTGTATTCATATGTATTTCGCATTTGAAATACTTTGTGTTCTTGAAAACAATTGTAATGCACCTTTTTATGGCATTTATCGCAGCTGTAAGTACCACAATTCTCATGGTGTAAGGGAACTCGCGTAGTTTTGCTTAAATTATCTATGGTGGATTCGGCCAGGCGAATATTTGGATGCGTTTCCTCACTTTCCAAGATGGATTCAAAACAATATGGACATGTGTCTTCCGCTTCTTCCAGTTGTTTCTGATATATATGATTGCTCAACTCTTTATAGACCTCTTCCATTTTCGTTGCATACATGGAAGACCATTGTGCCCGCTGTTGTTCATAGGATTCTTCGTCTAATGTCCCATCATTCAGTTTTTTATTAAGGCTCTTTTTGACTTGTGTAAATGGCAAAAGGTTTTCAATATCCGTGATATAATGATGGCACGATAAACATACATATTGACACAATTCCAACTCTTTCTGGATGTCTTCTTTGCTGGCACCTCTCATCACCATGGTACAAATGGATTCCCCCTTTTCAAACATATTGCGGTGGTCAAACTGAAAGCGAACGCCGGGATGTTGTCTTGTTGTCTTACAAATTTCACAACAATCTTGTATACCTTTCCATGAATTGACATGGTCCCATAAGTCGTTGCGGTCATCTTCGTGATTCGCCCAGCACAAATCGCATAGTTCTTCCCCAGACCACATCCGTATAGACCCTTCTTTCATTTTGGGAATAGGCTTTGTGCACTCATAGCATATATGTCTCTGCGTGCTAGACAAAAGGCTGGAATAATCAATACGACGATCCATCCACACATGAAGGGGAATTTCGCCACATATAGTGTCATAAAGACTCTCGGTTAGTGTCGGGGTTGCTTCTTTGAGGTGGGTATATATTTCTCGTTTGCTCTTTGAACTATTATGAATATGCTTTAGAATACTCTCTCTAATTTGACTCTGAAACTCCATCTTCTCTTGGTTGGTCTGGACTTCCACGCAATCACTACATACACCATGTTTATCCAGAATATGGCAGATTTTGTCTTCCTTTTTGACTCCACAATTGGCGCATAAAAAGGGGACCTTTTTCACACTGGAACTGGATGTGACCCGGCAAATAGTGACGCATACCCCATGCGCATACAATTTCTCATGTATCTCTTTCCTCTCTTGGAGATCACAATTACATTCCATGGTTACCTATATAGCATAGAAGAATATTATGGGAACTTCAATTTTTTCGTAATTCGCCCATAACTTATAGAGACCCATCCATGCAAGGACGCCCGCATTTTGACCAAGACTGTGGCTTGACGCCATCGCAATCCGTACAATAGAGATATTTCGGGTAAGTATGGCGCGGTCGTCCACTGTGGCGACAAGTGCGTTTTGCGGAGGGTTCTTCAATGGGTTGGACATCGTGCTGGTGCACGGTTGTGAATATACGTTCAATCTCTTGATGTACCTTGTTCATTTTATGGTCGCTCCAACGGTAGTAGTCTCTCAAGTTCATGGCGGAATTCACATAGTGGGAATATTCGTCGTCAACTTGTTTCCATAACTTCTCGGCTTCGTCTTTCGCAGACCCCAGCAGTTTAATCAGTTCTTGCTCTCCGGATTCTTCATCTTGTTGGATGCTTTTTTGTAGTGCGTCTAAAAGGTTACGTCGCTCGTGAACCGTCAACTTGTCCACCGAACTCGAATCAAATAGGTCTACCACAGTGCACATGTGTGTGTGTCAATACAAGATCCATACAAATAAATGGGTTAGATTTTTACTAATTGGGACAAAATCCTTATTAGTAAAAATTCTAATATATATTAGGAAAGGGGACACTATTATTACGAGTATCGTGAAAGAACGAGGACCAGAGGACCGCAGAAACCAGCAGTTGCTTGCCACCAGCGAGCAACACCATGTCGCGCCGCAAGAGTGTAGGAAAGAAAATAAATGCGGATACTCCACTATCGCCGGAGATACTTGCGGAAGTAAGTAGGACATAGAAGTGAATCGTATACGTTGAAATACTTACGGACCCCTTCCGCCCCCCGTACCCAGCAACCATTGTCCGAACGAAAGAAGCTCCTGCGCATGTTGCAGGAAAGCGTGCACGAAGACCATGAAAAGTCGGAGAACGCAACCAATGCCATCCTAGAAGCGGCGAAGAACACGGCGGGTAAACTGAAACACGACTACAATGTCAAGGCGGAGAAAGCATTGATTACTATCCACAAAAAGATTCAGTCTGCCCAAGCCGAAAACGATTGGGATGCGGAAGAAGCAGACCATCTCTACGATCAAGTCCACGATATTTTCTATACTCCTGAACACGAGGCTTCCGAAGAAGAGGACGAGGAAGACGAGGAAGAAGATGCCGAAGAAGAGGAAGAAGAGGAGGAGGAGGAAGAAGAAGTCCATGAGCCTCCTGCTAAAAAATCCAAGTCCAAGAAAGCCATGTCGTCTCGTCCGCCTGGCCGCGCGCCCAAAGGAAAGACGTGGAGCGAAGAGAAACACCAGTGGGTGTCGATGAATGCGCAGGTGAAGAAACCGTCTCCCAACAAAGCAGCCCTTGCGGTGCGTCGTATTGCTCCTCCCGGAAAGAAGTGGAACAATAAGGAGGGGAGGTGGGTGTCCACGAACACATACCTTCGTCGTCTGGAATAAAGCAGTAACCGAAAAGAGTTAAAAGATATAATTCTTAAATAAATAACTAAAATGGACCATGGACTTGGCCCGTTCTTCTATATGTCCGATGGTCAGATTTAATTCCGCCAAATCAACCGAGACCATGTTTTTACTCATCATTTTGTCAACGATATTTTTACATGGTCCTAGTTGTAAACCACCCTTTACAGGTGTCCCAGTGGAAGCCAACACAGATGGGTCCAAAACATCTACGTCAAACGAAAAATGGACGGGGCTATTTCCGATAAAATTAGAAATCTCATCCCATGCGTTATTGTTGTAATCATCGTGTAACTCGTCTATGGTGATTTTTTTAATTTTATACTTGCTTATGATTTCTTTCTCAAATGGGTCAACGTCCCTGATACCCACATACAAAATATTGCGTGGGTCAATGTGGTTATTTATAAATTTCAGAGCAGGATCCCTCTCAATGCCGGTCAATATACTTAACGGCATACCGTGAAAGTTTTTTGATTTAGATGCTTGATAGGTATTGATATCCGCATGTGCATCCATCCATACGAGTTTTAAATTCGGGTATCTCCGTATTGAATCTGCTACCGTGGCAATACTCATAGAATGATCGCCTCCTATATTGACTCTCGGTCCATGTATCAATACGTTTTTCTGATATAGGTTGTATAAATTCGTATGTAACTCGTGATTTACAGGAGATTCAAGGACCCTACTATGAGGGTGGAGTAGGGATTTTATGAAGTATGGAGTTTTATCCACACCCAATCTTTTCTGCCCTGCCCGATGCGGAAACAATACGATATTACGGAACATTGTATTACTCGCGTGCGTTTCTTTATATCGTTTCATATGTTCCGCATATTCCGCAAAAAAATTGAACGCACAGAGATTCCAAAACATAGTATACATTCTTTATTCTTTCACCATGGCACTACTTCGGATAGCCACATCACATGCCAGCTCATTGTCACTGTATCAAGGAATGGCAATTCATGCAATGCCTTTTACCTATAAATACGATAACTTTACGTACCTCGGTATGATAAAAAACATCCCGCATTACAAAAACTTATACGACGAGGTTTTCCTTTGTCACTCGTATGGCAAATTAGATTACGTGGCTGATTGGCTAGAAGAATACAAGATGCTGTGGACCGACTATCCGGTAAACTACCGCTTGATAACCGTTAAAAAAAAGGACTACTTCTTTGACGTCCATGAGTTTGATACCTATGAATATGACCACAACAAAAACATTGTGATCCCCGTGGGATATTATTGCCCGAAAAAGCACGTCATCACAAAAAATTGAAATACTTTCTATATGTCACAGGAGGTTCAACAAAAAACACGCCCCCATGACACGCTTTTACAATTGCGTCGCTGAATTGTTTCATTACTGGTTCGCAGAACGAACAGTTGTGGTAAGGACATATGAATCGTCATATGGAAATGGCATCATCCAAGTGGTTGTCCCATATAGAACATACGATCAAAGAAAATGATTATTCCGAAGGTACCATCTTTCGCTTATTATACAACATCATCAGGATGTCATCTTTCACACGATTTAAGATAACATCCCCGTCCCTATTTTTCAAGTATCTCTTAAAAGAGTTTATGATATGTGGGTACTTGTCTTTGTATTCATCGTACCACGTCTCCAATACCACCTCGTTGGAATCATACAAATCATCTATTTGTCTTTTTTTATTTCGGATCTGCCACTCATTGTCTTTGTAGATCATCACGTAATTTCCCTTGATATTAGACAAAAAGATATTCATGTTTTCTGGTTTGTCGGGGTTAAAGTGTACCTTTTCTATGAGGGTTTTTACACAAGTGTTGCAATTTTTGATACACATCATGTAATCCTTGGGTGTCAAATGGCTGTAATCCGTGTCCGCATGGTTCAATAGCTGGATATTGATTGTGTTGTTGTTGCTGTTTGTATTCACCGTCCCATGGTTGATGTTTTGGATTTGCAACTTATTTGCAAGTTTATCGATTTGTTTCTGCATCTTCTCCATTTGTTTGTCTTTGTCTTTGATCATCTGTACTAACTCATTGTCCTTCGCATTCATCTTCTTTTCCTTTTCGTTAAAGAGCCGGGCCAATTCTTTCAAATCTTCGTCCTTGTTATCCTTGCATGTATATTTGATGTGTCTGGACAGAGACGTATGATGCTTTAAAATTTTTTTACAATATTTACATTCGTACACCTTTTTTGGTGTGGTCCCTTTTTCGGAAAATGCTACATTTGAGCTACATAATGCTACATCAGAGCTACATAATGCTACATTTGAGCTACATTTTTCATGCTTCTTTGTTTGAAGATGACGATTGAATTTTGATTTATTGATAGTCGTATAATTACAGCATTCACAGTTGAACTTTTGGTTCATTATAGAATAGAAAGATAAAAAATACTTATATTGTTTTTATAAAAAAGGACATTTTTGGTCCTTTTTGGTCCTTTTTTGGTCCTTTTTGGCCTTTTTGGTCCTTTTTTATTTTTGAGTATATAAACAGAACACCATTACTCATGTCATTCATTGAGAAATAAAAAGGACAAATCCTTACCATGTCCTTTTTTATGTA
>Ga0315320_10004956_pt1 | contig 10928 bp, 9 predicted proteins | sample M140m21515metaG_FD_203458 | JGI IMG/M metagenome (GOLD analysis project Ga0315320, IMG submission 203458) | Ammonia-oxidizing marine archaeal communities from Monterey Bay, California, United States - M1 40m 21515 | ecosystem: Environmental > Aquatic > Marine > Coastal | place: USA: California...
CGGAGGAAAAGAGCAAGTCATGCGGTACGAGATTGCCAAAGCCTTCGGCATGGGATTTGTCCTCAAACTCAATGCCGTGGTGGTTCAGATTCGTCGCGATCCAATGCTGCACGGCTCGTGATTCCCGTTTTGTCGGGAACGAGTCGGCCGAGGCAATCGGCATGGCACGGAAGGCAAGCGTTTCCAGTACTCGTGCCCATACACTTGCCTCATGGCGATCGTTGAATCGTCCTTGAAGATGATCGAGCTGAAGGTCGCCTTCGGCGTTGTCGACGCTGTGGCAGTCGATGCAATAGGTTTTGAGAAACGGCGTGACGGTGGATGTGAAAAGCTTTTCGTCGGCCTGAGTTGTTCCAGCGAGTAACGCGATAACGATCGTAGCTACGTTTGTCAAAACGCAGATTTCCACGCTCTGGCAACCGTAACTGCGACGTCTCCTGACACTTGTGAGTTGAATCATTTCTTTCCTCGTGCGGCCGCTTCTTCGGCTTTCTTTGCGGCGACCAACTCTGCATGAGTGACGGTTACCCGCTTGCCTTGACGAATCACAAGGCGGGCTCCGGAATAAGGCTGATTCTCATCGCCGTTGTAGCCAGTGCGGTACGCGACGTGCAGATTCTTCACTGGCGTACACCAGGCACCACCACGCAAGACGGGGATTCCGCGATCCCGGGAGGTTTTTAAATGGTAATTCACTTTTCCGGTCAACTCTTCGGCGTAGTACCCGGCGCAATACTCGCTGACGTTGCCAAACATGTCGTGAATTCCCCAGGCGTTGGGCTGGTAACGCCCGATGTTGGAAAATCCATGCGCCGTTCCATCATCGATCTCACGGTGAGCGAAGATGAAATGAACTTCTTCGTTTGCATCGAAGAGACTTCGATCGGCAAAGTTGGCGAACTGGCCGAGCTTTTCGATCGGTGCAGGCAGGCCTGCTTTGGAACCAGCACGGGCGGCATATTCCCATTCGGCTTCGGACGGTAAATCATAGGTCCAACCCTCGGGAGCCTGCTTCTTGTGAATCTGTTCGAGCAACATTTCCAGGCGGAGAGCACCGGCCGGATGCATCGGTTGGCGACCGTAGGTAAACGAGCCGCCCGCATTCATTCGCTCGGTGGATGTGTCAAGTCGTGTGAGTTCGAACTTGCTGATCCAGAACCCCTGGTCGATCGCGATCGAAACGGGCTGGGCATCGTAAAAATCAGGATCGCCCATCACGTACTTACCAGGCGGACACCAGATGAAATTCATGCCATCCGGAGCGAGCCATTCATCGCCCGCCTGGCCGCCTGACGTAAGCTTGTCCGGGCTGGAGATCGGTCGTGACGGCATTCCACGCAGAACGACAGGCTCTTCGGTTTCTGCAGACACATGGGCAGTTTTTGTAAACGCATCGCGGAGATTCGAATCAGGCTTCTTGAGCCATGCAATGAATTGAGCGGCAATTGAATCGGTGTCACTTGCCGATTTGTTGATGACCGCCAATCCGCCTCGGTGGTTGCTGCCGACAATTCCACGGACGGCACTGTGAAGCGCCTTTCGAGCGTTGTCGTCCGCGTTTTGCAGATCAAACAGAAATACGTTGTGGCGAGCAACATTCCTGTTTTGCAGATGATTGATCAAATCCTGCGCGAGCAGGCTCTCTGACGACAAGTGCCATTTTCCGTCACGTTGTTCAGCTATCCCACGGTAATAAACCAGGTTGAAACCGTTGTGTGGAATGCTGGCGAGGGAATCGGTGAGCTTGCCTTCGGAGATCAGAAAGCCGCGTTTCTTCAATGCTACTTCCAGCGTGGCATCTTCGTTTCCGATCAGCAGCGCTCGCCGGAATTCGGTTGTCTCGGCACCGGCGAAGTTGGTAGCGACGAAGAAGAACCAAATCAATAACGATTGCGCAACAGTGCAACGGCGCGAAGATAACATGTCTCGTTGAATCATTTGCTTTCAACCTCTCCACGAGATTTTATCCAAGCAGTTCGGGGCACGGCCCCGTTTGCATCGCGACTTCGTCCAGATCAGGATCGAGTCGACCGAACGTCTCCTGCGGCGCACCCGCTGCGTGAAGGAGGGTGGAGTAGAACGATCCCACCGTGCGGTGCCCCGGTTTTCCGTAGCCGGGGTAATTGATGTATTGCCCCCCGAGCCTTAGCCGTCCGTCGAGGTCGCCGACCAGCAACATCGGCCATTCCATCCCCGTTGAATGATGTGTGTCTGGCGCGTCGCTCATGTAGATGATCAGCGTATTGTCCATCATGGTGCCACTCCCCTCAGGCGTTGATTCCAATCGATCCACCATCGTTGCGATTTGCGACATGACGAATCCGCGCGCCTTTTCGTAAAGCGGAATCCCTCGGGAATCTCGTGTGTTGCCTCCCATGTGGCCGTAACCGTGATTGGATTCTTCAAGCCCAATCCCAAGGTAAGGCTGCGCGTTGATCTCACCCGCCGCGCTCGTAATGGTCGCCACGTTGCTTAGTCCACCGATGAGCGCACACGCCGCGATTTCGAACTGAGCCTCAAGGCGTTTCGTGGCAACCGGTGAAGTGAACCGGTCGTCCAGCGTCGGTGCGGCCTCCGTTAGCTGAGCTTCGGCGTTCAAAAGACTGTACTGCCTTTTCGCAAGCGAATCGTACGCGTCGAGGTAGGATTCCAGTTCAACGCCACCGAGCGGTCCAAGCTGTTTTTGCACACCCTTCACATCTTCGATCATGTAATCCAGCAGATTGCGTTTCAGATGAAAACGTTTCTTCAGATTGCCTGTTGCCGCAACGCTGAAGTAAGCGTTGTACGCCTTCTCTGGATTCAGGGCGATCGCCAATGGCTTGTGTGCACCACGAGCAGCGAATCCCAGCGTTGCATTCCGCCCCGCGTTGGCGGACATGCCGACACCAATCCAGGGCAGAATGCCGGGTATCGACTTGCCCAACTGATAATCGATGGTGGTGCCCAGCGGCGATTCGTTGTTGGCCCCGGAAAGTCGATACTGTCCAAGTGCACCGCTCCACGTCGAGTGTCCGCCACCGGTACATTTTCCAGATAGCCCCTGCAGCACGGTGACCCGTTTCTTGTGCTTCTCAAGCGGAGCCAGTCCCATGGGCAGCGTGTGGTTTGTCAGGTCGATCGTTTCGAACTTCTCGCGATCCGTATACTGCTGAAACGGAATCGTCTCCGGACAAGCCTGAATCGCATCGAAACCGTTGCTCTGCAGGACGAACACAAAACGCGGCGCTGTCTTGATTCCCTCGGCATTGGCCATGACCCGCTGGATCATTGGATTCAGCAGCGTCGCTCCGGTTCCCAGAGTTAGCCCTTTGAGCACTTGTCGTCGCGTCGCTGGCATGATGATGATTCCTTTGACGGGGTCGTTGATCGGTCAGGCCGAAGGCGACGGTGTTTCAAACTCCCGCAGTTGTCTACCTGAAACACTGTCTCAGAACGGCCGATGCTTGGTCGCAACCTGCATGTTGAGCGATTGAAGGCCGCATAACAAATAAATGCACCGGAGCCGTGGGGTGTATTCTGTTTTTCGTGAGTCCTTTTCTCGTGTGTCGTTGCCCACTGCCCAGCTATTTTAGGCGTTATGCCGCTCAATCTCAATCCCGAGCGAAGTTGTCTACCTCCGAGCCGTTGTCTACCTCCGAGCCACCGCAAAGGACTCGAACTTTTAGAAAGCCTCACTGCTTCTCGACTTCCACAATCGGGCTGCGGTGAAGGACACTCCAGATTGCTGAAAGCAAATCGACCAACACCCTTGCCTTTGCCGGTCAGGCGGCGACGTTGGTCATCGGTCAGCGGGATTCGCCTTTTACCGAACTGCTCTATCAGGCCAGCATATTGGGTTTCGAGATAATCGATCCGTTGTTGCTGCTTGCGGTTGCTCCAATTGGCAATGGTCAGCAGGAATAACTGCCATCGCTGCAGGACCAAGTTCATCGGCGTCTCACGGTTCGTGCAACCCTGAGACGATCGCAGATATTCACCGACGAGTGAACCGCTGCCGGCGAGACACTCGAGCTTCTGACCTTACGACAGAACCGGTACCGGTTCTGCTGATATTGCAGGCACCTATTGGTTCTCAACCTCGATGGACCGATTTGTAGTTCTGCCCGCCCCGCTTGAATGCGGTATCATACCGCTCTTATATTGACGTCACGCATTCGCGAACTGCCAGGAGTGTCTACGAACGGCCCATCTATCACCCGGAGTATCCGCAAACGATGTTCAACGACTACGTAATGGTGGATTGGGGCGTTACATGTGATGCTCAGCCAGCTGCAGATCCCGATACGACGTGGTAGCCCACGGTAGCTGGCATACAGATGCGGTAGCCGTGGCTAACACTGTAACGCGACCGGCGGCTTTTGAGATGGTTCACTCAATCGCGAGCAACGCCATTGAGAATGGTCTCCGAGTTCTTGTAGGATTTGACTTTGCATATGGCTATCGCCCAGGCACCGCTCATGAGCTCGGTCTTGCCGATCCGGACGGTGGCTGGAGGGCAGTCTGGAGACTACGACGCGAATTGGCAGATGATGATGCAGTTGGTGTAACGGACGTAAATAATACGGTGAATCGTTTCGCGATGGCCAACGAAATTAACCAGCGTAAACCCGTCTGCAAAGGTTGGCCACGTTTCTCTAACCGAACGTGTCGTGAAAAGGCCAAGTCTCATTGACTACCCCCGTTGTTTGCACCAAGTTGAGTGAGAGAATCGGGGTTGGTAATGTGGTGGCCATGCCCCGATCATGAATCCATTTCCAAACAGATCAAGTGACCTGAAAGAATTGGGCGTCTCAGCAACCGTGCTACGCGAGAACTCGGGCGCAACACTCCAGAATGTTGTGACAGACAGCCCCACTACTGACAAAGCAGAGGACTTTTTCAAATTTCACGAAGAGGCTTCTGCACGGGAAGGTTTAGCCGAATACCGTTTTAAGAGCATTGACCAGACAAAGCAGCGCGAGGTCAAAGAGGCGGTCCAGATACCGGACCTTAAAATCCTGACAAATGACTTTGCCGCTCACCAGAGCTCGGCAAATTACCGCTAAACGTTCGTCGGAACCAACTGAAACAGTGCCCATCTCGCAACGGGCATTCGCTCAAAACATCCCCACCGGACACCTTGATGACGATACGCAAACCAATCAGGTTTCACCGCAATTTACGGTGGTGTCCTCTGGAATCGCAAACCTGTGGGTGTTGACCACGAATCTCTGAAAAGCGATACTGCGAAGAACCGCAGGGGTGTCCTTTCTGGACTGAGAGTTTTGGACAGCATGATTCGAAACAACCCTTCGAACCTGATACGGGTCATACCGACGAAGGGAGCGAGACGGCAGCGTAGATTTTCTTTCGGACTTAGCCGTTCTCTCTTCTCCGAGTCTTTCCCCGATTGCAACTTAAAGGGAAGAAATGAATTCTCCAAAAATGCCAGTGTTGAATAATTTAAACAACGCCGATCAACGCGGTGATTTTTCGGGGCAGTTTACGGAGGACGCGGACAACGCTGAAGAAGTTCGAGCGATTGAAGAGGACCCAACACTCTTTCCTAATTCTTCTCGCATCTACATCAAAGGTGAAATTCACGAAGGATTGAAAGTCCCCATGCGGGAGATTCGCGTCTCTGATACTGAGCATCCCAATGGAGAGATTGAAAAAAATGAACCCGTGCGAGTCTATGACTGCTCCGGACCTTGGGGAGACCCCGAATTCGAGGGCGATGTAACTCAAGGGCTTCCGGCTCTAAGAAGAAAATGGATTCTGGATCGGGCCGATGTCGAAGAGCACACGGGTCGCGAGATCAAGCCGGAAGACAACGGTTATCTCTCCGAAGCACATTCGGAAAAGTACAACCAGCTGAAAAAGGCAAAGAACCGACTCAAGGAATACCCCGGATTGAAACGCAAGCCTTTGCGAGCCATAGGCAGTACCGATGGCGAAGGTGATTGGCATCCGATTACACAGAAGTGGTATGCGGATCAGGGAATCATCACGCAGGAGATGGAATACATAGCCATTCGCGAAAACCTCGGGCGTAAAGAAGAGTTCGAGACGATTGCCGACAAGTATCCGAATCTTCGAGATCTACCGCCAGAAGCGTCCGAACGAATTCGGCAGTTATGCTCCACGCCCGAAGGCTACGAAATGCCCCGGCCTTCCGAGATCGATCCGACCCAGCAGGTGCCCCGCAATCGCATCGATCATCAGCACCCGGGACAATCCTGGGGAGCCATGACTCCTTCTTTCATTACCGCTGAATATGTACGTTCCGAGGTAGCCCGAGGTCGCGCGATTATTCCAGCCAATGTCAACCATCCAGAAAACGAGCCGATGATTATCGGTCGGAACTTTCTGGTGAAGATCAATGCCAACATCGGTAACTCCGCTGTCACCTCGACCATCGACGAAGAGGTAGAGAAGATGCGTTGGGCGACAAAGTGGGGTGCTGACACAGTCATGGATCTTTCGACTGGAAAGAATATCCATGCAACACGTGAGTGGATCATCCGCAACAGCCCGGTTCCAATCGGGACCGTTCCGATCTACCAAGCTCTGGAAAAAACAGGTGGAAGCATTGAGGCGTTAACATGGGAGTTGTTCCGCGACACGTTGATAGAACAAGCCGAACAGGGCGTCGATTACTTCACAATTCACGCGGGAGTGCTCAAAGCGTTTATTCCGCACACAGCCAAACGCATGACAGGGATTGTTTCCCGTGGCGGTTCGATTCTGGCGAAGTGGTGCATTCACCACGAGAAAGAGAACTTTCTTTACGAGCACTGGGACGAGATTTGCGACATCTGCGCCGCCTATGACGTGAGTTTCTCGATCGGTGACGGGTTGCGTCCGGGCTCGATCGCCGATGCGAACGACTATGCTCAACTGGCTGAACTGGAAGTGCAGGGTGAGCTGACCAAACGCGCTTGGGCCAAAGGGTGCCAAGTCATGAATGAGGGGCCCGGGCATGTACCCATGCACCTGATTCAAGAGAACATGCAAAAGCAGATCGAGTGGTGCCACGAAGCCCCCTTCTACACGCTTGGCCCACTGACGACCGACATTGCCCCGGGTTACGACCACTTCACCTCTGGTATCGGAGCCGCACAGATTGGCTGGTACGGTTGTGCGATGCTCTGCTACGTTACTCCCAAAGAGCACCTGGGACTGCCCGACCGAAACGATGTTCGCGAAGGTGTGGTGACCTACAAAATCGCAGCCCACGCAGCTGACCTTGCCAAAGGACATCCTGCGGCTCAGATACGAGACAACGCACTATCGAAGGCTCGTTTTGAGTTCCGCTGGAGAGACCAGTTTGCGCTCGGACTCGATCCCGCCCGTGCGATTGAGTATCACGATGAAACCTTGCCTGCCGAAGGTGCCAAGACCGCTCACTTCTGTTCCATGTGCGGCCCAACGTTTTGTTCGATGAAGATCACCGGCGACGTTCGTAAGTATGCCGAAGAGCAGGGCGTGGAAGGACAAGACGCCGGCAACACCAAGGCCGTTACCCCAAAGGCGAAATGATCCGCGATATCGACCCAACAAGCTCCCGCGACAGAGCCCGCCTCTGCTGCGTCTGAGCAAAAGAATGGATGAACTCTCTCTCTGGTTCATCAACAGTCGAATTCGCAAGTGCCATTGGAGTAGATGTAACTGCATTGCTCCAAGCAACGCCTCTACGACATGGCGATCAGATTCTCACTACGGGAGCAGGCTGTCCTGGCAACGACATGCCCGACCAAGGTGGCTTTGCGGTGCGGAATCTGGCTACGGCAAGGTGATTTCCATGTCGACATCACGGGAAAGGAATTGGCAGACCCGTTCGTAAAAACCAGGCTATCCATTCACCGCTTTTTTTTAATGAGTCGCAAAGCCCGCCCTTCACTTGTTTTCATCACGTCAAGTTACTTTGTCACTTCAGAATGATCCCATTGAATATTCTTCGGTGTCTTGCCTGATTCCACACGAGTTGAATGCAACAATTGGATTTTCCACTCGTCGTCCACTTTGACCATGACTGCACTCTCGAGCCAAACGATAATCCTCAACTCTGTCGCACGCCGGATTTCTGCCTTATTCCAGTAGCTCACCCAAGCCACATCGCCTGTCTGTCGAGCCCGAATCTGTTTGAAGAAGTTCGTCCGTTCATGCGGCTTGCCGTTGGCCTGGACCACAGCCACGAGTTTCTGCATGGTCCATTCTTCCCCATGCTCGAGTAATTGGAAGTCCACAGTTGAAGTGTCTTGCATAGCCTTGCCATCTTGCTCGGACATCGCGGCAAATAGTTTTTTGACCGGTTCAAAAGCAGGATGATCCGCAGCCTCAACCACACCGGTTGAGCAAAAAAATCCCGCAAGGCAAAAGCCGAGCTGCAAAAGTTTGGGCACAGTGTCGTTTCCTTTCATGAATTCCACGCAAGTCTTTTCAAATGAATCGAGGACAATCCGAGCAGTCTAATTCAAGAGTCTGCAAGACACAAAAGAGTGAACACAGCTGCGAGTCGTTGAAAACCAAATCGCGGAAGGACCGTCGCGGGGAACTGAATTCCTAAAATCGCACACTCTCGCGAACCCGTTAGCGTCCCTTGCCCCAGTATTACCCGCCACCACCCCGTTACCAAAAGGGGCTTCCCGCATCGATTTCTTCAGCAATTACGGAAAAGTGGTCAACGGATACCAGCAGTATCGTTCAAGCCCCTACACCCGCGCTGAACTCCCTCCTATATGACTCAACGACTCGCAGGGTTCACCTTCCGGACGACCGGACTGCCCGTCCTTTCAGTCATGTGAAACTGCCTACCAACCGAAATACAGAGTGAATCGCCGGCCCCGCGCGACTCGAGGTCCATTCCCTCCTGCTGTACTTTTTCTTACATTCCAAGGTGTGCTAGCATAGCGACTTCTTCGGCTCTTAGCACAACTCGTTTTGTTGTAGCAAATTGGAACTACGCTTCGTCTCTCCAAAACGTGTTTTGGATACGACACACTCCTTCAGACTCATTTAGGTGCATGACTCATGGCTGATTCGACGTCAATTCTTGCGGATAAACTGCACGAGTACCCGCAACAAGACGTGATCGACGGGACCAACGGAGCATCGGCTTCGATTCTCGATGACTGCCTGAACGCTCAAGATGGCGTGTTGCAGCTACTGCACCGCTACGCGGGCCGGACGTTTTGCACGCCAGGTAAACGCCTTCGTCTTGATGAACAGTCGTACTATCCAGATTACATGAACGGTACGGGGCTCGATGAAATCTGGATGTGCTGCACCGTTCCCATCGTGACGGGCGTCGTCGATACGCGAACGAACAAGGCACCGTTCCGTGAAGGTGAATCGCACGTTTTGACTCCGAATGGGCAAGTCATCTCGCTGCAGGATTTGATTGTCGCCAATCCAGAAGTTGTCATGGGTGAGAAGGTCACGGCTTTCTCAAAATCGCTATTCGGCAAACCAACCTGGCCAATCGTGTCAAAGAAGTTCGACAATCTGAATCCCATTCCGAATCATCTACACTGGTCAAAATGGGAAGTGTATGACATCAACTCGTTCGACAATCCCGGCGTCAGCGCGTCGCATTACCACACCACGGCAATGGGTCTGTACTCGTTCGTGACGAAGGAGCAGTTCCTTGCCTGCATGAAGCGTTTCGGAAAGAGCGAATACAACGGGGTTCGTCATTTGGCACCGCACGTGATGATGCAACTTGATAACGGCTTCGTGATGCCAAACGGTGTACTGCACTCGCCAACGGACCTTTGCACCCATGAACTGCACGTCACGATGGATGAGCACTTCCTGGCTGAGGACCTCACGCTTGACGGACGCATCGGAGCAGCGGATGCTTTTTATGCCTGCCGGGAAGAGGACTTTCCCAAGGAACGGCACGAAGACTGGGAGTACTTGGTTGAAAAGTTCGACTTTGCAGCGAACCAGGACCCGGACTTCGTCCTGAAGAACTCGCGTCCAGCAATCGCCGCCGAAGAATTCACTGATCAGGATGTGGACGCAACATGGATCGTTTACGGTGAGGTCCTCGGCGAGCAGAATTGTTCGATCCTTCGACTCACCGTCCAACCCGGTGGTAAGACCAATTTTTGCCCAGAGAGCCCCGCGTTGTTTCACACGAATGGCGGAAGCGGCCGCATTGGAAAGCTCAAAGTGCGATATCACCAAGATATGATTCTCGGCGAGATCTATCCCGAGATCGGATTCATCACTCAGGCCGCACTTGCGAACGGCGGTGTGGAAATCGAGAACACGGGAACTGAGCCACTCGTGTTGACATTCGACTTCCCGCAGCAAGCACATTCCAAGACGCCGGGTGTTGCCATCGAGAAGTAGATTGCCGGCGTCTCCCAGAACGTCTGCCGCTCGGCCTGAAACCGAGACGGTGCCAGAATACGATTGTAGGCTCCGCTCCACGCATTGCCGGCGGCGAAAAGGTCACTGTGCGCCAGGCTGACTATGATGAAGGCCCCTCAACCGTGTTGTCATAGGAGGCGGACTGCGAGAGTTCACTACCCGAAGGCCCCGCTCGCAAGCGTAACGCATGATGAATATGGCAATCTCTACGCGTTCAGCGGCGATCAGGTCTATCGCCTGCGTTTTGACGAAACCGGAATCATTCAGGGAAAGCCGATCGTCTTGAACCAAGAGCCGTTACCAGCTCTCAAGCTGGTTGATCCATTTGTCGTTCTCCAGCAACCCAAGCCTGACGGAGCGAGCGGTTGCTGAATTGTGCAACCGCCCCTAGCGACGGTGACTTGCCGGATTACCAACTTGTACCCCGGAGACATCTGTATTCGGATCTTGTGCTCCGAGTTCGAAGAGTTCTTGGAACATGTCGTTCGAACCAGAGTTCCAAGCCGGTCCTTCTGGATCGGGAACTTCAATCGGCTCAAGCGGTGGATGTGGTTCTGTAGGCA
>Ga0315320_10004959_pt1 | contig 10926 bp, 8 predicted proteins | sample M140m21515metaG_FD_203458 | JGI IMG/M metagenome (GOLD analysis project Ga0315320, IMG submission 203458) | Ammonia-oxidizing marine archaeal communities from Monterey Bay, California, United States - M1 40m 21515 | ecosystem: Environmental > Aquatic > Marine > Coastal | place: USA: California...
CTCAGCCTGAACAGCACCCGCATTTTTCTTGGCACCCGGATGTTCTGGGTGATCCTGGAGCACGCGCTGCCAGCCCTCTAGCGCTGCGGTCAGCCGCCCCGCCTTGTAGGCAGCCAGGCTCGCATTGTACCGAGCCCGGGCTCGTGCATCGCTGTCTTTGCTGCGATCTGCCACGGAGCCAAGCACCGCCTCAGCCTGATTAAACTGACCAGCCTTGAACAGCGCTCCACCGAGACGCTCAGCCACACTGAGGTCATCCGGGTTCGCAGTCTGGGCCTTTGTCAGCGCCTCAACACTGGAGTCCTGTGCATGAGCAGGCTGACTGCCCGCACCAAGCGCGAGCACCAGCAGAACCACCGCCACACGACCGCGCACAGCAAAAGCTGCTAGGCCGAACAGCCAAGCCAGACCAAGCGGCCACTGAAAGCGCTCCAGCCAGACCTTCTCGCGTCGAGAAATCTGTTCCTCCCGCTTCAGCTTACCCAGAATCTCATCCTGGTACAGCGCACGAATATCTCCAGAACCAGCCACAGAGCGCACGTATGCACCCCCGCCAATCTGAGCGACCATCTGTAGGGTGTCTTCCTCGATGCGACTGAGCACAAGCTCCCCGGCCTCGTCCTTCTTAAATCCGCCTGACGCGAGCGGAATCGGGGCGCCATCCGTTGTCCCAATTCCAATGGCGAAGATGTGGACACCGGCCTCGACTGCCTCTTCAGCAGCCGCCTGTGCATTGCCGACCTGATCCTCACCATCCGAGATGATGATCATCGCCCGATCTGAATTCTCACCCGCCCCAGCCACCGCAGTCGCCATCCGAATCGCGGCACCAAGATCACTGCCTTGCGCCTTGAGGGTCGCGGTGTTGGCTTTTCGAACCATGTTTCTGAGGGCGCCATAGTCGTGGGTCACAGGCATGCGGGTGTATGCCCCCCCCGAGAACAAGACGAGCCCCACCCGATCGCCCTGAAGCAGATCCGCCAGGTCGAGCACCTCCCGGTGAGCACGCTCCATTCGGCTTGGTGAGACATCCTGAGCATCCATGGACAGAGACGTATCGAGCACAACCACAATGTGTGTGCCCTCCTGCTTCAGCTCCGTCCAACGAAAGCCCCATCTCGGCTGAGCAAGCGCAGCAACAATCAGCGCCAGACTGAGGCCGATCAAGATCAGCCGTCGGCGGGCTCGAGATGCACTGGACCGACCCACCTCTGCACCGATCAACGGACCGAGCAGTGCCACCGCCTTCGCCCGACTGCGCAGAGCGAGTATCGCCAGCACGACAAGCACTGGGAGCAGCCACAATGCAGTCATCCACTCCGGAGTGCCCAAAGTCATGGAAGCCTCCTCAAGCGCGTCTCACCGAGCAATACGGAGAGAAAGAGAAAGCAGATACCCATCATGGCTAGGGGCTGGAATCGCTCCTCGCGGTGGACATAGACCTTCGCCTCAGCCGTGGTCTTCTCGAGCTCATCAATCGTGGCGTAGACCTCAGCCAGCGCCTTGGTGTCAGCAGCCCTGAAGTACCGCGCCTTGGTCTGTGCAGCGATGTTCTGCAGCATGGGCTCGTCGAGATCGGACCGCTGCCGACGAAACAAGCCCAGCAAGCCACCGCGACCACCGCCATCCTTTGAGCCCACGCCGATGGTGTAGATGCGCACGCCGAGCGTATCCGCAGCCTTGGCCGCAACCAGCGGATCAACACGACCCGTGTTGTTGTGGCCATCGGTCAGCAGAATCATGACGCGACTCTCAGCCTCGAGCTCTTTTAGCGGTCTTCCTGCCACAGCGATGGCATCCCCGATGGCTGTGGCACGACTGCCAGCCATGCCGATCTCGACCTGACTGAGCATGCTGACCACTGCATTGTGATCGAGTGTCAGGGGCACCTGAGTGAAGGCCTCCTCACCGAACACCACGAGGCCAACCCGGTCGTCTGGGCGCCCCTCAATAAACTGAGCAATCACAGCCTTCGAGACCGCCAAGCGATTGGCAGCACGGCCTGCGATGATGAAGTCCTCAGCCTCCATTGAGCCTGATGTATCGAGGACAATCTGTATATCGATGCCCTCTCGCTCCAGGACACGCTCTCGGTCGATCTGCTGCGGTCTCGCCAGGGCGAGAGTGAGCAAGATGAGGCCGAGACTCGCCAGCAGCGGCGGCAGGTAGCTGGCCCAGTACCGGGCGCCTCGCTGATACTCCAGCGTCGAGAGGGATGCGAGCCTGACCCGCACACCACGACGCAAGAACGGAACCAGAGCCGCCAGGGGTAGACCGAGCAGCCACCATGGACTGGCAAGCTCAAGCATCGTCGTCACCCACAGGCAGTGGTCGGGTCTGGTTGATGATGGCCTGGAAGTGTCCGTCCAGATCACTAAAGAAGGCTTCACCGCCACCCTGACGTGCAAATTTGAGTCGATCTGTGGCATCTAAGATCTGTGCAAAGTGACTCCGCAGATCCGCATGAAGCGGGCGCCCATCAATGCCCATGCGCTCCATTGACTCCCAGATTTCTGCGGTGGTCGCCTTGGACGCCGGTATGCCTGACCTCGCCTCCAGATACTCCCGCAGGATCATCGACAGACGAACAGCCAAGGGATGGTCATCTGAGATTGTTCCGCGGGCATCCGCCCACGCACCCTGAGCCACGATGTGTGGAGGTACAGGAGGCGGAAGCACACTCAACAATCGTGCCCGTCGTCGTCGCCACCACAAGGCCAGTGCCAGCAGCGCTGCGAGTCCGAGTGCAGCAGCAACATAGATCGCTGTGGGACGCTCCGGCGGCGGCGGTGGGACAGCAAAGCCATCCATCGGTCCACCATCAGGCCCATCGACGCCGATGTCGACAAAGACGGGTACAGCCTCAAAGCTCCGGGTCTGGTCATCAGGTCCTCTGCCCTGCCCCTCAGTAGAGCCGATGACATAGCTACCATCGGGTCCAGACAGTCCATATCGGCGGGTCACGACAGTCCGGTCATCGACAACCGTCGGGCCGTCCTCGCTCAGCAGCTCGACCGACAGGCCCTCCGCGAATGGCACACCAGCCTCGATCTCCCAACCTGAAGACGCGAGCGCCTGAATCTCGACAACAATGGGTTCACCAGATGCGACCGCTGCGGACTCTACGGTCACGCCGACCTCAGCTTTTGGTGGTGCGAGGGCCGGCAACACATCTGTACCCATACAGCTCAACAGCATCAGCGCGACCATCATCGTGTCTGCTCCATTCTGCGGAACTGACGCAGCAGGTGCGCGTATGGATCGTCATCCGTACTGACAGCGCTGGGGCGAACACCGAGTCGTCGCAGGGCCCTGAGGCGCTCGTCGATGGTGCGCTTGGCGACGAGGCGGGCCGTGTCGATCATGGCCCGTTTACCCGTCTCTGCATCCTCGACCTCGACCAAGCCCAGGTTTGGCATGGCGGCCTCGAGCGGATCATGGACAACAAAGCAGTTGACCCTGTGTCGCCTCGCGAGGATGGCCAATTCACGGTCGTAGTTACTGTCAGAGACGAAGTCAGACAGCACACAGACGACAGACCGCCGACGGAGATGCCTTCCCACCTCTGAGAGCGCCCCAGCGAGATCCGTCTGCTGTCCCGTCGCAGACCGCTCAAAAGCTGAGCGCATGACCGCCCAAGCATGTCCCCGTGATTTTCGTGGGGGGAGGAATCGCTCCACCTTGTCGGTGAAGGTCATCAGACCCACCTGATCTCCATTACGGATTGCCGCATAGGCCAGCGCACCCGCCAACCGTGCCACCTGGAGTCTCTTATCGGTCTTACCGTCCGACCCACCCGAGCCAAAAGCGACCGACCCCGACACATCGAGCACCAGCTGCAGACAGAGCTCACGCTCCTCACGAAATTCCTTCACATGCGGGGCACCCGTCCGTGCGGTGACGTTCCAGTCGATGTGTCGCACATCATCGCCAGGCACATAGGGGCGGACCTCCTCAAACTCCATTCCACGACCACGAAACGCGCTGCGATACCCACCCGCAAAGGGTGAGTCCACGCGCCGTCCGGCCTGAATGTGCAGCCGCTTGAGCTGCCTGAGTTCCTCGGGAGTCAGCATGGCTTCAGGGGGTTCGCACCGACTCGAGTAGCTTGGCGATCACCTCGTCAGGGCCGATCCCATCTGCCTCAGCCTCGTAGTTCACGATGAGCCGGTGTCGCAGTACATCTCTCGCGACCGCTTTTACATCGTCCGGTGTGACATAGCCGCGACCACCGATGAGGAAGGCGTGTGCACGGGCCGCGATGCCGAGGGCGAGCGTGGCTCTCGGGCTGGCGCCCACATCAATGAACTTACTGGCTACAGCATTTCCATTGATGCCACCGGGCCGTGTCGCCTGTACAAGACTCACGATGTACTCCTCGATGACACCCTCCATGCGAACCTGAGCAACAGCCTCGCGCGCTGTAGCGAGATCTGACTCCGTCGCCACAGCCTCCACCGTGGACGCCGCACCTGACCGCCGGCGCAGAATCTCCAGCTCTTCTCCACGATCTGGGTAGTCGATGCGCACCTTCATCAAGAAGCGATCAGCCTGTGCCTCTGGGAGCGGGTAGGTCCCTTCCTGCTCTATCGGGTTCTGTGTCGCGAGAACCATGAAGGAGTCAGGCAGGGCATGGGCTTGACCGTCCATGGTGACCTGGCGCTCCTGCATGGCCTCGAGCAGGGCTGACTGTACCTTCGCCGGTGCGCGATTGATCTCATCTGCGAGCACCACGTGGGTGAAGACAGGACCCTTGTGTGTCGAGAAGCTGCCGTCTTTCGGGTTGTAGATCTGTGTACCGATCAGGTCGGAGGGCAGCAGATCAGGGGTGAACTGAATCCGCTTGAAGTCCAACTGCAAGGCATCGGCTAGGGCCGTGACTGCAGTGGTCTTTGCGAGCCCTGGAACACCCTCTAAAAGGATGTGACCATTGCAGAGCAGGCCCATCAAGAGCCTGTCGACCATGTTCTTCTGACCAACAATCACCGAGCCAATCTGGGCACGCACCGCGTCAATGACCGGCTTGACCCGAGCAATTTCAGCCTCGATGTCGGAGATGGATACTTGTTCACTCATCATGACTCCAAAGAAGTGTCCGCCTCCTTAGCATCGCAACCAGAGTGTTCAAGTCAGCGGATTATGCGGTCCCAAAACTCACGCAGAAAACCCCGCTCCACGACCTTCTCATCCTGAATCTCTGCAAGCTGCCGCAGAAGGTCCTCTTCCGTGGGTGTCAGGCTGGTGGGTACTGCAACGACCATCTGAATAAACTGGCTTCCTCGCCCACGACCATCGAGTCGCGGTGCACCCTCATTACTGAGCTGGAAGACTTTACCGGAGGGCGTACCCTTGGGGATGGTCAACACTGTCTCACCATGGACCGTAGGGACCTTAATCTCCGCTCCGAGACAGGCTCTCGCGTAGCTCACGGGGACCTCACAGAACACGTCAGGACCGCGGCGCTCAAAGAACTCATGGGGCTCGGTCTGAATTTCTACATAGAGATCGCCGGGCTGAGCACCCTCAGCGCCAGAGTTGCCCTTGCCAGTCAGACGAAGGACTTGGCCAGCCTCGATACCCGCCGGAACCTTGACGTTCAGCTTGTTGGTGACCTTCTGTGTACCGCGCCCAGAGCAGTCATTGCAGGGGTGACGAATGACCTGACCACGGCCCTGGCATGCCGGACAGACCGTCCGAATGCGCAGAAACATCTGGGCCTGCACAACCTCTCCGACGCCTCCACAGGTGTCGCACTGTTCCGGCTGATGCCCAGGCTCGACGCCTGTGCCAGTGCAGGGCTCACACTCTGCGTCTCGACTGACAGAGATCTCTTCTTCGCAACCATGAACCGCCCCGAGGAAGTCCACGTGCATGCGCACGGTCAGGTCTGCGCCTCGACGTGAGCGACGACCGCCGCCGCCGCCACGACCACCGCCACCAAAGCTAAAGAGGTCGCCAAAGAGATCAGAGAAATGGCTAAATATTTCTTCGGAGTTGTTGAACCCCGGATTCATACCCGCACCGTGCAGACCAGAGTGACCAAAGCGGTCATAGGTCTGCCGCTTCTCACCATCAGAGAGCACAGAGTAGGCCTCAGAGGCTTCCTTAAAGAGTTCCTCCGCCTCAGGATTATCCGGATTTTTATCCGGATGATTCTTCATCGCCAGCTTGCGATACGCCTTCTTGATCTCAGCCTCAGAGGCAGACCGATCGACGCCAAGGATCTCGTAGTAATCCCGCTTGTTGCTCATCTGGCGTCTCTCGATCTGCTTCTGTTGCGAAGCGTAGCTTAGGCTTCTTCGTACTCTGCATCGATGACATCATCGCCACCATCATCTTCCGGACCCGCATCGGTAGCACCGGGGGCTGCACCCTCGGCATCACCAGCATTCTGGTATGCAACCTCTGCAAGCTTGTGGCTGGCAGCGGTGAGTGACTCGAAGGCACCCTTCAAGCTGTCCAGATCATCGCTATCGAGGGCTTCCTTGGCCGTACCGATAGCAGCTTCGACGTTAGACGCCTCATCCGCTGGGAGCTTCTCCTTGTTCTCGGAGAGCACCTTCTCGGTCTGGTACACAAGGTTGTCGAGCTGGTTTCGTGCCTCGATAATCTCCCTGCGCTGCTGATCGTCGGCTTCGTTGGCCGCCGCCTCCTGCACCAGGTTCTCAACCTCATCATCCGAGAGGCCTGAGGAGCTGGTGATCGTGATGTTCTGCTCACGACCGGTGGCCTTGTCTTTTGCGGTCACGTTCAGGATTCCATTGGCGTCGATGTCGAAGGACACCTCCACCTGAGGAACGCCACGCGGCGCTGCAGGAAGGCCATCAAGACGGAACGTACCGAGCATGCGGTTGTCCTTGGCCATGGGGCGCTCGCCCTGGTACACGTGCACATCGACCGCAGTCTGATTGTCTGCAGCGGTAGAGAACGTCTCTGCCTTCTTGGTCGGAATCGTTGTGTTCCGAGGAATCAACACGGTGTTGACCCCACCGAGAGTCTCGAGACCCAGTGAGAGCGGGGTCACATCGAGCAAGAGCAGGTCCTGCACATCACCCGAGAGCACGCCGCCCTGAATGGCTGCGCCGACGGCAACAACTTCATCAGGGTTCACAGAGTGGTTGGCACCCCTACCGAAGAGCTTCTCGACCTTCTCCTGAACAAGCGGAATCCGAGTGGAGCCGCCGACCAGGATGATCTCATCGATACCAGAAGACTGGAGTCCCGCATCCTTGAGCGCCTTGCGGCAAGGCTCAAGTGTGCGCTCGATCACGCTGTCGATCATCCGCTCGAACTGGCTGCGAGAGAGGGCCTCAACGAAGTGCTTAGGCCCTGATGCATCTGCCGTGAGGAACGGAAGGTTGATCTCAGTCTGTTGCTTTGTAGAGAGCTCAATCTTGGCCTTCTCTGCCGCGTCCTTGAGGCGCTGAAGAACCATGGGCTGTGAAGCCACATCGATGCCACTGTCTTTCTTGAAGGTGTCGATCATCCAGTCAATCAGGACATGATCAACATCGTCGCCGCCGAGATGTGTGTCGCCATTGGTGGACTTCACTTCTACGACCGAGTCACCCACCTCGAGGATCGAGATGTCGAATGTTCCACCACCGAAGTCGTAGACCGCGATGATCTGATCTTCATTCTTATCGAGTCCGTATGCCAGCGCTGCCGCTGTAGGCTCGTTGATGATCCGCTTGACGTCGAGACCGGCAATCTTGCCTGCGTCCTTTGTTGCCTGACGCTGAGCATCATTGAAGTAAGCAGGAACGGTAACAACCGCCTCCGTGACTTCCTGTCCGAGGTACCGCTCTGCTTCTCGCTTGAGCTTCTGGAGCACCATCGCTGAGATCTCGGGTGGACTGTAGAGCTTGTCGTCAATCTTTACGCGAGGCTGACCGTTGTCGCCGCGGACCACCTTGTAGGTTGAGTGCTTTGACTCAACACCGCACTCATCGAACTTCTGTCCCATGTAGCGCTTGATGGAAGAGACCGTCTTCTCCGGGTTGGTGATGGCCTGACGCTTGGCGACTGAGCCGACAAGACGCTCGCCGTCTTTTCCAAAGCCCACGACTGATGGCGTGGTGCGGTTTCCCTCTTCGTTGACGATGACGGTGGGCTTATCGCCCTCCATGACAGCAACAACCGAATTGGTTGTACCAAGATCGATCCCGATGATCTTACCCATTATTTCCTCCGGCGCCTTAGTTTAGCGCACGTATTCGTCAGATTAAACCTGGCTAATTTGGAAGTACCGTCCCCGACGAACCCCCCAACACCCGGCAAACTAATCCCTTAAATGAATGCGGCAACCCGTGAAGCGCACTTACAGAAAGCCTCCGCGGGCAGAGCAGCAAGCCCCACCTGGCAACCAAATGGCAGTGCACCCTGACAGCAATGTCGCAGTTTCAGGGACATAGAGAACAATGCAATCTCCTAAGTGATTGATATTGCGGACCTACGACACCTGGCACACCACTTGCATTCCTTATGGGTGACCTTTATTTCCACCCCTTCCAACACAACAGTCCGTGCCCAACCACATGGGATGGAAATCGAGGTCAGCACCGCTCGCGCAATTCGGCTCGTGACGGCTGCTGAGACCACACCCCCCTGGTTTTCACTCCAGGGGGGTGTTTGTTTATCGCACCCGCCGCTTGACAGAAGCCCTGGGGAGGGTATTCGACATCCCAATATCGCCCGTGGGGGGCGGTCAGACCACGGGAATCCGAGGTCCGCACCATGCGGTCCTCACCAAGGATCTCGAAACCAAGCCCACACTATCTAAGCGAGAAATAAGATGAAATTTCGCCCCCTTTACGACCGCATTCTTGTGAAGCGCGTCGAAGCCGAAGAGAAGACTGCTGGTGGACTTATCGTCCCCGATGCCGCGAAAGAGAAGCCTCGCGAGGCCACAGTGATCGCTGTGGGTTCAGGTCGGCAGAACGCTGACGGCTCAGTCCGTGAAGTCTCCCTGAACGTCGGAGACGTGATCCTCTTCGGCAAGTTCACCGGCGACGAGATCAAGCTGAACGGCGTCGAGCACATCATCCTCCGTGAAGAGGATGTCCTGGCCGTAGTCGAAAACTAAACCGTAGTTCTACTGAATTAACGCGAGCAACGCAGGAGAAGCCATGCCCGCCAAGGAAATCAATTTTCGTGAAGACGCCTGGGCCGAAGTGCTCAAGGGCGTAAACACCCTTGCCACAACCGTGAAGGTCACCCTCGGACCGAAGGGTCGCAACGTCGTTCTTGAGAAGAGCTTCGGTGCACCCGTCGTCACCAAGGACGGCGTCACCGTCGCCAAGGAGATCGAGCTGCCCAACAAGTTCCAGAACATCGGCGCTCAGATGGTCAAGGAGGTCGCATCTAAGACCTCAGACGTCGCCGGAGACGGAACCACCACTGCGACTGTGCTTGCTGAAGCCATCTACACCCACGGGTCGAAGATGGTCGCCGCTGGCGCAAACCCGATGGACCTCAAGCGCGGCATCGACACTGCAGTCAAGGCACTGCTGAACGCCCTCAATGATCTCTCACGAGACACCAAGGACGCTGCAGAGATCGCTACCGTTGGAACCATCTCCGCAAACGGTGATGAGGAAATCGGTGAGATTCTTGCTGAAGCGATGGGCAAGATTGGCATGGACGGTGTCATCACGGTCGAAGAAGCAAAGGGTCTCAAGACCGAGCTCCAGATCGTCGAAGGCATGCAGTTCGACCGTGGCTACCTCAGCCCGTACTTCATCACTGATGCGGATCGGATGGAGGCCGTCCTCGAGGACGCCTACGTCCTCGTTCACGAGAAGAAGATCTCCAACATGAAGGATCTTCTCCCCGTGCTCGACAAGGTTCACCAGTCTTCGAAGCCGCTCCTGATTCTCGCTGAGGACATCGACGGAGAGGCACTCGCCACTCTCGTCGTCAACAAGCTCCGCGGAAACATGAACGTCGTGGCCGTCAAGGCTCCTGGCTTTGGTGATCGCCGCAAGGCAATGCTCGAGGACATCGCGATCCTCACAGGCGGCAAGGCCATCATGGGTGACTTGGGCATCAAGCTCGACTCACTGACCCTCGATGACCTTGGCACCGCACGGCGCATCGTGGTCACCAAGGACAACACAACAATGGTCGATGGAAATGGCGCTACAGACGAGGTCAGAGGCCGCGTCGGTCAGATCCGCAGCCAGATTTCCCACACGACATCAGACTACGATCGCGAGAAGCTCCAAGAGCGCCTCGCCAAGCTGATCGGTGGTGTCGCCATCATCCACGTTGGTGCAGCCACCGAGGTGGAGATGAAGGAGAAGAAGGCACGCGTCGAGGATGCCCTCAACGCGACCCGTGCAGCTGTCGAGCAGGGCGTCGTCCCTGGTGGCGGTGTGGCACTCATTCGTGCGATGGCGTCACTCGATGACCTCTCGCTCGAGGGTGACGAAGCCTTCGGCATCAAGATCATCCGCGATGCCATCCAGGCACCGCTGAAGTCGATCGCAAACAACGCTGGTATCGACGGCACACTCGTCGTCGATAAGGTCCGCAACGGTGAGGGTAGCTTCGGCTTCAACGCCGCGACTGAGGTCTACGGCGACATGTTTGAGATGGGCGTCATTGACCCGACCAAGGTTGTGCGAACCGCACTCCAGAATGCAGCCTCAGTGGCCAGCCTTCTGCTGACCACCGAAGCCATCATCGCCAACAAGCCAGAGAAGGCAGGTCCTCCTGCTGGCGGCGGCGGCGGCGGCATGGGCGGCATGGGCGGCATGGGCGGCATGGGCGGCATGGGCGGCATGGGTGGAATGGGCGGCATGATGTAGCCCCCACTCAGCACCTGCTGAGGAGCGCCCGTCCCGAAGTTTCGGGGCGGGCGCTCTTGCTTTTGGGGGTTAGACCGGGTCCGGAGATACATCGCACCCATGTCAGAAACGCACG
>Ga0315320_10004964_pt1 | contig 10919 bp, 14 predicted proteins | sample M140m21515metaG_FD_203458 | JGI IMG/M metagenome (GOLD analysis project Ga0315320, IMG submission 203458) | Ammonia-oxidizing marine archaeal communities from Monterey Bay, California, United States - M1 40m 21515 | ecosystem: Environmental > Aquatic > Marine > Coastal | place: USA: California...
GGGATCAGCTCGCGCATTGCAGCGTACCATTTGCGCAATTGGTCATCGAGATTCTCATCGTCAGCGTAAACATCGCAAGTATCTCCGCCGCCCTGAGACTCTGATCCGATTAATGGCATGTTTGTTAAAGCGGGATAACGCTACTCCTCAGACGCGGCCTTTAGGACGTCGCCTGCAGGAGATTGTTCTGCCGCTTCTCGTTCGTCTTTGGCCACTGCAACTCTCACCCAGGCAACAAGGGATGTGAGACCGACCAGGATCAACCCGACGACCAACCAGCCCAATGACTTAGACCAGATGATCCCTGCTTCAAGAACTGATTCCCTGGGATCGTCGGGATCATAATATACTTTGATGTCATTGCCTTGAGGGAATTGCCTCTTGGCGCTATCAGCACTCGAATAACTGCCCTGAGTTGGTTCACCGTAGCGATATCGATCGCCAGTGAAGGTCTTCCCATCAACGGTGAACTCATAGACGACTCTGGCGTGGTAAACTGCGCTGCTGCTATTCTTCTTATTGCTGGAGGACCTTATCGGTTCGCACTTCTTTATTGTGCCCTTGGTAGAAGGCCACTTCAAGCTGGCCTTGCCCATGATGATTCCGCGGCCACCATAGTAGACGGCCGCGCAGCCAGCGGCGGCAAATAGCAGAACGAGAACCCATGAAATGATGGACTTTTGTGTGGATGTCAATTTGGACTTGCCCCCCCCCGGCGAGAGCCCGGGCGCTGTTTCCGGGAACGCCTCACTCATCCTCATGGCAATGCGTCCGGCCTCCATTGCGGCCTGCATCTTCTGAAGGCCTTTCTGTTTCATCAGCAACTGTGTCGCTTGCTCATGCAGCCCTTCATAGATCAGGTCCTGAATATCTCTGGGAAGATCGCCTAGGTATTGTCTCTTTTGAGTGTCAGTCATCTTTCATTGTCCTGGCAGAAAGTCTAGGGTCAGCCGGTTGTGGCGATTGACTCACATTCGCAAACTGTGGGCCGACCACAACTCGGCTGGATCAACAGCCCGCAGAACGATGCGATGAAGAACCAATCAAGCGACAAAGCCAGTGTGGATACCGTTGTAACCACATTGTCATGCGGGACAGCAAGAACTTGACTTGCGCTCCACCAGCCCGTGAATACAAGAGGCAGGAGACTCATCCATAGCACTTGCCAAAATGCAAAAATGCGAGAGAGAAGGATAGTTTTGGATTCAAGTGAATCAATCGCAATGTCGGATAGTTGAGATTTGGTGTGATACATGTCGAGAAAGCGTTGGCGTGCGTCATCGAGCCTTAGTGAATCGTCGCAGCTGATATCATGTGAGCGAAATGAGTTTAGGTAATACTGGTGGAGAATGGTGTCGCGTGATCTCAACAAATCACGCCACCCAAGCAAAAAGACCCGGGTCAGTGACAGTGGTGAGCTCGGCGGTGTGGGTGTCTGTTGAGATGTTTCGGGCGTAGCCGCGTCCATAATCCGTAAGGCTCGGACTTGTGTCAGCTAACGCCTAAAATCACCGGGTCGCGACAAGCAATTTTCCATTTGATTACGCCCGGCTTCGCGACTCCGGTGCATTTTTTTGTTATGCCGATTTCGTTGCGTCTATTCTTCAGCAGCGACCTTAATTCGTTTCACTTCGGCACCATCCAATGTCCAAGACGCCCCGCCATCATCAGATCGAAGCGTCAGTGTCTTGAGTGAGGCGCTTGCGAGTTCGTTATCGACGTGTTTGATCCGGACGACGATTGCACCTTCTAGTCGCCGGGCGTTTTCTTCGCCGTCGAGGGCGCTGTTATCATCCGCGGTCGTTTCAAATGGAATATCGCCGAGTACGTTCCACATTTCGACGACTGGAGTGTTGTCGGGTACACCCCGAATCCCGTCGAAAACAACGTTACCGTCTGACTCGATTTGGACAGTGAGTAGTCGTTGCCCGGACGGCGTGCAAGAGCTTAACGACATGCACAATAACGCAGCGATACAACTGCGAGTGTAATAATTCATCGAGGTTGCTGGGTTTTCCCTGACTTAAGCGTGTGAGTTGATCAATAAGTTGACGGTGAGTGCGGCATAACGACCAAGATGACCGAGCGGGCCAGTCATCGTAAATTACCAAGGAGTTTCAAGGCCAAACGCGACCGCCCCAAATGCGACGGCCCCAAATCCTTCGGTCCATCGCATTGTTATCTGCCGGTCGATCGTTTCCGAGCAATCTCCAGCATTTGTTGTTCCGACTGGTCAAGCAAGTCTGGGTAGTTCAAGCCAGTCAATGTAGCCACAACATCTGCATAACGTTTGTTGCGAAATAGTTCACGGGCGTGTTGCCGCTTGCGATCGTCCCGGACGTAAATGGCATTGAGTCTTTTGTTTCGATCGGAGCGAAGTTGACCATCGAGTTTTGCAGCAGCGGCCCATTCGATAGCAGGTCCAGTCACAAAATCTGAGCAGAAGTTTTCAATGTCGGAACGAAGTGCATGGTAGCGATCCAATCCAGATTCTAGTGGGACTGAAAGCAGATCGCTTTGGTTATCGACCCCAAGTGACCTCAGATATGCCGTATGATCCATCGAGAGATCAGCGATGTTGTATTGAATGATGCCAAGTCCCCAGCGGTGATGTAAGTCAAGGCTGCGATCCCGGTGTACATATTGGCCCCAAGCAAAGTTGCCACCCGAGCCACACTCAGCATCCTGGAAGTGAAACACGAAGCCATGTGGTACTAGGGCCGGATCAAGGATCGCAGTGCCGGCTTCAAGTTCGGATTTAGGATCACGCATAGATTGAGGCAGATAACGTCCGTGATCACCGGGCCGCGGCGAACGATGGTGATTGCGGAACCCGCGCGGCCCGCGGCTTCGGTGCAACAGATGGTTATCTGGCGATTATTGTGGTTCGAATCCGAGTTGCTCAAGTTTGGCGAGGCCCTCGTCGGTGTTTGCGGCAGCATTGCACCAAGGTTGACCCATATCTGAAACTAAAACACCATCATTTTTCCAGATTGTCAGACCATTGTGATCGACAACCTTCTGCCAGTTCTCTCGAATCTCAGGCATAACGGACTTTGGACCCATGGTATCGCACGAGAATTTCAACCCACCCCAACAGCACTGTAGGTAAAGACAGATCTCGAGCCATTCGGACGTTGAGCATTCCTCAGAATGCCAGTCACTGTCGCTAGGCTGACCTTGGTAAACAAGTGGATCGTCATTTTTCAGATCATCCAGATGAATTCCCCATGCGCAAACCGATTGGTTCTCATCCATGAAAACCATGGTTGTTTCTTCGAAGTCAACATTGAGTTCATTTGGGGGCAGAAGGCGGTTGTGCGCCGTGTTTAGTTCAAGGTTGGCAGCAACCGAATAGTAATCGGCAAGGGCAAGCGGCAAAACAAAACCTTTCTCGGCTGCTTGCGACTTGATCTCACCCGTTGGTATGCCGTCGTTTTCCTGCAATAAACGACCAAGCAACTGTTCTGCGATGGTTCGATACTTGTCTCGAAATGACATTCGGGTTTAGCCAGATAACGTTTAGGATAACCGGGCCGGGAGTTGGCGTGAACGAGCGAAGCGAGCCAGCCCGGCTTTTCCGGCTCCGGTTCATTCGTTTGTTATCACGCGTTGATTTCCGCCGGGGAATCTTAATCAATATAAAATCTCCGCCTGACGCAGAATCGCTGGGCGTGAGCGGGACCTCGATGCGACGGCGGGCACCGCACCTGTCTACCGTTGGCCCTCGTCTACTTTGAAAACGATATTGTCCGTCGTTTCGGGGTCTATTTCGAAGTCCCCCTCTTCAGCATTTCTGACGTATTTGCCGTTGATCTTCAGGTTCTCGAATGTCACGTTGTACACCCTGTGATCGGCATTCCAGCCCTTGATGGCATTCGTTCGCTGGAAAGAACCAGTTGCGGTGATGTTTCGAAAAATCAAATTGGAAATCTGCCCCATTTCGTTATTGCGGTCCGCAAACTCGTGCTTAGCGAGTGTAACGCAAAATAGACGCCAGTTTGCATTCTCAATTCGGATGTCCTCAAACAGGTAGTTGCTCATGTGGCCGTTTCCGCCGTGTACGGCGTCAACCGCAGCTAAGTTGATCTGATCCGACCTGTGCTCCATCCGGATGATGTCGATGTTCTTTACGTGAAAACCGCTGTTGTCGTCGGGCATGTTCCAACTGATCTGAAACGGGGCGCCATTCTCCAACTGCCAGATCACGCAGTCACGAACCACCGTGTTGGATTCATAAAGCTTAAAGGCGTCGTCATTGACCTTGACAAAACAGTCTTCGATTAAGCCGTGATCTTCGACGTATGCTCCGTCTGTTGAAAACCACCAACTGATCATCTTGACGTTTCGAACGGTGTTGTGCGGACCATAAATAAGAATATTGTATAATGGGGAATTGACCAGCGTGATCCCTTCAATCAGCACCCGCGTGGTCCGCTGGCCCTGGATGTAGATGAGGTTGTCGTCATAAGTTTTACCGTGAGGGTAATCTTCACCGGACAGAACACCCCGCCCCCTGATTTTGACGTCCTGGACGTTGTTGGCTCTAAAGCGTCCTTTGACATACGCACCGCCAGATAAATAGACGGTCTGGCCGGACTCAATGACTTTGTCGCCGATCTCATGAAGGCCCGGACCAAAATAGACAACGCTCGGGTCATCAGCATTCGGGATGTCGGTTTCAAGGCAATTTGCAAACACGAGCATTGGATGCGTAATGTCGTCGTCGAATTCAACCGAGATTTTTCGAGGCCGGTCCAACTGAAACTTGACACTGTTCCCCTCAATCCGTGGCTCGATCCCGTAGCTGCTCGGAAGAATTTTACACGTCTTAACCGTCTCTGCCTTCAACTTCGTGACGACGACGGTGACCGGACCTGAGAATGAGAAGTTTGTCCACGATGTCGTCTTGCTTCGGTTCGTTGACTGTTGAGCGTTGCACAGGTATACGAAGCTGTCGTATTGCGTTCCGCCTTGTTCCACTTGAACCGCATACTGATCCGATGGCGCGACACCGACGGGTCCCGGATACGTCTCTAACGAGTTCGGCTGAGACGCAGGATTCCTGCTTTTCGTCTTCACATCCTCCTGCTCGCTCGCAGCGGCCTCGGGCAGCCCGTTGTGCGCAAGGCCGCAAACCAGTCCGGCAAACACGCAAACAGAAACAGCCAACCGCCGCAATTTCAAGTGAATGGTATCCACAACAGCAACCTTCCGGTCACGCATAGTTTCACCCAGCTCTGTTTTCTGCATCGATCTAATAATTTCTCGGGATAACGTCCACAATCACCGGGTTGCCGCCAGCGACGTTGATTTCAAATGCGGCCGGATCGGATACTCCGGTGCATCGTTTTGTTATCCCGTCGGTGGGTAAAAACTAAGATTCACCCGCTGTTAACAGCCAGTCGTCAGGAATCCACGCTCTCTATGCGGATCTTGCCGCCTTCGACACTTAAGTAAATGATGACCGCAGGCGAGTCCAAAATTCCGTTCGTGCTATTTCCGAGTGCCGTCATCGAGTGTACGCCGGTCCGTTTTGGTTCGCCTCCGCCTACCTTGAACGGCAATTTCGTCCCCGGCACAGCTGTCGAGTTTCCCTTATCGTCGACGAGGGTCAGGCTCCCATCGGGGGCCAACTCGATTGCGCAGGGGGCATTGAGCATCAATGCCGCCTCCTCGTATCTCTCATGAAAGAGATGACCGAAGAATTCCTTTCTAATGCGTTTGGGACGTTCGATCCATGAAACGGTCAACGCGATGCCAACGAGCAACACCGCGAGAGCTAGAAGTGATTTCTTAAACTTAGTCATTCAATTGTAGTCCGCAGGGGTGAAACCGCCAATCTTGAGACGGACCTGCCGCTCTTCGAGATAACGGCAACGTTTACCGGGCCGCGGCAAACATCATTGTTTCAAAAAGCCGCGCGGCCCGCGGTTCCGTGTGCAACGTATTGTTATCTGCCGATCGATCGTTTTCGGGCAATTTCCAACATGCGTTGTTCCGATTGGTCAAGCAGGTCCGGATGGACTAACGCATCCATTACCGCCACCACCTCATCATAGTCTTTATTCTGGAACAATTCACGGGCCTGCAGACGTTTGCGGTCGTCCCCGACGTATTTGGCATTAAGTCTTTTGTTGCGTTCGGCTCGACGTTGACCATCGAACCTCGCAGCAGCGGCCCATTCGGTTGCCGGCCCAGTCACAAAATCCGAGCAGAAGTTCTCAAGGTTGGAACGAAGTGCATGGTAACGATCCAACCCGGATTCTAGCGGTGTTGAAAGTAAATCACTTTCGTTATCGACGCCAAGCGACTTCAGATACGCCGAATGATCTATCGAGAGGTCGGCGATGTTGTATTGGATAATGCCAAGTCCCCAGCGGTGATGCAAGTCAAGGCTGCGATCACCACGAACATATTTGCCCCACGCAAAGTTGCCACCCGAGCCACGCCCTGAATTTTGGAAGTGAAAAATGAAGCCGTGTGGCAAGAGGGCGGGATCAAGGATCACAATGCCAGCTTCAAGTTCGGACTTTGGATCACGCATTGCTTTAGGCAGATAACGACCACGATAACCGGGCCGGAAATCGACGTGATTGAGCGTATGCGAAGCCGCCCGATAAACCTGGCTCCGATTCATCCGTTTGTTATCCGACGTCTTCTGCGTCAGATGTGTCGTAGTGGTCAATTTCAATATGAAATCCTAACGCATCTGCACGGTCACGAACAGTTTGCGGAATTGACGGTGGGGTAGATGTCGACCCACACGAGTAGCAAAAGAAGTCAGCCATCACACCGTTAGACAGTATTTCATCAATCGCAGTCTGATGTGGTTCGAGCTGTTCGAGAAGCCAAAGTAGATGTATGTGCAAGCGTGGTGATTCGACCCAGTGTTCGGATGACATTCCCCACGATCCTGCACGGAAGGGCGTTCTTTGTTCGACTTTTCCAGACTTTGTGCGCACTAGTCGCGGTTCGCCGCGCCGATGTTGCGTGTCTGGCGGTAGAAGCAGGGCTTGTGTGATTGTTAGTGGATCGAGCTCGTCAGCCCGGAAGCGAGCAGATGCGTAAGCGCGAGTGTATGTGCGTTTCGGCAATGGGCTTCGCCAGTCGAGTAGCAGCAACTTGAGTCGCATAACGACAATGTTAACCGGGTGGCGACGGTCGACGTTGATTTCAAAAACCGGCATGTTCGCCACTCCGGTTCAACATATTGTTATACGCCATTTTTTGAATCTCCAGTAGATGATCCATTGGCAACATGGATTCTATCACGCGATTCGGACTTTAGTTACGAAATCCAACCCCGTCTTTCCGCAGGAGCAAGCTTTGCAGTTTTGCCCTGACCGACGATATTCCACCATCCGCCATTGCCGTATCTTGGGCCGATCCATCGACAAATTAGAACCTGTTCTCGATCCGAGTTGATGTGCCATGAGAGGCTGGGCGTTGAGAATATCGAGCCAGAATCTTGTTGACGCGAGTGCATGTCAGGCATTGAATCGAGGAGTGATGCAAAATCATCATCCGATGACCAGATGCGAATTGGATCGCCAGAGGTCATTGTTGAATCCCGGTTCCATTCGGAGTGCTCAGTTGCCACGAGTGATTTAGGCTGCGGTTCAGATCGTTCAGATGCAGCACGGATCGCCTCAGCGAATGTGTCGCGAGCGCGTTCAAGCAACAATGAGTAAAGCCAATCAGAAGACCATCCCATCAGGATTCTTTGGTTAAGGCGTATAACGTCTAAAATCACCCGGTCGCGACGAGAGATTCTCAATTGTCAAAACACCCGACTTCGCGACTCGGGTGCATTTTTTTGTTATGCGTCTTTTACCCAGCCCTGACCCCGCAGGTAGTCAAGCCATTCGCTTTCGTCAGGGGGGCCACCAAAGTAGTCGATGTACCGAGGACCACAACACACATCTTCGATCAGTTCGTGGAAGGTGTCACATAGAGGAATTGGTTCATCAGGTGGTGGATCGCTGCCGATTGTTGCGATGCATCCAGTTCGATGAATAACAAAAGCGTCACCAGCAGGATCGTGACCGACAGGGTACCAGTCGGCTTTCCCATATGGTTCGACGTAAAAGTCCTTGTTGTCGATCGAGTGCGTATGTCCCTCCGCAATGCCGTACAACACAAACATTTCGAGCACTGCGCCGTCGGTTAGACGCAAAAAGTCGATGTAGTCATCGGGCAGCCATGGCCGTGCTGTTTTCTGCGCGGCAATATCGTCTTCGGAAGCCGAAGAATATGTCTGAAACCAGCAGAACTGGAATTTGTCAGACATGTCTTCACGCTGCATGAGTTTCTGAAGACGAGTAAATTTCATATTCGGAATGAGTATGTGCTTTGACGCATAACGACCATGATCACCCGGTTGTGGCGAGCGACATTGAGTCCAGATAGCAACCCGCCCACAACTCGGGTGCATCATTTTGTTATCCGCCGCTTCTGGGCAGGAGGCTCAACAACACTAGGAACCACCAACAAATATTGCATTCACTTTGTCATCCGCGATGAGAAACGTGTATTCGTCGTAAACCATTGCAGGAAGAGACAACTTCTCGTTTGCGATTTCCGTCGCCTCCGGTTCGCCGAATTCGCTTCGAACAGTGTCAGCAGATTCGCCAACGGCAATTCCGTTTGCAAGAGAATAATCAGCGGATGAAACGGTGATGCCGGTAAGTGTCACACCCCGGTCGAATTGAAAATCCAGTCCGCGCTCAGAAAATTTACGGCGGGCGTCTTTGGTGTCATCACCAAGGATTTCGTTTAAGGTTGATTCACCAATGACAAAGTCGCCAACACGATTCGGTGAAATCGTTTTGGTATTCGGTTTAGCATTGGATGATGTTTCGGTCGTGGATGATGAACAACCAATGAATAATGCGAAGGCGGCGACATACACGCAAAGCTTAAACATATACTTGTGGCTCCCGATGGAATGAAGTCGATTGCTCAGTCGGATAACGTCGGTGATCACCGAGTCGCCGGAGTGATCGTTGCTTCAGTTTCCGCACCGTCGGCGACTTCGGTGCATCACATTGTTATGCATCGTTCGGTTTCAGGAAGTAGCCGCGATCCATTCGTTCGATGTTGTAATTTGGTGCATATTCTGTGTTTGTGCAATCGTAGTCGATCAGTGCAAACAGTCTGGTTGATGGCGGTTGGCCCGATTCAATTGCCTGTGTTCCGGTTGGAGATTCAATTTCACCATAAGATTCAATAGCCGTTGCAGGCAGCTTCAACCAAATCCGACGGCATGTATTCTCAAGGCAATGTGAATTACCGGAATTGATTTCGTCCTCTGGAACTATGAAGTGGAACGATATTTCCGATTCAAGATTGTGCAAGATTAGCCGGCATTCTGAAAACGGGTGGGAGGTCAGAACGAGTTGTCGGTAATCGTTTTGCACATGCTCATCGTAGCCAAGTACGAAATCCGAATTCAGTTTCGATTGATTCCAATTGGTGATCTCATCGAGCGTAAGTTCCGGATCACACGCCCATGGAAAGACGTTCTTGAAGGCAACGTCATCGGCAAACACTGTCGTGTAAAACCGCCGAACCAATCCGTCGCGATCAGTTTTTCCAAACGAGCAGCAAATGGTTGTATAGGCTGGCATTTCTGAGATGCATAACGACCCGCGTCACCGGGCGGCGGGATTACGGCAACCACTTGCAAAAATTCGCCACCGCCGCTCCGTGTGCACCCGATGGTTATGCCTTGCCTAGTGTTGGCTTACCGAAGATCTAAAGTGCGATCCCCACAGTCAAGACCACGAGTATGGTGATTCCAAGTAGGACCGACGACAGGATTGCAGAGATCAGAAAGCCTTTCCACAACCCAACCGCAGTGCTGGCCCCTTTGCGACCGTGTTTTGAGGAATCGTTGAAGAGTCGCGAGTATCTAATTGCACCGACGAAAAAGAACGATGCCGACCCTGCCGCGATTGCTACCCAAAGGACCTGTGTTGTGTAATAAGCCAAACCAATAACTGCAGCAGTGGTGGCAATCACAAATGCCATCGCGTCCAACGCCGTGCCATGCGAGACATCGCGGTCAATTATTATGCGCGCAATGAGAGTGAACACTCCAGCGAAGATGTACGCGGAAACGTAAAGCACAACAATTGGTGCGACAAAATAGATCGCCAACTTCAATGAAAAGACGTCAAGCAGAGTTCTTTCTTCTTCACAACAAGGATCAGAGGCTAGTACCTGACAGAACGACCACGATAACCGGGCCGCGGCGAAAGTCATTGTTTCCAAAAGCCGCGCGGCCCGCGGCTCCGTGTGCAACGTATTGTTATCACGCGATTTTGGCGGCAAAGGTCTTTACTGCCAAGTCGTATTCAGACGTATAAAATTCAAACGACGGGATTTGAGTGGAGTTCTCTGGTGGTTCGTCGTCGTCCTCCTCGAATCGTATGTCACGCCAACGCACGAGATTGTCGCTGCGGTCAATACCGCATGATATCACACCGCATTGGAGGTCGCCGCAATGGCACAGGTAAAGCGGAAACCTGTCGTCCGTCAGCCCGCATTTAATTGCTCGCAACCCTAGTAATTCGTCAATCATTGTACCCGCGTGATTGGGCAAACGATCAAAACATGTTTGGCCAAACCAAGGGCGTGAAGTCTCAATGTCAAACACAATGCCAAGCCCACTGCCATCAACAATAAAGTCAGCTTGTCGGTGGGGCTTGGGATACGGCTTTCCGTCGATTTCGTATTCGTAAAAGCCGAATTCAAGAGTTAGCGTGTTCAATGTACTTTGAGCGTGATAACGTTTAGCGTAACCGGGTGGCGACGGTTGACGTTGACTTCAAATTCGGCGTGAATCGCCACTCCGGTTCACGCATTTGTTATGTCGCGTATTTCATTATACGAGTTCGTGTTGACGTGCCCAT
>Ga0315320_10004966_pt1 | contig 10918 bp, 11 predicted proteins | sample M140m21515metaG_FD_203458 | JGI IMG/M metagenome (GOLD analysis project Ga0315320, IMG submission 203458) | Ammonia-oxidizing marine archaeal communities from Monterey Bay, California, United States - M1 40m 21515 | ecosystem: Environmental > Aquatic > Marine > Coastal | place: USA: California...
TCGCAGCGAGCGAGTTGGTTCGATTGTTTCCAGTCTCCTCGGAATGGCTTGGGCTGCATTAACCTACTTTGTTATTCCTGTCCTGGTTGTTGAAAAAGTGGGGCCGATCAAAGCCATCAAACGTTCGGGCGTTATTCTGAAAGAGTCCTGGGGAGACGCGATGGGGGCACATTTCGGGATTGGCTTCATTGTCTTTCTTTTCATGTTGCCCGGCATTGGTTTGGTTGCCGGTGGATTTGCGCTGCTTGCAGCAGTACCAGCCCTCGGGGTTGCCTTGATTACGATTGGGGTAATCGTATTTTTGGTCGTTTCACTCATTTCCAGTGCGGTGACAGCGATTTCGCAAGCGGCGGTTTATCTGTACGGCGCCAACGGCGAGACTCCCGAGGGATTCGAGACCGACAGTCTTGGTGCGGCGTTCGCCCCGCGCTAAAGACGCTGATCAGTGTGTAAGAAATTTCCGGGTTCTACACCCGGTGAGAATTATGACGCCGGATTTCAGGCGTTGAAATCTTCGCAGGGAATTTCCTGGCTTCGTAGCCACTAACTTTGCTGCGAAGGAAAGATCCAGGGCGTTTTATCTAACGCGGGAAGAATTCTTGCCGCCGATGGCCGAGGAAAGTACGCCGTAGCTTTTGCGCATGGCGACTGTTGGGTCGTAGTCCGGGCGTTTCCAAACGTGAGAGCTGACTTCGACACAGAGGGAGCCGGAGAAGTTTCCCTCTTGCAAAATGTTGCAAAGCAGGTCGTAGTCGATGGTGCCGGCTGCACCTGGTAATAAAAACTGTACCTTCCCCTCTTTTTCAATTGCATCTTTGACGGCGACACCCGCCATGATAGGAAGAGATTGTTGGAGACTCTGTTTCAGTGGAATATCTCGAAAGATGAAGTGGCTATAGTCGTACCACATTCGCAGTGCTTTGGAATGATCAAGTTGTGAGATCAGCCATGCTGCCTCGGATGGACGCGACATCGCGTGTCCGCGATGTGGCTTTACAGCAACAACAACGCCATACTCCTCGGCGATAGCGACCCAATCGGCGACCCGGTCCACGCATTCTTGTTTGGAATCACCCCAGCTTTTCCCGCCAAGGATAGTCTGTATCACGGGAGGGGCCGTTGGCGAAAGTTCGCGGGCCAAGATGCAATCGTGTTTCAAGCGACGTTTGTCCTGCGTATGTCTCTCGCGGGAGCTTAGGGGTTGAAGATGAGACATCAACGATCCGACTACCATGCCTCTATCTTTCAAGCGGCTGCGAGCTTCCTTGCGCAGAGCGGGTGTGAGTTTGTCGGTCGCGGTTCTTGAGGTTGACGCAACATTGATTTCAAGTCCATCGTATCCGTGATTGGCAATCGCCTCGATTGCCTCGTTTAACGAATAACTCGGTAAGCCGTAGGTACTGAACGTTAGTGGAATCACCCTTGCTTTGGAGGTCATCGCGCTCGCCGAGTTTGCCAATGGACCCTCGGCTGCATTTCGTGAATTGCATGTGCCAGCCAGTAGTCCAATACTGGCGAGCATTTTTCGTCGTGACAATTCAGGATATTGCATTGGGTGCCAGGTGGAATGAGCCGCGAAAGGACGTTCAAGGTTCGACGCCGTACATCTTATCGCAATCAGCGATCCCTGTGCATTTACAGTGGCAGTGCAGGATGGGCTGAGGAGTTGAACGGTGATTGAAGAAGCAATGATTGAAAGAGCAGTGTTGGTTACCTCTCTCTGCTGGCCATGTATGCACACAGCTGGTCCAACCCGCTTAAGTTTTGTCGGGGAAACCGGCGTGGACTTGTCGCTATTTACATGCTTCCCTTCGAAGGCAGTTTGTCGTTGGGATGGTGTTGATAGGCAGGGGGGCGCATTTTTCTGTTGCTGGCCCAGCAATATTTCGGTTCCTCGACGGACACTCCGTTTAATGCCGCGACTGCGAGAGTACTGGCATGGGCAATCACTTGAATCGGTACAGTGAACTTCAGAATCATGAATCTGCAGATGGTTTGCATCGTTATGAATTGCAGGATCGTTATCTGGAGTTGACGCGTCACTCGCTTCCTGCAATCGCCCGTCTGAGAGGTTGGAGATTGAAAGAGGATCACTGTTTCATGCGTGTGATTCTTGACCAGCTGTTTCAGGATTGTTGGTATAACCACCTAGATCGACGCCTTACAGCATATAAGCAACTCAACGATGAACAGCTGCGTCGTGCCATTGAACTTGGCACCATGATTGCAGCGGGGGATGTGGTTGCGTTGGAAAACTGGAACCGTGAAAGTTTGCATTGGCGTCAGAAATGAACCGCTCGGCCAACGGACGGGAAATAATGGCCGGCTTTTCCAAAGAGCGACTTTTATTGAAAGGTTGGCTGGAATAAAGTCAGGTTCACAGTGAGGCTCGATCAGTACATTTCGGAGAAACATGAAAATGGGGTTACAGGCAGCGTTTGATCTCTTGCTTTCATCGGAAACACCACTCGATGGAATGGACGCACTTATCTGGCAGAGTCTTGCGGCTGGGGCGACCGGTAACAAACATCCATGGAGCATTGGGTGTTTAATGACAATCCAGAAGACGAGTGATGATAGTCACTGCCCATGCGGGCGGACGGTCGTGCTGCGACGATGCGACATTGTTGCCCGTACCATCGATTTTCACACGGATGTTAGGTCTGCCAAGGTGAAGGAACTGGAGTCGAGCGGGGGGGCTATCTGTTGGTTGTTTTATGAGCCATCGACCAAGATTCAACTGCGGCTTCAGGGAAGTGCAACTGTTGTGAATGATAAACACGCGGACGCGGCATGGGAGGCTGTCACTTTGCAAAGTCGTTCCGCGTATCTGTCGGTGGACCCCCCGGGCAAGCAGGTTTTGAGTCAGCAGCCACCGAGTACAGCAGATCGTTTTCTGAACCAGTCAGAGTCTGAGGTCGGACGAGAAAATTTCAGGTTAGTACGGACTCAGGTTCAGTCGGTGGACTGGCTTTACCTGCGTCAGGGAGGGCATGTTCGAGCGTCCCTCGCCTACGGTGCTAAAGGCAGCACTGATGTTTCCTGGCTGGTTCCCTGATCGCAACCGTAGGGTTTGCCTCTTGCTGTCTGCTGCTTCTGAGTCTGCTGGTCTGTAATCTGGCACACAGGACTTGTTTGTCTTGTGTTGTTGCAGGAAACCAGCCATCTGGCGTTCATTTGGAAACCTTTGCGTGCCACCTCCGATTTAGCGACTGCCTGCTGCTCGCGGTTGATTTCTGATCGTAAATCTGTGTGCGGGGCCCGTGCGGTGTGAGGATGGACTCGTTTCTATACTTTGATACGTGCGATGCGTGAACACTACGCTTACCGATCTTCCCTTCTTCCTGCAAAGCGAGTGCACTAATGGCGAACGAATCAATGGAATGGCAGGTCGAAGTATTCTTTGACGGGGAATGCCCGCTGTGTGTGCGCGAAATACGAATGTTGCGTTGGATGGACAGGCGGCAGCGCATCCGATTCACAGACATCAGCACTGATAAGTTTCTACCGGACCGATTTGATAGGAGCATGCAGGACTTTATGGACGAAATCCATGGACGCTTGCCTGACGGTCAGTGGCTCACGGGTGTTGAGGTTTTTCGTCGTCTTTACGCTGCCGTCGGGTTGGGGCCACTTGTGTCGTTGACGAGGGTACCGGGGATCTCTCATGGGCTTGAAGCAGGTTATCAAATCTTCGCAAAGAATCGTCTGCGATTGACTGGTCGGTGTGATGCATCTTCCTGCGATGTTGGCACTAAGACGGCCGAATCATCCAAGGCTACGCCGTAAAAAAAACAAGGGTAGTAATGGTGGGGCCGTTGGGTGTGACCTTGCTCTAGTCATTGTTTATCAACTCGGCCTTTTGCGGACGGTTTGTAGTCGAGATAAGGGCTTCCTTGGCTTTGCCGTCTTTCACGCCGCTGGGTCTCGTCGATTGCCGGTCGGCGAAACCTTCACTGCGTTGTGCGACCGGACTGGGGTCGCTTTCACCATCCAATCCGAACGTGCGAATTCGCACCCATCGAGGACTGCTATTTTGCCGACTGGACACATCCTGATCCGGCGATTCAAGAAACGTTTCAACATCTGAAGGATTGGGCAGCGATTACTACGCCGGGGAACTTGTACGCATGGATGTATCCCAATCCGTGGGGGACAGGGCATGAAATGCCTGTCGGTAATGTCGATCGGGTCATTACCAACATGCGGCTGATGCACCGAGTCGGGGTGCGCGGCATTTTTCTCGATCATCATGGTGTCAACTCACGAAGTGGTTGGAGCGAGCTGCAGGCATTTTTGGTTTTGAAACTGTCTCAGGATATCGAAGTGGATACCGACGCACTGATCGTAGAGTTTACTGATCACGCCTTTGGTCCCGCCGCTCCGCAGATGCGGCAATATCTTTGGGAATTGGAAGCCGCCCGCAAGGCGATGACGACCCTGCCAACAAGTGTCAGCTACAAGTCGCGCAATCTTGACGATGGCACTTTTCCCTACCTGACGCCCGCGAACCTGCATCGCTGGCAACAGCGGTTTGAGAAGATGGAATCCGCCACCTCTCAGCTGCCGCGTGAGCTCGCTAACGTGCGCTCGCAGCGTCGCGAGCTGGACATTGCCACGCTGTGGAAATGGTTTGACCTGCGGACCGCGTGGCCGGACGTGTATTCCGAACATCAGAAATTTGCCGAGCGAATACTCGCCGCCAACAAAGCGAAAACCTCTTCCGGAGTCACGCCCGCGTGGGCACTTGGTGAGGAACTCGTCAGTCAGCTTGTCACTCTGATTGATGCGGGCGGTGAGAAGCCTTTGCCCGCGGATTTCGATCGTATCGACCGAGACCGTATTCGCACCTTTCTGCCGCGAAATAATGCCAGAGGTGGGAAAATCCGCAGCGTCAAAGACGCTGAAGCCGCCTTCGGGATGGCCACTGTGGTGGACCAGCCACAAGTGCCCTTTCGTTGCGGGTTCAGCGAGTGGAAGTCTCGTGTGCCTAGCGTCGTCACTCACGGTCCGCGTCTCGAAATTCAGAGTGACCAGATTGCACCTGCAAAGTATCGCCTCTACCCGCTCGGCAAGATCGATTTGACCACGGACGACAGCTTGATCTGGTTCGGCCGCAGTTGGGCAACCAATCTGGAAATCGGCTCGCAGCTTTATTTTCCGGGTGAGGCGAACCACTGGAAGGCATGGGTTTCCCTCAAATTCACCGGCGCTGGCTATGGCGGAGAGGGAGCGGATCAGGTCCTTTGCGACCGGGTAATCCTGGTTCGAACCAATGACTGAAACGAGGTCGAACGCTCGGTCGAAGCGGAGCACTCGCAAGGGTAGCTCGATCCACGCAAGCTGACGCGACACCGATCCCGACATCACGCAAAATTGGTCGTGGACCGAATTCAAACACCGTTGCCAACTGCCAATGAGCATTTCTTAGGGGAGTATCGTTGCTGACCAAAACTTGTCACCAACGGTTCCCAACAGTGACTAATTGTTGAGGTTGCCGGTTGCCCAGAGGATGCCGCGAGAGACAAAGTCCAGATAACGCTCGTCGGCGACTGTTTCATTTTGGTGGCCAAGAGAAGTGCTGAAAATACGAGTCTTCTTTGGCCCGTATTCGTTGGTCCATGCAATCACCGCGCTCGCTTTGCGTGGTTTGGCATCCGGGTTCTTTTTGAGCTCTTTTTTATTGGGCTGTGTTACTTGGTCACCCTTGACCAGCACTGATGCGCCACTGTAGATGCGAACGTTGTTGTACAGTTCTTCGTTGATGGTCTTCCAGTCCTTGAGCCCCTTGGTGATTGGGTGCTCTTTGTCATCGAAGATCACATCAATCGGTGTCTTGGGGCCATGACCTGTCGATTGAACGCCTAGCATTTCGTACCACGCTGCATTATCTGCATCGACAGCGACAGGAGCACGGAAATTGCCGAAGCGGTAGCTGTGCATCGCGCAGTGCAGATTAACAGCAGGGGTTCCATTGAGATGGGCGTTAAGAATACGGTCGATGTATGGCTTGTCAGTCACGTTTGCGGAACACTCATCATGGATCACAACGTCATAGTCTTTGGCCCAATCGTCTGATTCGTAAATCTTAAATGTCGCCTTGGTGCTGGTGTCTGAGCTTAATACGACGGTGACTTCGGAGTTGATGCGTTTTTCGAGTCCCGCTTTCAGTAGCTTTGTTTGCTCGGGGTAATCATGACAGCATCCACCAGCGACAAGTAGGATTTTCAATTTCTTGTCGCTGTCATCTGCGGCGTTGACACTAGGCACAAGGCTGGCTGCGATGATTCCAACTAGGCAGCAGGTAATCGATCGCAATGTCATGGAAATGGGAGCTTGCAATGAGGGCATCAGGGGGCTCTGTGGGAATGGAGGTGTTAGGGCGGGGTCGTAGTCAGCTAGTCTAAACCAGTGTGGTTTTATTGTCGTGCCACGCGGGCCTCGTTCTCGTCATTATTATCAGACTTGTCCGCGGTGCCGGTTTTTGTTGTCGGAGTGTTTGAAAGCCGGCAGTGCCGTTGAGATAATCTTCTTCCCATGGCCTGTTGTCGCCGGTTCAGATCTTGGCGATTCGTTCTTTTGTTTCGTAAGCATCAGGCTGGAATCCATTTTATTCGCTACATTCTGGGTTTGGGGAGGCAGCTCTTGATCGAGTTTTCGACGGATTCACATCGTATGAAATTTTACACTCCAACCTTGGTACCAGTCGCACTGGCGGCATTTTGTGTCATCGCCACTTTTGGTCATGCCGCGGAGCCTCGCAGTTTCGTTGGCAGTAGCAGGGCAATTCTGGGGACGCTGACCAGTTTGACAGCTTCTGCACGTATCGGAGATTTCGATGGTGATGGCGATCTTGATGTCGCCGTCGCAAATGGTCGACATTGGCCGCAGCAGAACTTCTTGTTCCTCAATCAGGTGCGTGGAAGATTCAATGTGCAGAGACGACTAGGTGCTGATTGGCGTACAACCTACGCCACGGAAGTTGCCGATTTGGACGGAGATGGCGATTTGGATATCGCGGTGGGCAACGACATGGCGCCCAGTCAAGTGATGCTGAATGATGGGCATGGTCGCTTTGTTCCCGGAGCGACCTTGGGTGAACTGAGCAGCGTTCGTAGCCTAACACTCGCTGATTTGGATGGTGACAAGGACATTGATATTCTGGCGACCAGTCGCGGAAGACCGAATCGAATTTTTTTGAATGACGGTAATGCAGGGTTTGAAACTGAAAAGACTTTTGGCGGTCCCAGTGATTCAACCATCAGCGTCGCTGTCGCTGATCTGAACGCGGATGGGCACAACGACTTGGTACTGGCGAATCGGGATGGGCAACAGAGTTATGTGTTGCTGAACGACGGACAGTTGCGTTTTGAAACGAAGGTTTACTTTGGGGGAAAGCGTGATGAAACGCGGGCAGTCGCGGTCGGCGATATCAATGGAGATGGAATGATGGATATTGTCGCTGGTAACATTGGACAGCCCAACGCACTTTATCTCGGAGATAGTTCCGGGGGATTTGAAACGCGAGTCCCGTTTGGTCGTGCAGAGGGGCAGACTTACGCAATCAAGTTGGCTGATCTGAACAATGATCAATCACTGGATGTTGTGGTTGGAAACGTGACGCAAAGTAACGCTGTGTTTTTTAGTAACGCATCCTTTTTTACTGATCAGACGGGTGACGCATTTTCGGAGACGCGTTTTGGAGATGCGACTGCTGCAACTTATGGTCTGGATGTTGGGGATCTGGACGGTGATGGATTTGACGATATTGTGACAGCGAATTCGGGGTCTCTGAATCGTGTTTTTTCTAACCGTGCCAAACGATAAGCAAGGGGATTTCATGGAAGTCGTTCGTATCAAATCGCTCTTTCTAGCGCTGCTGTTCACCGTTCCTGTGGTCGGTCTTTCGGTGGAACCAGTGGCTGTGGGCGATAGTGCTGGCCGTTTGGAAGTAGACTGGCCGTCATTTAGAGGCGTGGGTGCCAAAGGCGTTGCCGATGGTTATGGACTGCCTGGGGCGTGGAATGCTGATCCTGAGAAAGGAGAAGTAACGGGAATTCTTTGGCGTGCTGAGGTTCCTGGGTTGGGGCACTCAAGTCCAGTGGTCAGCGGCAATCAAGTGCTGATTGCGACGGCCATAGCCGAAAAAGGTGATGCGCCTTTGCAAGTAGGACGCGGTGGTCGTCCCGATGCAGCAGACGATAACGGAATCCAGAGTTGGGTTGTCCTGTCGTATGACAAGAAGACCGGCAAGGAATTGTGGCGATCAGTCGCACACCGTGGTGTACCAAGAGCAACGCGACACGCAAAGGCGACTCATGCCAACACCAGCGTGGCTGTTCAAGGTGACCGGGTAGTTGCTTTTTTTGGTTCAGAAGGACTGCACTGCTTTGACTTGCAGGGTAATCGCATTTGGCGTCGTGACCTGGGGGTTATCAATATCAGCAAGTATGGCATTGGGTGGGGCTATGCCAGTTCGCCAGCGATTCATGAGGATCGCATCGCCGTGATTTGTGATGACCCCAGCCAACCGTTTGTTGCCGTGTTTCGGCTTTCGGATGGCGAAGAAATATGGCGGCGGAAACGGAATGATGATTGTGAACGAAGTTGGGGGACGCCAGCAATCTTTTCAAGCCCGTCACGAACCCAGGTGGTGATCAATGGCTGGCCTTGGATCGTGGCTTACGATTTCGAGAATGGCAACGAGCTGTGGCGGATTCATGGCGGGGGCGATAATCCTGTGCCAACACCATTTGAGGCGCACGGGAAGATCTTTATTACGAATGCTCATGGTGCACAGTCACCCATCTATGTCGTTGAGCCTGGTGCCAGTGGCGATATCACACCATCCGACGATGATGCATTGACGCAAAATCAGGAGCGGAAAAGTGGCGTTGTCTGGAGTACGCTCAAGGGGGGCTCGTACATGTCGACCCCAGTTGTCTACGGCGATTACCTTTACTTGGGAAGTTCCAGCGGAATCTTGCGATGTTTCAACGCCAAGACGGGCGAGAAAGTCTATGAAAAGCGTTTGGGCTCGGGCGCGTCGATGATCGCATCGCTGGTTGCAGGTGATGGGAAAGTCTTTTGTGCGTCGGAAAATGGAAGCGTGTATGTGGTGGCAGCAGGGCCTGAATTCGAAGTCCAGTCGCGCAACGCAATGGGGCAACCATGTTTTGCCAGCCCTGCAATCTCTGAAGGTGTGATCTATCTGCGAACCACGGGAAGCCTACTGGCTGTCCACTCGCCAAGCGAATGAGTTTGAGCGGTCCAAGGCTCCAAACGAAAGGGTCTGGAAGCAAGAGTGAGCATGTTGTTTTGGATCTCCGCTTTGGGCCTGCCACTGCGCGTAACTCGTGGCGTCCGAGTTATGGCTGGCGGGCGTGAAATGGCGGAGAAATTCAATATCAAGGTGAATTGTGGACGGCCTGCGAAAGATACGCAAAACCATGTAAACTAATGTGGCACGGCACCACCGCATGCACTTGAGGGGCGGTATGCTGATGCCTGATATTCCGGTTTCTTTTACATCTCAGATGAGGTCTGACCTTGAATTTACATTACATCGTTCGTTCGCTTGGGGTTTTAGTTTTCTTGGGTCCTGTAAGTGGAGCGGCTTTGGGTGCTGGCGGTGAAGCTTTCACTGATCCCGCCAAGGCTGGGCCTGACTTCGCATTGCAGGGCGAATACAAAGGGAGCGTTGAAACACCTGATGGTATTAAAACCTACGGGGGGCAAGTCATCGCATTGGGGGATGGGAAATTCAGGATCGTTGGTTACGAGGGTGGTCTGCCGGGTGATGGTTGGAGTCGCGGTGACGGGCAAACCACGATGGATGCGGAGTCCAAGGACGGAAAAATCACTGCCAAGTCAGAGCGAGCTGATTTGGTAATTGGTGGTGGTGAAATTGCGGTTGAGGTCAACGGGCAAAAACTGGGAGCCTTGAAAAAGGTTGAGCGAAAGAGTGATACGCTTGGAGCGAAACCGCCCAAAGGTGCCGTTGTTCTGTTCGATGGTAGCTCAGTCGAAAACTTTCGGGATGGAAAACTGGTCGATGGCAAATGGCTCGGAGCAACCAATTGTGAGAGCAAAAAGAAACTGGGAGACCATCATCTGCACATCGAATTCAGAACTCCTTTCATGCCCAAGTCATCAGGTCAGGGACGTGGTAACAGTGGCGTCTACATGCAGAGTCGTTATGAACTGCAGGTACTTGACTCATTTGGCCTCGATGGAAAGAACAACGAGTGCGGTGGTATCTACTCTATCTCCGAACCGATTGTGAACATGTGCCTGCCGCCACTTGCATGGCAGACGTATGACATTGATTTCACTGCTGCGAAATATGATGCTGATGGTAAGAAAACGAAGAACGCGCGGGCGACCATCAAACACAACGGGTTTGTTATCCATGATGACCTTGAACTCACTCACGGAACCCCTGGTCGCCACGGTGAGGGACCAGGGCCAGACTCACTCTTCCTTCAGAACCACAGCAATCCAGTTGTGTTCCGGAATATTTGGGTAGAGGAAAAGTAGTACCTTCGACCCAGGTCTTGAGTGCAATTTAAAGAACACGCTGAGCATTTGTTTAGCGTGTTTTTTTGTGGAATGAACACACTTCGTTGTTGTACAGCCTGAATGGTCGTCCAAAGGTGGGTCGGCAGGAAAAGTACTCTTCTGTGAGGGACGCGGAGTGGTGGCTGTATCTATTTGCTCTTGGTTCGCCGAAATAACCTAATGTCAGCTTTGGAAAACCGTAATCTACTGTGAGTCTTGGCTGTCTCCATGCTGTGGTTAGTGACGGTTGAGCGAGACACAGATTTTCCCTTCTTTGACAGGTTCCGAAAAATGTCGCGTCTTTTAGGTCTCACCCTTGTGCTCTTGCTACTTTCGTGCGTCGCTTGCTCGCGTGATG
>Ga0315320_10004968_pt1 | contig 10917 bp, 5 predicted proteins | sample M140m21515metaG_FD_203458 | JGI IMG/M metagenome (GOLD analysis project Ga0315320, IMG submission 203458) | Ammonia-oxidizing marine archaeal communities from Monterey Bay, California, United States - M1 40m 21515 | ecosystem: Environmental > Aquatic > Marine > Coastal | place: USA: California...
TGGGAACCGCGAGATTGAGGTCCAGATGATGTTGGACACAGGGGCAACCTACACCACCTTACCGCGTCAACTTCTCGACGAGCTCAACGTCTCGTCATCGAGCGCCGCGCCTGCGCTAACCCTCCACACCGCCAACGGTACACGGCAGGCGGATATCCACTTGGTCGATCAGATCTGGCTCGGCGATCTCTCGCTCGAGAACATCGCCGTTACCGAGTGCGAGACCTGTGAGTACGATGACTCCGTCGGTCTACTCGGTCTCAACATCACCGGCGGTTACAACCTCAACATCGACGCCGATCAACGCATCGTAACGCTCGCAGAACGTCCCCGTTTCAGTCGCCATCTCGACATCAAGCCGTTCGTGAAACTCAACGCGAGGTTTCGAGAGCTTCGAGGCGGTCGGGTCGAGGTCGACGCGAGCGTGCACAACCCAACGGGTCTGTATGTGACCGAGGTCGTGGCAGCCGTACAGTGTGCTGGGGAGACGTGGACCGTGCCCATCGGACCGATCGAGCCCGATGACAGCGTGATGGAGCGGCGCCTACTGCCCGACCATATGGACTGCGAACAGTACATCATCTCCATGCACTCGGCGCGCTGGTGACGAGCTAGTCCTTGTCGTCTACTTTGGGCGGGTCGATGTGGACATGCGTGTAGGACGCCTCGCCCTCGAACGTCGACGGAGGCGACCAGTTCCCATCCAACACCTCGGTCGCTACCCACAACAACAGGTAGATCTTCAAGCTCTCTACGGGCGTCAAAGAGACCTCTTCGGCGGCCGACGCGTCCACTTCAAAGAGCGCCATGATGGCCTCGTCTAGGATGTGAGGCTGTGCACGCCAAGCCACGTCGCGCGCGCGAGCCGGCAGGTCATCGTCGAGGGGCAGCAGATCGGAGACGGCGCCCTGAACACGCTTCTCCGCGGCGCGAACCTGATCCCAGGTTGCGCTCTTGAGGCGTCCACCCGCACGGTCAAAGAGCGCGGCGATCACGCCGATGAGGTACATGCAGACGCCACCCGATGAGGGGTCCAGCTGCCCAGCGTTCTCTTCAATAAACCGTGAGAGACGACGCTGGCTCTTGAGCAACCGATGCAACGAGGCCTGACGCTCCATGTCCGCGCCGATCTCTTCGGACCAGGCGTGTACGAGCTCTCGGCTCAAATAGTGATTCGTCATCCTCTCTCTCCTGTCGATAAGTTGTGTTCCGACGCCCAACGTTGGAGGCCTTGGACCTGTCGTGCGATCTCGCTCGAGGAGGTACCGCCATAGGATACCCGCCGCTCTGCTGCGTGGCGAGGGTTGAGCGCTTCCAACGCATCCTCACCAAACGCTTCATGAAAGGTGCGTAGCATGGGCAAATCAACCGCCGAGAAGTTCTCGCCGCGAGCCTCTAGGTCCGCCACCAGCCGACCGACCACATGGTGCGCCTGTCGGAAGGGTACGCCGCGCGTCGCCAGATGATCCGCCAGCTCTGTTGCGAGCAAGAAGTCGCCTTCCAGGGCCTCTTCGTAGCGGTCTTTGTTGAAGGCGAGCGTCTTCACCATGCCCGTCGCGATCTGGACGGAGGCGAGCGTGGTCGCTACCGCGTCAAACAACGCCGCCCGATCCTCTTGCAGGTCACGGTTGTAGGCCATCGGGAGACCCTTCACGAGGGTAAAGCACGCCATCAGTGAGCCGATGACGCGGCCACTCTTTCCTCGGATAAGCTCCGCTGCGTCCGGGTTTCGCTTTTGCGGCATGATGGAGGAGCCCGTGGCGTAGCCTTCACCGACGCGCGCGAAAGAGAACTCTGCAGTGCTCCAAAGCACAACCTCTTCCGAGAGCCTCGACAAATGCGTCATCGCGATGGCGCATGCGCTGAGCGCCTCTAGCTCGTGATCTCGTGCCGCGACCGCGTCCATCGCGTTCTCCACCGGTCCGGAGAATCCGAGCAAACGAGCCGATAGATGCCGGTCGATCGGATGCGGTGTACCCGCGAGCGCTCCCGCACCCAGCGGACACGCATCGAGACGACGCAGCGCGTCGCGGACGCGCCCGGCGTCGCGCTGAAATGACCATGCGTGCGCCAACAGATGGTGTCCGAGCAAAATGGGCTGACCGCGCTGCAGATGCGTAAAGCCTGGCATCAAGACCTGACCATCAGACTCCGCGCGACCGCTCAGCGCTGAGACCAACCCCACCAACGCCGACTCGAGATGCTCGAGGCGCGTACGCAGCCACAATCGAACATCGGTAGCCACCTGATCGTTGCGCGAACGGGCCGTGTGGAGTTTCCCGCCGATCGCCTCTCCAATGTGATGGATCAGACGCGCCTCGACAGCCATGTGAACATCTTCAAGCTCAGGACCCGGGACGTAGGAGCCCTCGGCCAGTTCACCCTCGACGAGCCGCAAGCCTTCAAGGATGCGGTCTCGACCTTCGGTGTCGATCAAACCAGCCTCTAGCAACACCTCGACGTGCGCGCGCGAGCCTGTCAGGTCCTCTCGCCACATCTGCATGTCGACATCGAGGCACTCCCCGAAGGCCACCATGTCCTGTGCCGGACCGGCAGAAAACCGACCATCCCAAAGCGCCACCCTACGACTCCTTTGAGCCGCGGTGCACGCGACCCCACGTGCGGTTGGACAAGCCGTAGAGCTTCAAGAAGCCTTCCGCTGCGGTGCGGTCGAAGGTGTCGCCGTCGGAGTAGGTCGCGAGGCCGTCGTCGTAGAGGCTGAACGGTGAGCGGCGGCCTACCGGCAGCGCACGACCCGCGCTCAAGCGCATCCGAACCTCACCGGTCACAACCTCTTGCGTGCTGTCGGTGAAGGCCTGCAGCGCGCTGCGCAGCGGTCCAAACCAGAGACCATCGTAGACCAAGGTCGCGAAATCTTGGGCGAGCTTTGCTTTGTAGTGCGACGTAGGCCGATCGAGGACGACGCGCTCCAACTCACGGTGCGCCGCGTGCAACAGCACCGCAGCAGGCCCCTCATACACTTCACGGCTCTTCAAACCGACGACACGGTTCTCCACCATGTCGATTCGACCGATCCCGTACGAGCCAGCCAAAATGTTCAGACGATCGATGAGCTCCACCCCGGACAGTTGCTCACCGTCGAGGGACACTGGAATGCCTCGCTCGTAGCCGAGGGTGATCACGCGCGATTCCGAAGGCGCGTTCTGTGGGTCGGAGGTCATTCGCCAGACGTCGGTCGGCGGCTCTGTCCATAGATCTTCCATCTCGCCACACTCAATGGCGCAACCCCAGAGGTTCTCGTCGATGGAGTAGGGTTTTTCTTTGGTGACGGGCACGTCAATACCGCGCTCGAGTGCGTATTCGATCTCCAGCTCTCGGGTCTTGAGCTCCCACTCGCGGAGAGGCGCGACCACCTTGAGGTGCGGCCCGAGGCCTTGCGCGGCCACTTCGAAGCGGACTTGGTCGTTGCCCTTTCCAGTGCAGCCATGCGCGATGGCGTCCGCTCCATACTCGTGCGCGACCTCGACGAGGCGCTGCGCGAGCAGAGGCCTGCCAAGCGCCGTGTGCAGGGGGTAGCTGCCTTCGTACAGAGCGCCCGCGCGGAGAGCGGGCCAGACAAACTCTTGCACAAACCGATCGCGCAGGTCGTCGACGACGGCCGCCGTGGCGCCCGTCGCGAGCGCTTTCGCTCGTACCGCTTCTAGGTCCATGCCTTGTCCAAGGTCACCCGTGTAGGTGATGATCTCGGCGTCGTAGTGTTCCCTTAGCCATGGGATCATGCACGATGTGTCAAGCCCACCAGAATACGCGCAAACAATCTTCATCCCTATCCTCCTGTGGCCGTGAGCTATACGACCTGTCGCCCCCCCGCCACTGCGAGATTCCTAGAAACGTAGTTCCCAGAACAGGTTGGTCCACACTCTTGGGATCCCAAGCCCCGTACTGGACACAAGGTGCGGCGACAAAGACCAGTCTAAAACTACGGTAAACGGCGATTCGTTCGGACCGGGTGATGGCTGAAGAAGCGTCGTCGCGTAGAGATCGGACGTGATCGGAAGACCGGCGCGCACCGTCCCATCGGGTTCGATACTGAACGAGCCCGCACCCGCCAGCAGACGGTTGAACAAAACGCCAGCCAGCGCTTGCAAGGCACCCTCGCCCTCGGTCGCGTCGATATCGGACGGAGATCGACCGGTGAGAAGGGTCATCAAAATCTGGTTCTCATCGACAAGGGTGTCGCTCTTGAACTGAATCTCAGGTACGGTGGGCGTACCTCCCACCTGCAACTCGATCACGTCTTGGCCGGTGTCCATCTGCGCAGCGATGTCTAAGATGGGGTTCGTATAGTCTGCACCCGAGAAGGCGATCGCGCTCTCATTAAGCTCAAAACGACTCCGCAGGATTCCGACGACACCATCCAAAATGTCCACGGTTCCGCCGAGTTCAAGACCTTGGGTATCGTATACGACGTCCAACGCTCCACCGAGACGCGCGCTCAAGTCAAGCTGCCCAACGAGACTGCCAAACGCGCCGTAGTCATCCAAAAAGGGCATCGCGAGCGCCAGCTCGACATTCCTCCCGAGGTCCAGACGAAGGTTCGCGCTCACGTCAATCGCAGCGACTTCAAGCTCGGTCGTCTCTCGACGCGTTGCCGATGCGCTGCCCCGATCGATCGCGATGCTAGGGTCGATCGCCACCTCACCAACCTCGAGAAAGGATGCCGCGTCCACTTGAACTCGCCCCTGCTTGACCGCGATGTTTCCATCCAACTCCACCGCGTCCCACCGACCACCGACGCTGAGGTCGCCCTCCACGCGCAGGCGCAGTCCGGGGGTGGCGCTCACCGTCGGAGCGTCGACGAAGCGCATCCCGCCCGAAAGCGCCCCTGGAATGCCGCGGTCCAACATCAGCGATCCCCGCGCCTCCACGCTCCCCGGTAGCTCAACGCTGGGCGTCGCGCGCAACGCAGAAGGGACCACCCGAAGCGTCTCCAACGTAATCGCCGACTCCGACACATCCAGCGCGAAGGTCAAGTCGTCGAACCGCAAGCCGTAATCCAGCGCGGACCACGCGCCTCCCTCGCACCGAGCGGTCAAGCGAGGCACGGGCCGCTGTGCGGGACCTTCGATCACACCGCTCATCGCAACCTCACCCGCGAAACCCTGCATCTTGGGGTCTGCAAAGGACCACAGCGCCAACGGCAACGCCCCATCGACCGTCAGATCGAAGGAACCATCCAACCATCGGTCCGCGCTCTCCTTGAGATTGAACTGAAATGGAACGCGACCAGCGACCGCCCACGTCGAGAGGTTTTCGAAGCCCATCGAAAGGTCCACCAAGTAGCCACCGCCGGTCGGGAACATCTCCCAAGACGTCGGGCCAAGCGCGACCTCACCAATGCGCCCGTTGGACCAGCCCAAGCGTCCTCCCACGACAGGGTAATAGGGAGACCCCGTCACCGTCAGCCGCCCATCGATCGCGCCGCCCAAGTCGCCAGGCGCCCCCATCAAACGCCCCAAACTCTGAGCGGGGACGTCCTCGACGTCCATCTGGATGTTCATACCCTTCGCGAGGATGTCCCAATCACCGATATCGACGTCGACCGATTCGCCGCCCAAGACGGAGGCGAAGACCTCCTCCAATCCTGTCGTGGCCTTCGCCTCCACATGCAGCCGGCGCGTCAGCCCCTCACGCACATCGGCCCACAACGTCAGTCGCTCGCCAAGACGCTCAGCCTGCCATTCCATCCGGGCGCGCTCCGTCCACCCCGGGACGACGCTCTCTACCACCCCCGAGATACGTATATCGGGGTTCTTCCAACGCCCTTGCACATCCAACACCGCGGAGGCCTCCCCGGAGGGCAGGCCCGACATGGCCGAAGGAAAATGCCGCGCCCAGTGTTCAAAGGATCCAGGCGCGAGGACGGTCTTGAGACGCACGCTTCCAGCGCGGTCGAGTTCCGGAATATCCGTACGCCACGACACCGGAACCACACCATTCAACACGGCTAACCTTCGATCTCCTGCAAGCGCCTGCAGATCAATGTGGGCGGCGGAGCCTCGCGCGGTGATCGTACCGCCCACGTCAACATCTCGAACGGAAGAGCCCAACCAGACGTCTCCCACGTCCAACGTCGCGACCATCTCCGGTCGATCACGCGTGCCGCTAAAGAGGACCTCCACCCCCAAGGCACCTGAGATGTCTTGGTCGCCCGAGAGGCCCCACTCGGTCAGCAGGTCCAGCTGCACGTCCTCAAGCGCCACGCGACCATCCAGCACCCCTTCCGCGGGCCAGTGACCCTCCACGTGTACGGAGCCGAGTGCTCCATCCACGTCCACGAAGACATCCTCAACGCCACCCCGTGTCAGGGTCCCACGCAGCGCTTGCCCGCTCCACGAGGCGCGGGACGTGGGCGCCAACCGAAGTCGCTCGATGTTCGCTTGACCCGAGCCAAGGTCGTAGGTTCCATCCATCGCAAGACCGACGCCACCTGGTCCATTCAAGGAAAGATCTACAGCCAGCGCGTCGCCTCGCATCGACGCAGAAAACGGCCCTGACCCCAACGGGAAGCTCGCGATCTGAACCTCTTCGAGCGTTCCTCGGCTGCGAACGCTGATCGCGCCTGAGTCCGCCACCGTTGCATTCCAGTCGACCGTCACGCGCGGTATCTGAACCGTGTCATCCTGCGCAAGCTGCGTCAGACCGGTCCGCCCCACCAGCACGACCTGCCCCTGCGCGTCGCGATGCCACGTCGCGCGAAAGGTCCGGGACTCTGCAACCTCGAGTCCATACAGCACACCCGAGCCCGTCTCCAGGGTAAGCCAACCGCTCGCCTCATCGCCATTCACCGAGCCCTCTACGCGCAACGCCAGCGCGCGCACGTCCACATCAGCGCCCCAACCAACGTCTGGGTACGACAGGGTCCCTTCAAAGGAAAGCGGACCCGTATCGCCGGTGGGATCACCGCGAAGCGTCGCCCAAAGACGGCCCACGCCGCGGACACCTGGGACGCCGAGCGCCGCGAGACGCTCGGGATGAACCGAGCCTTGCACTTCGATCGCGAGGGGACCGCCGCCCACCTCAAACTCTCCCGTCGCCTGCAGCACACCCAGCCAGCCATCGACCGTCGTGGGTTGAACCGTCACCTGACCATCCGCATACCGGATCGCAATGTCTGCCGCGCCGAGCGTCGTACCCATCACGCGCTGTCCAGGTCGACCGCTATACACGACATCATAGGCTGTCTGGGACGAGGGCAAACCAGCACCTTTCACCACGAACTCGCCGTCCAAAAGTACGGGATCGTCGGGACCGATCGAAGGCAGCCAATCCGCGGCATGCACCGTCTGCACATCCCCTCGCATCTCCCAATCGGCTCCGTCCCCCGACCCCGATATCTCCAACCGCCCTCGCGCCGAGCCGACGCTGTCGATCGCACCGGTCATGGACCAACGTTCCGGCGCGCCAGCGACGTCTACGCGACCCGACACCCCATGCAAAAGCTCGGGCATACCCAGCACCTCTCCGAGGGTCGACAGGTCGTCGGCGCGCAGATCAAGGCCGAGGCTCACGCTCGAGTGGTCCACGCTGCCGTCGACGACGACGGATACGCCCAGACCCTCTGCATGAACGTTGTTCAAGGTAACATCGCCGTTTTCGTAGCCCGCCGAACCTTCGATTTCGGCGTGAATGGGCCGAGGACCGTCGCCCTGGAGGTCCAGACTCACATCCGAAACGCTCACCGTCGATCCACCCCCTTGAAAGCTCCCACCCAACGCCAACCGCACCTCATCGGCCAGCTCGCCCCCGGTGTGGCCCAGGAGCACGACGCCGTCGACGTTGACTCGCTCCACAGCCAACGGGAGGGGGAACTCGAACGGTGTGGATACCTCGTCTACCGGTGTCGAGGAGGTCGTAAATAGGTCGGAGAAGGGTACCATCTGCCCTTCCTCTCCGGCCACAGCCAAACGAAGCGCGTCCAGCGTCAGAGTCTCGAGCACCAGCTCGCCGCGAAAGAGGCTCGCGATCGGCCGCAAGCGGATGTCCAGTGCCTCCAGTGACAAACGCTCGTGACCTCCGTCGTCGAGGATTGATACACCCCGTATCGAAGCCGTGGGGCCCCAACCCAATCGCACCTCGTCCACCGAGAGCGTAGCGGACGCCATCGCCGTGTCGCCCGCTTCGACGATCGTGTTCTTGACCCAACGCTCGCCAACGGGTCCCAACGCCACACCGAGTGCCAGAGCGATCATCGCAAAGGTCGTCACCGAAACGATGGCCAAGCGCCTCACACCCGGGCGATTTCGTCGGTGGGCAGAGCGCTCCATCAGACCGACTCCCCGATGGCCAAAAAGAACACCAAGGCAAGAGGTGCTTGTACCTCACCATCGGGCTCGGCTAGCCATCCACGCCGACGAAAGAGCTCATTGACGCCCGACACCGTATCATAGACTCGGCGCTCCCCGCCTGGCTGCGTATCGTACTGGAAGCGAGGTCGAACGGCGACATCCATACGAAGGGGTCCGATCGCTGTGTCGTAGCGCATCCCCACACCCACGTCCCAGCGTACATCTTCTAGCGACACCGTCGACACGGATTCAGACAATAGCCCTACGTCTGAGAACAGCGCCCAACGAATTCCATACGCCCAATCATAGCGAAGCTCGGCGGAGGCCTCTACCGCAAACAGCCCGCCCTGCGGGACGATCGTCTTGTCGATCTCACCCGACAGATAGTCTACGCATGGGTCGGGATCGGCGGCCGAGGCCTTGAGGTCCTGCGGATCATAGCAGACCGCACGATATGGGCCGACTTGGTGGGTCATAAACCCCCTGAGGCTCGTCGAGCCTCCCATGAACGCACGCTCTGCGTAGGGCACGGAACTGTCACCCAACGGCTGCACCCAATGCGCACGAATTTTACCGGCTCCCACCAAAGGAAACGTCACACGACCACCTTGTCGAAGACGAATCTTTGTGTACCGACGAAGCTCTCCCGTGGTCGAAACAAAACGGTAGCGAGCGTCACCAACCGGAATCGCTGTACGCACGGACGCGCTCGCGAACGAACCGCGCGTCGGAAGGGTTTTGTCGTCTCTGGCGTCATAGGAGAGCGTCTGATCGATCGCCAGCAAAAGATAGGGGTTCACAAAGCCCGTGCCGTTGATCGCTTCCGCCACCCGCGACAAGACAAGGCTCTCCTCGAGGTAGCGAAACCCCTCAATATGGGGCCCAAAACGAAGCTTCCACTCGCCTCCGTTCTCTCCAGACCCGTCGGATTTCCAGAGCGCCGACAGGTCCGCATACGGGCGCCGATACACAAAGAGCGATTGCTGAACGTCCTGCTCGATGCCTCCCGATGCATCCAGATCGAGGCGCGGATGCCCTACCCAAGGGATCTTCAACCCTGTCGCCGCCAAGTAGGTCAGGTCGGGCGCCGCCTGCGACGGTGTGACGACATCAATCGCGAGACCCAGCGAGGCGCGAGAATCCAGCTGCACCAAGCGCCCAAACAGATTCGCGTGCGTATGGCCGATCGATATAGCTGGCTGAACCTGTTGAATATCGTATTCTGCGCCTACACCGAAGCGAACACGCTGAAAGCGACCCTCCGTCAGGCGGACCTCTACAGGAACCTCCTCACGGCTTGGATCCGTCAGGTCGGGCTGAACAGACACCAACGAAAAGACACCCAAATCAAACAACGCCCGCTGTGTGCGCAGCATCTTGGACTGCTTGTACGCGTCGCCAGTCGCGAAGGTCAGGTGTTGCTCAACGAAGCGCGCCGGAACCCGAGGGCTGTTCGTCAGCGTGATCTCGCCCACGGTCGCCGACACCCCTTGCTTCACGTCAAAGCGAACGTCTACCTCGAGGTCCTCGGTGCGGACGACGCTACGGCTGGTGACCGCAGCGTAGGGGTAGCCGTGATCATGCAGCGTGTAGGCGAGCCCCTGCTCCGCCAATCGCACGCTCTCGAGCGAATAGGGCTCGCCGCGCTGGACCCACTGCGAGCGCAACACCGATCGTCCCAAAATCTCTGTGGCCAGCGACATGCCCTCGAGGCGCACATCTCCGACCATAGACATTGGTCCGGGCTCGACATGCGCGTAGACATCGACCACCCCAGCACGTCGCTCACCCTTCGCGCGCACCCGTCGCGTCTGCCAGCCCGTTACGCGGGCGTCGAACCAGCCGTGGTGTGCATACCAGACTTCGAGCCGGTAGGCGTCCAAGTGTAGGTTCCCAACGTCCAACTCTGCGGCCTTCGCGACATACATGAGAGGCCACGTCAACGGAAACAGTCCGCTCGACTCCTGGGCGAGATGTTGCCGCAAGACGGCGTCGGAGTCCCCCGAGAACAGGTCACCGTTGCCCTCAATATGAACTTTACGCACCATCCAGTTCTGAGCATCACGGCGCGCAGGTGTACACGCGACCGCTGCCAATAGGCACAGATACAGCATGCGCAGCGTCCACGCGCGCAGCAGTTGACGGCCCCCGAAGTTCAACCGTGCACCCTCCCGAGCTACGTTGTATTCAAAAACGCGACAAATGGAATAAATGCACCGTGAATCCGGAGACGCCCCCATGAAACATCGCTCGCTCGTCATTCATATCAGCTTGCTGTTCGTCCTCTCGCTTGCCATCACGCTTTGGCAGGGAGGGCTCTTCGCAGGATGGGATGGCCGTGCTGTCAGCTACCGAGCGCTCGGCGACGCCGAGAACACATCGGGCTCGGTTCCGGTCCTCGTCCTCGCAGACGATGGGAGCTACGGCACCTGGATGTGGCCCAAGGAGATCGTGCTTCGCCATGGTGTGCCTTCTAGCCCGGTCAACGTGCCGCCTCCGCAGATCCCTGAGACCGCAGCCAAGACGACCAAACGTCCCTTTCAGCAGTACTTCACCGTCAACGGAGGCCAAGGTAGCGAGGTGCCTTCGGGGACCGTCACCTACAGCA
>Ga0315320_10004969_pt1 | contig 10916 bp, 9 predicted proteins | sample M140m21515metaG_FD_203458 | JGI IMG/M metagenome (GOLD analysis project Ga0315320, IMG submission 203458) | Ammonia-oxidizing marine archaeal communities from Monterey Bay, California, United States - M1 40m 21515 | ecosystem: Environmental > Aquatic > Marine > Coastal | place: USA: California...
GCCAGACCCCGACGCGTGCGCCGCTGCGCATTTTGCCCTCGGATCGCTTTTGCCCGTTGCGATGAAAAAAGGTCCACAAACCCTCTTCTAAGTTATCTTTGATCAGACCCTTGCTGATCGGAATACCGTTGGTACGGCTGCAATCTCGCCGGTCGGCATCGTCTTGAGGGGTCCATGTGCACAGCGCCTTCTTACGTCCTCGATCATCGAAATAAGTCCACCGTCCAACCAAGCGCCCTGTTTGGTAACGGCCTTTGCTCTCGGGTTTGCCGTTGGCGTCGTAGAGCAGCCAAGGGCCGTGACGTTTTCCCGCAGAGAAGCCGCCTTTGCTCATGGGCTGGCCACTGTGATCAAAGAAGCGCCATTTGCCGACCCGAATTCCCGATCGATAACTGCCCATGGCATCGAGCTTGCCGCTGTCATGCCAGCTTTTCGCGGCGCCGACTTCTAGACCCGCGCGAAACGTCGTCTCCGAAGCTTTGGTTCCGTTGGCGTGCCAGCGGGTCCAAAGACCCTCTTTAGTCCCTTTATCGAAGGTCCCTTTCGCGGCGACCACCCCGTTGGGATGAAAGCCCGTCCAAAGCCCGTGATATTCGGATTTAAGCGCTTGGCGGTGAGGCAGCGCACGGGCACCCAAGGCGGACGCCAGTCGTACGCGAGGGCGATGAAAGGTCACGAAGGGACCGCTGCGAGCGCAGCGAAGTTCGTTGCGGCTTCGGGTGGCTTTAAAAATGGTCGCAAAGGGGTCGTTGGCGTTTGCCCATGTCTTGCACTCCTCGCTGCAGCTTTTGGCATCAGAGCAGCTAGAGAATGGCAATTTCCCTTGGTTTTTGATCCGACTTTCAAGCGATCCCTCTGCTTGAAATGGGAGCAGGCTACGGTTGAGTAGGGGACACTTTTCTGGCTCTCCACCGGCTGACCAGCAGTCGGCTTTACGTTGCAGTCGACGCCTACTGATCAGCTTGGCTAAGCCGTCCATCGCATGCAGAAGGTCACCATGGTCTTGGTCACAGAAGTCTTCGTTTCGACCTCGACTGCTGCGGCACGCTTTGGCGGCATCCGCTTGCCAGCTCGCTGGCAGCGTGACGCGCACTCGTAGTCGGTCGCTGGTGTCAAAGACTGACAGCCCCTCACAGATCCCGTCTTGTGCCATTTTGTCACACGCCGAGATGCCACGCCCGCGAAGTAGGTAGCGCTCTTCACCACCTTTTGTCGTTGCTTTGAGCGCTTTGATCAAAAACCATTTTCCGCCGCCGGGGTGATCGTAGCGCCAAGCACCCACGCGCCGTCCGTTGGTATCAAACTCACCCTTAGCGAGCGGTTTGCCGTCTTGCCCCCAAAACCGCCACAAACCAGTCCTTACGCCGCGGTCATATGAACCCGCTGAGCGCTTTGTTTCAAAGCTGTCAAAGTGGGTCCAAGGACCATGCTTTAATCCTTTTTTCAGGGCGCCTTGAGCAATCTTTGCACCGTCTCGGTCGTAGCTGATTCGACGAACCGGAGCGGAGCGATGATCGTCGACCTCGGCGACCAGTCCGTTGCGGTGAAAGGTCTTCCACACGCCGTCCTTTTTACCGTTTCGATAGGTCCCTGCCTCTTGCTCAAGACCGCTCGGGTAATAACGGTTAAACAGACCATGTGGTTTGCCTCGGCCGCGCTTGGCAAACTCCTGGCTCTGTTTGAGCTGGTGGTTTGCGTGATAGTGTTGATGGACCCCGCTGGGCTTACCGTCTTTGTAAGGCATCACCATCATCGGCTTACCGTTGGCGAAGAAGCGTTTGTAGGTGCCGCTCGCTCGGCCGGAGCGAAATTGCATCTTCACGGTCACTTTGCCGCTTGGCGAGAAGATCGACCAGGCTCCTGTAGGCTGAACGTTGTCCCCTAAATCAAGGACGTCACCGGTCGCCTCGACGCTTCCTTTTAAACCGATTTTTCCGGTGTTAAAATAGCGCTCCCAATGGATTTTTTGACCGTCGACCTTGCCAAAAGCCGAGATGCGCCCGTTGGCGTGCCACTGTTTGATTTCGCCGGTCAGACTACCTTGCTTATACGTCCTTGTTTCAGACCTTTTGCCGTTGACGTGCCAGGTGGCGTAGTCCCCATCTAAAATACCGTCACTGTACTGAGCGTGACGCTGCTTGGTTCCGTTTGGGTACCAAAACTTCTGCTGACCATCAGGCGCGCCAGTGTCCGCAAAGTGCTGTTGCGAGGCGAGTCGTCCGTTGGGGTGCCAAAATCGCCATTTTCCAGTGCGTTGTTCACCGAAGCGCTCGCCCTGCGAGGCTCGGGTACGCTCGTTGTGCCAATGAACCTCTTCGCCGACAGGGTCGCAGAAGGTGATCTCTTGTCCGGTGGGGCTTTTACGCTGACCTTGAACCGAAACTTCCGGACATGACAGTTCGCATTCGAGCAGGTTGGTGCAACGCTCGACCGGCGCCTTTGCTTTGGGCGCGGCAACCACCAGCATCAACATACTCAAGACGTACAGCATTACATCGTCGCAATGAGGTGGGTGTCGTAGTCTGCAGCTAAGAAGCGCTCATTTTCGAGCAGTCGCTGATGAAACGGAATCGTCGTAGAGATACCCTCTATTCGGTATTCGTGAAGCGCTCGCCGTGCACGTGCGATGCATTCGTCACGATCTGCACCATGAACGATCAACTTGGCGACCATCGAGTCGTAATGGGGTAACACCGTATAGCCTGCATGCGCCACGCCATCGATGCGCACCCCAATGCCGCCAGCGGGTTCGTAGGCGGTGATCAATCCTGGCGAGGGCAGGAACTTATCGGATGTCTCTGCGTTGATGCGAAACTCCATCGCATGACCAAAGGGCCCTGGCACTTCGTCCTGCGTGAAGGGGAGGTGCATCCCACGGGCGATCTCGATCTGCAGCCGAACTAGGTCTACGCCGGTGATCGCTTCGGTCACCGGATGCTCGACTTGGATGCGCGTGTTCATCTCCATGAAGTAGAGTGAGCCGTCGGTGTCGTGAAGAAACTCAAAAGTCCCGACCCCAACGTAGCCAATCTTTTGGCTCGCTTCGACGCACAGTGCGCCGAGCTTTTGCCGCTGTTCTTCACTCAAAACAACGCAGGGCGCTTCCTCGACCAGTTTCTGGTGTCGTCGTTGGACTGAGCACTCGCGTTCAAACAGGTGAACACCGTTTCCATGTTGGTCTAAGACGATTTGAAACTCGACGTGTCGCGGTGAGCTAAGATAGCGCTCCATATACACAGCGCCGCTGCCAAAAGACGCTTCGGCTTCGGCTGAGCAGGTCAACCAGCTTTGCTCTAGGTCCTCTGAACGCTCAACGATCTTCATACCACGACCGCCGCCGCCAGCTGCAGCCTTGAGGATCATCGGAAACCCGATGTCTTCAGCGATCGCTCGAGCCTCAGCGACGTCTTCAATGGCTCCAGGCGTACCCGGAAGAATCGGCACGCCTGCTTCTTGCATCAGCTCTCGAGCTCGAATCTTGTCACCCATCGCGTTGATCGCCGGCGCTGGGGGACCAATCCAGGTAATGCCTGACACCTCACACAGCTCAGCAAACTGGGCGTTCTCCGATAAGAACCCGTAGCCTGGGTGCACGGCGTCTGCGCCGGTCACTTCACAGACGGACAGCAGGGTTGGAATGTTGAGATAACTCTCCGTACTCGATGCTGGACCGATGCAAAAAGCTTGGTCAGCCATGCGCACATGAGGACTCTCGCGATCGACCGTTGAATGCACAGCGACCGTAGGGATTCCCAGGTCACGAGCCGCGCGGATCACTCGCATGGCGATTTCACCACGATTGGCGACGAGAATTTTCGAGAAAGACATGAGGGGCTCCAGGCTAAGCCGGACGGATTGAGATCACTGGCTGCCCATGTTCAACGGGCGTTCCATTTTTGACTAAAATCGCCTCGATCACGCCGTCACATTCGGCTTCAAGTTCGTTCATCAGCTTCATCGCTTCAACGATGCAGACCGTCTGTCCTTTTGAGACCCGATCCCCAACCGTCACAAAGGGAGGCGAGTCTGGGTTTGGTGACTCGTAGAAGGTCCCGACAAACGGCGAGTTGACCGAGACCAATGAGTCGTCTTCAGCGGCAGCAGGTTGAGCCTCAGTAGCAGGGATTGATGCAGCTTGTACCGGTAAGGCGCTTGGGATCTCGGGTAAGCGAGCCGCGGCGACGGGGGCGCCGCCGGCTTCAGGGCGCCGTAGTTTGAGCTTGCCGATGGTGGCGTTGTCTAGCTCCATCTCCACGGCCGATGAAGCCTCGAATAATTCAATAATGGTGCGAAGTGTACGCAGGTTCATGAGCTATTTCCTCGAGCGTTCGACGTAATCGCCGGTGCGTGTATCCACTTTGATGCTGTCGCCTTCGTTGATGAACAAAGGCACATGAAAGGAGGCGCCGGTTTCGACGGTTGCGGACTTGGTGGCGCCAGTGACCGTGTCCCCTTTGACTGCCGGGTCACATTGAGTGACCGCAAGAACGACAAAGTTTGGCAGCTCGATGCCGATGACTCGGCCTTCGAACATGACCACTTTGACGGTCATGCCTTCGAGTAAGAAGTTCGCATCTCCACCCAATAAGTCGCTGCCTACGCCGACTTGGTCGTAGGTTTTTGAGTCCATGAAGACGAAGTCCGTGCCGTCATTGTACAGATACTGCATCTCCGTCTCAAAGACGTCTGGCTTGATGATCTTTTCACCCGAGCGAAAAGTGTGCTCGAGGACACGGCCTGATTTTAGATCGCGCAGCTTGGTGCGCGTAAAGGCTGCCCCTTTACCAGGTTTGACGTGGTCAAACTCGATGATCGAGTACGGGGTCTGATCGATTTGAATCTTCAGGCCGCGACGAAAGTCGGAAACACCGTACACGTAGATCTCCAAATACAGAACCTGAACTGCCGATAGACCAGCCGCCTCAGCCCTACAAGTGCGGCTTTTTTGCGCGCATATGAAGCCAACTGACGAGTTCTCGTAGCGCTTCACGGTATGAAGCCGCCCCAGAGCCCGCTGTGCGCCCCACACAAACGTCCTCGATCAGATCGATTTTCCGGAAGTCTTCGCGTGCTTTTGGCTCGGTTAGGTGGACGCTCCAGGTCGGTATCGCCATGGCCAAGAGCGCATCGCGTAGAGCTATCGAGGTGTGCGTATAAGCAGCCGGATTAATGAGGAGAGCATCCGCTTGTTCTGCAGCATGGACAGCCTCGATGAGCGCACCTTCTCCATTATGTTGCTCGTAGGTGATGTCGATCTCTAGTTCTTCAGCCAGCCGCCCAAGGTCGTCGTTAATCTCTTCGAGCGTTGTGTTTCCGTACAGTTCAGGCTGTCGGCGACCTAAGAGATTAAGATTCGGACCGTGCAGGACCACAATGCGCATGAATCAGCTCGCAAGGGCTCGCCGCAACTCGGGTGCTTTAGCCGCAAGTTGGTAGCGTGCCATGCCTAAGTTACCGTCTGGCTTGAGCGCTACGGCTAAGACAAAGCGATCATCAACCGGCCTCAAGACCAGCAACAACTCTTCAGCTTCAACGGACAGTTCTTTGACCGCGCCCATACGCAGCTGTGCCGAGACCTGCCGCATTCGATTCATCAAGGCAGCGGTCTCGACCACGAGATGGTCTGTCTGACCCTTAACGCTCGGGGTCACCGCACGCCCTAGATCGATTCCATCGTATCCGAGCAGGGTGGTCATCAAGCTACCGTCGATCGACTCAAGGAGCTCAGCGAGCGTCTCTTCAAACATCAGCGATCCTTTTGGGCTGAGCGAATGTGCTCGAGCAGCCCCTCTAAGCGCGCAATCTTTTGATGCCGTTGGGTGTCATCGAGATCACGCAGTTGCTGACCACGCTCGGTCTTGGGGTCTGTTTGTTGTAAGTGGTTGAGCATCGCACGCGCGTCATCGATGTGGCCTTGGTCAGCCAAAATGCGCGCGAGCGTGTCGGTTTTGATATTCGGTGTTTTAGAGCGGGCAGCCATCTTCAGCCAGGTCTGAGTCCTCAGAGTAACAGGTGCAGTTGCTCTTGGCGCTTTCCCAGGACTCAGCCTCGGTGCTCCATTCGAGCACCTCGTTATCCACGTCGGCGCAGACGATGTAAAGACAGGCTACCACTGGGATGCCACCGTCGGCTTGTGGAGGAGGCGTTCCGCCATCGCCCACAGGGCCCGCATCGCCCCCGGCGTTGCCACCTGGAGTATTGGTTTCATCCGGCGTTCCGCATACAAAAGGAACGACTTGGCCTGGGTTTTCTGTGATCCGTAGACTCTGTGCCGTGTTGCATGAGCCGACGCCGCAATCGTCATCGTTATCGCAGGGCGTTGAGCCATCTTCACAGACCTTGGGATAGGTTGGGACTGAGCAGTCTTCACTTTCGCCTGCGACCACGTTGTTGACGCCGCAGGTCGCATAGGGGTTGCGGTCTGGAACCTGCAAGCCAGAGAAGGCGAACTCGCTTTTGCCATCGTGGTTAGGCGCAACGAGCCAGACCCCTGTTTTTGATCGTCCGCCGCGAGATGCGCCGAGCGACCCGAGGGTGTTGACTGAACCTGAGTTCCCGGTGGTCAGCACCATGTTGAGATCACCCTCGTCACTGGGACCCTCGGTCTTACCCGACAGGTTCGGGAACTCTGGGTAGCCGAGTTTGAGCCAAATTCGGTCTTGGTTTGAGTGGCAGGTTGCGTCGCTTTGATCTTGGACAAGCTGTTGTGGAATCCGCGTCAGGCATCCATCACAAAGATCGATCGTCAGGTAGTAGGGCGGCGAGCGTAACCACTGACCGTTGAGTCCAAGGCTGAGCGCCTGAACTTTGATTTGAACGGTATAATAACCGGGTAAACCCGACACCGTATTCATGACCGAATCATCGCGTTTGAGCTCGCCATAAATCGCCGAGTCATTCGCAAGAATTTTGGTGATGTGTTCGGGGATGAGCGGCGATGAGATGACCAGTAAGTCTTGTCCATCATCGCCTTGAGTCCAGCCACCAAATGGAACGCTGAGCTCTTGGCGCAGTAGGTTGCGGGTGGCTGCTGTGGGCTGGATCAGGTTGGCGCTGAAATCATATTCAACCATCAATTTTTTCGAGCCGACACCCGTCTGGGTTTGATCGCGGATGACCAAATTGGTTTGGTATTGAGCACCGATGGTATTTTCTGCGTCGACCCCTTTGATGTCAAAGATGCCACGCTTGAGTCGCTCGTTTCCAGTGCCGACGCCGCAGTTTGGTTCGGGCAGAGCAGCCGCAACGATCATGATCGACGTCGTGGTGGGTGTTTGCCCTTCATCGGTGAGGCTGTTGCAACCTAAAAGGCCAAACACGACGAGTAAACCGGGGAAGATTTTCATCAGTACGTTCTCGGCACTAGAGGTTGTGAAGGCTGCACGACGTCTAGCGCAAAGGTTGCCTGAGAAACCCCAGCAGAGCACCAGGTCACGACGCCTGGACGGCTCGGTAAGGGTTCTTGCTGGTTGATCTCATCAGCCCCATAATGCCCAGGAAAGCCAGCCACTCCAGGTGCAGGGCGGCTCGGTGGGGTGGTGGTGAAACTCATCCGACACCCGCGGCAAAGGCTGATCACCCAGCGGAACCAATTCGATACCAGGCGCTTACCGGCCGCATTGTAGCCACGAAGACGGAACTCGGTAGCTAATAGATACCCTTTGCCAGGTGCCGGAATGCGCGTGCCAAGCGCCGAGTCTTTGCTCGTATCGAGCCAGATTTGGCGATCCAATGCTAGGCGTTGCGCCACCCAGGTTGGGATGAGGTCAAAGACCGCAATCGGCGCGGTGTTGACGTCTTGCGTTCCCATGGTGGGAACCACGTAGGTCGCAGGAAGATTTTCACGCGTCTCATCGGTTGGCGGTGCGACCACTGCGTCGTCGTACATCAATCGAACTTCGACGTCTTTTAGGGTGATAAAGCTGTCGCCGAATTCAGAGGCTGCCTGCTCGGTCGCACTCACCGCCCACTGGACCCCGATTGGATAGCGCCGACTATGCCCGACGGCACCCCCCGGCGAGGCTACACTGATCAGGTCCATCTCACCTGTGAGCAGCTGACCGCCGGTTCCGTCCCACGCGCAGTTTGGTCCTCCTGAAACGACCGCGCCGACCGTCATGGCAACTTCTTCAGGGTCCTGCTGCGATTGAATGCAGCTCGTCAGACCAATCAAGAGGACGGTACGGAAAACCACGCTGCTAAAACTCCTCAAGGGTTGTTCGAGACAGTAGCCTAGCATCTTGGAAGCCTTATTGCTCGTCTTCAGGTGCGGCGACGCCCGCCTGTTGACGCAATTTATCAACTAATCTTGGAGTGACAAAGAGCAACAGTTCACGCCGCTCATCGCTTTGGAAGTTGTTGCGGAACAGGTAGCCTAATAAGGGAACTTTACTCAGTCCGGGGACTTCCTTTTGTTCCTTCGCCATGTTGCGAGTGTAAATTCCACCAATCACGCTGGTTTCGCCGTCACGCACCATCACCTCGGTACGCGCCTCTTTGATATCGACTGACGGCACACCACGCACCTGACGAGTAAAGTCAGGGCGGTTATTTTTGATGTTCAGGTTCATGTGAATCATGCCGTCGGCGTTGACATGCGGAGTGACCTCAAGGAACAACTCAGCGTTGATGTTTCGGGTGCTAGGACCCTGAGCCGTGACCTCGGTCACCGTCATCTCAAGACCTTGCTTAATCTCAGCTTTTTTGTGGTTCATAGTGACCACTCGAGGAGAAGAGATCGTTTTTGCGGTGCCGTTGGTTTCACCGGCTGTAATACGAAGGTTGAGCGTCAACGCGTTGCTCGCGGAACCCAGCACCAGACCCACAGCGCCGGTTTCTAAACTCGACGGCAGGTTCACCGCAAAGGGGGTCCCTGATGCGAACGGAGCGACCGAACCCGTGCTGTCCAAGGCGCCGCCGTTACCGTTGATTGAGTTCGGGAAGGGTAATCCGGTAGCGTTGCCTGTTTCTGGTGCCATCGAGAACAAGGGCTGCCATTGAACGCCCAAAGAGCGAATAAAGTTGGTGTTCGCTTCGACCATTCTTGCCTCGACAAGAACCTGCTCGGTTTTGACGTCGAGTTCTTTGAGGACAGCTTGCACTTGGACAAGGTTGTTCGGAGTGGCTTCAACGATCAGATAGTTGGTGCGCTCATCGACTTGGACCCGACCACGCTCGCCGACGAGTTTCTCGACATGACCCGCTAGATCCGAAGCGGCACCGTAGTTGATGGCGAACATCTGCACCTTGGTCGGCACGCCTTCTTCGATGGTCTTTTTCAGGTCAGCTTTCGCCTTCGCTTCAGCTTGTAGATTCTCCAGGGTATCAATCCGGATAATGTTCACCTGACGGCGAGACTTCTCTTGTTCCTTGATCATCTCATCGCGGTTGGTCGCGATGGTATTGGTGGTGTTTTCAGTGTCGATTGAATCTCGAACAGCGCCCAGCCCTTTGACGCGCAAGACCACTTTGAGCGCATCCTGCCAAGGGACGTTGCGTAAACGTAAACTGATGCGACCTTTGACCTCGTCCGAGGCGATGATGTTAATCCCGGCGACCTCTGAGATCAGGCGAAGCACATTGATGATGTCAGCGCCCTGGGTGTCCAGAGTGATGCGTCGATCCGCAGTCAGCGTGAACTGCTCATCTTCATCCTCGTCGTCGAACTCATCGTCATCTTCGAACTCGTCTTCGTCACCCTCTTCGTCGTCTTCTTCGTCTTCGTCGTCTTCGTCGTCGCCTTCTTCTTCGTCCTCTTCGTCGTCGCCTTCTTCTTCGTCTTCTTCTTCTTCGCCCTCTTCGTCGTCGCCTTCTTCTTCGTCTTCGTCTTCTTCGCCCTCTTCGTCGTCGCCCTCTTCTTCGTCCTCGTCATCACCCTCTTCGTCGTCGCCTTCTTCGTCTTCTTCGTCCTCATCGACCTCGCCGGTGTCTGAAGCGGGGTCATCTTCAAACTCTTCGGGCGCGTCATCGACCTCGGTGTCGTCTTCTTCGGCGGCGACTCGTTTAGCGACTTTGGGTGCGAAGCGAATATCCCAAAACAGGCGTTTCCCTTGGGTCCAGACAGCGTCTTCAGCGCCATCAGCCACGTCGATGAGCACACGGCATTGGTTGGCTTGCTTACGGTCCCTAAAGGTCGAAAGACTCTGAAGCGGTGCGCGAGGAGCGCTCAAGTCCTGACCTTGAACCAACGAGTCCTTCATCGTGCATGAGGGGATACGCAGCGAACGTAAGCTTCCCTCATTCGGATCGCGAACAAAGCGAGCCGCTCGATCAAAAGCGATCGTCGCTCGAACAAAATGACCATGGTCGGTCAAACGAGCGTCAACCATGTTGAGAATCGGCATCGCCTTTTGAGCTGGGCTGATGGGTTTAGCTGCCAAGGGAGCGCTCGGCCGACGCAGTCTAACTTCAAAGCCATTTCCCAATGATTTTGACTCGGTGTAGATCCAAGGTTCATTGCTCAGATCGACGACGATGCGCAGCACGCCGCTGTTTCGACTCATTCGGACACCGGTCGCTAGCTTACCAGCTTTAACCACCGGTTTGACACGGCGCGGCTTTCGCACTCCGGGAAGATCGATGATCAGTCGCTCGGGGTTGTTAAGACGCATTAAACCGACGCGCCGAAAGCGGTCATTACCGCGCACGACGACTCGGAGGTCTTTCTTATCGTTGACCACCGCAACACCACCGATCAGATGAGCTGCACCGTCACCGTTGCTCCAGCGCCAGTGATCATATTTTGGAAGAGTCTCTGATCCTTGAGCGTTCGTGGCTAAGCCACCAACCAAGATACTGAGCATAAGAACTGTTCGTGCTATTGCCACCGAAACCTCCTTCTAGAGTTCATCGGCCGGACCTGAAGTTTTCTTTACGCGTTCTTCTTCACTAGGGTCTGCGGCATTGTTCGCAGGCCG
>Ga0315320_10004970_pt1 | contig 10916 bp, 27 predicted proteins | sample M140m21515metaG_FD_203458 | JGI IMG/M metagenome (GOLD analysis project Ga0315320, IMG submission 203458) | Ammonia-oxidizing marine archaeal communities from Monterey Bay, California, United States - M1 40m 21515 | ecosystem: Environmental > Aquatic > Marine > Coastal | place: USA: California...
AGATAATATGGCCATAAAAAAAGGGCGATATCTCTACCGCCCCCGTGGTGTTTATTATTAACTGACTGGTCTTTGAAATTGACACGAAACTGATGACTGTCTCGGTGATCCATATGGTACAAATATCATCAGTTGTTTCCAACCTGAGAAATCCTTGACAATAAGGTCTGCTGATCCGCCCACGAATGGGTATGATCTACACATCAAATACTTGTAGCCATGTCCTGGTGCCACTGAGATGTTGATTTTGTATGCCGTCATATCTCCCTCCTTTGAATCAAAAATCTTTGTTATGGCATCAACACGATAATCGCCCGCCTGTGCTGAGGTTGTGAATATAAGTGCTACTAGAATGATCAATCTCTTCATTATAGTCCCCCCAATATCTTGCTGAAATCCGTGTCCACTGGCAGGTTGCAGAACATACTGTTCATGATGCTGATCGCCATCAGTGACGATGCTATCGATGTCTGGTCCTGTGTGTCGTTGCTGATCATGGCGTCCACCATCCAGGCCTTGCCCTCGGGTGCATAACACATGAAATCCAGTGCCACCACCATCACATGGTCCATGATCTTCATGGCCTGTGCGGGGTCTGGGTTCTCAGGGTCTATGCCCATGATCTCCTGTATCTGCTTCTGCCATTCCGTGGGTGCGTCTGCTATCGTGCCCACCGCTTCTGGGTCTTCCATCAAGTGCATATAATCAATGGCGAAACCACTGCATCCTGTGAACTGGCCTGCCTGCTTGATCTCGTCCTTGCAATCCCATGTCTTGTCTATGAACTGTGCCCATTCCCGGTAGTTGGTCTCCGCCTGTGCAGGTACGGATAATCCTACTAGGATTGCTATTGATAATATAAGTCTTTTCATGTGTTTTTCTCCCTTTGTTATTGTAAATTATAGCATGAGTGGTAATACCGTCAACCTGTGAAAATGCCCATAAATACTGCTATTATAATAGAACAAAGGATATCCAAATGAAAAAACTACTACTAATATCAGCATTCGCATTGTTGGTTGGTTGCTCTAGTGCAGAAGCCAATGACGTCGCTGACGACGGAAAATGTCTAGATGACATCAAACACTTCAACCACCTGTTGAAGACCACAAGTGCCGATCAGGCGACCAAGGATGCCGCAAAGGCCAAGAGGGACGAGGGATCTGAGGCTTGGGCTCAAGGTGAGAAGGAGGCATGTGAGACTGCCTACCAGGCCGCTTGGGCGTTGATAGACTAATCACTACGAACCCCCAATAACTGTGTTGAAACTGTTAGAGGGGGTTCTTTGTGGGTGGAGTTGAATCGACCCACACTTTCCTTAAGAGGGAGGTCCTAAAGAAACTTATAAACCTGGTACGATGGCCTGTATGGTCCACCATGCTATCACTCCGATAGCGAATACTTCTAATCCTGACATTCCTATATCCTTCCTGTTAGTAATACGATCAATGTGAATATGGTGGCTATTACCACAATGTCGATGCCAACCATATGCCTCCCAGGTTGCCTATGAAGATCAAGGCCACTATCACCAGTGCCCATATCCATAATCGATGATCCATCATAGCAACACCAAGATCAACAGGGTGGTCATCGCCACCCCGGCGAGTACATAACCCGCCCATTCAAGTAGTTCGTACAATCCAGGTCGCATTATGCCCCTGGCCTCATGCAGGTCTGCTCTGCAAGGTGTTGGTATCTGTCCGGAGCCATCTTCCAAAGATCTGCTATCTTCAGCACCATCCTCAGTGATATCTCTCTCAACTTGTGCTTGTTATCGTAGATGAAATTGACCAACTGGTCTTCCGCCTGTTTGCCCATGGCGTACTTCTCCAGCATACCTGTTCCCACGATCTGTCTGATACGGAGCATACGATCCCTCATGCTGTCTATGGTTAGATCCAGGTAATGGCATCTGCTCTGTAGGGCCGATAGATGGTCCTGTAGTTTCTTGGATTTCACATTGTCGAACTTCACATTCGTTATGAACACGACACCACCATTGAACTCGAATGAGTTTGGCATTCCCTCTGCCATCAAAGTCCTAGACTCTGTGTTCCAGTGCAGGGTTCTCTTCTTGCCCGTGTCCAGGGCCGCCTTCAGCAGGTTCAACGCCAGGTCATCATACAGTATCGCATCACAGTCATCGAAGCATACCACATGGCCCTTGGCACTATGTTCATATAATTTCTTGTAAAGGCCTATGGGACTCATTGCACCTTTGACAACCTCGAACTTCCTAGCCTGGTTGGCTATGTCATCGAACATGGATCTCTTCTCCAGTGCCCGTTCAACACCATAACTCTTACCAATGCCTGGAGGCCCTGAAACTATCATGGCTCTCACCTTGGATGTGGATACTGCCTCTGCCATCTCATCGAGTATCTCGAATCTGGCCGCGATTCTGTCTATCGCCTGCTCGTCCGTCTCCTCGCCTTTTGCAGGCGTTGACTCGGGTGTGTCCTTGTTCTGCTCGTCCTGTTGTATCTGGAAAGCACCTTCTGTGGTCAGTGTTAGATCTGTTATGGCAGGGACATTTATCCTTGCCTTCTCCAATCCCTCGAAGCCATCCAACTCACTGCAATCAACGGTGATGAATCCACCCTCCTTGCCTGCGAATCTCTGGTAGTCCTTCAGTATCGGAAATATCTTACCGCTCATGTCTTGATTACGATAAGACCCTTGTTCTACTTTTATATATTTGTTGATCATTTGTTTCCTCCCTTGTTTAAATGATTCTTGTATATTATAACACGTCTTTGAATCTCGTCAACTCTGTTTGGTAATATTAGATTGGGTGGAGGGAGTTGAAGTCCCCACCCAATCCGATCCATCATTAGTTCTTGATGAATTTTGCTTTCAGTCTAAGCAACTGTGCCTTGGCATCTGCCCAACTGTTCTTTTGGTATTCCTTCGCATCTTCAATCGTAGATTGGATGTGGGTTGTCAACTTCGCCGGTGCCGAAGTGATGTCTGACACGACCTTGTTCACGTCAGCCTGTGCGAACCCAGTCATTCCTGCCAGGATCATACCAATTAAAATTAACTTTTTCATGTGTGCCTTTCTACTTGGTCTTCTCGACCAAATCCGTTGTCTTGCCACCCAATGTGTCCCAGAACTTGTCCAGGGCGTTGAGTGTTGGTTTAGGTTTACTGCAACCAATCAAGGTCACAGCGATCAATATCAATACAGCGACAGTCAGCAACTTGAACTTCCGCCTCCAGATCATGCGTCTGATGTCCTGTCCTGAGTGTCCGTAGATTATCATCAGTCTAATAACACCATGTATTCTTTTGGATAATGCTCTCTGAACCAATCGATCCCTGCTTCAACAGTCTCGTGGTAGTTCAGCATCTCCGCACCTTTGATCGCATCGTAGACCGCGACCGCGATCGGTTCCAACATCACCTTCTCGCCTGAGAATGGGTTTGCCACCTCGACCGGTGCCTTGTCCATTATCTCCACCTCGAATGGTGGGTTGGGTACCTTGTGTAATATATCACTTGCCATATCTGTCGTCCTTCTGTTTGTAGTTGATTACCTTGTAGATGATCGTTCCGCCTATCGCTATCGCTAACAGGCCAACAGCCAACATTCCAAATCCGTATCCCACTGACATTATATCTTCTCCTCTTCCAGTTTATGGATAGGGTCTTCCTCGTACGGAGTGAACTCTAACTCTGAACACTCATACAGGTTATACCACTGTTCTTCTATGCTCTTGTATTCCTCGATCAGTTCCGAGGAGTCCATCTTATGATAACCTTTGAATCCACCTTCCAGTATGTAGGTCAGTGTGTCATAGTCACCACTCTTGTAATCCTTGTAGATGTTTGATATCTCAACTTGGATACATCTCTCTGACATCACATACGGAGTCAGTTTCATCGCTCTCGAATCCTCATACAGGAAGTCCTCGTGTCTATCAAATATGACGTCTGTTAATCTAGTTCCAGTCATTAAAATGGTACCTCCATATCGTCCTTCTTGTCTTCCTTGTTGGGATTCACATAGTCCTCGTCCAACCATTCAAATTCATTAGTGGTCCAATTTGGATCCGAATAATCAACTGTAGAATTATCTTCATAAGGGACACATTCTGCAACCTTCGTGACCACTGTATCTACTGAATGATCCATATTGTAATCATTAGCCGAAACTTCTATGGGCTCACCGTTGCTGTCATTGTAGCCTTCCTGCCACTCAATCTTCTCAATACCACAGTTCTCCATCACAACTCTGTCCGCTTCATCCTTGTTCTCCGCGACAACTTCATACTCGACCCAGGCCGTGTAATATTTTCTAACGGTGAACTTCTGTGCTCCGATGTCCTTGTGTGGATTATCTCTGTCTATTATTTCTTTTTGCATATTCAACTCCTTTTTTTATTCTTAATTTTAACATGGATTACCAATGCGTCAACCTGTCCTAAGCAACTTTTCTATGGTCATTTAGCAAGAGTTCGTCGTGCTTCATAACCGCTTTGAAGTGCTTCTTGCAAAGGTTCACCGGTATGATGCCCAGTTTGCCTACTAGGGTCTCAGGTTTCTTGTGGACAAATTTAGTACCACAAACCGTACAAGCGAAAGTTCTTTTCATCTAGAAACCCTCCGCGAACACGATCCTAGCACCTGGAAATCTTGCTTCAACTATCTGCTTGGCCTCACTGGCCGTTCTACCGTCTTCTGCAACTTTCATCGGGCCTTTGCCTTCCATGGTCACCCAAAATGTATAAGTCTTCATATTAGTTTTCTCCCTTCATTGTTAGTTTCATTATATTATAGATTACCATACCGTCAACCTCGCAGAATCTAAGGCGTGTTTGATTGCTGTCTGTCTGCCCTCTTCTGTTTTTGGTGCCGTGTATCTGTAGGTCCAGTCTTGATTTCCATCTCCGTCTGTGTTTTCTCTAGGATACTTCATACCATTGATCCGTACAATCCAACCTCTCACCGGTACACATCTCATGTCGTCCGAGTCCGGGTGTACCCTCTCCCAGTAGTCATTCTCCGTGTACTCTGTTTGGATCTTTAAGGGCAATCCATTGTTGGCGATCGCCCTCAAAGTTCTGTTGGAGTAATTGATCTCGTCTGATGCTAGGCTATCTGGATGTCTAGGCACTAGGCCATCTCCTCGTCATGATACTTGTCTGTGAAGTTCAGAGGCAATCCGTTTGGATCATTCTGTTCTTCCTTGTCGAATCCCATGTCGATCAGTCTGTCTATGATCCATTCATCCGGCATACCTGTTCTGGCCTTCATTACACCATATGGCATCTCGCCTGAGTTGGCGTAGTAGTCATATAGGTCTTCGTACACCTCTGAACCATATTCTATCTGGTCTAGGTCTGTGACCTCATTGGCATCCAATATCTTCTTCACTTCATCGTATTCTGAATCGTACATTATTTTCCTCCCTTTGATTCTTTGATATATTTCTTCACTGCTCTGTCATATCTGTTTGGCGTGTCTTCTTGCCAATCATATTTCATCGAGTACCATTTGTAGATCGCTACCAAGATGAATGCTATCCACATCACCGGAAACAATATCTCCTTTGGTACATTGAAGAACATTAACAACTTGATTCCTACTATGAAACCACCTGCCAACAGTACGATCTTGAACAACCAACCTAGGTTCTTCTTCGCATCTGTGTAGACCTGTTTCACTATCCAACTATTTCTTGTCATGTTATCTGCCCTCCTTCGCATCGTTCATTAAATCCAACATTGTATCAACATCTTCTGGAACATTGTTCATCAGTTCTTCTTCTGCGAACTCTGACCAAATGCCCTTGTCAATATCACTCGGCATCATGTCTTCCTTGCCTGAGTATTCCTCATCTGAGAAAACAGGTGCTTCTCTGTCTTCTGGAACGAAGTCAAAAGCGAACTCATCGCTTACGGCATACATATTCACGCCACCTTCGTTGTTGATTTGATTTTTGTAAAATGTTCTAATCGCTCTGTGAAAAGTATCACACTCTTTTTCTTCGTGTAATTTCACATATAAAGTTCCGTGAACGATTTCTCTTCTTTCTGTAAGACCTGTGTCTTTGGCAAATTCTAAGATTTGGTTTTCTATTTTCTTTTGCATATTCAACTCCTTTTGTTAATGCTTATAGTTTCAGTATATAATGGATTGGTAATACGTCAACCTCCTAAAAACCTCCATTCTATGGAAGTAATTTACGGATGGTATCCTCTATCTCATAGATTTCCTCCTCGATTTGGTGCATTCTTACCAAATTGCCCGAGTATCCCAAGAGCTCTAACTGATTCTCAAGGTCTATCTTCTGTCGTTCCATCTCTGCTATCCTGTCCTTGGTGTCCTGTGTCATAGTTCCAATCATTTTATACTCTTTCTCATTAAGGTTTGATTATTACAGAACACTCTGATCAGCCTAGATACATCAACTTCCTGTACCTTTAGACTTTTTGGATCAGTGAACTTCACCTTTAGGTCATTCACCGGTCTGATGATAGTTCCGTGTTCATCCATTACGACAGCGTCGTCTGTGTTCTTTCTCCAATCGTGGCTACTGTACTCTACCATATCTCCTCCACCTCTGATTCGATGTCCTCATCTTCCCAACCCGTGATCTCCTCATCACCGTACTGGCTGTTCTTGACTCCGCATCTGGTACACTTGTCGTCCTTCTCGTCCATAGGACCGTGTTCACAATCCTGGCAATACCAGTCATCAACATACTCCTCCTTGACTTCGTTCTTCTCCTCTTCTAGGTCTATGTTTGTTAGGATGTTATCTAGTTCGTCCATTATTCATTCTCCTGTTTGGTTATTGCTTCTTCTATGATGTTATTCAAAAGGGTTTGGATGTTATACTTCATATCCACTGAGTTATCGTACCCCATTGCCGGTTGCATGATGTTGGGATCAGGAAACACCTTGTCCTGTATCTGTTTCACTGCCACCGATAGGTAGATCAACAGAGCCAAAATGGATAGGTTGATCACCAAGTTTATCTTGTTTGTCATTTGTTTCTCCTTTGTCTTTTATAGAGATATTCAGCAACTCTATAAATTCTATGTAAATTTGTGACCTTGTCGTGCCAGTGTTTCTGCATCAATGGTTCCGCGATCCTTCTCACGGCTTTGGCATTCTTCGATGTCTTAACACCAAGTTCATAGACCGCCCCACCGGATGTCTTCGCCTCCATATAACCATGTTCGTATTTCTTTGGCATTACAATTTCTCTCCTGGTTCGAATCCTCTGAACCTTAGGAACCTAGGAAATCTAAGGCTCCATTCATCTTTAGCATTTTGATTCTGTGTGATTGCGTCTGCTCTTACTTCTACAACTTGCCCAATCAATTTGTCTTTGGCTGTCCAAAATTCTTCTCTATCGGCATCTGTGAGACCAGACCCCACATTCGTTTTGATAAACTTGCCATCGTCTGTGCCCTCAACTATAAGAGCACCTAGTTTGCCTACATTACGACCTGTGCCCTCTTCTGTGTCTACGACTGTCAACGATACTTCTATGAATGGTTTGACCTTCAACCAACCTGTGCTTCTCTTACATTCATAGATGCCGCCTACGGGTTTGACCATTATGCCTTCGAAGCCTCTGTCGATACACATTTTATTATAGTCTGCGAACTGCTTCTGTCCGTCTGCTTCACTCAAATTAATCCTAACTGACTCGACCACATTTACATTTGGTCCGAACTCGTACTTGTCTAACCATTTCTTTCTCTCCGTGATAGGATCAACACAACTGCCGTCCATGAAATTATAGAGTGGCATACAATCAAATAGGTTGAGTTTGGCATCCTTTGTCTTGGCACCACCTTTCCTGTGTATCTCTCTCATCAGTGTCTGAAAGTCATCGCTCATTACCTCACCGTCGAACACCATGCTCTCGGACATCTGATCCAACATCTCGTCAAACTGCTTGTTGATCTCTGGAAAGTTAGACAACTCCTTGCCGTTTCTTGAGAACAATTTCACTTCGTCTTTATCCACATCACAGATCACAATCACCCTGACCCCGTCTAGTTTGGGTTCTATCAGCATCTCTCCTACCATTTTCTTCTCATGCTTGGCAGAGTCCGTGGCCAACATACAGTCAAACACAGGAACCTTCATTGTGCTAAACTTGTTCACTGTCTTGTGTGTGACACCACATCTCAGGTCTTTGATCAGGATCCTACGATACCAATCATTCCATTGCTCCATATTACTTCTATCGCATAGGTCCTGTATGTCGTCCCTCATCTCATTACCCGTTAAATTCCTAGCCTCTAGCCTTCTCAGGATATCATCGAATTCCGTCTGTGTGATACCTGGTCCATCCTTCTTGGATATGGGCACCTTCTGGACTCCAAATGTTCTGAAACTGTCCAAGGCCGATCCCACGCCGTTGAAGAATCTGATATTATCTGCATCGCTCTCCCTACGGATTATGGCCTCCTTCTTCAGTCTCGAATTGTCTGCTTCTAGTTCTTGTATTATCTTCCACGGTTGTGTCATATTATTTGTCCTTCATAAATCTATGATTCCCTATCATAGCGGTTTCATTGTAAATCTTGCCCCAGTTCGGATTCGCGATGTGTGGGTTGTAGTAGAACACCGCACCGTGGGTAGGATCCTTGCCATAGTCGCCATTCATAACGAATAGAGCGACGTGGATACTGTCCCTCCAGGCTGTCATATTCTCTGGTATCACATCACCATTCATATAGGTTGCCCAAATTATGTCCTTCTGTCCATCACACCACCAACTGAATTGGCATCTGTGCTTTCTAGGATAGTAAATTCTGTCCTCGTCTGCCAGTGTAGGATCTTTCTTTGTCTTCCACGATTCCCTTACTGGGCCTTGGTGTACCACATCACATATGGTTCCTGGAAATCTCTTATCTTCAATTCTGTTCATGACCACATGGCCTATAGCAATCTTGCCCATCATGGGTTCTGCTCTTCCTTCGAAGTAGATGTTCTCTGCCATACATTTCAATTCGTGTTCGTTCACACTCACTCCTGTCTCAACCTCATAGGACATAGCCAGCGAGGCCATAACGGCCCTCGCTGATTGTAAAACGAATTCTAATGTTCCTGACATTAGTCTGCTCTGCTTTCTGCATATACAGTCAAACCGTATTTTCTTAATTCATCTCTGAAAGCCTCCGTGGCAATTTCTTTGATGTCCAACGACTGTGTTCTAGCATATTGGTGATCCTGTGGCATGATATCATAATAAGATATTCTGTATCCACCTCTGAATCCACTGTCTCCAATGCTCGCCTTTTTCATAAACGAAACAAATTTACCTCTTGCAGGGTGTATTGAAATATTGGCGAAACCACAGTACATCGGCTCCTCTCTACCTTTCATATAATCATCAACGGCCTTGATCGCCACCTTCCTAGCATTCAAGAACATATCTGCAGGATGAACTCCTTCAGCATTAAATTTTAAAAGGTCTTTGTTTTCTTCTATTGTATTCATATGTTCAACTCCTTATTTGGTTATAATTCAGTATAACATGGCATCCTATACGGTCAACCTCGTAATGGCACTATATCTTGTGTCGACCACCTTTTTTTTGACTATATGTTGTGGTTATTTGAGAAATTTGTGTAATTCTTTGGTGGACATAGGAAAATGATCATCAGGCAAGACTATTCTTTTTCTATGCCTTGTGAGAGTGAGGGCCATCAATAGAGATTCCTGTGTGAATCCGAAGTCGAACTGGGTAAGATCCATGTCTTCACCTGCCACAATTTTGTCAACAATTTCTGGCATGGTTTCTGTGTAAAATGTTTCAGTCTTCTTGTAAATTTTTCTCCATTTGTTGGCAACGACCCGCCAATGTTCTAACCTATCATCTGATATCTTGACACCCGTCCTTTGGAAAATCTCCAACATTGATTCTTCTGTTTGATCAATCCATTCGTCATCGGTCACGACAATCACCTTGTTATCCAACCCCTTGAATTCCGATTCAATCTTTTCCAACCATTTTATTCTGTCAAACCTCATTTTCAAACTTACAATCTCTCTTATCTTCTTTCTCGTATGTCCTTTCCTAAGTTCCGGAATGGTATTGAAATAATAACTCAAATCGTCGCTATGTATCTTGTCCGTCCTCTCAGGACCATATGGAAACTCCTTGGTCTGTTTGAGCACAACCACTTCTATACCTTGTTCCACGAGCAGGTTGATCTGTTTCACATATTCAGAAAGGTTGTTATTTTTAGATAAAAGAACAGGATAAAAACTCACATCGGCATTCTCCGCCATGGCTGAATCAATAAATTTATTCCATTCCTCTAGGCTACATGGATGATTCTTCTTGTGGCTATGGCTGTTATTTTTGGATAAAGGATTCTTGGTCAAATCTGACCAACCATGTTTTTTGTTCCAATGCTGATCCTCTCCCTTGAGCCAATGCCAACTCCAATCCATAAATGTGGCACCCGCAGGGGTAAGACTCGTAAATGCGATAATCATTTCTTTCCTTTTTCATAATCTATGTATAATTCTCTCAACTTGATCCTAACACTTTCTGGTGGCCCGCCATTCTGGTCTATCCACTCCCTCAATATCTTAAATCCTTTGTCATAGTCGGCTGGTCTGTTTACCTTAGAACCCTTAGGACCTAGTGGTACAGACGAGAACTCGTCCTTCTCCTCCGGTTGCTTCACGGCCTTGATGACCGTCTCGCCTTCCAATTGATCTTTAATGTGTTGGTGATCAAATGCCACTATCCTCAAATGCTTTTTAGATCCTTTGATCCAGACATGCCAAACCCAAGGTCCTGTTGGGCCTTTGTTCCCCATAGTCCAAATCTTTTCTTTCTTGGGCATCCGCCCCTCCTTATATGTTAAAACTGATAATCCCTGTCGCCCACATAATACCAATCACTGGTAGAACTGTGTACGAAGCGAA
>Ga0315320_10004971_pt1 | contig 10914 bp, 6 predicted proteins | sample M140m21515metaG_FD_203458 | JGI IMG/M metagenome (GOLD analysis project Ga0315320, IMG submission 203458) | Ammonia-oxidizing marine archaeal communities from Monterey Bay, California, United States - M1 40m 21515 | ecosystem: Environmental > Aquatic > Marine > Coastal | place: USA: California...
GCTCGCCGAAGACCTAGGGACGACCCGTTTGCTCATGAACGCCAAGCTTGGCCAAGCTGACCTCCAACGTCAAAGGGGCAACACCGAGGACGCGAACGCGATGTACACCGCGGTTCACGCGTGGGGCAAACGAAATCGGGTCGTCGACATCACGATACAGTCCGCCCTTCGCCGTGCCTTCCTGTTCTTGGACCTCGGCGATCTACGAGCGGTCCACAGTCAGGCGACAGAGGCCTGCACTTGGCTCGAATCGGTTCCCGGTCATTGGCTTTGGGCCACATACCGTCTCGTCGTCGCCGCCTATGTCGCGCAGGGCGAAGATGAAGACGTCCTGTGGCAGTGGCTCTGGCAAGCGAGCGAGCTCGGCCTCAAAGACACGGTCGATCGCGACAACACAGACGCTCTCTTACGAATCGCAGAGCGTACCTCCCGCATGGGCTGGAGCAAAAGCCTACAGCTGACGTCCAGCCTATTGCTTCCCCAAATCAAGTGTTTGCAGCAAGCGGAGTTTCGCGAGCGACTCGCTGGGATCGGCTTGCGCCGAAGCAGCGACTAGCTGCGGCGACGCGCCAACAAGGGCAACAAGAGCAACCAGCCCGCGACGGGTGACGCACCTGAGGTCGAGCAACCCGACGAGTCTTTGTCTCCGGTTGGGATGTCCAACACGAGATAGCCGTCCTCACCATCGCAGTCTTGATCAAGCCCGTCACCGGCCTCATCGGGCGCGCCCGGGTAGCTAAACGCCGAAGTGTCGTCGCAGTCCTCACCGTTCTCCGAGTAGCCAATACGCAGCGAACAGTCTGCGATGGGGGTCTCCGCATCGCCGTACCCGTCTAGATCCGCGTCCACATAGTAGGTGGTGGTGACCTCTTCGTCCGTGCTTCCGTCGCAGTCGTCGTCGACGCGATTGCAGGTCTCTTCCGCGCCCGGGTACACGCTTCGGTTGGCGTCGTCGCAGTCGTCACCATTGTCGACGATGCCCTCTTGGCCGCCACACGAGAACACGCTGTTGCCGGGATCGCCGAAGCCATCACCGTCGCTGTCGACGTAGCCAGAGACACCGTCTTCTGGGTTCTCATCGATGGTCCCATCGCAGTCTTGGTCAATCCCGTCGCAGCGCTCTGGCGCGTACGGGTACACATCCGGGTTCCCGTCGTCGCAATCGCCGCTCTCAGACGCGGTCCCAGGAGGCAAGTCGCCACACGTGATTGTGGGCGCGCCTACGCCGAAGCCGTCGCCGTCGTCATCGACGAAAAAGTCGTACGGCTCTTGAAGCGTCGGATCGGAGTCATCACAGTCTTCGGTTTCGAGGACCCCGTCGCCGTCTGCATCCGACGGCACCAGGAAGGTCATCTGCATCCAGTAGGTGGTGTCGTTGTCCAGGTCGTCAACGATCAAGTCATCCATCTCAGGCGTCTCTCCGTCGGTGGTCCACACCGCGCCGCTATGCGACGCCCAAGCGGCCACGTTGTCAGGGAGAGAGGCGTAGACCTCAAAGAAATACTCGACCGGTTCATCACCAATGTGGAACCCGATCGCGTACCGCACATCCGCGGCCATCTCGACGTCCACGGCGTGGTCGCGAAACGACTCCCCTGCGCCGAGATCAACAGGACCCGAGCGATACATCGCCTCCCACGTCGCGGTGTCCGTCTCCTCGTACACCAAGAACTCGACAGCGGCGCCCTCATCGAGGTTGAGGTAAGGTGCGATATTCTCCAAAACAATGGTTTCGGAGGGTTCAATCACATTCATCTTGTACGCGCGCGTCTGCTCGTTGCTGCCATTTGGATCACCGAGTTCCACCAAAGCGGACTCGAACGCCAAAGCAGCGAAAGGGAAAGATAGGGCCATCGTCGTAAGAATTGTGGTCTTCATACTGGCTATCGTAGCACGCCCACGGCAGCGCGCCCGCCCAACAGGCATCGTTCAAAAAGCCTTGACGAAAAAGAAGCGTACGCGTTGGAGATGTTAAGCACCCAAAGCAACAAGGAGAGATGTCTTGAACACGCTTCTCGGTCTTACGTTCTTCAGCCTCTTGGGCTGCCCCGCTCCCCCCGACTCGATCACGTTCTCCGGAACGCGATTGGCGGACTACTTCCCCTTCGACGGAGAACGTACGTGGGAGTTCCAAAACTCCGACACCTCCATCACATACCGCCTCGACGCGACGCTTCTCGTTGACGAGACCGTCTCTGAGAACGCAGTAAAGCGCTACACCGTCTCCTACACCACCGACTGCGCCTCGGCTGACAAGAGCTGTGTCGATGGTGAAGAGCTGCGCGCCGTGCAATGGAGCAGCGACAACACGAACGGCGTCTTTATCCACAGCTACCGTACCGGTGGGTTGGATATGGACGGCGTGCCGCTCGAAGAGTCGACCGTCTTCGACCCTCCCATTCAAGTTGCGGACTTTCAGGGCAAGCGCGGAGACATCGTGGAGACCGTGGTGGACGGCGTGACGTGGACGTCGGAGCTGGTCGCCTTCGAAGACTGCCCGGTTCAAGTGAGCTCACAGTGGACGTGCGCCCTCTTCCGACTCGAGCATGACATGGAAGGCGACGGCTATCCCATCGAGGGCGACTATTGGGCGGTCACTCGCTACAACGTCGTCGCGTTCGACCTCGTCGGCGACACCGGGCGCTGGGAGCTTCGCAAGACCGACTGCGAAGGAGACTGCGACGGAGTCTGGTAACCTTCGGGTCGAACGTGTAATGAGCCAACGTAGGGAGGCTCGATGTCCGATCTGTACCAACGTGCTTCGCAGGCCATGCGCGCTGTTGAAGCAAAACCTGAGCTGATTGACGCTGCGATCGTGAATCTCAAGTCTTGGCTCGAGGAAGACGCCGAGGGTGCACATCTCGACGCGCTCGAGGCGCTGTTGCGACAAGGGAACGCGGATGAACTTGTATCGGCTTTCTACCGGGTCTTACCCTTTGGAACGGGCGGTCGGCGTGGCCCTGTTGGTGTGGGCCTCAACCGGATAAATCCCCGCACGGTGAGCGCCTGTGTCGAGGGGCACATCATGTGGCTCAAACAACGGTTCTCCTCCGCAGAACGGCTCAAGGTCGTGATCGCCTGGGATGTCCGTTGCTTTAAGGACCAACGCGGCCTGTATGGCGGACACACTAGCCTACATGGAACCAGCAGCCGAAGCCTCGGCGAACTCGCAGCTCGAATCTATGCATCACACGGTATCGAGAGTCATCTGTTGTTGCCCCACAGTGAGCGGCTGGTGTCGACGCCCGAGCTCTCCTTCGCGATCCGCCACCTCGGTGGTCACGGTGGTTTAAACCTGAGCGCGTCACACAACCCACCCGATGACAACGGGGTGAAGGTCTACGACGAGCGGGGGTCCATGCTCGCACCACCCGACGATCAGAGCTTGTTGGATTGTGTCGCCGAGGCAAAAGCCAGCCGACCTCTGTCATGGGACGGCGCCCTCAACGGAGGCTGGATCAAGGGGCTCCAACAGGAAGTCCACGACGCCTGGGCAGCGACCGTAGCGCTAGAGGCCGGTGATTCACCGAAAGATATCGGTGTTCTTTTCACGCCCCTTCATGGAACCGGCATGGTTCACGATGTGCTCACCGCTGCGGGGTTCTCTCCCCAAGTTCACGCGCCACAGGCCATCCCCGACGGCTCGTTTCCAACGGTCCCTGGACACATCGCCAACCCGGAGCGACCGGTCACGTTTGAACATGCCATCGCACACGCAGACGATGACGTGTCGATCATCCTCGGCACCGATCCCGACGCCGATCGCATCGGATGTGCCGTACGTCATCAAGGGGAGTGGGTCTCTCTGACGGGCAATCAAATCGGGGCGCTCGTCGTACACAATGTGCTGAAACGAACGTTGAAAAAGCAACCCCTCGTAGTGAAAACTGAAGTCACCAGTGGGCTGATCACCGCGATCGGCGAAGCCCATGGCGCCGCATTGGTGGATGACTTGCTGGTAGGCTTCAAATACATCGGCGATGTCCTCAAACGGCTCGAAGTCGACGGAGAGGCGTTTGGTATCCAAGCGAACGACGTACAGTTTGTCGCAGGTATCGAAGAGTCACACGGAGTCTTGATCACCGACGCCATCCGAGACAAGGACGCGGGCGGAGGCGCGCTCGCACTTACGGTGGAGGCCGCACGGGCGAAGAAGGACGGCAAAACACTCATCGATGTACTGGAGTCTCTGTGGCAAGACCACGGCTACTTCATCAACGAACAGCTACGAGAGCGTTTCGACGGACCCAGCGGGCCTGCCAAACTCGCCGCGATACTCGAAGGGTTCCGAGAAAGCCCTCCAAGCACCATAGGGGGACGCTCCGTCGAGCGTTTCGTCGATCATCGAGATCCAGCAGGTCGCTTTGGTCCTATCTTGTCCGAGACCGACAACGCATCGCGTAACGTTCTCTCGATGAAGCTCTCGGCAGGCGACAACGACGACGGCGCGCGCGTCATTTTACGTCCTTCGGGCACCGAGCCTCTGATGAAAGTCTACGTGGAGTTGAAGGGTCGGCCCAACACCTCCAACGAGGGTCGAGTGGAACTCAAATCGACCATGATGGAGCTCCAACGAGGCGTACGCGCGATGCTATCGGCAGAAGTCGCCTAAGAGACACCACAGACCGGACAGCCCGTCCCTTGGTAGACGGCCTGCTTCGCGTTCAAGCATCCGGTATGAAAGATATGGCCACACGGGAGACTGGTGGCCAACCCTGCGTCAAATCGCACCGGCTGTGCACAGATTGCGCATGGATAGGTCACCATGGCCTGCGCCGCCTTGTCTTCGGCCTCCGAGATGTCGGGGAGCGGCTCCGCGGCGCCATACCAAGCCGCCCATGCGATCGACACACCGACGATGCCCGAGCCGATGCCCAACGCCACCGACAACCAAAGTTCCGAGGCGACAACCGGCGCCGCACCTTCAACGAGGATGGACGTCAACGTCCCAACGACACCCGAGGCGATACCTGACGCGAGCACGAACGCGAGACCGACGCTTGGCACCAACCAGCGCCCGGCCACGCCGCCCAATACCAAGCGACTGGCGCGCACCGAGACGAAGGCTGCACCAAACCCACACAAGGCGGCAGCGAGTCCGCTCGGATTGGTCGAGAGCGCGACGCCCCAAAGCAAGGACCAGCCGACAAGATAGAGCACGCTCCACACCTTCAGACCCGTCTTGCTTGGTGGCGTCGTGTTGGTGACGCGCTGGTTTACACGCTCCTGAACACCGCTCCCAGGTGGCGGCTCCGGCAGCAAATGCAGAAGCTCGCCATGCACGACCCCGAAATCGCTGAGCTTATCCTCATCCTGAAGCAGCCGACCGCGCGCACGGAGGTAAAACTTACGCCGCGTCCCGTCTGGCCAAAAGGCTCCTAGACCCGCATCGCGAGCCAGACGCTGTGTAAGATCGCGAGCGGGCAAGTACATCGGAACCGTCATGTCCAACGACAGCGGCTCTACATCGATGACCTGTACGTGAACCGCAACGGTCTGCGCCTCCTGCGGCCCGGCCCCGTGCATGCTCATTCGCTGCGCATCGCCTCCGCGGTGCGCTCGAGCTCATCCGCGATCCGTTGAAGGGGCTGCAACAAACGCTCAAACTGTTGGAACCATCGCAACCAGGTCTCGTCCGTCTGCTCCGCTCCGGGGACCTCTGCGTTGACCCGGCGAATGAACTCTGTGAACTGCTGGACCCGATCGGTCGTGTTGGGCAGTGGATTGTAGAAGTCATGGGCATAATGTACGAGCTTGCCCGCCGTCTGATACAGCACGCGGTCGCTCGTCCCCTCTTCAATCAACAAAAACTCGGCGGATACCAAGGCCCCCACGAACGTGACCATCCCGATGGACTGCTCTTTGAGTGTCGACGTTCGCAGCAAGCGTGTAACGATCTGGCGAGAGAGGCGGATGAACTCTCCGACGCGAGGCTTGAGGTAACTCTCGGCAGCACGGGACTGACGACCCGCGCGGGGCACCGGAAGCTGCATCTGAACCATACGGCCCAACCGGACATTGATCCGCGTCAAGGCGACCGCCCCGGTGTGTGCTTCCTCGGCAGGCAAGAGGCGAGGCGCGCAACGTTCGACGACCCGCGACTCCCTCTGCTCGCTTGTGTCATACAGCGGACGACGCGAATCCGTGTCCAACTCCTCAAGGTGGAAGAGCCACAAAAGGTACTCTCCATCTTGCTTGGGGACGTCGAGTGGTACCGCGACATCCTCTCGCAAATGGACACCCTGGCCCTCGCTGGTGATGCCGTAGCCCGACTTGATCACCGCAGTATAGCGCTTACGCTTTTGCTCCAGCTCAACCTGTAGGCCCTGGACGACACCGAAGCCGTGCAGAAACAACGAGTGACGGTGCAGCGTGCGCCGGTGGTACAGTTGCTCATCTGCAAGATCTGCAGCCGTGAGGCACAACCCCTCAAAAGGATGTAGACGCTTGAGCGTATGTTCGAACGACATCGATTATCCCCTACCGCCCCTCATCAAAGCGGATCACAAACGAAACATGCGTCGGTCGTTCTTGACTGACCACATGGACAATTCTTCGCAACACCTGACGCGCACGCTCACCAAAGCGCGCGCGGAAACGATCTCTCGGCTCTAACCGAAGGACAAAGAAGCTGGTCGGCTTACGGACAGAGGGGTCCATCAGGTACGCCCCCATGTTCTCCTCACGGTCAAACCGCTCTTCTACCCGACGCCCCCCGATCAGCGTCATGCTGCCAAGGACCGCTGGACGAGGGACCACGCGCTCTTCAACGCGCGCCGGAGCCGCGGTGAGTACGCGCACCATCTCCTCGATGCCGTGTCGTGTGCCTCGTGTCCGCATCAGACGAATCGCGCGACGCACCAACTCACGCTGCTGATGAACCGGAAGCGACTCATCCAAGTCAAAGCCGACCCACGAAGAGAGCCAAGGCAAGAAGCTCGCCTCGCAGCGAAGCGGGTCGGTCAGCTCGGGCAGGTTCTCAATGTTTTCGACCAGGCCGCCCATAATGTGCTGGAACAAGAACAAGAACCGACGCAGGGGCTCATCGTCAACGTCCACTTCCGTGCCCTGCAGCTCGGCCATGTCTTGGCCCATATGCCGCTGCACCTGACGGTCACGGATCTGACGACTCTCTCCCATTTGAACAGGGCCCGCGCCCTGAAAAATCTCTGGAAGAAAGCGCATGTAACCACGAACCGCGACATGCAAGACAACCTCATCGTCGCCCGCCAGGTTGAGGGTGTCTTGCGCTGCCCCTTCGACAACAGCGACGACATGCACCAGATGGTCCGGCACAAAGAAGCTGGCGGGCCGGCCGTCGGCGAGACGTCGTTGACCGTGTACCATGGTTTCTTGCCCGGTCTCCGCGTGCCGAACCTGAACGCAACGAACAGCACCCACGGTCTCGCCGCGGCGAGCCTCTACGAGGCGAACCGAGATCGTGTTGGCCATATGCCTCGCGAGGTAGACGCGCGCGCTCCGGAGCGTGTAGCCCAACGCAACCACATGCTCGAGGTAGCGAAAATCACTGCTTCGCGCAGAGCGAACAAGCGCCGCCTGACTGTCGGCGCCGCGTCGTGATGGTAGCCGCCGTCGCCTCACTCGGCCTCCTCAGCGACCACGCGGACACCACGAACAACAAAGAGATCCTGTGAATCCAAGACGAGGACATCGTTGCCTTGTCCCGTCTCCCAGCCAGGCGTGCTGTCCTCAAGCGCCACAGGGAAGACGCGCACCTTGCTGACGTGACGAACGTCCGGAATCTCCCGAATCATCCGACCAAAGTCTTGCGCAAAGAGCGTGCCCGAGAACGGCCAACCGTCTCCTTCGAGACCACCCTCATAGGGATCCAAGAAGCGCCTCACCCACTCTCGAGCTTTGGCGCGCACCTGAATAAAGTTGGTCTGGGGTTTGAGACGCACCGTGATCGCGACGTCCACCGGCTGAAAGGTGGCCAAGCGAACGGACGGCTGCACATTCACCAAACAACGATGCGCGAGGTACCGCTGAACGTGCTCTTTCAGACCGGTCGAGAGGAAGGGGTCGGGCGTGACCTCACCGGGACGACGGGCGGGAAGAATCACAACCTCGATCTCTCCGTCGGCAGTCATCTGACCGTCACAGGCGGCGCGGCTGACCTCGCCCGAGGCCTCTTTCGCGATCAACTCAAAGTCTAGACGGGTCACCGCGCGGTCGCGGCTCGTCAGTACGGAGGGCGCCCGTCGGATGATCTCATCAATGGACTCCGCGTTTCGGCCACCGACCGCCGGGAGGTCGTTGTGCACGCCGACAAGATCGGCGAAACCTTCGGCGAGCGCGACTTCACCAGGCCCCACATTCCCAACCGCTCCGGGAACCGTGTAGTAGACCTCAACAATCACGTTGTAGCTGCCTACTGGCAGCATACGCCCTCGGATACCGTTTCCGAAGGTCAGAGCCGCCTCTACCGGATCAACCACAAAGACACGGTCATCTTTTGAGGCCGTCAGCAAGGTATTGCCTGGCGCCCGACGCCACTCTCGCCGCTCACCGTCCTCCTCCTCGACCAAGACGCGGAGGTCTACAAATCGGTCGGGGTAGGTGAACGCGCTGTGACCCGACTCCTCGTGGAGGAAGATGGGCGAGCGTCGCAGCGAGAAGGACTGATTGGGAATCCCCTCACCCGAGAACTTCTCCATACGGAACTCGTGCAGGTTGATCGCTCGAACCGTGTTGAGCATGACATGGGAGAGCGGCGGGAGAGTCGGTACACCACCGCCCGGAACGCGGAAGAGCGCCCGGATCCAGACACCCTCCTTCGCCGACGGAATGGCCTCTGTGATGGGGAAGTCGAGGAAGCCTGTCCGATCCATTCGGTAGACGTCCACCCCAGAGTCGTCGCCAGACGCAAGCTCACGCCAACGTAGTCGACCATGGCCGGCGTCCTCCAGGTGTTCCCAGCGGACCGTCGTTCCCGCGGGAAGATAGGTCTCCCCACGACATTGGAAGCTGATCACATGCCGCTGACCCACAGGCAGCGGCTTGTCGAACAGCATGTAGATCGCGGCGTGACCCGGCTGCCCCGCAGGGCCATCTTCGTCGACCAAATCGACGAAGCCGTCGAAAGGCATGCTCTCAGATAGCCGGCCAGCCGTGCGGACTACGGCGCGCGTCAACCTGCGATTCGTAGGTCGATACTCCACAACCGCCGACTTCAGTCCAGGGAGCGGCTGCTCATAGGTATCGTTGCCGATGATCCCGTCCACACCCAAGCGCACGCCAAAGATCTTTAGGGAGATCGGGAGCGATGGGCTCTTCTTGTTCTCTTGGTGCGTCAGCGCGGCCTTCGTCAACTCCAGACAAAGCCAACGGCTGTCTTGAGGGCCTACGGCGCTCTCGAACAGGTCGGGCAGGTTCTCCTTGGGATCCAGCAAAATACGAATACGACGTCGGTCCGGAACCAGCGCACCTTCGGGATCGAGGTCGGCGAACGTGAAGTTGTTGAATCGACCGTCGTCCGTGTGCACGACGCGCCAGGCCTCAGGGGCTCGGTAGGTCAGCTGCAGGCTATACTTGTCTTTTGGATCCTCGATCAATTCGCCGTCGAGCTCAAAGCCAACCTCAAGCTCGATCATCACCGGCCGCTCCGCGCGATTCGCGAACACATCGGCTCCCATGAAGAACTTCATACCGAGCATCGGTGGAAGCGTGGGCGCCGGCTGATACGGGAGCTGCGGAAGCTGGTGTGTTTGAATCTGGGCCGCGCTGTCGTCTTGCGGACCCGCAGCCAAGTAGAGTTGGACCGGTCGAATCCAGGTGCTGTCGACCTCAAGATCGTTGAGCAGTCCGCGTAAGTTGACCGTCTCGATACGCTCGCCGCGAAGGTTGTATCCATCGGTGGCCATGTCGTTGAATGGGCCCGTCAAGATAAATGTCGTGCCCTGGTAGCGGACGCGGTCTGGGGGAATGACTTCCCATTGATCGCCCTTACGGTACGACCAGCGGTACTTGGGGAAATACTGATTGCGCCCTGCGGCCATGGCGCGGTCGACCATCGTGAACCGCACCGTCCAGCCGGCACGAACGGGCGGCATGTCTTGAATAAAGAACTCGACGTTGCGACCGGTCGCGCGAACATCCCAGTTCGTGATCATCCGGTCATCGCCGCCGCGGTCGTCGCGCCACGTGATCTCCAGATCTTCGGCCATACGGTGGGCAAGCCAACGCTCATACTCCACCACGCCGCGAATCCAGTTCTTCTCACCCTCGACAACCTCCGGAATATCGAAGGCGTCGTCCTCCGCGCCGAAGGATTTCACGGGGACCATGTTGGGCATCGACGCCTTGAGGCTGATCTCCGGCAGACCCAGCACGTCTTGCTCTTCTTGCACGACATCGATCGCTTTCCAACCGTCCTCTGTCCAGTGCTGCCAGCGGAACAACGCGCCAATGGGCAGGTGGTCTTCGGTGGCTGTGCGCAGACGAATCCGGCCTGGGTCTTCGCCAGGCTGGACTGGCCCGGTCATCAACGAGAAGTCATCGTGAGCGAGGTAGATGTAGTGATGCGGCGTGTAGGCACGCGGGCCGTGCTCGACCGGGTCCATGCGAAACACCTGCAAGCCACGACCACCGCCAAAGAGCATCACCTGCTCGAGATCTTCTTCCGTCGTGAAGGGTACCTCGCGAACCATGGGCTGCTCACCCGCCTGAACGGCCACGACGCGCTGAATCGTCGCGTCGTGCACTGTGAGGTCATCGGTCGTGAGATAGTGCAGGGCTGCTCGCCCCGAGGTCTGCTTGGTCGAACAACGGGCAAACGCCGGCATCTCAACCGCGTGACGACCCTCGCTGCGGATGTAGAACGTTACCGGTACCGATGCGGGCTGCGCTTGCCTGCGGTCCTCACCGATGAAGTTGAGGAAATGGATGTAGGTC
>Ga0315320_10004972_pt1 | contig 10913 bp, 17 predicted proteins | sample M140m21515metaG_FD_203458 | JGI IMG/M metagenome (GOLD analysis project Ga0315320, IMG submission 203458) | Ammonia-oxidizing marine archaeal communities from Monterey Bay, California, United States - M1 40m 21515 | ecosystem: Environmental > Aquatic > Marine > Coastal | place: USA: California...
TGAGAATGTTACTCAGAATAGCAAGGCATACAAGCATGATGGATGCCGACACACTGTATTCTATGAAACGCAAAGAGTTGACCCCGCGCTCTAGAACATCTTTAACATAGTGCTTATGACAGCTCCTCCCGTATCGGAATCGGAAACGATTGGCAATATAGTCTACTGCGGGGATACCGATCTGGAATATAAAGGATAGAAAGTGGAAAGAGACAATGAGCCAGAAAAGACTTAGTTTGTACACGACTGCAGTTGCTGTTGGGGTGACAACCAGCCGAGTCTCATTCCCAATAACCTCGTAACTCGAACTTAGATCCATCCCAGAGGTACAGGCATCTTCATTCGTGCGCCATTCTGCATATGTCTGGTAAATGGGGTACATGGATTCTCGTCCCTGTTGACTGGAGAGTGCAAACGTTGCAACTACATTTGCTAGATGCCCAATAGCTGCCAGTATGTTTAAAGGAATAAACCACCGAAATTTTCCCTCATGGTCCCTGCACAGTTTCATTTTCTGATTGATCTTCTATATTTATATATCGCACTATCTGTTTGTGTTCACGAACAAGGTGTGCATACATGTGTAATGCCAATACCACAGTGGCAGTACTTTCAAAGTAAAGATATCTCCATTCATCCTGAACTATAGATGCCATTATTAAACAAATTGTTGAACACACTTTCCAAAACACAATAACTTGTCTATGGTGAATGTTTGGGTGAAGAATCAACATCATGAAACCCTGCAAAAGGTTTCCATAAAAAAACATGTCTTCAGTTGTGGTCCCCCAAAAGGTTGTGAAAAACATAATAACAATATGACCAACGAGCCCAATGGTGATTACAGCTGCTGACATGTCAATAGAATCACTGAGAGAATATGGCGGACAGCAAACCTCTACTCTTTCTTCGAGTTCTATAACATCGTATTCATAGCCGCAAATCTCACAATCTGTACGATTTGACACATTTAACCACTTTACAAGACATTCGTTGTGAACATGGGCAGTTGACCCACTACAGTTACACGGTTGTAATAGATTTTCGGTTTCGTCTTCATCGTAACAAATACGGCATGTCATTTGAAAGACTTGCGTCTATTAAGTACTTTCCGGATAGCTATTGCGTAAAGGTTCCTTCCCTTTACTTTATCCCCAAAATTTATTCTCATTCTAGTCGTAGCAATACCAAGAATAGGATGCATGCTATCATAATACGGATACCACTGCTTAATATTAGGCAACATAGCATCTAAACCCTCTTCCAACATTCCATGGTTAAAGCGTTTGATTTCGGGTAATTCTTCCACAGTCATATCAAAATATTTCCTGAAATCCCCACCGTTTTTTGCAGACATTTGAATGATTATCCAGTGGGCTATTGTTGGGTATGTAAACCCATATAGAGTAAATTCGTTAGGTTCGAGGTGCCCAAATCGTTTCGGAACAAACATTTTACAATCAGTATAAAGTTAAATAGAGTCCTTTTAATGTTGTTTATTGCTATTCTTATTATATTAATTATCGTATATCTCATTCACGTCACACGAATGCAGCTTATAGATATGCTAGAAAGGGGCGATGTAGACAGGGCACTAAGACTTCTTCATATATTTGACTAGCCATACATCATACGGCTTTCTGCATAACTCATTTGCTTACGAGTCACAGGGTGTGTCATCAGCTCTTTCACAGCTGCTTCGAGATTACCCTGGTCTATAGCTTTCACGATTTTTTTAACACCTTGCTTTTTGGCGGTCTCGTTGGTCTTGGTCTCCTTGGTACTCATGATTTATATAATTTTTATTTTGTTTATACACCGTATAAATATAAACCCTTTTTATATAAATGGAAAAACAACCAGATGAATCTGATGTGTGGAGTTCTGACGATGCCTCTGCATATGACTCTGATGATTATGATTTTGTGGAGGATGCTTTAGCACCTGCTGGTCTTTACCTACCAGATGGCACTCCCAGGGCGGTTATTGTGCCTCCTGATGATGTTGAGGATGAATATGACTTGGGTTTACCTGATGATTTTGAGCTTACGATCACTCCTGAAATGATCCGAGCTTCTATAGAGAAGAGACAGAGGAAAAGGGAGGGCATGGAGCGCACAAGGATGTCTAGGGAAGATAAGAAATTAGAAAGTAAGAATTCAGCACGCGAGAGTAAGAAATTAGAAAGTAAGAATTCAGCACGCGAGAGTAAGAATCCAGAAGAAAAGATTGATGTATACACTAGACCTTCAAAGAGAATGCGAAAATTAAGACTTCGTTTTTAAACACATATAAATACAATACTATGTACATAAATGAGTGGTGAAAGTAAAACTGAATCTTACAATTCAAAAGTTTTGAGGGGGCACACGCGTGGGGTGAATTCGGTGTCGTTTTCTCCGGACGGGTCGCGCATCGTGTCCGGGTCGGGGGACAGTACCGTGCGGGTGTGGGACGCATCGTCGCGGGTGGCGTTACGGGATACGCTGGGGGGGCACACGCGTGGGGTGAATTCGGTGTCGTTTTCTCCGGACGGGTCGCGCATCGTGTCCGGGTCTGCAGACTATACTGTGCGGGTGTGGGACAGTCAGTCAGGAGCTGAACTGATGAGGCTGAACGGGCACACGTATGAGGTGAGTTCGGTGTCGTTTTCTCCGGACGGGACACGCATCGTGTCCGGGTCGTGGGACGATACCGTGCGGGTGTGGGACGTCGCTTCTGGGGAGTGCGTGTTGACTCTGATGTCGAGTTGGGTGGAGTCGGTGGCGTTTTCCCCAGACGGGAGGCGCATCGTGTCCGGGTCGGGGACTGGTCAGATGTCTGTGTGGGACGCGTCGTCGGGGGAGTTATTGAAGGTGCTGGATGGGCACATTCAACCAGTGGGTTCGGTGTCGTTTTCTCCAGACGGGTCGCACCTCGTGTCCGGGTCGTGGGACAATACCGTGCGTGTGTGGGACGCGTCGTCGTGGGTGTGCGTGGTCTTAATTGGTACTCCTCAAGCTGATCCTGAAGAATCAGAACAAGAAGATGCGGCGTGGGATAGGGGTAGTGTGCTGGGTCCGTTGGAAGGGCACACGTCTTGGGTGAATTCGGTGTCGTTTTCTCCGGACGGGTTGCGCATCGTGTCCGGGTCGGGGAACGGGTCGTGGGACAATACCGTGCGTGTGTGGGACGCGTCGTCGGGGGAGTTATTGAAGACGCTGGAGGGGCACACTGATTCCGTGAACTCGGTGTCGTTTTCTCCGGACGGGTCGCGCATCGTGTCCGGGTCGAACGACAAGACCATGCGGGTGTGGGATTTTGACGCCATAGAGTACGCCATCCTGGTGGATGAACTCTCTAGTTCAGATCCCTTGGTGGATGAACTCTCCGTGCTGCCAAACCCGGTAAGTGTGGATGACGACTCTGGATCAGATTACTCTAATCTTTTTGGCAGCGATGATAGCGATGATGATGAACGCCCCCATCACCCCATGGTCGTGCCACCAGATGAAATCTGTGTCATATGTATGGATAATCTTCGCGATACCAGTAACGGTTATGCGGTAATGCTGACATGCAATCACTTCTTTCATGCCGACTGTATCAGGGGTTGGCAAAATGCTGGAGAATCCAAATCAGAAGGGTACGAAGAGGGTGTCACTTTTTTGCAATCCGGATATCAGATGAAAGGAAAAAAATGCCCAATATGTAGATTCACAGCAGAAGATACCACATACGCAGATGGCATATTAAGACTTCGATTTTAAACACCGTAACAGAGAGCATACACTAAATCGGCGTTGGTTTTTAACTTGAGTACTTTAGGGCAGGGGCACACTTGCATGTAGAACCCCTCACAGTTCATCATAATAATAGCAGTGTCTTCACACCCCCTGTATACGAAAAACACTACATTTTCTTCCATCACTGTCTTCTTCATCTGTTTCAAATCTTTATGAGTATCCACACTTGCCATGATATCTTCGTAAGATGCTTCTGTCTCTATAATGCGCGTAGAGAGTGGACGCATTTGTATCCTGAGGGGCGTTTAAGTACTAGAATACATTACCAGCAATTTCCTCTATTTCCAGCTGCTCGACCACCCTTGCCATGAGCTGTAGCATATGATTAATATTGTTATACATGTGATGTACAGACATTTGACGATCTCTTAGTTGGACATCATCCGTCGTTTTGAGTATCATAGGGGGCAGAGGTTTTACCTCCATATCAGCTGCAAGGGGTAAAAACGGGTTTACAATACCTGGCAAAGACTCTCCTAAGAAAAGAGTTCTCGACTCTTCTTCAGTGAGCCCCTCTATACGCGGGTAAACGCCGTTCACAATGTCCCACAGGGTCTCCAGTATGAGCCTCTCTCTGTGTCCCATCTCACGATTCATGAGTGAGGATAATATCATTATATATATGGGGGTGCATACTTATAAATGGACATTGACGAGTCAAAAACTTTGCTCCAAGAAATTGTCGCTGCTAAACGTGTAGCAGATCGGAGAGGGGGCACGACTGGAAAAGGCACAAAACTCGTGGAAAACCCCTACTTCCCATACGAAGACATATCTACAGTATCTAGAGGCAGATTGTCTGACAAAATATGGGGAAACGACGACCCTGGTAAATACACTGTTGCAAAAAGTAAAGCAAAGCGTGCCCAGATGTATGATATTTATAATGTACAACCTCATGTGCAAGCTATGATTGAAACAAGGTTCAAGTTTATTCACCAGGGTGCCGTTGGTGGATGTTTCTTTACGAGTATCATTAACATATTACAGATGGGAGGTTTTGGGAACCAGGTGGATTCAGTATTACAGGATTATGGGTCTTCTCTAACAAAATTAACTAAACCTTCTGAATTTAGGAAGCTTTATTTAAAAACACTTGGATTGGCTGACGATGGATATAATACATATCTGCATCCTATTCAAATTCTCACAGAAATCATACCAGATTTTATGGAACTTACGAACGAAGTAGGCTTTACGTGGTTTCGTTATCAAGCACTTGGTAGGGCATCACGCCGTGTTGGACCTTTTAACTCTATAATTGCAGACGGTGCTGAGACAACTGAAGCGTATAATGAAAACATTGTGGCGTACCTCCGAAGATTACTGGACGAAGGTTATGTTTTTGCCACTCCTTTTAATGGGCACTTTGTTGTCTACATTGGTTATAATGCCGATGGGTTCTTGGCACTTGGATCTTATGGTCAACATGCCGACAAAGGCGGGTTGCACCCTGTTCGAGAAACAACATTCCTTGCAGATGCTGTACGATCGTGTCTCTTCGTACAAGTGCCACGCCTGCTATCTGGCAGTGCAAGAGCATCTTCTAGGCTGTATGGTATCCCGGAGGCTGAACAAAGGTTTCGATTTTAACGGTGTATCTAGCTGCCATTGGACTTGTAAAGGATGGAATCTCTTAATGTTCTCGTGAGACTTATCACAAGACGACCCCTAACCGAAGCAGAAACAGATTCTATGACAGAAGCTATCATACAAGTCAGAGAACTGATGAAATTCGCCATTGAAGAAAAGGAAAGACGCGAGAATGAGGCTCGAAATGAGATGATGCTTCCACCATGGAATAGATAAACGGTGTATACGAGCATATGAGCATATCTAGAACATGGACGAATTGCTTACTATCGTTCGTTTGTGCAGACCCCAGACACGTGAAGAAAGGGCTACCATCCGTGCGAGTGCAAATATCATTAGAGAGAAATTACACTTTGCCCAAAAACAAAGGGAGAGAATCGTTGCTGAAGCTTTGCTTCTATTAAACGGTGTACCTGAAACAAGATATCCATCCAGGCAATGAGTATCCCCTTCGGCAGGATCATCAGTGAGACCCTTGAGGCAGCAGGAGGGGAAGGAGTGGCAGACCTATGCAGGCTCAACCAAGCAGTAGGGTACTGGGCACCAGAAGTCAAGGAATCTTGGTTTTGGTACGGACATGGTGGGGTTTTGGGGTACTTGGATATACTCAATAATAATTTTCAAAACAATAGACGAGTTCGTGATATCTACACTGGGTTTCTAGAAGAGTACTATAAAGATACACACGTACAAGTATAATGCAACCTATGCCTATCTATGGTCACAGAAGATTTTATTTAGGGAGATTTTTGAAAAAGTACTTTCTACTCGCTATGCGACCTTTTCGCAGGGGGAGGGTTTAGATACGGTGTATATATAATAGGCACACTGCATGCAAATGACAACTAGACATGCTACATATTATAGAAAACACAAAAATAAAATGCAAGACGAAACAAAACAATGGAAAACAGAAAATAGTTCTCGAGTACAGTGCTATAATAAATGGTATAGAGATCACAAAAAAGGTCTAACAGATAAATCTTGGGAGGATGTCACGAAAGAGATGGGTTACACAAACAGATCTGTAGGTAAAATTTCTAATCATAGAAAAGCACATGTATATAGAAATGGTGTAGTAGGTAAACTATGCAGCGCATGCAAACAGTGGAGACCCCTAGACGAATATAATAATAATAAAAGCAGTTGGGATAACAAAAGAACAACTTGCAAACAATGTCTATCAGAAAAGAGAAAACACAGTAGAGTGCGAATTCGTAAGTATATGCGCAAATACGAAATTGAAAGAAAAAAAAACGATCCATACTTTGCCTTCGTGAAAAGAATGCGATCTAGAATAAACTCTGCTGTAAGACATTTTGCAATGGTTAAATCTGATTCAACAATGATACTTCTAGGAGCATCTATTAAAGAAGTGAGAACTCATATTGAAAAACAATTTAAGGATGGGATGACATGGGATAATGCTTCAAGGTGGCATATAGATCACATAATACCATTTGCAGCATTTAAAAAAGACATGACACCTTTGAATCAAAAAATCGTTTGCTGGTATAGAAACCTACAACCCCTATGGAAAGAAGATAATTTGTCAAAAGGAGGGTCTTATAAAGAAGAAGAAAAACTAAAACTAATACAGTTATACAAACAAAGTCATAATTTATCGTAGTCTTAAAACTAGATGTACATAAACCTAATACCTTTCGATATTAGCCGGAACGTACCTTAAGCAAATCTATCAAGAGTGATTAGCTCTCTACTTGCCCACACCTTTGCGTTCTCTGACGCGGAACCATATGTTAATCAGAACACACTTAGGTTCTCGCATGCGGATTGTCCAATCTCTTATGCTGATTACCCTTGGGAACAGGTATTACCTGTGTTCTTCCATTACCTTTCGGATATGAAATGGTGATAAGAGCTCTAAGGAGTTTCCCGCAACCAGGTTGTGTATAGCATGAGCATTGCCTCTCACACTGACCCTACATCTAAGGTCGCTTCTTTTTGAATACTGTGGAATGGGTCAATGGGTAAAAGGTTTGTGGTTAGAAATGTACATAAAAATCAACAGAAAAGCCTCAATACGAACTTACTTATAGTCTGACAGCGTTCTGCCGTCCTCAAGTTGTTTTCCAGCAAATATAAGCCTCTGTTGGTCTGGCGGTATGCCTTCCTTGTCTTGGATCTTGCCCTTTACGTTCTCAATAGTATCGGTTGGTTCTACATCAAGTGTGATTGTCTTTCCAGTTAGGGTTTTTACAAAGATTTGCATTTTTAACACCACGGGACACCTAAATATAACATTACTTTTGTTTCAACTTTAAAAACTCTTCGTAAAAAGCCTGAGCTGTATCTGGGCATTCTATGAACATAATATTCTCATGATGTCTGCAGGCGCTCTTTGTGAAATTGAAGCTTCCTGATGCCACCCAGGCTGGTTTCTTCCCCCTAAAGCCCACACAGAACTTGTGGTGCATCAAACATCTCTTCCTGCCTCTCCCCTTCCCTACAAACTTAACTTTGATATGCCTCTTCCACTTGTTTGCCTTGTGCTTGGTCATAATCAGTTCGGTCGGGATCTTTTCCATTTCGTCCAACAATTTCGGATGCGTAACCCAGGCTATGCACCCGTAGATACGCTCACTACTTCGAATATGCCTTACTAGTGCTCTAATGATGGCTGCAGAGTCAAAATAGACCCGCATGTTTCCCTTTTTGAACATTTTAATAGGGGGACGCATGTTTATACGGTGTATGTGAACTGCTGGATATGTGACAAATGAGTCTTGCCTATTTAAACATCAACCTTGATCATATTCGCGAAAGAGAGTGTGGTCCGATTGTGAATGCTGAGAATGTGTGTTTGGGAAGACGAGTGCAGTGGGGGAAACATTGGAGCAAAAAATGGAGAGACAATATAAGCGCCAAAGAGCGTGTGAATGGTACGATCATCGGTTATGTAGACGAATCAGGACTCGTTGGGGTGAATTCCGAACGTGAGTACAACCAGGTACATGAAGGACAGAAGGATTGGTGTGTGGTGAAATGGGATAATGGGAAACAGAGTGTGTACCCTATTGGAGCTCAAGGTCTATATTCGCTTTCATTTGTACACGAGTAATTGGTTGATCTGGGATCATAACTTTACACCTATATATATTCATGTTCATTCTATAAATGTCACAGAAATGCTATGGTGTAGTTCGTGTCTATAACACACTTACTCAGGGAACAGCTGTTGCAGGGTTAGAAGCCGGATCTGCTGTATTGTGTAAAGAGGCTACTGAGGCAGTTCAGGACATTTACCCCAACTCTATCATTGCTGTGACCAACCATCACGTGGTCGGGGAGCAAAAGAATGTCATGCTGAACTTCCACTTTAGTCAGATCCCCTTCCCCGCCTCTGTTCTCAAAGTCTGCCCCCAATTCGATCTTGCCTTTCTCCACATTAATACCGAGCAAAACGAATTCAAACTTGCCAACTTTGATCATCGCACCCAAGATTTGCGCCCCATTGAACTTATCGAAGGCGGTTCTATCCTTTATGACAAATCCGATGCCTTTACAGATGTTTCTTCTGTTGGTTTCCCCCTTGGAACAGCCCATCAGACCATCACCAAAGGAAATGTCACAGCCAAGGATATGATGAATGGTAATGTTGTGCTCTACCATGATTCTCTGATCAATCCCGGCAATTCTGGTGGTGCTCTCTTGCACAAAGGCAAGCTTGTTGGCATTAACACTGCGATTAAGAACAGTGGCAATGTGGTTTCCATCGCTACTCCCTTTGAAACTGTTCGAAGTCTCTTTCCCTTTCTGAAACCTACCCTTCGTATGTCTGGTATGACCCCCGAAGCCTATCGCCAACTTCTATCTATGTACCACCTCCATGTAGACCCTAATACTCTTGTACAACGTTTTAATGACCAGAGTAATGTTGGATTTTCTAAATGGTTTGATGAACATTGTTTAGATCAACCAGAGTGTCATAGTTTGTTACAGAATGTTTTAGACCATTTACATAGTAATGAGCATAAATTAGATGTGTTTGGAAAGGAGCATCTTGTGAAATGCACAAAGTGCACACGCAAATGCGATGTGAAACCGTCGGTGATTGCACCAGATAGAATTGTGTTTAATGAACATTTTTCTGTTTCTACAACCATTCCTATTATGGATGGTCTTACAGAGAAGTACGGTGCAGAAGGTGTGGTGATTACAAATGCGCAAGCACACGAACCAGTGGAAGATGGGCAGCTGCTGGTCGGCATTAATGGCAGAGCACTAGATAATTATGGCAACTTTATCGATAATGGAGCACCCTACTTTACAGCATTTAAGTTTTCTCCAGGTCAGCAGGTGCGTTTAAATATTGCAACTTTAGAGAAGAGAGTGCAGAGTGTAAATTATACATACGAGCAGGTAAGTGAATTGCCTCTTATTCATGCACCCCAGATGACACCTTTTACCCCACCTACAGTCGTGCAGATTGGAGGACTTAAAATCACACAGATGAATGCAGCTATGGCTCAAGCATCGTATCCTGAATATTTAAAAGCACCTTTAAACAATAAAGTAGTTGGTGTTGTTATAGAAGTAGATTCTTTATGTCCTGAATGGAACATACAGAAAATTTCTCCAGGACATCTTTTAACAAAAGTCAACGGACAAGATATGCAGGGTTCTTTAGTGCAGGCTTTAGGAGAGGCACGCTTTGTTACGTTCGAGAGTAAGCAGAATAAAATTATAAAATTATTATAAAAAAAAAAATGAAATTGGGATTTATTATTTAATTTTTTTTTGTGTTTTTTTTAATTTTTTTTATTTTAGAAAATTATTTTTTTCACTTTTTTTTTAAATGTAACTTTCATCCTTAAATCTCTGTTCAACAGCATACCCTACAATAACAGCAATGAAACAGTCATTCATGTAATGCCAGTCGGCTAAAACCAATTCAAATGCCATAGTAAAAACTAAAAACCACCTGAATGAGACTTTATATAGAACAAGGTACACGAAACAGGTGTGCCCACTAAACATCATGTCAGCACAGCCTTTTAGTTTCCATATAGGTTCATCGATACATTCTTGTACCCCCTCTGGTTGGGGCTGTATGGTTAAGATCTGGCTAGTTGCTTTAAGCATATACATCACAGCTAATCGTTTCAGAAGTAGGTCGTAGTTTGGCTTGCTCAAAGCAGCTACGAGTATAGATAGTACGAATACAACAGGGATCGCATATACAGCATACTCGTGGTACAAATATATTATGTCGTGATGTGTAGGGTTTGCTATTGCGAGTTGGGTGGCAGCGAATGCTAATGCAAAATATACAGGTGCCATTAGAGCAAAATAAAAAGCACCATGCATTGTATTAAGATAGCGCTTTTATATAGTCACATGCAACTATAGAGTTTGGGTATGCAAAGAATTCTTAGAATTTTCCAGGAACTAGCACCCACTTTGGGTACACCGTTATATTGGGGGGGTAAACGCGACTTCTAGCGCTTTTTGGCACTTGAACTAGTTCTAAGAGAATAATAATAATAATAAAAAATAAAAAAAATATAATTG
>Ga0315320_10004977_pt1 | contig 10909 bp, 10 predicted proteins | sample M140m21515metaG_FD_203458 | JGI IMG/M metagenome (GOLD analysis project Ga0315320, IMG submission 203458) | Ammonia-oxidizing marine archaeal communities from Monterey Bay, California, United States - M1 40m 21515 | ecosystem: Environmental > Aquatic > Marine > Coastal | place: USA: California...
CGGTTCGCATCCAAGCGTCGCGCGCCTGGCGATACAGCCCGGCGATCGCCGCACCGCGCGACAAGACCCCCGCCTCTACCTTGTTCTTGATTCGCTCCAAGAGCATCGGCACGTTGAGGGCATAGTTGGGGGCCGCCGCCGCGAGCTCCGCGCCCAAATTGTCGATGTTGGTGGAGACATGAATCGGGTTGCCTCGGAACAAGCAGGTCCAGAGCACCACGCGTGACCCAGCAAAGCAAAACGGAAGGTAATGAAACACGCGGTCGGCCTGTTCGCGTGGACCCATCATCGCGATCAACGCGTCGCGCGTGACAGGAAGCATGTGGTCGACGTTGCCACAACTCAAGACCACGCCCTTGGGCACACCGCTCGTGCCGGATGTATACACGATGGTGACCGCTTCGTCCGGCTCCCTCGCCGACGGTGCCTGTTCGCACGGCGCACGCTCGGAGTCAAAGAGGTCCGAGAAGGTCCGCTGCTCCACACCAGCGCCCGCGTCCGTGAGTCGACGCCCCAAGACCTCGTCCACAACCACAACCAAGGACGGCTCGCAGTCCACGATCATCTCGACGAGCTCTCCCGGATCCTGTCTCGCGTACATGGGCACAACGACCGCACCCGCGGCGAGCGCCGCCAAGTCAGCGGCGACCCACTTGGCGCTGTTTGGCGCGACCAGCACCACACGATCACCTGCCTTCACGCCCGCCTCAAGGAATACGGCGCGCGCGTGCGCGACCCAGCGCGCGACCTGTCCCCTACTGAAGGGGCGAGCCTCGCTCCCGTGCATCTCCACGACCAACGGTCGCTCTTGCGCTTGCGCGAGATGAGAGAAGATCGTGTCAATGAAGCTCATCTCCGACCCCCGTATGTCGTGATCCACTGCTCAAGCTCTGGAGAGAGCGGAGGCAGGTGGTCCCACGGATCGCCCGCCTCACCGAGGCCGTCGCGAATAGGCAAGCCGGGGTAGTGCTCCGAGAGATGATCCACGAGGCGTTGCCCCATCTGCCCCATCCGCTTGAGGTTCTCGACCACGCAGCGCTGGATGCCACGCTCGATCTCAGCCCGATCCGACACGAGGCGCTCGAGCGCGACCGGGATCTTACTCGCGAGCGCCGGATCATCGACGGTCAACGCGAGGTCCGGTGTGCCGCGGTCGATCATCAAGTTGTGGATCCGCTCGTCCATCGTGATGCCCGCAGACGGAACCGCGCCACCCATCGAGCAGACGATCGCATGGTAGCGGCTGCTCAGCAACACATCGGCACACCGAATGAGCGAGACCATCGTCGGCGGGTCCAGGTCGTCGCTGACGAAGACAGGCGCGTCTCCGAGTTTGGCCGCCAGTTGCTCGCACGCTCCACGGTCGAGCATCTCCATGCCGACACAAATCGGGAAGACGTCGTGGGTCTGCTGAAAGGCCTTCACACCCTTAGCGATCGCGTCGATATAGCCAGCTTGTGCCTCATCTACGTCGCTTCCCGAGCGATGAAAGTAGACCGACTTGTAGTGCGCGGCCGACCACGCGCCGGTCAACGTCTTCGCGACCAGTTTGCGCACATCAGGCTTCACCGGCCACCAAAAGGCGTTGATCGGACACAGCGCTACAACCGGTTTCTTGCCATCCCAACCCGCCTCACGGAGAAGCTGCTGACCCACTTCTGGGGGGTGGGGCGTGTAGGTCCATGCGGTATCGGTACCCGGCTGAGTCGACACGCCGAGGTCTTCCAAGATGTCCTGCGACGCCTGGTTTCGGCAGAGGATCAACGCGTGCTTGCAATATCTGGCCACAAGCTTTTGCAGACCATCATCCATCGCGCCCGCCTCACCGCCATAGCCAATGGCGGGCTTGTGCTCAGCCGACGCGCAGCCGATGGCGCCAACCATTAAGGTCGACAAGGCGTTGGCGAACTTGGACTTGAACATCGAGCCTTCGCAGGCGATGACGCCGTGATGGCGGTGCACAACATCGGCCACATATTTGGGGAAAATCTGCGGCATGTGCAGCTGCTTGACCGTCCGAAAGTAGCCACGAGTGCACTCGGGATCGATGGTAAGAATGGAGAGGTCTGCGAGGTCGTCGCCCAGTAGAAAGCGGACCTGCCGAATCATCTCCTCCACCCGAACATCGGCGCCCGTGTTCCGCGAGCCTGCATAGCCGGCAAACAAGAGCTTCAGGGGCTCACCCGGCGCCCATTGGTCGCCCGGATCGACGGCATAGCGCGAGGCGGACCATTCGATCATGGCCGCCATCGTGCTCTGCAGCACCAAGTCTGCGTCTGCGACCTTGCCAAAGAGCTTACGTCCTTCTCGAAGCGCCCAATCCAGACCCTCTCGTGCGATGGCGTCCGAGCCGCTCATGCGTCCTCCTCAGGGAGTGGGGTGTACGGATATTGAAAGCCCACCTTCTTGGCGAAGCGGTACATTTTCTCTCCGTACGACGAAAACAACGGCGGCGGTCGACCGATGGTCTCCGTGACCCTCGCGTTGTCGAACACGGTGTCGAAGGTGATGTAGGGCCAAAAGACCTTCATCGTCGCGCCCACCCGCTGCACGCCGGAGCGTGGCAAGCTGTCGAGGGTCCGAAACAGCCACTCGAAGGGGCGGCCCATCGCGGGGACCAGCAGCGGGCGGATGCGTAGCGCAGGCGCCAGCGTATCGAGGATCCCACCCGCGGTCGGCGACTGCTCGCCCGATGAGAGATGGTAGACCGGATGAACCGGCTCCTCGCAAAGATGGATGCGAGCGATCGCCTCGCCCACGTAGTCCGCCGCCACGATGTCGAGGCGCATGTCGCGACGAAGCGGAACCAACGGAACGTCCGCGAGCGTGATCAAGGCGCCTACCATGTCAAACTGACTGGTACGGCCGTCCCGACTATCGCCCATAACGATGCTCGGGCGGAAGACCACCCGGTCGACGTCTGGGAGCAGCTCGGCCAACATGTGCTCACCGAACTTCTTCGTCCGTGCGTAGGGGTCGTAGTCGCTTCGGTCCCACTCAATGGCGGTGTCTTCAAAGACCGTCTCGGCGTTTCGAATCCCAGCGACGGCGACCGTCGAGACGTAGCTGAAGCGGCGAAGCCCATGGTCGTCTGCAACCGCCCGAGCCAGCTGAATCACCGAAAGCGCACCCCGCAGGTTCGCGTTGAAGCATGCTTTGCTGCTCTTTCGGTTGAGTGAAGCCGCGACATGAAGGACCGACTCGACCTCATGTACCAACCGCGTGTAGACAGCCCCGTCGATGCCGAGCTTCGGCAAGAGCAGGTCGCCCTGAACCAGTTCGATGCGAGGCAAGTACGAGCGGAATGTGTCGATGTCTTGATGCATCTGCAGCGCTCGCCAGAGCTTGGCCTTCCCTTGGGCGGCGTCGCTCGCACGTGTGAGCACCGCCAACTTGGCGTCGGAGCGTCGCAAGAGCTCATCGAGGACGTAGCCGCCGAGGTATCCTGTAGCACCGGTGACGAATATGGTGCTCATTTGCCCGCCATGGACGTGGATTGCGGAGCAGTGGACAACTGTAGCCGAGGCGACATCGGAGTATCCATGGGAACGTCCTCGCCTCGGATGATCGGGAAACACCATGTGGCGAGGCCTGGGTACTCGACGTCAACCCAGTAGGAGCGCCAGTTGATCTTCGGGACACCCCAGGCAAACACCTGCTCATCATCGTCAAGTTCCGCGCTCAACGTGCGCACCGTATCGGTCTGGAAGATGTACCGGTTGTCGTACAAGAACGGGCGGTAGAGGTCGAGCATGTTCTCGATACGATCCAACTGGTCATCCCAGTCGATCAGACGGCTCGTCCATGTCGCATCGTCCACATGACCCATGACCCGTGAGATCGCGCGTCGCAGACCCGGAACCACAGACTCGCCCTCCGTGTTCAACGCGACCGGAACCGGGTCGAGCAGACGCAGCACGCGGTCTTGAGGTGTACCGCCTCCCTTGCGAACCCAGCGCCGAAATCCCAAGCCGGTGAGCTCTACGGCGCGGTCGAAGGTGAAGGCGTTCACGTCGCTCGAGGCCAACTGTACGACGCCGGGTCGATCGCCGCGGAGCATGGCGCACAGAACCAAGATCATACCGCGCGCGACGTCGTCGACGGGCACCACATCAAAGGCATGAGCGGTGCGGGTCGGGAGACGTCGAAATGCCGTGCTGATGAGCCATGCCAGCGGACCTGCCGTGTTCAGACCCTCGTTCCAACCCGCGAACGGGTAGCTGCTCGCGCACTCGACGATCGCCGGTCGGACGATTGTAATATCGACATCGTTTCGCGCCGCGAGCAGATGCTCGGCCAAGGCCTTCGTGTAGCAGTACAAGTTGGGCCAACCCAAGGCTTGGGCACGCTCCGTCCCCCGGTCGATACGCACCGTTCGGTCGTGTGCGGCCTCTCCTTCTTGGCAGAGTCGATCGAGGAGGTGGATCTCCTCGTTCACGGAAAATGGTGTTCCCGATGGTGAAATCCCTGCCTCGAGCGTCTCATCGATCACCCCCGAGATGTTGCCTGCGACGAAACAGGTCGAGATGTGCATCAGCGGCGCGCCCAAGAAGCGAGCGAGATCGGCCGCGTGCTTCGCGCCCATGACGTTTGCGCGGAGCGCACGCGCAGGGTCGGGGCTAAAGTCTGTGAGGCCGGCGCAGTGAATCAACGCGTCCACCTTGCCGCCGCGGAGGCCCTCGAGGACATCCATGTCGAGGCCAAAGCGTGGCCGCTCAACGTCTCCCTCAACCACCTGAAGTCGTGCGCTCACATAGTCGACGAAGTCCTCGCCATGGGCCGCTCGAAGTGTGCGAAACCCCGGAGAGCACTCCAGCATCTGCTCGACACGCCGACGCGCCGTCACCTTACGTCCCTTCCCTCGGACAACGAGCGTTATGCAGCGGATATCTTGCACCTCTTGGAGGACGAGCCCGGCAAACACCTTGCCCAAGAAGCCCGTGACGCCTGTGAGTACAATGTGTCGTCCCCGCAATGAATCCGAAACCCTCACGTTTCCTCCAACACTGGCCAGCCAAGCTCGTCCGCGACGCGCGCGAGGCCGACGCTCGGGTTCACCACGCAGGCCTCACCCACACCGGCGAGCAGCGTCGCGTCTGCGCGGGTCGAACCATACGCGACAGACCGCGTCAGGTCGATCCCTTGCTTGTCTGCGTAGTCCTCCAGCGCGCGACCGCCAAACCTTGCCATGACCGGGTCTACCAGTCGTCCCGTGGCCTTGCCGTCTCGAAAGGACATGGTGTTGGCGAGCAGCTCGTCGGCACCGACAGCCTCCTGCAATGGGTCGATCATGCAGCGTAAGTGATCGCTGATCAACACCACGCGACGTCCCTCGCTCCGCGCACGCTTGATCAGCGTGCGCCCGACATCCAGCAAGGCATCTTCCAGCCACGTCGCCCAGTACTCCTCGCCAAGAATGAGGAGCCGATCTTCGCTCATGCCGCGGACCGGCATCCACGTCAGGCGGTTGGCCATCGTCGCGTCCACCCAACCCACCGCCTGCAGCGGCGCCGTCACCGCGAGGGAGCCCAGCCGGGTCAACCGATCGTTCATGCTCTGGCTGTTCGCGCCGAGCCAAGCCGACGCGAACGTCGCCGACCGAGACACCATACAGCCTTCCACTCGTAGAAACGCAGCCGAAGTGTTCACCGTCACACCCTCTTCGCCAAAATCAGCCTCCAGTATAACTGATTAGACTGACACGTCAGTCTAATTAAAAAATTGAGCTACAGTGGTGCGCGTTTTGCCCGATGGAGTACCTGAGGTGTTGATGTCTTCTCTTGCGCTTGTACCCCTACGCCGACACAAAGTTGGCCGTTTCCTTCACGGGTTGATCCCCATGGACCACGCGATGGTGTGGGAGCCCGACCGCGGTGCGGGCCGGGACCTACCCGATGTGCCCACCCTGCCCTACGGTACACAATACGTGGCCGTGGCGAGCGATAACAAATCGGCAGACGCGCGACTGACACGTCGCGGCTTCGTCGACACCGGCGTTCACCTCGACGACGGCCGCCATGTGCTCGTGCGGCGGCAACAGGCCGCCTAGTTTTCAGGTCAACCCGCTTGCGCGGTGGCGAACAAGACGACAGACTCCGGACATGATTCCTCTGTCTACACTCGCAGTGACCACCGGTTGTTCATCGACCGCTGCCCACGTCGCACGCGCTCGAGCGGTCGCCGCTCGGTGTGGGGTGGCCTACGTCCCTCGAAAGGGGTCGCTCGCCAAGACATGCGCCGAGGGCGACGTCACGATGCTGTACGTCGTCGAGAAGCAACGCGAGTCTCTGCGCCTGCCGACCGGCGAGCGGATCGGCGTCGATCAAGGCATGTTGACCATGCGTCTGCACACCGGACGCGACCATCCTCTGATCCGCGCGACAGCGATCGACAACGTTCAGCGAATCATGGATGGTACCCTCGGTCTGGCGCACGACGCGCTACACCTCGCCTCGGTCTGGAACCTACCCATCCTCGGCGCCGAGGCGAGCCCGGTCGTGTTCTCGTTGCTTGAGTCAGGGCTCGAGCAGCTCGGAGCGACCGAGGGACCAGCGAGCGTCGCCGCTCAATGGATTGAACCAAGATTGGGCCGCTCCGCCGATATTCTGAGGGCTGTGGAGGTCGGCAGCGTGGACGTCTTGCTGTTGGCACCCATGTTTCGGTCGCCCCGAAACGCGGCTCCCGGCTACCCCTTGTTTCGCAACGTCGCGGTGCACGATCCGCTCGACGAGGAAACACTCGCGGCAGCCCGAGCCGCTGGGGTCCGCCGCGTGGTTCTCAAACTTGACCGGGGCGAAGCGCCTGCGGACACCTGGAAAGGTCCTTTGGAACATCAGGTTCGAGGCAAGGCCAATGTGTACTGGCTGTGGGATCTTTAGAATAGGCGCCCCCTTCAACATGCGCACGCTTGACAATACGCGACGAACGACATCGCCTATCAAGGTTAAGACCTGTCTCCGCAACCGCGTTATGCGGTCGGCTACCTTGGCAGCCCGGCTCAAAGCCTTAGGTTGCGCCCCGTTCAAACCAACACAACTCTTTGGAGAGTCATATGAGCATCGTCGGAAAACAAGCCCCCAACTTTTCTGGAACCGCAGCCAAAGGCGGCGCGGAGGTCGAGGTCTCCCTCGGCGACTACGCTGGCAAATGGTTGGTCCTTTTCTTCTACCCACTCGACTTCACCTTCGTCTGCCCGACCGAGGTTGTGGCCTTCTCGGACCGCATCGCGGACTTCCATGCCATCAACGCGGACGTCCTCGGTGTAAGCGTCGACTCCGTTCACACCCACCTCGCGTGGATGCGGACACCGCGTACGCAAGCCGGTGTAGGCGAGCTCAACTACCCACTCCTCTCCGACCTCGACAAGAGCATCGCCGAGTCCTTTGACGTGCTCGACGGCGACGTCGCGCTTCGAGGTGTGTTTATCATTGACCCCGAAGGTATGGTCCAAGCGGGCACCGTCAACAACCTCCCCGTCGGCCGAAACATCGACGAGGTCCTCCGCACGCTGCAAGGCTACCAGCACAACCGTGAGACAGGCTACGTCTGCCCCGCGAACTGGGTCCAAGGGGACAAGGGCATGGCCGCGACACTCGAAGGCGTCAAGTCAACCATCGGCTGATGGTCCGCCGCTCAGCTTGCCGGGGTGCTCTCCACAACGACCACGTTGGATGAGGCCTCGGCAGGCTTGCAGGGCGCAAACTGCAGATAGCGGATGGTCTGGCCCGCGTTGAACCGAAAGCCCAAGACACTCACGTCGAACCTCACCGCCTCGGCGATGGGGTAGAGTTGGTCACCTTGCACCGTGCCCCGAAGCTCGACCACCGCGTTGCTGATGGTCGCCGACGGGATGCCGCCACGGCGAAAGCGCTCCGGAAAGACGACGTCGAGAGACACGGGTAAGGTCTGGCCGTCTGGGAAGAATACGGACATCTCGGTGTCTTTGGCGTCTCCTCCCTTTCCGATCGGAACAAAGCGGGTGTAGATGACACCCTCACGCTCGAGATCCCACTGCGCGTAGGAAGTCTCCGCCTCACCGCCGAGTCCGTCCAACGCCGTACGGAGTAAATTGCCCGGGCCGCCACCGCGAACCTCCTCACCCGACCGTCGGTCAGACGGTCGTCCGAACTTCTCCGGATCAACGCGACCAAGCACGGGCGCAAAGCGCACCACGTCTTCGTAGACTCGGTCGGTCTCGGCGTTACGTCCGCGACCTCTTCGGTTCTCACCGAGCGCCTCCACATGCAGCTCGCTCCAGACGCCCTCGCGCAACACGCCGACGAAGGCCGCGCCTCCAGACGACTCGCCGAGGCGGCCAAAGTTCCAACTCCACGTCGCCTTGCCCACGACCTCCCAGCAGCCCGAGGGACCGTCCAACATACGGTCGACGCCCGTCTCCCATCGATCGAGCGCCTCAAGGTCTACACCGTCCGGCGCTCCGCCCCATGCCAACGTCATCCACAACCAAAGCATCTTGCCGCCCCCCGCGTCTTTGAGCGGCTCTATTCCGAAGCGCTCACTGCGGCATCGCAAACCAGCAGAAGAGCACCATTGTGGCGGCCTTGCACACCGACACACAAAAGAGGATAAAGGCAACAAACAGAGGGGAACACGATGCGATGGATGTGGGCGTTCGCCCTGATGTGGGGGTGCGAAGGGAGCATCGTCTTCGGCGACAAAGACGACTCGGGTACCGACACAGCAACGTCGTCGAGCAGCAGCGGCACAACCGGCACCACAAGCAGCGGTACATCGTCCACCGGCACGACCACCCGCACCACCGACACCACGTCGAAGCCCGCTGCCAATCCGGCGCTTCCGGGCGACTTTGAGGTCTATGTCGACACCGTCGATATCGACATCGGGCCACGTCAGGGCGAGGCCGAGCCCGTCGTCGAGACGCGCGTCTATCTTCCGCGTGGAGCAAAGGGAGGCTCGCCCGTTATCGTGTTCAATCACGGGTTCAACATGGGACCGGCCGATTATGCGTCCTACGGCCAACACCTCGCGAGTCACGGCTTCGCGGTCTTGATGCCCCGGTGGGACGAGGGTCTCTTTAGCTCTCGAACACACGTCGAACTAGCCGCCGACCTCAACCAAATGGTGGATTGGCTCGACCGCGTCGATGGCGCGCAGGCGAAGCTCGCCGAAGCGATCGATGCCTCGCGCGTGGGACTCGCTGGACACTCACGAGGCGGGAAACAGGCGATCCAATCCGGGCTTTCTCGTGACGATGTCGGTGCAATATTTACCGTAGACCCTGTTGACTCTGCGCCTCCCGGCGGCTTCTTCGACGACCGCGACTACCCGAGCATGACCCCGGAGCGGATCGGAGACCTGACCGTGCCATTCGGTATGATCGGTGCGGGCCTAGGGAGCGAGGGCTTCGTCCCATGTGCACCGGAATCCGACAACTTTGAGCAGTACTACATCCACAGTTCCTCACCGGTCTGGCTGTATGTCTTTCCAGAGGCCGGTCACCAAGACTTCACCGATCCATGCGCCGATGCTCCCTCCGTGGTCTCGTGCAGCACATGCAGCTACAGCGATCAACCCGCCCGCTACCGTGACCTCGCGCCCATCTTGATGGTGCCCTTCTTTCAGCTTCACCTCAACGGCGTCGTCGGCTACCAGGACTGGGTGGATGCGCCGGAGGAGGCTATTGAAGATGTACCCATCCTTGTGACGCACAAGTAGCCCCCAAGAGGTCATCTATGGCAACGGCCGGTCGACTCCCCCGACTCCTCAATACGCTCGCCGCGCTCTTCATCGTGCTGGCCGGGCTGAAGATCGCGAGCTCCATCCTGCTCCCGCTCTTGTTTGCGGTGTTCCTGTCCATCATGACCCTTCCGTGGGTCGCCAAGCTGAAATCACTCGGTATCCCCTCGGTCGGAGCCATCCTCTTCGTCGTGGCCATCTGTTTCTCGGCGCTGGTCGGAGCCTCCTACCTACTGGTGACCTCGGTCGGACAGCTGATCGAGGAGCTTCCGCGGTACCAGCAACCGCTCCAAGATTTGGTGCGAGACCTGAGCGCCCAGGCGAAAGAATATGGCGTGCCCACCGAAGAGATTCAGGTCTCGGACTACCTCAACCCGGGCTATCTCATGGGCGTCGTTGGGCAAACCGTCAACGTCTTGGTCCAGTCGATCGCCTACATCGTGATCGTCACGATCACCATGTCCTTCATTTTGCTCGAGGCGGCTGAGGTCTCACGGAAGCTCAACATTGCCTTTGGTGCGGAGACCGCTGACAAAGCGCTGGTCGGAGCCCTCGCCAGCGGCGGCGGGCAGGTACAGCGGTATTTGGTCCTCAAAACACTCGTCAGCCTGACCACAGGTGCGCTCGCTGCGATGTGGTGCATGCTGCTCGGCGTCGACTTCCCAATCTTGTGGGGTATCGTCGCCTTCATCCTCAACTACATCCCCAGCGTTGGCTCCATCATTGCGTCCATCCCACCGGTGACGCTCAGCTTGATCCTCTTTGGGCCTCAGACCGCCTTGATGATGGCGGCGGGCTACTTGGCGATCAACGTCTCGCTCGGCAACATCATTGAGCCGAGGCTGCTCGGTAAGAGCCTTGGCCTGTCTCCACTGATTGTGTTCCTCTCCTTGCTGTTTTGGGGCTGGATGTGGGGTCCAGTGGGCATGCTTTTCTCCGTACCCATGACCGTCATCGCGAAGATCGCGCTCGACAACTACGAAGACACTCGATGGCTCGGCGTCTTGCTCGGGCCGGTCACGGTTCGGAGTCAAAGGGACCACGAAGGCCAAACTCCCGAGCCGATCCCCTCTGCGTGAGTAGGCCGTGCCCTGGATAAACCTTTCAGTCGCCGCATGGTATTGCCTGATCTTGGGCTATCTTTACGGGCGAGGTGTCACCCGTGGGAGGGTGTGGTGGTTTAGCGCCTTCA
>Ga0315320_10004978_pt1 | contig 10908 bp, 5 predicted proteins | sample M140m21515metaG_FD_203458 | JGI IMG/M metagenome (GOLD analysis project Ga0315320, IMG submission 203458) | Ammonia-oxidizing marine archaeal communities from Monterey Bay, California, United States - M1 40m 21515 | ecosystem: Environmental > Aquatic > Marine > Coastal | place: USA: California...
CCCTACGGAACAAAAGCGGTTTCTTAAAGATGGGGTCTTTATTCGATTTAGCCTGTACTTCAACAAAATCGACAACAAAAAATGACATTGCACAAGCAATGACCAGAACGAATCGTGATTTCAACATAATATTACCTATCTCCTGCATATTTCCTCATTTAAGGAATCGGCAAACTCAACTTCTTGTTACCGTTAAATATTCCCAAAACAATGGTAAATAGCTCAATTTATCTATTTTACCCCTTAGATCCGGAAAAAGGCAATCGTAATTCTCAGAAGAGTCAAACTCAATCGCCTATGTGGCAATCCGTATTCCACAAAACCCGCATAATCGTTACTATTTCGGCGAATTACTGTACTCACAAAATCGATTTATATAAATGGATTAATACGTTGAATCGTCGACAAGCTCTAACTGTAATAGCCCTACTAAACTCACTCTTTGCGTGTGATCTATCAGGGCAAGACAATCCATTACCTGAGTTGAGCCTTCAAGAAGCTGCCCCCGAGACTATTGCCCCGGACGACCTGCTGTCTGAGCTAACGGAATCGGTACTTTCTCTGGAAGAAGACCCCACGACCTCAGAGAATCCCCCTTTAGAAACACAGCCACTAACCAATGAATCAACCAACCAGCCGGATGCAACGGTTGTCCAGGAATATATCGAACCTCGCAGGCTGCGTGATATAGACTTGGATCTATTTGAAAACCGCCTGAAGCTTTTCCGAGGTTTCAAAGAATGGGATAACGATCAAGTGGGCCGTTGGGCACGTGTCGACTACCTAATCTCCTGGAGACGGGGGACCAGTACCCCGGCCCTTGCCACTACGAGTACAGCCGGGACCCCAATTGAGGACGCTGGGGTATTAGGACTAAGTTCAACTTCTAATTTACTTGGTAGTAACCGGTTAAATGACGAAGCAACTCCGGGCATTCGAGTGGACTTTGGAAGATGGCTCCCGGGAAGCGACACAGGGATCGGTGCCAGATTCTATTCTATGTTTGACGCAGGCTCGACCCATACATTTGACGAGGGTATTGTCTCCCGTCCATTCTTCAATGTCGATGCCGGAGAAAACCAATCGCTGCCCGTGAACTTTCCGGGAAGTGAGGCAGGCTCTCTCACCGTTAGCTCCACAGCCAAAATGCTCGGTACAGACGTGTACGTGATGCGTCCATGGAGATCCAGCGGTATCGCTCGAATCAATTTCATTGCAGGGTATCAGTTCAGTCGATTTGACGAATCACTTATGATCCGTAGTGATTCCACGAATCTTGATGGTCGCAACTCCATTCCTGTTGGTACTCAATTAGAAGTAACGGACTCGTTTCGGACCAAGAATATCTTTCACGGCGGTTTACTTGGCGTTTCCTCCGATATCAACGGAGGGGACTACACAGTTTCTTTCTTAGCAAAAGTTGGACTTGGTGGCGTTAATCACACAATCGTAACTAGTGGTTCTAGTATTATCACGGACCCAGGTGGAGGTACCAATACACTCGAGGGACTTCTTGTTCGAAACAGTAACCAAGGTGAGTTCACTAGCAATCGCTTTACCGCTATCCCTGAATTCAGTGTCCGGTATACCAAACACCTGAACGACTCGCTCGACTTCTCCCTCGGCTACTCCGTCGTTTATTGGGGGCATGCCGTCCAACCTGGCAACCAAGTTGATATCAATGTTGATATGACTAATACCACTGGGCAACCGGCAATGCCATTTACCATTGATCATTACTGGGCACAATCGCTCAACATGGGCTTAACTTTTCGGTTTTAATCACCAACTGTCGACTTTAGCAAGGTGAGTCATTGACAACCTATAGCTCCAGCCAGTTATCGATACGCCACAGACTCGACGACGAATTCAGTGCCAGCCTAGCACATTCTTTAAGCAGGTAAACTTGCAAGTAAGCAAAAGTGAATTTGATGCACCGGCGGGTATCACCGGTTGAAAAAGCGGGCTAATGAATCGATATCCTCATCTAGTTGCTCGGTAACAAGCCAGTCATCTTCTGTACTCATCTCACCTTCGCCCGAGTCTGCACCAACGATCTTGGCTTTAAGCGAATCGTAGTTGGACGTTTCAGCTAAATCATTTAATGTCAGATTGATCGTTTCAACCAGTTGATTTTGGTCATCCACAATCATTACATCTCGCAACTGAGCACCCCAATCATTCCATACATCGGAGTTACCGTCAGCATCACTGTCTTCGTCCTGAAGCCAAGGTAGATCTACACCGGCTGTAATCGAAGTATTACCTGAATCCCTACCAGCTAAATTGATTCCAACAATTTCAACTCCAAGATCGGGATAATTTGCATCCAGATCTTCCTGTAAAGCATCCAGGTGGCCAAATTGAGCGGAGCAATAAGTACAGGTTGCGAGCCCAAAATAGTAAACCGAAATATTTCCATTCAAATCCCGTGGCGAAACATCAGCCGCAAAGGTGGAGGAAGTCGTATTAACATCAGGCAGACTAAAATCAGGAACGAGGGTTAATCCATCGTCTGTATTGCCATCGTCTGTATTGCCATCGTCTGTATTGCCATCGTCTGTATTGCCATCGTCTGTGCTGCCATCGTCTGTGCTGCCATCGTCTGTGCTGCCATCGTCTGTGCTGCCATCGTCTGTGCTGCCATCGTCTGTATTGCCATCGTCGTTTTGAGAATTGGGCACCACGGAGAAGTTGGCATCCAGAGGAGTATCTCGCAACACAATCATCGGAGTATCTTCGTGACCAGCGACATGTCGCAATTCATTATCTGATTCCCATGACAGGACCCCCCGTTGCGTCTCCCCTTCATCACCGGTGACATCAATCACTAATGAATGACTATCTGGATCCCAAATAACGGCCGTATCTTGATAAGCAGACCACTCGGATCCTACTGCAACCCATGCTTCTTCCACTGAGGCACCGAAACTAGCAACCATCGTTGGCTCAGCTGGCTTGTTAAAAAAGTCCATCAACGATAAGGTTTGTGCTTCTCTACCCTTCTCCGTAAAGTTCGCGTCATCAACAGACTCACCGTACCCTAAAGTCACACTAAACGAATTACTATCAAAAGTAATATTGGGGTTAGCACCAACAAATCCACCGTCCACAAGGTAACGTGGCTGGGTCTGGGTAACGGTATAATCACCTGCTTTTAAGTTGCCAAACTCATAATTACCACTCAAGTCCGTTTGCAGTTGCTGGTGAACCTCGACACCATCAATATCAGTACCACTCAATGTGACCTGAATGCCTCCTAATACCAATTCGCCATCATCCTGAACGCCATCGGCATCGGCATCAATGAAGACCACACCGGAAAGACCGCCCGGCAGGTAGTCCGTAATCGACAGCGTCACGACCGCGTCGTCTGTCAGTCCATCTTCATCGGTAATGGTATATGTGAAAGAGTCTTCGCCAGCAAATCCCGCTGGTGGAGAATACACCAAATTATTTCCCGAATTGACTATCTGAACCGTTCCGCCTTGCGCGGTAGCAGTAACCGATGTCACAACCAGAACTTCTGCCGGGTCAGGAGCGGAAGTATCATTATCTAATACATCCAACCCATCTCCTGCAGAATCCACGACGACAGTATACTCGTCATCAATAGCTGTCGGAGCATCCGGGGTATTTTCAATCGTCACAATCACGTTAGCTTGAATTGAGCCACCATTACTATCAGTCACTGTATAGGCAAATGACTCCGTTCCAACGTAATCCGGAGCTGGAGTATATATGACCTTTGTTCCGTCATTGCTAATGCTGGCAACGCCACCTGCTGATGGTGTCGCTACCGAAACCAACGAAAGCGTCTCTCCTTCATCAGGATAGGTTGTATCGTTCGCCAGAAGATCAAGCTCATTATCAATGGAGTCTTCATCCACTGTAAATGTATCGCCTGCCGCGCCTGGCAAATCATTGACCGACTGAACCTGCACGGTAACGCTACCTGTCGCCTGTCCACCGTTACTATCCTCTATCGTATAGGTGAATGTGTCCGTACCCACAAAATCAGTGGCCGGCGTGTACAAAACATGAATGCCATTATTGGCAATCGATACGGCACCATTTTCATTACCTTGCGTAACGGAAACAATCTGAATTGTTTCACCGGTATCCGGGGCAACTGAGTCGTTGTTCATCAAGTCCAAAAGAATGTTGTTTTCATCCTCATTGACTGTATCAAAAATATCGTCATTGGCTGCCGGAGGATCCTGAACAGGGAACACCTGAACCGTCACCGTAGCCTCAGAACTTCCGGACTGGTCTCCAGCAGTATAGGTAAACACGTCTTCGCCAAAGTAGTCCGGGGCCGGGGTATATTCCACGCTCTTACCATCCGAGGCAATCACAACTGCACCTCCATTACTCGGTGCAGAGACAGACGAAATGGTTAGCGTGTTGCCTGAGTCCCCATCGTTGGCTAGTACATTTAACGTGTGCCCGGAAGTATCCTCATCAAAATTATAAGTATCGTCTGCCGGACTGAAACCCAACCCAACTTGTAATTCCACCGAATTAAATACGATAACATCTGGATCAATCGCTGTATTAGTTCCAAACAGCAACGTATCAGTATGAGGACTGTTGTCAGCCGACTCGGCTTCAAGGGTTACTACCCCTGAAGAAACAGCTCGCATAGGGACGCTAAAAACCAGAAACTGCCCCCCACCCAACTCACTAAATCCACCTGTCCCGCCAGCTTCGTCTATTAGATTACCGTTGGACGTGTCGCCAGTATGGACATTGGGGAATGCAGTGCCGTAGGTCAATGGACCGGTTGCTTCCACACGATTGTCATTCCAAACAACATCTAAGTAAGCCGAGAAAGCTCCTCGCGGAGTCTCTCGCAAATCCTCCACTAATATCCGCAATACAAAATCATCGCCAACAGTGACTGCTGAAACGGGATTACCATTCGTGTCTGTGAGCTCCAACGAATACTCTACTAAAGCGTCACCATCCACGTCCAAATCAGCCACTAAATCACGAGTATTACCCGCTACATCCGTGGCACGAACGGTAAAGGTATTAGGCCCAAGCTGATTCGCATTTGGGTGCCATTGTAGAAAACCAGTCGATGAATGCACCGTCAGGCCACTCGGCTCTCCAATCGTTGTATAGGAAAATCCAGATGCCCCTTCTTCAGCGTTATTAATATTAAAAGAGTAGGCCTGAGCCAAAGGAATTGTCTCCGTTAATCCAGACTCGAACGAGCCAACGGATGAATCAATCGTTAAGTTGAATGACGCCGACGGCAAGCTTTCAATTCCCTCAGAAATCTGAGTGGCTGTAATAGCGACCACACCGTCTTCAATATGTAAATTTCCTGCGGTCGTGATCGTTACCTGCGTTCCCGACGCTGTTCCAGAACCTATTTCATTGGTTCCGGCAAACAAACGGACGAGTGCACCGTCTTCTACGCCGTCTACAACAAAACTAAGTGCCGTCGACGCGGATACGTTGTTGTGATTTGTAATATTATCGGTGTCGCTTACTCCAGAATCGGAAGCAGATATCAAATCAATTGAGACTGGAGCCGCGATGATACGATTAGCAAAATCTTTATTCTCAACATCCCCCCCCACTCTCAGGTCTAGACTATGACTTGCCGGATCATTAGGTAGCGTTTGTTTATATGGTGGGGAAGCCAGTTGCTTGAGTTGGTGTGTACCTATCGGCAAACGCAGAGAATAAACTCCATCCGCATTCGTTTGGACAGAGAATTCGTTTGTATCCAAAACATCATCACCATCCGTGTCACTAAAGATTGTAAAACCTTCTAAACCTGTCTCCGTTTCTGAATCAAATACTCCGTTGCCATTACTATCTGCGTAAACGCGTCCGCTAACAGAAGCATCTGCCATTACATCGGTGAAGGTCACGAGCTGACTACCTGATGCAACCGGCAAATCCGTAAATGCACCACCAAGATTCTGACGCCCCAATGCTGCAATTGAATCCGCGGCCTCCATATCCAAAACCTTGGCAAAAACGGTGAAGCCACCATTTTGACCATCAAGATTAGCACTATTGTCTGCTAAATTCACAAACCACTGACTAGTTGCACTATTAGGGTCACCGCCTAATTTGGCCATCGCAACAGTCCCACGGGTATTGGAAACATCAAATTCGTTGATTACGGGACCATCCGTAGGGACCGAACTAAGTTGGCTTGTACTCGTGAGCGTCGGACTATCCGTAGTAAAACCGCCGCCCTGAATTACAAACCCCGGTACCGAGCGGTGAATGATTGAATCCTGGTAGTCACCGTCGGAGACATAATTCAAGAAGTTTGCGACAGTATTGGGAGCTGCATTCGGTAACATTTCCAACAGCAGCGTACCACTACCGCTTTCCATCGCCACAATATCAGTAGAACCAGATACCAATACAATACGGTCATCATTGTGAATTTGATAATCAGCATACGAGTGTACGGGCGTGCCGTTCACGTACATTCTTAGGACATTGCCGGTATCAACAACGTTACCCATTAACTCAGTTGTTGAAAACGTCGCGGACGTATTATTACCTACATCACCGGCAGAAGTCCGCCAAGTTTCAAAGATATCCCCAACCGTGATGTAATCAGTTGGAGTGTCTATAAGATCATCACCATCAATATCTGCAGGAGCGATTGACACCGTACTGCCCACTCCAGAAGTTGTGACAAAGGCCGAATCTTCGCCCGACGTGACTCCAAGGTTCGCAGGTAAATCAATTAAGGCCCCGTCGCTGTAAATCAGTACATCAGCTTGGATGGTATCACCAAGATCATGCCCTGGAACAGCACCATGTGGAGTATCCGTAACGCCATACAATAACTGCCGAGACTCAAGCCGTTCTATCGAAAGGCCTTTTAAAAAACGCTGGCGTCGCTGTTGTGCCTTTGAACGTCTAAATAACCCACGCAACATAATTCTAAAACCTTCCTGCCTTGCCTAAAATACCTAATTTATACTAATCAGGCGGCGCGGACTTCACTATCTAGATTTGCCGAAATCCCTAAGTTCACCGTAATATACGGCTAAAAATTCGTCACGGATTTGGTTTAGTTTTTTTGCAACCCCAGCCCAGACTTCTCCCAGGACCGTGGATTGTGGATTGTGAAGAATCCTAAAAAAGCCAAGACGGCACAACCCTAATCAATATGATAAAAGACATTACTGGTCATCTCAGAGCTCGATCAGAGCAATTGATAAGAAAAAGGGAACAACAGATTTGAAGGATTCTAAACGAGTTAGGAACGATAATATTCATGGCATTCAGTACAGGCCTTGGAAATCTCCCCGACAGCCTTGCTAGCACGATCGGCATCGTTCAATTTTACGGCATCAACAATCTCACGAGCGGCGGCCTTCATAGAATTCGAGAAATTCATATAATCCTCGTCCTCACCATCTTCCATCTCAGGCTTCATCAACATTTCGGACAACGCCGCTACGATCTCCGCCTCATGAAATACTTTGTCAACATTTTCATTAAATGTCGTGGCATCTGAAGTCCAGGGCTTCAACCGCTCGTTTAACGCAATCTCCAATCGTTGCATAACAGGCGAGCGATCAATCAATTTACCCCACGTAAAATCATCCGGATTCGGTTTTAGATCCGGAGATGCTCCTCCAACCAAATCTTCCAAATCAGCTTTACGAAGCTTAGACTCGTTATAAGATGCATCTGTTCCAACCTTACAATTGGCAGCTACCTTGCCAAACGCATCCCGTGCCCCCAATGCCTGCTTCTTCCACCGGACATCACCGTCATATTCAGCAATCACTCCAAACATGGCCGCCAAGGTCGAAAAGTAAAGACGAGCGGACTGGTAATCTCCTCCCTTAAACTTTCCGGGCACACCAACGACCTTATCCACCTCTAGCTTCGTCGCCTTAATCTCATCCTCCAACGTCACATTTGAAATCAATGACGCCCACTCCCCAACGCTAGCCCCACTCTCATTCCCGTTAGTTGGTCCGGCTACATTTGTGGGACTACCCGAATTCATCGGAGCCGTATTAATTTGACGAGGTCCATCAAGACGAGCCTGTGGGTTATCAAAGAAAATAGCCTTGATGTCCTGCCGCTCTTTGAAGTTTGGTAATTTAACACGCTTCACTTTAGATTTATCCTGAGCATACACCCACATTGCTGGCAATATAAATAAGACCAACACGAATAAAAACGTATTCTTACGACCATTCATAAAATCATTTCTCACTTTGACAAAACTACTCTGCCTACTGCATTATTAGAGCATCGTTCCCTATTGGCAAGCCATTCACAACGTCGGGCAATACAATCATAATAAAAACCACGCTTATAACTGTCGCATTCAACGTATCGGCTATTTACTACTAAATGCCCAAGCCAACTTCACATCGTCGCGAATTCCTTAAAGGCAAGGCGCTGCAAAAGTCCTTCAACGACAAAGCAGCTTCATACCAACCATTACAAACGTCCCCGCCGCCACTCGCTCCTAACAATCCCCCTTCCTACCTCCTTCACGTCACACGGAAGGCAATGGCATGTGATTTTCAGATTTTCCTGAATGCAGGTGAACACCACCACGCCACCGAAACAGCTGTCGAAGCTCTGGATGGAGTGGAAGAAGTTGAAAACATCCTTTCAATCCATCGTTCTCATACTAACGCCTCCCATTTAAATCAGCACGGGGGTACGCAAGCAGTCCAAGTTGACCCCATGCTGTTGCAAGTCCTGAAGCAAGCCAAACAAATTTGGCGACAAACCGACGGTGCCTTCGACATTACCTCAACAGTACTTTCTAAGCTCTGGGGATTCCATCAAAAGGAGCATCAATTACCTACCCAAAAGGAGATCGAACAAACACTAAATCAGGTCGGCTCCGAACATCTCATTATCAACGACGACGGCAGTGTTCAATTTGCTATACCTCAGCTTCAAATCAATCTTGGTAGTATCGGCAAAGGCTATGCGCTTGACCGCTGCCACCAACACTTTGCGGCCCACGACCTTACGAACTACCTGCTCCACGGAGGACTGAGCTCAGTGCTAGCAAAAGGTCAACGCCTCAATCACAACTCCCATGGACTCGGATGGCAAATCGGATTGAGACATCCACTAGTGCCGGAACAGTATCTGGCTCACCTTTGGCTTGACAACATTGCGGCAGGTACATCGGGTGATGCGAATCAATTTTTCTACAACCAAGGACAACGCTACGGCCATATCCTTGACCCTCGGACCGGACACCCTGTTGAGAAAGTACTGTCAGCAACTGCCTTCTGCTCAACGGCAGCTGAAGCCGATGCACTTGCCACAGCTTTTTATGTCATGGGTCCTAAGAACACAGCCGAATACTGCCAGCAATATGATGCTGGCTTTCTTATTGTTGAACAGGGTCTGCAAAATCGCTCAACGCGTCTACATGCAAAAGGCATTACACAAAACCAAATTGAACTTATTGACCCCTCTGCCGAAATTATCTTTTACAACTAAAGATCAAACGAATAGACGCTTTTCAACGCAGTTGTAGTAAAACAGGCTTCCCCGCATTCAAAGCCTCGATTACCTCGGGATCTCGCCCTTCACCTATTAGCTGTTGAAGTCTTCGTTTTGAATTTATTGCGAGCACACCGTCATGTTTATCTGCGGCAAAAACCTGCCACAACTGTGGATTCCATCGCATTGATGCAATAATGGATGCTACAGAATCGCGTTCTACCACCTTATACTTCTCAACGATCAATCGAAGCCTCGTCCGCTGCTCTACAGACAATCCCGAGTAGTCTACATTCTCAAGTACTCCAAGAAGCGGACGGCCAATCGATCGTAATTGGCGATCCGCCTGCTGCCTAACCGCAAACGATTCATCATCCAACAACGCAACCAAAGCACGAATCTGAGATACCTCTAATTGTAATGGCGAGAAAGACAAGCGTTTTAAAGCTGATAATACTTCGTTATAAAGCAACGAAACATGAGTTCCCGGACAAAGACGATCCATCAATTCCACTGCATACTTTCGTTCCGACTCAGGCATCAACATTAAACCTAACCACAATCGATTTGAGACATACTCGGAAATACTATCCCCTTTCTCAACTTGAATTCGAATCGGGCCTGTTGCCGACTGACGCAACTGCACGTTCACTCCTGCTATTTCCCGACGAACGAATAACACTCCTGCAATGTCGTACTCAAGTTGCAGAAGTTCCTGCGGCGTCTGTAACGCATATTTAATGCGGTATTTCCCTGGCAACGCCCTCACCACCAAATGCTCTTCAGCTTCCTGACTGTCATGGTAAAGCGTTAACGACCTACTATGAGTCCGTCGAATATCCTGAGCCAAATTCCGACCGTCAAACACTCCAAACTTAAGCCAGGAGGACCTCACAATAAATGGAATTAGCACCGTGTCGTCTTTAAGCTTGTCCTTCTGCATTTCCTGACCGAGCAGAACTCCACCCGTCTCGATGGTTAGACCAACCACACCGAATAAAATTGTTAGAGCACAATAGAACTGACAAAAAGCAGCATGCATCACGACACTCCATACCGGAACCTGCCCCCCGGGTTAAGAATAGCAATGCTCAGCAAATCAAAGACGTGCATACAAAAAAGGACCCTGAGCTTGCGAAGTGTAAGCCAAGAGTCCATTTGACTGAATATCAATTAGATAGCTATCTAGGATGCGTCTATCGATCGCGTTGCTCTAGGAAATGCTTCACACGTTCTAATTCCTGATGAAGACGTTGCAAATGTTCTTCCAATTCGAGGACATGGCGAACAACGTCCTCTCGACTAATGTCATCCCGATCATTGTGGCCGTCGTGGTGTTCCCGATCATTGTGGCCGTCGTGGTGTTCCCGATCATTGTGGCCGTCGTGGTGTTCCCGATCATCGTGGCCGTCGTGGTGTTCC
>Ga0315320_10004979_pt1 | contig 10907 bp, 8 predicted proteins | sample M140m21515metaG_FD_203458 | JGI IMG/M metagenome (GOLD analysis project Ga0315320, IMG submission 203458) | Ammonia-oxidizing marine archaeal communities from Monterey Bay, California, United States - M1 40m 21515 | ecosystem: Environmental > Aquatic > Marine > Coastal | place: USA: California...
GGCAAACGGAACAGCCCGTAACGAGCCACCCAGAAGGTCCAGCGCAAGGAGCATCACAAACGCCCAGGGAAGCACCGGCTTTCCTCGAGACCAGCTGACGAGCGTCGCCAAAGCGACCGCGAGCAGGGCAGCGCTGTCCGAGAGCCGGGACGCAGCGCGCTGGGCAGCGCCCCCCCCGTAAGGCAATGTCAAACCGACAAGTGCGACCATAAGGAGAGCGGCGGTGGCCCACGCCGCCGCTCTCGCAGCGCGGGGATCCCGTCGCGCTACGTACAGCGCCGCTGCCCCGAGCCACGCTTGCATCGCCACGGTGCCCAGGAACCACTTGTCGGGATAGCGAATCGAACCGAGGCCTGGCATCGCATGAACCAGAGACCGCAGCGGACTCAGGTCACCCAACGCCAGGACCACGAACGCCAGGGCACCCGCGCCGGCGAGCCCGACACCAGCGGGGCGACGCCGCGCCCAGCCGAGGCCGGGTAGAAGCCCGGCCAAGACAACCCCGCCATAGAGCGTCCTCAGCCACCGGGCTCGACTCGTCCCCTCCGCGTCGATCACATACCGCAACTCCTCTCCCTGCCAGAACGGGTTGGGACTGAGCCAGCCGAACCAGTCCACGGGATGGGTCGAGCGTCTCATTGCCTCCGCCATGGGAAGCGCTTCGGCTCGCGCGGTCTCTGGCAACAGCGAGAAAAAGGGAACGAGCAACACACCGGCGAGGGCGGTGCCTAGCGCAAGGGCTCCCAGCGCCAGAGACGCCCGTCGCCAGCGCCCGAGCGGCGGCGCACCGGGCAACGCCAGAGCCCAGAGGGGGCCAGCCATCGCCGCGATGAAGATCCCCTCGATGCTCCCCGCGAACCACATCGCACAGACAGCGGCTGCGGCGACCACACAACCGACCGCACGGCGGGCGGAGCGCCCATCTCCCAACCACCAATGGAGGCCCAGCAGGAAGGCAGGAAACCAGGCATGCCCCGGCAGCTTGTCGGGTGTCAGAGCGAGGCTAAACGTGGGTCCCGAGAGCCCGTAGATCACCCCCGCAGCCAGCGACTCCCAGCCATCGCCAAAGCGGGTCCGCACCCAGGCCCAGCAGGCGAGCGATCCCAAACAGAAATGGAAAAAGAGAAACCAAGGGAGGCCACGCTGAAGATCCCCTCGCAGAAGCCACGCTGGGGGATAAAACCAGCCGGCTTGAGGGTTCGGGAGGAGTGGAGTCCCGCCCTGCACCATCGGGTCCCAGGTCGCGGGCAGGCTCGCGAACAGCGAGGGGAAATATCCCACGAGGTCGCCGAGCAGTAATGCCACCGACGGCGACCACAGCGGCCCGACCGAAGCAGCGCAAGCAAAGACGAGCAGCGCGACAGCGTGCTTCGGAGCCAACGGTCTGGTGGGTGCAAGGGCCATGGACGTGTGGGATCGTACCGATGTGACCAAGTCCCCGCCCACATCGCCGCAGGCCCTCACCCGTTCGTACATCGTCGCGGCGGGCTTCTTGGCCCTCTATCTGTTGACTGCGACGCGCACCGTGCAGGGCGGAGACACCGCTGAGTTCGTGACTGTGGCGATGGGTGGAGGAGTCGCTCACCCACCTGGCTACCCCCTCTTTCTGCTCCTCGCGACGCTCTGCGCGAAGGTGGTGCCGGGGCCGCCGGCTTTCTCTGTCACCGTCGCCACGGTTGCCTGTGCGGTCGGAGCTCTTTTCGCTTTGCACCGCGTGGTGCTGTCTTGGACCCGCGATGTCGTCGCCGCGGATGTCGCCACCGGTGCTCTCGGCTTCTCATTCCTCTTCTGGCACTGGAGCACGGTCGCCGAAGTCCTCCCAGGTGGCGCGTTGACCACCGTCCTCGTCGTGGGGGCCGCCCTCGCATCCGCCCGGGGCGCAACCGGAGCGCGCCAGGGTTTGCTTGTCGGGCTCGCCGCAGCGACCGGAATCGCGAACCACCACACGGTGGTTCTGCTGCTGCCCTTGTGTCTGTTCGGCTGGGTCCGTGCGCTCCCCCGGCCTTTGGACGCGCGGAGCGCGCTCATCACGACCGGCGCTGCGGCCCTCGGCGTCACTATCGGCTTCCTGCCGTATCTGTTGCTGCTCTCACCCGACGGGGCGTGGTCCTGGGGAGCGACCGAGACCTTGCCTGGCGTCGTGCACCACTTCTTGCGCTCCGATTATGGGTCCTTCTCCATCCCCCACGCCGGGGCGGCGCCTCCATGGACACACCCTGTCTTTTATCTGCGCACCCTCGTGACCGAGTTTGGCGGGGTCCTCTGGTTACTCATCCCCACTGGAGTCGCAGCGGGCCTTGGATTCCTTCGGCGCGAGGATGAGTCGTTGCAAGAACGGGGACTCACCATCGCGCTGCTGCTGTCATGGCTCCTCGCGGCCCCATGGCTTCTGTCCCAGTTCACCTACCCCACAGAGGGCTTCTTCATCGCAGTGGTGGAGCGCTTCCACCTTCAGCCCAATGCCCTGCTGGCCGTCATGCTGGGTGTGGGCGTGGCCTGGGTTCGCACCCTCTCGATCTGGTCGCGGCCGTCGCTGCCTGGCGCCCTCCTGGCGACGAACGTGCTCGCCCTCGGAGCAATGAACTTCGCCACAGCCGGGTGGGCCAAGAACACCGTGCTCGAAGACTTTCTGCACAACGCCCTCGAGAGCGCAGAGCCCCAGGCCCTGATCTTGACCTCAGGAGACGCCCAAACCTTCGGCTTCGTGTACGCGCAAGAGGTCCTGCAGTTGCGGCCCGATGTCGCTGCCGTCGCCCCTCAACTTCTCCCCCACACCTGGTACAGGGAGCGGCTCCTAGAACGCCACCCAGACCTGGTCCTCGTCAAGGACGGGAAGGCGCTCCCCTGGATTGGTGTGGCCGCCCTGAACCCCCAGCGGACCGTGCTGGTCTCGCCCCGTCTGGCCGCGAAGGCCGGCGCGAAAGGCCCCCCGCTCGTGCCGTCCATGCCGTTCATGCGCGTCCTGAGGGACGACGAGCCACTCCCACACCCTGATGAGGTCACCAACGCCGTCATAGACCGACTCTCCAGCTTCCAGTTCGGGAGCCGAGTGACAGACGCCGAGGAATGCCGCCACGCATTGGAGTGCACCACGTGGGATCACTACGCGCTGGTGCTGGAGTCCCTCGCGGCGGGGCAACAGGCAGCAGGACAAAGCGCAGCGGCCAACGCCATGCACGACGCAGCGGTCTCCTACTCCCCCTGGCTTTGGGAGAGATAGTCAGACGCAGTCTCCTTCAGGGGCTCGTGAGCATCACTTGCCCGAGCCCATCGACCACCTCCACCGCATCTCCCAACGCGCCGATCACCTCCGTCGCGATGTCCGTGTCGCATGGCCGAGGCTGGAACTGCACGATGTCGTTGTCCGTGGAGAGACAGGTCAAGGTGATTGCCTCCAGACCGCTCTCCCCAAACTCCGTGTGCGCGACGAGGCCGAAGCCGGGAAACGCGTCATCCCAGCGACCAGGAGTGCCAAACGCGAAGTTCCCCAGAGACCAGAGGACAGGCACACCATCAATGATCTCGACGCCCTGCTGGTTGTGCGGCCCGTGTCCTATGACCAGATCGAATCCAGCATCGATGAAGAGCTGCGCCTGATCCCGCTGCTGTTGACTCACGACCGAGTAGTTGGAGCCCCAGTGTGGAAACGCGATTCGAAAGCTGGCCTCAAGCGAATCGGCAACCTCGATGGCAGCAGTGATGTTGTTGCTGCTCAGGAGGAGTTGTCCCGCCCCAGTGCCTGCTGGAGGTACCCATTGACTGTTCTTTCCAAATCCAAAGACAGCCACGAGCCCCGCGGGCGCCTCAAAAAGGAACGGCGCGAGGGCCTCCCCCCGATCCAGGCCACCGCCAAAGGAGGCCACTCCCACCTCGCTCAAGTGAAAGAGCGTATCGACAATCCCGTCAGGTCCACGATCGTTCAGATGGTTGTTGGCGAGACTGAGGGCATCAAAACCAACCGAGGCGAGGGCAGAGGCCGCTTCTGGATCCGCGTGATAGGACCAGGTCTGTCCTTCGTTGTAGGGCTCCGTGATGACGGTGATCGGGCCCTCGGCGTTCCCAATGGTGAGGTCCGCCAGGAGGAGGTCTTCCACAAACTCGAATGGATACTCGTAACCGTTCTCCTGGAGCGCCGGCAGCGCAGCGTCCGCAAGGAGCGTGTCGCCGACCCACGCGACCGTCGAGCAAGACGGCCCCTCGTCAGGCGGACACTGTGGGGACTCCCGGGGAGCCTCAGTGGCATCCGATACGACTGTGCATCCAACACCGAAGGACGCGATGACGAGGAGCAGAGCCGCCGAAGCTCCATGCAGGGTAAGACAGCCGCGCGCCCACCGGCTCACCCAAAAGGAGAAGAAGGCGTTGTCTTCGGGTTGCCGGGTCACGGTGGGCTGTCGCATCTGCCCAGCCTAAAGGAAGGTGCGACTCGTCTGAACGCCGCCTGGCAGGTGTCTCGCCCCCGAAGGTGGTCTCAGCGTGCCGGGTGGAAGGCTGTAGCGCGGCGTAAGAAGTTGTGATCGAGGTACTCACGCTCAATCACAGCCGCCATCTCCTCCGCCGTATGGAAGCGGTCGTAATCGATCTCGATCACCGGAATGTATCGGCTGATGTCATTGATGAACTCGCGATAGCCCTGATAGAGCGCCTCGAGATATTCCATCGTGATCCCGCTCTCAGCTGCCCTTCCACGAGCGTCGATCCGTTGCATGCTGCGCTCGGGCTTCACATCCAGGTACACGATGACGTTGGGACGGCACATGAAGTTGCTCATGTGCTTAAAGAGCTGCTGGTAGGTCGCGTAGTCCCGCTTGTCCATGAGACCGATCTGCACAAGCATCTTTGCGAAGATGCTGTCCTCGTAGATCGTGCGGTCCTGCACTGCGGACCGGCCGGTCCAGATGATCTCCTGGTGCTGCTGGAAGCGGCGATTCAGAAGGTAGATCTGCGTTGCGAACGCATACTTCGCCGTGTCCTTGTAGAAGTCCTCCAGGTATTCGTTGTCAGCTACAGGCTCGTAGTAGACGTCGATCCCGAGATGCTCTCCAAGTGTCTTGGCAAGCGTGCTCTTTCCGGCGCCGATCATGCCGGCGATACCGATGAACAGATTGGTGTAGTTCGGATTCGGAGACTCAGACACAGCTTCCTCCAGGGGGGCTCGGCCGGGAACTATACTCTCGCGCCATGAGCATCGGCACTCCTGACATCGTTCCTGACTTTCGCCAGGAGACTTTGACCCTCCGCCCCGACAGCGCTGGGCCTTGTGTTGCGACGCTCGTCTACCACCCCGAGGACGACCCCGAATCGCCCGCGGTTCTTTATGTCCACGGGTACAACGACTACTGGTTTCAAGAGGAACTCGCTCAGCAATGGCGGGGCAAAGGTTTCGCCTTCTTTGCCTTGGATGCGCGCCGTCACGGTCGTTCACTCCGGCAAGGGCAGCTGCACTCCTACACGGACGACATGCGCCTGTACTTCGAGGAGTTGGACCTCGCCGTCGCCCGCGTTCGGGCGACAAACCCACAGCGAACCCTCCTCCTTATGGGGCACTCGACCGGAGGCTTGAGTTGCTCGCTGTTTGCCGACGCGCGACCGAACTTAATCCAGGGCCTGCTCCTCAACTCCCCGTTTTTTAGCTTCAGCGGACCACGCCATGAGCGTTGGCTTCTCCGACACGTCATTTCTCCCCTCGGCGCCATCGAGCCCAGACTGGTAGTGCAGAAGGACGGTGGTCCCATCTACGCATCCTCACTGCATCGCGACTTCGACCGCGGCGGAGAATGGACCTACAACCTCTCCTGGAAGCGCGCAGGCGGAGTTCCCGTTCTCGCCGGTTGGGTCCGCGCGGTGCACCTTGGACACGAGGCAGTGCGCCGTGGACTCGCTATCGAATGCCCGGTCCTGGTCCTGAGCTCGGCCCGCTCTGGTGGTGGAAGCAGCTGGAATGAGAGCTACACGAACAGTGATGCAGTGCTCGACCCCTTCGACCTGAGGAGGAGAGCGCGCAGACTTGGCCCCCATGTCGATCAGATCGTCCTCGACGGCGCGCTCCATGACGTCTTGCTCTCCTCGAGAGAGGTGCGCAACGCGGCCTACGGAGAGATGCTCACCTGGGCAGTTCAAATCCTGAACTCAGAGAAATGACCCCCGGTCATCGAGCGGGCACATTCACGCCCGATCAGAACAAGAGAACCCCGACAACAAAGGCACCTTCTTGGTGCGTACTGAATTTCGCGTTCGTCTTCCGTTCGCTTTTTTGTGTTCGTATATCGTTCGCTGCTTACCAACTCAGAAAGGGATCATTGGTCAAACCTCTCATGAGATCGCGCCATGCCCGCAGAGAATGGCAAACCTCCTGCTAGAAAATAGGTCCGTTGGATCTCTCGAGACCGGCAGGCAATAGCGACTCATCATGAGAGCGCGAAGAACGACTTCGCACCGAGGACAATGAAGCACCTTCTCACTTTGACTGGGCTCGTCGCCCAGGCAGCACTAGCTCTCTCCCTCCTCGGCGCGCTCATGACGCCCCGGGTCGCCTTTGCCGATGACCGCCCGGTGATTTCGGTGTCAAAGGACGGCACGGTGGACGGCTCAGTGGTGGTTGGCGCCCCGCCGGATGTCGTGCACTCCTACCTCGCGGACGTCGCCACCCTCCGGAAGCGGAGCAAAGACGTGGTCTCTGCGGAAGTTGAGAAGGACGGGGAGTGCGAACTCGTCACGACGACCGCCCGCAACTTCATCGAACTGACCTACGTGTCTCGTCGCTGTCCCTCCGGCTCTGGCTGGGTAGAGACCTTGCTCGAATCCGACACGATGAACGATTACTACGCGGAGTGGTTCGTGACTCCCGTGACTTCGGGGATTGAGATTCGGTTTCGCATGCGCACGGACCTCAATATGGTCCCGCGTCGGCTGGTCCGAGCCGGGGTCAAGAGCAACGTAGAGGCATCTTTAGAGCTGATGCAGTCCATCCTGGGCGGGCCTGATGTCCCCCCAGACCGAGTCGCCGCAGACTGAGTTTCCGCGCCGACAATCGGCGGGTCTAGCCCCCGCTTGTTGATCGAGAGTCGTCCTAGAACCCATCAAAGCCCTCGACACGCAGGTCGAACATCAATGCGCCCTTGTCGCTCACACTGAAGCGCCAGCGCGTGGCCCCACTGGGCGAAGCTCTGGCGACCTCCACAGGACCGACTTCCTGGCCGTTCGCGCCGACCTTGAGCCGAACTCCGTCGAACCACACATCGACCTTGTTGGGACGCCCACCAAGATGCCATCTGAGCAGGCTCTCCTTGAGTCGCGTCTTCCCTTCTCCGGTCGTGCCTTGGATGAGGAGTTCTCCCCCCTTCCCAATGGTCAAAGAGACGCCTAGGTCGGGAAGCTCGAGCGTCCATCTCGTAGCCTTGTCGGGGATCACCACCGCGTAGCGCATATGCCACGCAGCTTCGGTCCACACCTCTCCAAGTTTTTGCGCGACCCCAGAGAGCTCCGCCGCAGTCACCTCGTCCCAGGTGAGGAGCGTCCCCCCGCCGCCGGCCGCGCCCGCATGCGACTTGGTTGCCAGACGCTCCGCATCGGCGTTACGTCCCGCATCCAGCAGCGCTCGTTGCCGAGCGCGCATCGCCTCGAGCTGAGGCTTTCGGCGCGCATACTCCGCGGCAAGGTTCTCTGCCTTACGACGCCGAAGCTCCGCCGCCACCATCCCTCCTGGGGCGCGACGCGCGATCATCAGCTTCCCAATAAGTCGCCGCCCCAAGGAGCCCCCCGCAGCAAGCTCTGAGAGTCGCTCTTCATGCTGCTCCGCCTGCGCCCCCTTGTCCCCGACCAGTTGCCATGCTTCGCCGGCCTCCGTGGGCTCCATGGCACCGCCGTCATGCCACTCCAACCGGTCCCCAACCCACCAACTCCCGTTGGGCAGGAGGAGAAAGACTGGACCATCAGGCACATCCTCCAGGGTCTCGTGAAGCACCTCGGGGACCGCAGTCGCGAACCCCGCCAGCACCGGATCCCTGGGAACCGGGTCAGCCAGAGGTGGGATCGGCACTCCCTTCGCAGGCACCAGAACCTTGCGGAGGGTGAAGTTGGCCTGAATGAAACCCAGACGTTCTTCAATCCGCCGTTGCCATCGCTGGCCTACTCCGGGGTTCCAGGATCCAGACTCCAACATTCCGCGGTGTGCTGCCCAGAGCCACCCCCTCGCTGCCAGCGCATCGCGCTTCTCCCACGCGATGAGAGCAAGTCCGTAATACACCTCGGCATGATCCCGACCTTCGTCGGTGGAAAGCAGCGCGGAGTAGAGGGCTTCAGCCCGGGTGTAGCTGCCCGAATCAAACACAGCCCAGGCCTCCCCCAGACCTCGCTGAAGTTCTGGGGAGGCCCCACGACCTCGGCCGGCTTCTGCCGGACCCGCGATCGCGAGCATCAGCGCACAAAGTACGGTCACGATGAGCGGTCTGATGGGCCGTGATCTCACGTACATTCCTTTGCGGGAGTCGGATGCTATCAGGAGAAACAAGCCCTTCCGTCGCAACAAGCGTCTGGAGGAGCCCCACCCACTTCGTCAAACGTTAGACTCGCCTGTCGATGGTCACTCCCCCCCCGAATCCACGCGCCCCTCTCGGACCGCTGACCACTCTCGGCGTAGGTGGCCCGTGCGACCAGATGGCGGAGGTCAAGTCAGGCGAACTCTCCTCGGTTCTCGCGCAAGCACGACAGGATGACCAGCCGATCCTCCTGCTCGGTGGCGGGAGTAACTTGCTCATCTCTGACTCTGGTTTCCGGGGCTTAGTCGTCCGACTGAATGACAACACACGCACTGTGCGCGCTGTCGGAGACCGGGTCGAAGTGCGGGTCGGAGCTGGAGTCGTATGGGACGAGTTGGTGTCTTGGGCTACAAGCCAGGGTCTTCGGGGCATCGAATGCCTGAGCGGAATCCCAGGCCTTGTCGGGGCCGCACCGATGCAGAACATCGGAGCCTACGGACAAGATGTGGGGGAGAGCCTGGTAGCTGTCGACGCGCTTCACCTGCACAGTGGAGAGGCACGACGCTTTTCAACCGCAGAGTGTGAGCTCGGCTACCGCACTTCCCGCTTCAAGCATCGAGAGCGAGGCCAGTGGGCGGTGCTCAGCGTCACCCTCTCCCTCTGTCAGGGAGGAGCCCCTTCCCTGCGCTACGCCGAGTTGGCACGTCGTGTGGAGGAGGCGCTGGGTCCGTCTCCCTCAGTCGAGGGCGTGCGGCAAGTGGTGCTGTCGATTCGCGCGAGCAAATCCATGATTCTCGACCCAGAGGACACGAACACGGCGAGCGCAGGATCTTTCTTCACAAACCCGGTCGTGACGGACACAACCTCAGAGGACGTACGGAGACTCGCAAGCTCTCTTGGAGTTGCGGGTCCCATGCCCTCGTGGAAGACGGAGAGTGGGGTGAAGCTCGCCGCTGGATGGTTGATCGAGCGGGCTGGTTTTGCCCGGGGATGGGGCATCGGGGCCGCGGGGCTGTCGACACGACACACTCTCGCCATCATCAACCGCGGAGGGGCGAGCGCTCACGATGTGCTGCGCGTCGCTGCCACCGTGCGTCGGGGTGTACGAGAGACGTTCGGGGTCTCACTTATTCCAGAACCCGTCTTCGTCGGCTTCGAAGCAGGAACCGACCCATCACATGTTCTGGACGCCGCGGAACACGAACTGGAGGATTGAAATGAAGCGCGCAGACAAAGCAGCACGTATCCAGGACATGCTGGATGAGCTCTACCCCCATACTCCGATCCCTCTTGATCACAGCGACCCCTACACCCTCCTCGTCGCTGTGATGCTCTCAGCTCAGACGACAGACAAGAAGGTAAATGAGGTCACGCCTGAGCTCTTCGCTGCAGCGGACAATCCGGCAGACATGGCGGAGCTCCCCGTAGAGGACGTGCGCCACATCATCCGGCAGATTGGACTCGCACCAGGCAAGAGCAGGAACCTCGTTGCGCTGTCCACCATGATCCGCGACCTCCATGATGGCGAAGTCCCGCGTACGTTCGAGGGTCTTGAGGCTCTGCCCGGGGTCGGGCACAAGACCGCCTCTGTCGTGATGGCTCAGGCCTTTGGCGTGCCAGCGTTTCCCGTCGACACCCACATTCACCGGCTCGCGAACCGCTGGGGTCTATCGACGGGAAAGAACGTCACGAAGACCGAGAAAGACTTGAAAGCGCTCTTTGACCGAGACAGGTGGAACGATGCCCATCTCCAGATCATCTTTTTCGGCCGAGAGTACTGCCCCGCCCTCTATCACAAGCTCGACGAGTGTCCGATCTGTTCGTGGGCAGCCAGCAAAAAGCAGATTCGGGAGGAAGCGAAGGTCAACGCGGCTCGGCGGACGAAGAAGCCTCGTCGGTCCAACGGCTGAGCACCCCATGGAAGTGTGCCGCTGCCTGCTCTTCCTCATGAAGCCGCTGAAGGCGGACTGCGTCGGTGGAGACCCCTTCCTGGAACCAGCGCAAGATGTGCAGGTCCTCTCGAAGGATGTACCGAGAAGCCATCCACGTAGCGTACGCGCGGGTTAACTCGAGACCGCGAGCTCCGCGCCGCCGGCAAAAGGCGTAGTGCAGCTCGCAGTTCCCCGCGTCTACCGGCCACACCTGCATCACCGTCAAGTGATAAGGCAGCACGTTGACCAGGAAGTTGGGGAATATCAGATACTTGTGAAGCGAGCTCTTCTGCTTCCGAGTGTAAGGACCTCCCCGACTGCACCGATCGTCTAACCACTCTCTAAACCCGTAGGGCGCGATGTGAAGGGTTTGACGAGTGTGGTCGCCGTAGCTGGTCATGTCCGGGCCAGCGGGGACGTGCGGAGTGACGGTCCCGCTGTGCACAAAAGGCACGTGGTAGAAGTCCGTGGCGTTTTCCAGCACGGCCTTCCAGTTGGT
>Ga0315320_10004980_pt1 | contig 10905 bp, 8 predicted proteins | sample M140m21515metaG_FD_203458 | JGI IMG/M metagenome (GOLD analysis project Ga0315320, IMG submission 203458) | Ammonia-oxidizing marine archaeal communities from Monterey Bay, California, United States - M1 40m 21515 | ecosystem: Environmental > Aquatic > Marine > Coastal | place: USA: California...
AGCGATTGGGTTATTCGACGTGTCGGACTGCCGTCCTCGACGTTTCGTATCCAGACATCCCCGTAGGCCACCACCGCCATCACCTTGCCGTCCGGACTGAGTTCGGCCTCGGTCACCATGCTTGAGACGTTCTTGGGGACCACACGGTCAAGACCATCGGTGTTCGCCTCGATCGAGATCGCCCTCACTTCGGATCCGTTCGTCGAATCATTCAGATCCAGAGCGTAGAGACGATCCCAGTTCTGCATCACCACGTGCCGACCGTCCGCGGAAACGTCGAAGTCGGTCACGTCATGTTCCGTGAAATCGGTGAGACGCTCGGCCATCTCGACTCCGGGGACGATCGACTGGCGATAGAGGTTGACTGCACCAAGCTCGCGATCGGAGAGAAACAGCATGGTCTCATCATCGAGCCAATGTGGATAGCCGTCATTGCCCTCCCAGGAGGTGAGTTGTACGAACCCATCCTCGGGCGAATGCAACCAGACATCCCTGGTTCCGGAACCTCGCTTGCCACGTCGCGTCCACGACGTTCTGCCACGTTCGAAGAGAACCTTGGATCCATCTGGACTTCGCTGGGCCGCACTCCCGAACGCATCATGAACACGCGTGGGCTGACCGCCATCGAGAGAGACTTCGTATGGACGGCTGCCACGGTAGAAGTCATTTTCGAAACGGCCGTCGAAGACGACGGTTGGCGCACCATCCGGTCCGCTTCCGAAGTCGGAAAGGATGGCACTTGTATCACCCTGCACGAGCTGACGGAGTCCGTCACCATCGGGATCGATCACCCAGATGTTCCTGTAGCCGTCACGATCGCTCTCGAAGACGAGTTCGGAGCCTTCCGGATGCCAGGCGGATCGTGAATCGACTCCCGGGTGCGAGGTCAGCCTGATGGCCTTTCCTCCTTCGATACCGACTCGCCAGAGATCTCCTCGCCAGGAAAAGACGACCTGCTCACCGTCGGGGGAGATCGATGGGTACCTGGGCAGGTCCACCTCCTCGGCGAAGACAGGCGCAGCCAGAGGGGCTGACGCGACCAGAAGCGCGGAGAAGAGCTGGAAAAGACGATTTGAGCGTGGCATCAAGGGACTCCGGAGGCGATACGTGGAATTTGAAGACAAGTGTAGCCGGGTCCGGGAACGTTGAGATGTCCCCAGGGATGACGATTCTCACCTCATTGCCCCTTGAAGGCTGAACCGGTCGTTCCGTTTGTGCGGGCAGGTCCGATCTTTACCGAGCCCACAAGAACCGAATGAGCCAAAGAACATCTTCACATGGTCCGAAGAGAGGGTCAGGAGGACATTGAAATGAATCAATGGAAGAATCAGGAACGAAATCAGCGCGTACGAGACATTCTCAACGCCATGGACAAATCAATCGATCGCGCTCGCGAAAAGCGAGAGGAAATCAACCCGGCCCGAGCTGCTGGGATCGGATTGAAGAGCATCGGTGAAAAAAGAGGCCAGGAAGAGGGCGAGCCGAGGCTTCCATCCTCGATGTTTGATCGGAAGGGGCCGATGCTGAAGGCTCGACCGAAATCAAATAATCCCAGCTGAATCTTTCGGTTACCAGACGGTACCGAAAGCGCAGCACGCATCGGCGAACGATCAGGGTCCCTGAGGGGTGGATCCTGATCGTTTGTCGCATGGTTCGCTATGATCAGGGTTGATTTTTCAGGAGACCAGGACGTGTCGTTCATTTCAGAAGCACTCAAGAATTCATACCACACGGGGTCGGTCTGGCCTTCGTCGAAAGCTCTGGCACTCACGATCACGAAGAGTTTTCGAGAGAGCAGCGGCCCCAGGAAGATTCTTGAAGTCGGCCCGGGAAGCGGCCCCTTCACCAGAGTGATTCTCGAGTCGCTGAGACCCGGCGATGAATACCACCTCGTCGAGATCAATGATTCGTTCTGCAAGGATCTGCAGACGAAGTTCATCGATCCGTACCTCTCTGGTGACGAGGAGAGGGCCAAAGTGCAGCTGCATCAAGGCGCGATCGAGGAAGTCACCCTTCCATCGACCTTCGATTTCACGGTCTGCGGTCTGCCGTTCAACAATTTCCCCCCGACGGTCACTCGATCGATCTTCCGGCAGCTTCTGAAACTGACCCGTACCACCGGCGACCTCGCCTACTTCGAATATGCCGCGGTCAGAAGGATGAGAGGCGCTGTCGTTGGGAGTGATGGCAGAGCGAAGATCAAACGCATCGACGCCCATGGAAAGTCGATGCTTAAACGCTTCAATGGGCATCGTGAATTCGTGTTTGGAAATCTTCCACCCGCCTATGTCATCAGACTGTGCGGAATCGGTTCGTGAGCCCTCCTCTCAAAAACCGCTTCATCACACTGAAATCAAAGAAAACGGCCCACCTCCGATGAACGGAGATGGGCCATGCCCACTACTTGTGTGGAACGACTCGTTCGTTGTCGCGGGTCGACTCAGCGCCTCGAGACGCGTGATGCCTTGCCATCAGAGCTGGAATCCTTGCCGTACAGCTCGAGAAGATCCATGGTCACGGCCTTAGATTCGAAGCTACCCATTCGAAGGCCGTCGATCACGTCGTTGATGTTCACCGGTGGCTGATCCTGGAAGCCCATTTCATTCAGGATGTCGAAGACCTGCTGCGAGACCGGACTGACCGCCGCAGGCTGGGTTCCGGATTGGGCTCCGGACTGAGTCAGTCCAGAGAGACCGGAAAGAAGCAACGCCAGATCGCTTCCGGAGGTGGTTCCGTTGGAATCCAGATCCGTGTTGCTTGCGTTGGTCCCCCAGTTCTCCAGCATAGACTGCAGAGGACTGGTGTCAGAGTCCGGCGCCATTGAGAGGTCAGGTATGGGACTCTCACCCAGAGAAAGGGCAAGGTCGGCTCCGTTGACGATGTAATCACCATTGAGATCGGCTGTGGAGTGGCCCACCGTGCCCCACTGGGACTGGATGTCCTGAGCCGAGCCCGGGGCCGGAGGACCGGAAGGTCCCGCCATGCCAAGGAACATCGCCAGATCCTGAGCGTCGACGCTACCACTGTTGTCGATGTCGAAATTGGAATCACTTGATCCCCATGCGGCGAAGAAGTCGTCAAGACACACTTCGTTCATGGTTCCAACGCAATCCTCGTGAAACTCCTCCGCGGTAGTCATCACTTCGGTGAAAGCGTTCGCCTGATTCGAGCCGTTCTGGCCACCGCCAGTCTGCGGAACGCGTGTTGAATAGTTTGGGATGGGAATTCCGACGACGTCCGGGTTAATCATGTGCATACTCCTGTGTTCGATTCTCCTTGAACACGTGCAAATGGCAGGCCAATCCCGGAACAGGCCCGCAGAGTGATTTATCGATGCTTTTCAGGAGATGGACCAGCTCAGGCGCAGGAAATGCCGCACGAAGGTGCAGAGTTTGCCCGACAAAAACGTGAACCCGGAATCATCCCCAACCGGAGGGCCGAGGTGGCGCGAGAGCGTGATCAGGCTGTTCGACCTCGGGATCGGATCCCTTGAATCCCATGCAGATGATGAAGATTTCAACGGACTCAGAACGTGAAGCGGAAGGCTTGAAACCCTTTGCTCGATCGAACATGCGGCTGCATCTGCGAAGCAGGTCGGGATACGCCTCGCCCTCGAAGACCTTCATCACGCAGTTTCCGCCCTTGCGAAGCCAGATCGGAACTCTGTCGAGAAGATCATCGCAGAGCCGTGCAGATCGAAACTGGTCTGCCGAAGGCGTACCAGTGGTGTCGGGAGCCATATCGGAGATCACGACATCCGCCTTCGATCCGAGGATGGAGAGCACATCGGTGGTTCGAGTATCGCCCTCGACCAGGGTGATGTTGTCTGCGAGGCCGTGCGGTGCGATGACCTTCAGGTCGATGCCGAGAACACGCCCCCTCGAACCGACTCTGGAAGAGGCCACTTGCAACCAGGACCCCGGGGCGGCACCACAGTCGATGACGAGATCTCCTTTTCCGATCAACCGCCGCCGATCATCGATCTCGATCAGCTTGTACGCTGCTCGGGAGCGATAGCCTTCTCGCCGAGCTCGTTTGAAGAAATGATCGTTGACCTCTTTCATGCAAGGAGGATATTCGATTGGACAGGTGGATGATGCATCAGCAGACCCAGAAATGTATCGGATGCGGGTACGAACTCAGGGGGCACTCCTCGGAAGGCGTGTGCCCGGAATGCGGACGGCCCTACGGAAATGATCTGATTCTGGTGGGAACCGCGAGTCCAAGAGGCAGTCTGAACTGGGGCTGGGTGGTGGGAACGGGCCTGTTGATGCTTGGTTTCGCCCTGCTTTTTCTGCTGGGATTCTGGAGCGGCATCGGTCCATTTCTCGCACTGGTGCCACTTCTGTACGGCATCCGCCAACTGATCAAGACCTGGCAGACACAGAAGGCTTGGCGGAAATGGGGCGGTGATCTTCGTTGGATCGTGAGCGAGGACGGAATCAGAGTCCGCCGTGGCATGAGAACCGAATTGAATCTTCTGGAGTGGAATGCGATCGCGAAGGTCAAGCCCATGAGAGCTTTTCGTTTTCGGGCGACACGAGGGCTCAAGATTCGGAGAACGTTTCTGAGCATCGATACGTTCAGGTACAGGTCCCCACCGATATGGCTCGGAAGAATGACCAAAAAGGACATCCTCGCCATACGAGAAGACGTGCAGTCGAGACGAGACTGATTTTCAGCGGATCGGACCGAAGCTCGTGGGGTCGGCCACCACAGCGATTCGAATGTCACCTTCGCTGGCTCGCAGAAGAACCGGGTTTTCACCGTCGTTCAGGCGGGCGTTGATGGTGTCTTCCTTGGGCGTCCGACTGACGTAGCGCCAACGACCTTCGGGAACCCAGACCTCGATGTCACCATCGATGACTTCGACGTCGAAGAGCCCGGAAGAATTCCCGGGGACTCGATAGTCGACGTTCCCTTCGACGACCAGAACCGTGCTGGCATCGACGAGCGGATGATTGGAAGCGATGGTCACGTCTCCCAGATTCGTCTTGATATCGACGGGGCCGGTGTTGTTCTGGATCGAGACGTCCCCATTGGTCGTCTGAACGGTGACACGATCGAGATCAGGCGTTTCGATGCGAACGTGTGCGCGCATGAACCAGGGCTCGGGGCCGATGAAATCGATCTTCACGCGAAGTGTCTCGATCGGGCCGGGTCCGGGCGTCAGATCCGCGGTCCAATCGACGTATTCGAGTGCCTGCCTGGGCTCGGTGCCTCTGAGATACCCATGCTGGGAGACTCGAGTCACCTGAACGGTGGTCACATCGAGTCTGGGATCGGCATGCACGGTGACGTCACCTGCAAAGGAGTCCACGACCACGTCAATGGGGCCGCGCGAGCGAAACTGGGTGATGCCATCGTCGGCCACGTAATGACCCTGGATGCTCGAGAACAATGCACTTCCGGTCGAACTGGCCACCCGTTCGGGGTGGTTGGCACCGGTGCAACCCAACAGACCGCACAGAATGAGCGTGATGATGGATGCAGAGGACATGAACGAGATCGAAGAGAGAGGGCGCAGCATTGTCATCTTCCTACCTGACCCCTGAAGGGGCATGCGGTTGAGTGATCGGGAACTCGAAAAGACGGGATCCCATGCCTCTATCGGCAACTGTTGGTATCAGGCTGTGTGCAAATTCGCACCCGAGAGCCATGATGGGTGTACTTTAAGGGCCAAGGGACCATGATGAGCCTTCTCTTTTCCTTTCTCGTATTTCTTTGCTCAGGGATTTGCTCCGCTCCAGAGGAGACAGTTCTCGAGGTGCAGTTCGGACAGCCCGCGAGAGCGGCTCTCAGGCAGTCGGAATCACCCGATGGCGGCGCAAGAATCCTTCTTCATGTGCTGGAAAAGAGGCTTCGAGGGCCTGAGTTTCCTGCTGATGGTCCATTTCCTCTGGCTCCAGGCCCGGTGTTCGCCTGGGAGTTGACTCAGGATCAGATCGCTGAGGCGGCCCGGTTCGGAAGCCTGACGCTGGAGAGCCCCGATGCGAGCTTTCCGAAACCATTTGAAACGCTTAGAGGACGATACCGAGCCCAACTGGCACTGAGATTGGGCGGTGCACCCTTTCAAAGGCAGGATGAAGTGGTGGTGACGGGCTCGGTTTCAGACTTGGAACTCGAAGCCGACCAGCCTCGAATCCATGAAATGCAGATCGATGGTCCTGTGGCCCCACCACCCCGGACGATCGAACCAGGTGAACGCATTCAGGCGATTGCGCTCGCAAGCCCCATCCTGGCGCGAACCGCCAGAGTCCGTGAGACATGGCGGACATCGGACCACAGGGGATTCGTGGTACTTCCGGATGCCTATGACGAACTGAATGCCCCTCGTCGCAGATGGCCGGTCATCTACATGATTCCAGGATCGAAGACGGCCCTCGAACACGCCCGGGCAATCGCAAAGATTCTTCATGAACCGATGATGAAGGCGTTGATACCCCAGGCGATCTGGGTCGTGCTCGATCCGAAGAGTGCCTACGGACACCATTTCTTCACGAACACGCCACTTCAGGGCCACAGAGCCGAGGCACTGGTCACCGAACTGATTCCGTGGCTGGACGTGCGGTATCGAACGATCGACGACCAAGGTGCTCGTCTTCTCGTCGGCGAGGAACAAGGCGGTCGCGCGGCACTCACGCTTCTGCTCGAACATCCCGATGTCTTTTCGAATGCGTGGGCATTCTCACCGGATGCGGTGTCGTTTGAAGCTCTCGGATGCATCGACCTCGTACGTGATGCCAATGCGTTCGTCGACCAGAATGGTGCCGAGCGCCCTGCAATGAGAACGGTTCTGAGCGAAGATCGTGAGATCGTGCACCTCGACGTGATGGACGAGATCCTTCTCAGCGAAACGCTTTCAAGGAATGGAAGATCCGCACAGAAGTGGGACGAGCTGCGTGCCACCTTTGGAACTCTTCAGACCAGAAACGATCTGGCACGGTGGCCGTTCGATCCGGAAACGGGCCGAATGCGACCAGCGGAAGTGATGCACTGGATGACTCTGGATCTGGCCGAACGCGTACGGACCAGAACGGAACTCGCGCGGCGTCTCACTGAAGATGCGCGGATCTTCATCGGCGAGAACGACGAGCGCTATCGAAATCTCGGAGTGAGGCATCTGCAACGGACGGTGGAGAACGCGCTTGTGAACGAAGACCCGGCACGAGGGCCATGGGTCGTCGAGATCGAGGACTCGAATGCAACATCCACCAACGCGATATCACGTCTCCCGGCGCATGACGAGATGGCCACCTTGCTTCGCGAGCGAGGCTTTCACGACTGAACCGTGCGCTCAGACTGAAGCGACACCAAGCATGCGAGCGGCATGACGGGCGACATCTACGGAACGAAGACCGAGGTATTCAAGTTCGTCCTCGACCGTGCGGGCTGACTTGGGAATGCGGCGAACATGCATCTGCTCGATCGAGAACCCGTCTCCGGACTCGGTCACAGCATCCGCGACGGCCGAACCGATTCCTCCGCCGTAGTTGTCCTCGACGGTGAGAATCATGCCGCCATTGTCGTTGGCGACATCGAGAAGCTTGTCGGTGTCGAAGGGAAGCGAGTACAGATCGATGAGGGACGCATCGATTCCCGCCTTGTCCAGCAGCTCGATGGCCTTGTTGCACTCATGCAGCATGTAGCCAGCGGACACGATCAGAAGATCACGCCCGGAGGTGAGCACCTCGAGGCCACCCAGATTGAAGACCGTGGAATCGTCGTAGAGGAACTCGACTTCGGGACGGCACGTCCGCATGTAACAGACGCCTTCGTAGTCGGCCATGACCTGGGTCAGCCCGTAGGCTGCATAGGCATCGGCGGGCTGAAGAACGTAGCACGCCGGGTTGCCACGGTGATCCTTCGCCGTGCTCAGCGAACGGAACCAGGCGACGTCGGGAAGGGACATCTGACTGGGACCGTCGGAAGCGGGCCCGAGGCCGGAGTGTGATCCGACGACCTTGAGGTTCGCACCGCTGTTGATCGCAAGTTCGATCTGGTCATACGCTCTGGTGAAGAACTTCGCGAAAGTGGCCACGAAAGGCGTCTTGCCCCCCGCCGAGAGGCCGGCACCGACGGAGACCATGTTCTGCTCGGCGATCTTGCATTCGAACATGCGGTCGGAGAGCGCAGGGTCGTTTCCAAACCATTCGGTGAAGGTCGAGTTCTTGACGTCGGCGTCGAGAACGACGACGTTGTCGTTGACATGTCCCAGTGCACGAAGCGCCACGCCGAATGCACGACGGGTCGCGAACTTTCCGGTCGCCAGGGTTGAAGCCATGTCGAACTGCTTCATCGCATCGCTGAAGGATGGCGCATCCTCGATCGAGGAGGAGGGTGCCGTCACGTCCGATGGGGGATAGATCGTGAGGTCGTCGGTGGCATCGAGCGTGGAGGTCAACTGAGCACGAAGTCCGTCGAGCTCCTCCATGGCGGCCTCGAGTTTCTCACCGGTGACGGGCTTGCCATGCCAGCCGCCGCCCTGACAGACGGGTGAGCCCCATCCCTTGACGGTGTTCGCGACGATCGCGACGGGCGCACCCTGAGATCCCTTCTCGAGATTGGTTCGTGCCACTTCGAGGGCGGTCTGAATGGCTTCGGGATCGTGACCGTCGATCACCTGGGCGATGAAGCCCGCAGCTTCGAGCTTCTTGGCGATCACGCCGGAGCTCTGCTGATTGGAGACCCGGTCCGACTGGCCGAAGCTGTTGCAGTTGAAGATCGGGACGACCGAAGTCAGCTGGTGATCGATGATGAAATCGACGGCTTCCCAGATCTGGCCTTCACGTGATTCGCCATCGCCGATGATGCAGTAGATCTGCTTTTCGTGACCGTCATGCCTTGCCGCGAGACCGAGGCCTGCGGCGACGGAGAGGCCCATGCCAAGCGACCCGGTCGCGGCGTCGAAGAACGGAAAGCCTTCGACGGGATTTGGATGACCATCGATGGGCGAATCGATGGCACGAAGGGTGGCGGCATCAGCCATGGTCATGGGTCGAAGATCGCCATCCTTTCCGATGCCGACACCGAGGTCGGCACACGCGGCGTAGACGATTGGGACGGCGTGCCCTTCGGAAAGCACCAGACGGTCTGAACTCGCATACTGCGGATGGGCAGGCACCCAACGCATGCTGTGGTACATGAGGACGGTGACGATGTGGCCGAGGCTCATCGCGGAAGTGGGATGACCCGCACCTGCCGAAGCTGTGATTTCAAGTGAAGTCTTGTCGAGTTGAATGGCTTTCGCATGGACTGCAGCTGCAAAGGACATGATTCAGATTCCCTGCGCATTCGCGCTATTCGAGACTCGAGAAATTCCCTCGGAAGGGAGTGAAGAACCAGAGGACGGTTTGCGGGCGCAAATTGCGACCCTCCAGCAGATTGGACAGTATCCGCGGGATCAAGCAAGGCCGCAACACGTGAGACCTCGATAGTTACCATGTCTTGATGAAATACATACTTCAGCCCAGAAAAACAGGTTCCCTGCTGCTTCTGATGGTCGTTCTCACCGCCACTCGGACTTGGGCCCAGGGAACGGGCGAGGCTTTTCCAGATCCCATCGATTCGAAGACCCTGGAACAGTGGATGGAAGCTCGGGCCACGGAAGGAGGCTCGAGTTCCGACTCCATGCTCTGGGGACCGTGCCTCGACCGGTATCAGGCACGATTTCTGGCGCTTCGCGAGGGCGCCATGGAGGCATGGCTCGTCACCGATTCGACCCACGATGGCAATGAAGCCGAAGTGGTCGAAAAGCTCACTCGAGAACGAAGATCGATTCTCGCCAGAATCCGAGATCTTGACGAGACTTTGGCCGCGGAAATCACCGTGGCCACCGAGGGAGATGAGTCGTTCCGCACCAGACTTTCGAATCGACTGGCCAGGCGCCGTGCGCTCTCGGTGTGCCGACGACTGGGAGCAGCAAAGATCTCTCTGGATCTGATCGATCAGGTTCATTCCATCGAGCCGTCCGAGGAGATGATCCGCGAGCTCACCCCCCTGCTGACGTCCTGGGACGCGGAGATGCGACGTGAACTCGAGATCATCACGGAAACGATGCTTGATCTCGATGTCGAGCGGGCACGTCTGAAATTGGGCTGGTTTCGAAGCGCCCTCGAAAATGACGATCCGGACACATCGTGGATGGAGTGGCATGAAGCACGAGAGGCCCTGCTCGATGAACGGTACCAGGCACTGGCTCGGCTGAGTCGCAGAACCGTGGAACTGGCGCGAGGCATGGAACCGATTCTCGAACGGGAGAAGCACGATCTCCTGATGGAGCGGATCCTTCCAAGACTCTATGGCCCCTATCTCTCCGGAAAAAGCGATCTTCCCGCGACCTTCAAGAAGGCCGTGGATCGACTTGATGCCGTCGAGGACGAAGAGGAAATCCAGTCACTCGAAGAACTCGAGAATGGCTGGCGTGTGGCACGCCGTGAGGTCACCGACGAACTTCTCGACGTGGTCTCCTCGAGACGAAATCGGGAGATGTTCATGATCTCCGGCTCGGAAGAGAAGCAGTTGGAATCGACTCGCCGCATGACCCGGATTCGCCAACTGAGAATGGATCGAAAGGAACTCGACGAGCGCTTTCGAGAGATGCTCTACGCCATGATGGGCGAACCGCTGCCGGACATCGAGACACCTGAGAACGCATCATCGCCCATGGACACGCTGCTTGGACAACTCCCAGCGGGCCTCGGCACGAACATGGAAATGCTCGAGACGGATGGCATGATGGAGGGTGAAATCATCTTCAGCATCGTGGGCTCCACCGCCGAAGGCGGTGCGGAAACGGATGCACTGATGGCCGAGCTGATGGAGAACGGCGTCGTTGGAGATGGCCCCCCCGGAGTGATCGTCCTGAGTCATTCAATGAACGGCGAGGATGACATGGGCGGAATG
>Ga0315320_10004981_pt1 | contig 10900 bp, 7 predicted proteins | sample M140m21515metaG_FD_203458 | JGI IMG/M metagenome (GOLD analysis project Ga0315320, IMG submission 203458) | Ammonia-oxidizing marine archaeal communities from Monterey Bay, California, United States - M1 40m 21515 | ecosystem: Environmental > Aquatic > Marine > Coastal | place: USA: California...
AAATTGTAACACAACTGGATACCATTGTAATACAAATGATATAGATGGTTGTAAAGCTTACAACGTTTTTGATCTAGAAATGAAAGATACTCATGGCCATGGCACACATTGCGCAGGAATCATTTCAGGTCAATTTTCAGGAATTGCTCCAAATGTAACTCTCGTTCCAATCAAAACTGATTTGCTTTTTTCTTCAATCGAAAATGCTTTTGAATTAATTTACTCACATTACCTTCAAAATAATTCTACTAAAAGAATTATAAGTTTAAGTATCGGTCAAAAAGATTGTAATAATGAAGATAACTGCAATGTCACTTGCAAACAACGAGAGGAATTTCAAAACTCTCAAAGTGCTTTCTTTGACACTAATTCCGCATTTTATAATGCTCACATGGATTTATACAATGCTGGTATTCCAATCATAAAATCAGCCGGAAATTACCCTTGTAATGTTACTCAACCTTGGATAAAATACAACAAACATTCAATGATTGTCGTTGGAAATGCTCAAATGAATAAAATAACTTCTTTAACAAATAATCAACTCAAAACTAGTAGTAGCTACTGCGGTATAAATCATTATTCTTCCGCTTTTGGTGAATTAATTGATATACAAGCTCCAGGAACAAACATTTTTTCTTCTGCTTCTTCTGATTCCGGAGAAACAGCCACAGTATCTATTACCCAACCTCCCGTTTCTCCTTCCAATTTGTTTATTTACAAAACTGGTACTAGTATGGCCTCCGCTTTAGTAGCCGGAATAGTCGCACTCATGATGAATACATACAAAAATACCCCCCTCACAGTAGATGACATTAGATCAAAAATTCAAACAAGTTGGTGCTTCAAAAATTCTTTAACTTTCTTTTCCCCACTTCATCAAAATAGTTCTCAATTTCATTTCATTATTTCAAATTATACTAACACAACTCGCAATATTATTTCATCATATAATATTCATGAAATACATACAAACAATAATGATGATGATGGATTATCTACTGCTATGATTATTGGCATCGCATGCGCAGCTGCCGCGATTTTAATTTGGATTGCTATTTTATATACAAAAACTCGTTCAAAGACAACATATACACAATTGTTTCTCAATACATATATTTAAAAAATTAAAAAATATATATAATAATTGCTTTCATCATTTACAAACATGCTTTTTTTACTGCTCTTGTATGCGTGTGTGGGGGTATACAATGATATGGTCATGGAATGATACTCATTCTATAACAGCAACAAATGGCGAATTCGATTCCGGTCCAATATTAAATGGAAATTTTAATTTTACATTCATGACAATTGGATCTTTCCCTTATTATTGTAAAGTTCAGGGACACAAAATGCTACTGGTGCTATTATTGCCATCGCTCTGTCTATAACTGTATTTTTCGCAATAATCATAATCGCAAAATTAAAAAAAAATACAAATACATCTCCTCAAAAACACTTAATTGAAGCTTTTAATTAAAATTTCATATCCGCAACTTTTCTGAAAACTTTCCCTTTTTGATACCATAAAATGATGTCTTATCCGGCAAAGCCGGAGCTGCGGACTTTCCCTTTTCATTTTAAAGGTTGTTTCTAAATCTATATTTATCATTATCTAAAAATTTTTCTTCGCCTTCACGTGCTTTATAAAATATTATAATATTTTGTCCAAATTGAATAGACTCAATGTTACCATACACATCATAATTTTCTACAGTAAGTCTACTTTTTCCTCCAGTAAAAATCCGGTTGACAGAGTTTATAACACCCTTCCATTTTTTTACCGCGTTTGGAGATTTTGTAATACGATACCCGTAAACACTGGAATTAACTTTCCACCAATTTGTTTCAATGTCTTCTACAATATACATACCACCAGGCTTAACAGCTTTCCACAGAGTTTCAAAAGAAATAATTTGATGCTGAGGCCAATGTGATCCGTCATCAATAATAATATCAAAATTCCCAGAAGAAACTTCAATAAAATTATTCAAAAAAAAACATCCCCTTGATCACCTTTAAACAAAGTACACTTCGTTTTATCACTTACGCGTGTATCTACAGCTGTACTACACGATTGAGTTTGCTTAACTTGAAAATTCCCATATCCAATTCCATAAATATGTTCCGCATTTTCAAAATATTGTTGCCATGCTTTCATCGACTTTCCTTTTTCAACTCCAATTTCTAATAATCTTACTGGATTCAACCTTATTGGATTAAATTAAAAAATCTTTCATAATAACGTGTATATCCGTGATACCCTCCATTCTTATTTGGTTTAGCTTTATCTGAACCAGTTTGTCTTAATATGTCATCTAAATCTTTATACGCTGTCGAAGTACATATAAAAATTGGCAATAAACAAATTGTACTTACACCAATTGCAAACATCTTGCACTTGTTTTTACAAATACTTTTAAAATACCCCTCCTTTTGCTTTATAGTCTTTTTTATAATTTAACATTTTATCTCATAATTTTAAAAAATTAAAAATATCATTCATAAACTACAAAACCACTTATATTCAATTTCACTTCAATCCTCTCCACGCATTTTATTCTTAGAATGCTTCATTGCTCTTGCCGCTGCTCTCACTGAATGCATCCCTTTTTGGCTCACCCCTTTATGGGCCCTCGCTATTCGTGTCATTAGACTCCTCTTTCAAAAATAATTTAATCACAAATTAAAAAAATAAATCCCCGTATTTGGCTTTATTCCTTACCCGCAGCTTTGCTGCGGTTCTATACATTAAATAACTACGAAATCCCGGCGAAGCCGGGAAACTTTCTCTTTTTGCATTATCTCACAAGCATTACTCATATTTTTAAAAAATTAAAAAAAATTAAAAATCCATTCTTTTCATTTTTACTTTTTTTATTCCCTTTGTCGCACTCTTTATTCCCCTTACAGTCGCGACGAAGGAGCAACAAATACCCTTGATGAGAGGGGGTACCCGGATTTAGGGCGTGTCGCAAAGTTTATTATATGTACAGTGAAATACAATGAAACACAATAGAAAAGGCTCAAAAGACTCAAATTGTTGGTTAAAATGAGGTTTTAATGGGTAAATAAGTGTATATAAGGTGTGTGTAAGGTGTTTATTTACTGTAGTTGCGCAGATCACAATTGTAACAGTCTTTTTCATATGTATAAAGAAATACACCACAAGTTTCACATCGTTTTTTGTCCTTCAACCAGTCAACCATGCTATTTTCACTGTCTTGTTTTCTTTTCAGTGCTTTTCCCCGCGTTTCCATACTGTGTGACACGGGCGTTAAGGACTTTTTTTTATAATCACAACACAGTTCTTTGAACTCAAGGTATTCTTTCATGGCCTGCGGATCTTCGGGGGTATACGAATATGTATCAGTTACCGGATCATAAGAATATTTATCTCTTACCGGATCATAAGATTTTTTATACTGTAGACTAATACCGTCAAAGGATATTCCCTTTCTTTTTGCGTCATCATGACAATAGGCATGGGATGGTTCTGCTACTGGTGGTGCTGCATTACATCTAACTAAGTTAGTCTTGCGGCGTTTTGGATCCGGGGCATTTTGATCCGGGGCCTCATCGGTGTCCGTTATGACCTCTTCTTCTTCTTGAAGGGTTCTTTTTTTTTCTTCAGCTTTTTTCTTTTCTGCTGCTATTTGCCTTGGGGATTTGATCTTAAATTCGCTGAATAAATTTAATTCCTTGTCGGATGGGTCCGGGTTTATTATTTCAACTTCCCACCCTTCGGCTCTTGGGTCTTTGGTTTGGTACGGGGTCCCTTTGGTTTGATCTATATAAAGAACATCTTCCTCCCATCTTGTGGCATCGTTATGGTACCCGGATACCGCGATGGAAGGGTACAATATGACCACATTAAACATACGAGACTCTGGTAGCAATTTGTATAGGTTGATATGTCCTTCACATCGGTGGCCACACATTTTATTTAATTCACACCCATCTTCAGGAGTGTAATTCGGCTTTATCTCTAGCATGTTGCGTCTATATGCCCTATAGTTAAATTTCTTAACACAACGCTCACAGCCGTACACATATACGTCTTCCTTTTCCTTGTATTCAATTAGTGTCCCATCGTTACGAGTTGGTATTTTAGGGTCTGGTATTTTTGGAACCCGGACATTTGGAGAAAATGTCCATGACATGCGCTGAGACACTGTTATATCCCCTGTCGCTGTTTCTTGTATCAACGGTTTCCATCCCATCGAAAATCCGGGGTTTTTGTAGGGTGATTCATAGATACAGTCTTTAGGATTCTTTCTGTAATCAATAATGTAGAAATGATTTGTTTCAACATCAGAAATTCTTTTTGTGACTACTAAGTCCCAGTAAACTACCGTTATATGTTCACAGTCGTCTAAGGGAACTTCTTCACAGGCGAGCCCCCTTCCCTTTCCACCACACACAAGGTCATAATCACAGTGGTTAATCCAATATTTATCGGTGCTAGGTATAATATTGGTTTTTTTCTCTGGGTTTTCATTGTGTGCACTAAAGCACTTATCACAACAGGATTTTTGGCCGGGCAAAGCACCGTCTATTGTTGATGGAAACATGATTTTAAATATGAGATATGTCGAAATATGAGATATGTCGAAATATGAGATATGTCGAAATCTGAGATATGTCGAAATGTTATCTAAACTATCTTTGTCCGGGAAATGAATAAATCTGGTGAGCTTTTCGTATTTATATCACCGGCAAAGCCGGTGGTCTGTACAGTAAAATCACCGGCTTTGTTGGTGGTCGGTACAGTAAATAAGTAAGGATTCCGGCAAAGCCGGGGCTTTGTTGGTGGTCTGTACAGTAAATAAGTAAGGATTTTTGATATCCGCAGCTCTGCTGCGGGTAAATAAGTAAGGATTTTTGATATCCGCAGCTCTGCTGCGGGTAAATAACTAAGGATTCCGGCAAAGCCGGGGCTCTGCTGCGGGTAAATAACTCTAAACTTTCGATTATCTTTTTTTGATATTTTTTCTATTACTTACACACACAAACACCCACAAAATGTTCTATAACAACATACCCATGCTTGTCTCTAGCAACGTTAAGGAATGTGGGTTTGCCCCAAAACGTTCGAACATAATCGAATGTTCATTCTATTTCATTCATTTTTATTTTTATCTTTTTTTGATCTTTTTTCTATTACTTACACACAAAAACACCCACAAAATGTTCTATAACAACATACCCATGCTTGTCCCGGCAAAGCTCCGGCAAAATTGGGAAACTTTCCCTTTTTGGATTATCTTATTTTTCTCTTCATTTTTTTGAAATTTGGTGGTACGCACAGTAAATACCTATGAGTTTTTCGAATTTGCCCCGCAGCAAAGCCCCGGCTTTGCCGGAATCCTTAGTTATTTACCGTACAGACCACCGGCAAAGCCGGTGATATCAAAAATATAAAAAATTTCTCGGCCCTATAAATACGAAAAGTTCATCGGATTCATTCATTTTCGGACAAGAAAGATTGAAGAAAAAGCAACCATGTCGGGACGAGGTATCTCAGATTTCGACATATCTCAGATTTCGACATATCTCATATTTCGACATATCTCATATTTCGACATATCTCATATTTCGACATATATATATATATTTTATAGGAAAAGGAGCAAGAACGCAATTGGAGAAGGATATTTGGGATGAATTTGAAAGAAAAAAGAAGGAAGAGGAAGAAAGAAAAATGGAGGAAGAAAGTAAAAACAATGCCATTGTTATCAATGATATAATGGAGATTTTCGGCATCAATGATAATATGCCGAATACACCACAAGGTGTACCAGAACATGATATACCCAACACGAACGGGACACCCAGAATTCCAGATTCTGTTGTTCAACTTCCAGGTTTTTCTGTTAAAGATCTGGAAAAGCTCGATCAACCTACAGAAGTGGAAGAGGAACCTGCACAAGTGCAACAGGAACCTATACAAATGGAGGTTGATTCATCAGATAATGATGATGAAACACCAATTGATGTGAAGTCGAAGAAGTCGAAGTCAAAATCGAAGTCGAACAAGTCGAAGTCAAAGTCAAAGTCGAAGCGGTACATTGATGAGCATGGAAATCCGACCAACGAAGACCCGGATAAAAATTCGGAACCAACCCCCGGACCAAAAAACAGAAAGGCCAAGCGTCGAGCAGTTGAAAGCCTTAGTCAAATGGATGCGGAGGAAAAGTCCGGAGATGGAGATTCTTCAGAGACTTACAAGCAGAAGCGGACTGTACGTCAGCAACCATCAAAGGAGATGGTTCTTGCTGGGGATTTACGAACTCAAATTTCCAATGGAACTTCTGGCATATCCTACAGTATCCGCCCGGATGGGAAACTGCTGGTGCAAACTATGAATGGAGGCAAGGGCTTTCGTATTGTAATCAAATTTGAAGAAAATTGTGACTACTCTGATGATGAAGCTATCAAAACTGTAGAGATAACCAAAGTTGCATTGTCCACTATTACAACAGAGTCAGAAGAGGGCACTGAAGCTCACGACGAAAGTGCGGATGTTATTGTGGTCCAAAATACCTGTACAATTGATTGTCAGGACACCGAGCACTATAGTCCAAGTGATCGGGTGAGACTTCAAGTGAAGGTACCGCAACTGCCCAAAGAGCGAAAAAGTAAGAAAAAGGTGGACCAGGAGGAGGACCAGGAGGAGCCGGATGCCCCAAAAGCGCCAACTGGCATTTCAGTCTTAAAACCCTTCTATCATCATGCAACGCTCAGTTGTACTGAACGATTCAAATTCAAAGCTCTTCTTATGCAACTCTTTCGAGATATGCAACGCTATGAATCTTCCTCGATACTGGTTGGACAAGTCATCGTTGATATGATGTGTATGCAATTGCAACAAGGAAAAAGTTTCGCAAATCACATAGGCAAAAATATGTTTGCCTTTGCTGCCACACTTGCTGTATTACCCCCCGTGCATCCAACGGCACTCACAATAATTCAACGCTTTATGAAGAGAACTTACGATCCTTTTAATCCCTCTGGCGATTTTCAAAGGATAATGTATACCTATGTCAAGGTATGCAACACAATCGGGGCAGAGTTACCAAGTGAAACCAATGTTATCAACCCCGGTAATGAGTGGGGGTTCAAAAGAAAGAAAAATACAAACATGCGCGAATTGTTGTTCAACGTATCTGACACAGTACACAATTCCCCTCCTGAAGGCTTAAAGAAAACTATTGATATTATCAAGAAATTGAATGCCCAACTACTAAATACAGGTGACGAAGAAATTAAAGACCCTGAAACCAACTGCACTACGTCTATCTGTGAGTTGTTAAAGGAAAAGCAAAAGTCAATGATGACTTACTGGTACGCCCTACGCTTTGTGCTGCTCTTCAAAGGCCAACAATACTTCAGTGATGCAATCCCGTTCATCAACGAAGTCATTAAAGCAAACAAAGAGCTGAAAAAACGCGATAAAGAATTGGCAATCGCCACTGCAAACCTTGAAGTTGCTGAGAAACAAACTGAGAATTTAAAAGCACAACTGGCCAATGGAACAAACGCAGTTGCACAAAAAGAAATCGATGCAAAAGAACAAGAAAAAATCTTAATGTATCTAGAGGAAAACAAGAAAGCTTTGGGGATTGACTTAAGAAATTTTCTGAAAACTAATAAGGGTGAATTTGATACCTACAAGCAAATCGGGGATAAAGCCTTAGAAAAAATCAACGCTCTAACGAAAACAATATCAAATTCACAAAAGACAATCTCCGAGATGCACAAAAGCTTAGAAAGAGAAAAGCAAATAACTGAAGAGATGTCAAAGAAACTTGCTCAAGCAAAAGTTGAAGAAGAAAAAGAAAAGGCGAGACAAGAGTACGCTGAAACTATAAGAAATCAACTCGATGAAGAACCCGAAGAAAATAATCAAACAAATAATGCATGTACGAGATTTCTTAGAAGTGCAAATAGAAATGCACCAAACAATGCAGTAATCACTGATGCATAAAAATAATATCTTTATTCTATTAAAAACCCATTTACATCAAAAAAACAAGTCTCATTCCGGCAAAGCCGGATCTTTGCCGGATATTTGTCGGGGGGTTGTCGGAAATACTTCCTGTCCGCAGCGAAGCTGCGACCTGCCAAGCTGCAACCCGCAGCACGGCGCTGGAACTTGTCTTATCATTTTACTCTAAAAAAATACTTTGTTTTACACACTTTTTTCTGTTACCTTTTCAATACATTACATATAAAAATTTATGCAATTTTCCCACACTTTCTCAGAATTCAAAAAATGGAAGAGAAGTGTGCCAGTTGGCAATGAGAATTTGCCAGTTGGCAGACAGAATTTAAAAGTTGACAGAAAGAAGTTGCCAGTTGGCAATTTTTATGCCAGTTGGCAATTTTTATGCCAGTTGGCACAGAAGTGATATTTTACCATTTTTGTGTGGTCAATAGAATACAATGGACAAATGAATTAATTTGGTGATTAATGACTAAAACTCATGAGTGATCACCTCCGAAACTCATTTATAATTTTCAAAATTTAGCCTTGCAAAATGCCCTCGATCCTCGCAAAATTTTATCCTATAAAGCTCCAAATTTTTTCACTTTTTCTGTTACTTCCGTATATATCTCTATATAAAATTCTTCTCAGCCTTTATCACTTTTTTCGTTTTTTGGGACGAGAAATCTACAAAAAGAGCATAAAATGAGGCGATTGAAGTGAACTTTTTGACCATTTTTACCACATTTTTGACCCTTTTTGTTTTTTTTGTTTTTTTTCATTTCTAAAAATCTTGTTTTGTATGTAAAAAGACAAGTGGTTATATGTGTTTTCATGTCCCACTATGTAAAACACTACGGAAAATATGGTGATCTTTTCACTGTTTTTTTGTGCAGTTTCATTGACTTTTTCCGAAAAAATCGCTTTTTTTGCCTTTTTTTCCAAATACGTGTCAATTTTTCAAAGCCCCGATTTTTTTTTTCAAAAACACAGAAGTGATTTAACTCAAATAGAAGTGCAGAAGCTACCTACTCATACAAATGTCAAAAACAATCCGCATTGTGATTGCCGGACCAAAATCAGGCGAAAAAGCGACCCAAATGACGTCATTTCGTGCCAATTGGCACTCTTTTTTACCATTGTTCGCAAGCTGATTTACTCATTTAAATGGAAAAGGTCGAATTTAAATATAAAAAAAAAAAAAATAGATATATGTAAAAAAAAGCCTTTTTGAATTAATTGCATAAGGACAATTTGAGATTCCAAAACTGGCCATGCGATTTTTTTTAAAAGCCTAAGTGCCCGATTGAAAAAGCGTTAAATCGTGAAAATACTATTAATTGTTTTTTCTGCAGATCGTGTTTTTCGGGTTAAGTCCGTTGTTGAGCAAATGAGTACTATTTTTTCCTATAGTATGTGTACGTAAACTTTGCCTTAAAAACGTAGCTCCAAAGCGAGTGTTTTTTCAGGTGTTTCGGGGGGTGTTCCGGGGCGAATTTTTTGTCCCTAAAAAACAAGTGGGCCTCGCCATGGTATGGCTCCGCGGATTTGTAAAATTATTTTAATTTAGGAGACAGTAGTTTTGTCACAGAATCTAACAAGAATGACCCTAAAAAAAGTGGTTTTGGGGTCAAATTTTTGTGACAACGATATATGACAGAATCCACTGATCACTCAACCAAATGAATTCATTTCCGGCTTTGCCGGGAGAGAGAAGTAAGTATGTTTAAAACACGGATCACTACTAAAATTGGCATGCGATAAACGAAACTGTAAATATTATCAATACTGTGAACCACCCAAGCAACGACCAACTAAATGCCCCATACCGAGGCTTGATTACATGGGCTCGGGGCCATAATCCCCAGTTTCGATATACTCATAGTTTTCGGTGACACCCGAATCTGTAGACGTTTACATCGAAGATGATACAATCTCATACTTACTAGCTAGGTTGGTTTTAGACCTGTTTTTTATTACTAGTCCAATTATTATTAATACAACAACTATGCCCCCAACAATCCCTACTATTATCCCAATAGAAACACCAGAGTCGTCATCAGAATCATCATCAGAATCATCATCTTTGTTTGGCATGGTTATAACTGTAGGCGGTGGTGAAGAAGGCGGTGGTGAAGAAGGCGGTGGTGAAGACGGCGGTGGTGAAGACGGCGGCGGTGAAGAAGGCGGTGGCGGTGGTGAAACGTCCATGGCTTCGTTATAATAAAGATAACTTCTTCCCATGTTGTTGATATATTCATCATCTCCAACAAAAATGTAAGCGCCGTTTGCACTAACGGCAATACTACGTCCAAACGCTTTAGAGCCTTGTGGGGTAGGGACCGAGAAAGTTATATCATAATTGTTGGTAATTTCATTTAATTTACGACCAACCACCGATCCGCTATTTCCTGCATCCGGATTTCCAACAACTAATACTCGCGAATCTTTACTTAGCGAAACTGAAAATCCAAATCCTCTTTGCTCATTTTGTATATGTAACATTTTAGTCCAATCATTGTCGCTGTTATAGCTATAAACAAAGACTTCTCCATCATCGTCTGGTACTCCCGTATACGCTCCAATTGCAACTTTTGTACCGTCCCCATTAAGCGATACCGAAACGCCTTTGTATGCATGATTTTCAAGTGTAGTCATTTCCCCTATTTTTTCCCATTCACTAGCATTAAAACGATAAATCACAACACGTCCGGGCCAATTATTACTACCGGCAGTATGGTATCTTGGTGCCCCAACCGCCAAAATGGTCCCATCACTTGATAAAGATACAGAAGTTCCGACTTCCGAATTATGTGCAGCAGCATTCATTTCAACCTCTTGTCCATGTTGATTCCAGTCTGAACCGTCATATTTATAACATTTTACATGTCCTACATCTTGTCCGTT
>Ga0315320_10004982_pt1 | contig 10899 bp, 9 predicted proteins | sample M140m21515metaG_FD_203458 | JGI IMG/M metagenome (GOLD analysis project Ga0315320, IMG submission 203458) | Ammonia-oxidizing marine archaeal communities from Monterey Bay, California, United States - M1 40m 21515 | ecosystem: Environmental > Aquatic > Marine > Coastal | place: USA: California...
AACTCCTGCCGCGTATGCGGCAGGCTGTGTTCTTCCGGCTTCGGCTACGCCTCAGCCTCCAGAACACAGGCGCTTTACCAACCCCCGTTCTCTCACTCAACCTGGTGCAAAGACTGGGGGGTAGTCATCGCGTTTCCGGAGATGTGGAATCGGTATTTCGGTGAGAATGATTTTGCTCTCGCCATCGCGAAACTCCTTTTTTGGGTATGGCATACCCAACAATTCGAGGATTCCGCGCTGCCGGATGTGGCAGGTAAAACGAGTATTAACCCGTCTTTCGGCTGAAAAAATACAAGTGGGCGATACAGAATTCGAATCTGTGACCTCTGCGGTGTGAACACAGCGCTCTAACCAACTGAGCTAATCGCCCTTGTAAAAGAAAGCAGCTTTTTCGAGGTCTTCTGGTCTAAAAGACGTGCGTCTAACAACTCAGTTTAACGTAGATTCCACGGTTGTTGCACCCCATCACATCGTTTCGCTGTACAGAATGGTAGAGCGTTGTATCAACCAGCTATTCAGCACGATGCGGGATCTTATTTTTGTCTTCGTCTCTGTTTTGGAAGCTCCCAAACTATTCACCGCTCTGCAGCATTTGCGTTACTACCGCTCAAATCTGGCAAACCTCTCGCACTGATGGCCGAACAATTGCTGCTCTTGGGTTTAGCGTGTTCCGCTAGTCGTTTCGTCTCTTCACTGTGAATCTGAAAACCTGCTCTTTTGCATCTTTGACAACACAGGTCGAATCGCAGACGTTGCGAAACGCGAAACTAGGTGGCAGGCGTTTCTTACCCGCCTTGATTAGCGGAGTTGGCGTCTTGCCTGCTCATCACTTTTCTAATTCCACTTGAAATTTTCCTGGGCGGAAATGAAACTTTTGCTTATTGCCCCGATTGCTGCGCTGACGGTGTTCCCTGCTGTGGAAGACGCGTCCGCCCAGTGGAACGCAGGTGATAAAACAGCCGACAACAGTCTGGGAACTTTGTTTGGCAATGGAACAAATAATGGGGGAATCCTCGATCCAACCAACAATCCGAATTCCAACAGCAATCGCGGGAGTGGCAACAGTAATGGGACAACGAGAATCACGGCACCGAACGGTGTCTCGCTTGCTATCGGTCAATCGACTAAGGAGCACACTTCTAGCGGTTACTGGAAATACTGGCGGTGCTCGAATTACAACTGCAATACGATCCACAAACAATATTATCGTACGAGCACCGGTGTAGGTGGCGGTTCTCCGCCGCCCCAAACCGGTAGCGGAATCACGTGGTATTCAATCCGCAACAATCGGTGGAATGGCAATAGTTCGGGATGAAGTACCGCTATTACATGAATGGGAAATACTATGCTTTAAATGACAATGAGTTTTTCAGCTATTTTCAGCAGTCCCCACCTGCAGGCGCTGGCAACGGTTGGTATCCCGTCAACCGTTCGGGAGTCACAACTGTGAATGCAAATGGTGAGGCATACCCACCCCAACAACGGACACCAGCCCCGCAACTGCCACCGCCGTCGAGTCCCAATCAGCCACGCTGGGATGGCACAAAGTGGGTCTATCCGCCGCCGCAATCTCCCTCAGCACCGCCTTCGCAATTGAGGCCGCCCCCGAGGGCTAATCAGCCGTATTGGGATGGAACGAGGTGGGTAACCCCTTCACCGCAACCACCAACTCCAGCGTCTAAGCAACCATACTGGGATGGAGCGCGTTGGGTATACCAGAATTCAGTCAGTCGGCCCCCAGCCACACCGGCTCCAACGCCATATTGGGATGGTACTCAATGGGTACTTACGCAAGTTGGGGCCGCCATTGCACCTCAAGCAAGTAAAGCGATGGCATCGGGAGCCGCAGATCAGAAACCGAAGGCTCCTGCTCAAATAAAGAGTGCAAAGCCTGCGATTAAAGGATCTGAGTTAAGGAGCTTCGCTGGCAGAACTTAACGATCTCAATCGACAGCCCCCTTGCGTTGCTTTTGACTGAGGTAAGGGGGCGAAGTACCTAAACGAGGTGCCGGTCTTTCAACACAGCATCTCTATTAGTGGCCTAGGCCGAAATCAAAGTAACGCACGACCCAGGTTCCCTGCCTACTTGGCTGCTTGCTGATTGCGGCACCTCGTCAGGCATCTTGAATACAAGGTAATCGCCCATTGGAAATCCCAAGAACGCCACCAATCTGTCTCATCGTTTCCTAGTTCAGTGGCATTCGTTTTTTATGGGTTCGCGACTGTTCACGCCATTCGGATCTTGAACCCTATTCGGAAAAGATGCCTCACCTCAGGACTGCTTGCTATGTGCTCATGCTGGGTTGCGTTGCAAGAGCAACCAAGGTTGTGTTGGCCACCAAGCACACTTGGTAGCGAACCGATGATGGTCATGTTTTTGTTGATGGCGTACATGCATGTCACCTGTGCGACTCGTTGGGCTGCGGTTCCAGCGAACACTGAAGGAAGGGTGGCGAGAGGCTTCAGGGACTGGTGCCTGAGAAAAACTGGTGATTTCGCGCCCCGAAAAAGCAGGTCTTGGGCCTGAAAATGCGACGGTGCACTGCGTGACACAGCATTGCCTCGTTTCATGCGTTATCCGGCACATGTTCGCAAAATGAGGTGAGAAGATGAAAGTCAGGCTGAATTTAGACTTGGACATCGAGTTGACACAGGGTGGAAAGAGAATTCAGGTTTCCGAACTTTGGGAAACGGCACAAACGGTTGCAGCAAACGCAGCAAAAAACGTCGTTGATGAAGTAGTAGCGTCCACGACCAAGGAGGCTCCGGCTGAGCCTGCCAACGGTGATAGCGGTGCAACGCACACGACGGACTCGAATTCTGGTGCTAATGCGAGCGAAGATAGTCCCCGACGTGAGTCACCCGTTGTTCCTCCGACATTACATCCCCTTGGAACGTTTCTGTGTGACCTGCTCGATCGTGTCGGTGAGGCATCACAGACCGCGCAGGACAGCACTTTAGATGATCTGACACGGGGCGGCCCTCGCTGAGGTTGACTCAGGTGTGAGGGCAGTTGCCCTCGCGTTGTCCCGTCCAAGCGAGGCTCGCTGCTGCAGTGAACTTAATTCCCCACGTTGTCTGGTCGTGCGTGGAGATGCATTCAGCGAAGCGCTGTGTTGCCCAGTATTTTCAAACGCCAGTCAATCGCTGGCGAGCGGCGTAACTCAGGCAACTACACACTAGGCAAAGTTGCAGAATAGAGCCGCGTCGCCTGAGTCTTTTCGCAAATAACTACCCGTTGTTGCGCAGGTGAGTGTCAGAAGAAAGCATGCACCCGGCGGTCCACGAATCGTTAAGCCGCAAAGGTGCTGGGCTTCGTGTTGGGAGATACTGTCGTATCGGTTGGCATTGTCGAAGTGGCTCTTTTTCAAAGAAAAACTATCTGAAGCGTTAAATCTCGCAGAAATGTTTGCTATTCAGTCTTGCGGTCGCTATACCGCTAGGCGAGCAGAGGCCTGTATGCAGGCACGGATGCGGTCGCAAGCGAGTGCCAGAATGGAATGTTTTGTGATGCGGGCCCATGGGATTCCTCACGATGTTGAGGTGTCCTTTCCCACCTACCGTCGTCCATTGCTTTGGAGTTCAGGATGCCTGATATCGACAAGTACCTGTCCGCGATTCAGAAGAACGAGGGTTCAGACTTACACATCAGCACAGGCTCGCCACCGATCCTGCGAGTCAACGGAACGATGGCACCATTGAAAGCGACGCCGCTCGAGTCCGAGAAAGTCCAGTCATTGCTTGATCCAATCATGACGGACACCGCGCGGCAGAATTTCGCTGAAACGGGTGACGCTGACTGGGCTTATGATCTCAAGGGCATCGCACGTTTTCGTTGCAATGCATTTCAAGATCGAAGAGGACCTGGCGCCGTTTTTCGAATCATTCCCAATGATTTCATGACAGCGGAAGACCTCAACTTACCCGAAGCGGTGCTAAACCTTTGCACGCTTCCCAAGGGCCTTGTTCTGGTTACCGGACCCACCGGGTCTGGCAAAAGTACAACGTTGACGGCAATGATTGATTACATCAATCAACGAAGAACCGATCATGTCATCACCATCGAAGATCCCATCGAATTTGTGCATGAGAACAAGAAGTGCCTGATCAACCAACGTGAAGTTCATACACACACACAGTCCTTTTCGCGTGCTTTGCGGGCTGCACTTCGTGAGGATCCTGATATTGTGCTTGTCGGGGAGATGCGAGACCTTGAGACGACCCATATCGCGATTGAAACTGCTGAGACTGGCCATCTCGTCTTTGGAACGCTGCATACCACCACAGCAGCTTCCACCGTGGACCGCATCATTGACCAATTTCCTGCGGACCGACAGGCACAAATCAGGACCATGTTGGCAAGCAGCCTCAAGGGTATTGTTGCTCAGACCCTCTGCAAACGTCCCACGAAGGGCAGGGTGGCAGCACTGGAAGTTTTGATCGTCAATAATGCGATTTCCAACCAGATTCGGGAAGGCAAGACTTTCCAAATCGAGTCGGGCATGCAAGTGGGTAGGAAGGAAGGCAATATGCTAATGAATGATGCGTTAGTCCAGCATGTGATGGATGAGACTATAGCTCCGGAAGAGGCAGTGCATCGTTCTTTGCAGCGAGCAGACTTGATTGATAAGTTGTCAGCGAAAGGCATCAAAGTGAGTGATGAAGCTGATGAGTGAGTGCCAGTGTTCCAATCCACGGAGCACCAGTGGCCGAGAATCAGGCTCACCCCAAGCATTGCTTTCGTTGTGAGCGACACTCGTTATCATCGTTCGCCGCTGAGAAAGAAAGCATCCGTCGTCTGTGGTGAGCGAGTCTGACGCGGTGTGCAAGTTAAACTGTCGGCCTGATGTGCGTCTGAGTTGCTTGATAGGGACGGGTGCTGGTTCACTTGAGTGGGAGAGCTGAATCGGTGGACCGCCACGAGTACAAAGTTAGCGGTAGATAAATGAATGCCGCGAGCCATTGCACCGTTGTGCTTTGATTGTACCGTCGATGCGCTGCATCAAACTCGACGCGATCAGTAATTACCATTTGTTGCACATCAATTACGCGGTCTAGTTGGGCATGGACGACAAAAAGAGCAGCCAAAGCGAACGAAAGCAGCAGGGTCAATCCAAGCAAGGCTAGACCGAGCCGTTTTGAACGTCTTGCTACGTCAACATCATTGAGCAGCATGAGCGGGAGAGTGCAGGCACCAAGCACTTGTAGAACGAGCGTCACTTGTTGCGTGATGAGTCCGCCATCCATAGGATCATTCAGAACCATGTGGATGATTCGGACGACAACCCCGGTATAAAACGTGAGACCACCCCAGTACAAGGCGAACATGAAGATCAATGCGATCCGAGCCGCCATACGCATTTTGTCACCCTTGGGAAATCTTGGGCCAAAATCAACTCTCGTACACCGTCAGGCATCTGGATGCCTGTGCTTCTTCGACATGACAAAAACTGCCTTTGCGAAGGAGGGGTGGGACACCATGGTTCACTACTGTTTTGTCAACATAACATTTACCCACTGTTAATACGATGGACCCACGAGAAAGATGACTTTTGGTTGTCGCTATCTGTTGCATGTGAATGGTAGCAAACGTGTCGGTTGCCTGTACAGCATGCCAATATTTTGACGTGGAGCCAGGTCAGGAAGACGTCGCGACGTTCCTGAATCGACAGGGCATGACTGAGTAGTCGGAAGCACGTGTGGGACAAATGATTTGGTTGTCAAACGCTGTTCATAACAAAAGTGCGACCGAATATCGAGAACGCACCTGAAATGATGAACCCAAAGCGATTTTCCGGAGTCGAGATTGAGGGGACGCAAATGCAGGTATTTAAGCCAACTGATTACTGCTTGTGTCCGCCGGTGTCCCAGTTCGTCGCCGGTGAATTCAACGCGGTATCACATACTTCGCGAAACTCAGGGGTTATCTGATCCACCGATTTATACAGGTCCTTGAGGAAATCCTTTTCTGAGGGACGTACATTCCCGTCTGAATAGAGCATGCGAAGAAGTTGGTATTGCTCGTCCATGCCGATCACACCATCAGCGAGCAGTATGCTTCGCATGGCGGGGAAGAACAGATCATCAAATTCCTGACAAACATCCGATGCGTTCGCGACCAGATTCACCAAAAAAATGACATCGTCATAATCAAGCTTTCCATCACTCTCAATCTGTTTGCGAATACGACCCACTTCGTCTTTTGTGATACGTCCGTCGCTGAGGAGTTCCTGGTCGAGCTTGTAGAGGTTTGCCATCCTGCGGCTCCAACGGATTGCGATTAAGGTCTGGCTTGAAGCATCGATTGACCCTGCTGTGATGTCGTCTATCTGTCGAAGGCGGTCAGCGAAAGCAGGGACGCGCTGAAACGGATGCATGGGTTATGGCAGTTACACGGACGATGCTGCGGTATTTCAGTTTCATGGGTTGGAGAGCGTGGGGAACAATGAAGCAGTTGATGCGTGGGGTGTGAACGCTGATTCATGAGACTGGTTCGGTAGCCTTGTCTTGTTGCCGCTGGTAAGACGAGTTTGTCACTGTGGCTCAATACTTGGATCAGTGGCGTGCCCGTGCCGTTGCGTGGACCATGCACGGCAGTTTTCATGACAAGGATCCAGCATTAGTCGTCCTGGCACATCTGACTGATGATCAGAAACTACCACGTCATTACTAGGTGGGCACGCGTATTTGCTGCGCTTTCGATGCAGATAGGTGGGTCGTGTGCCGTTTTGAATTAACGTGACGACGAGTGGCTTTCGAATCGTTGCCAGTGATACGCGATCCCCCGGTCTTTCTGTTACCTTTTATGCAAGAATATCGGTCATCTCACCCGTGCTGTCACTGAAATGGTCGTCGTTGACACCAAGACGATCCAACACGGTTGCATACAAATTCGATAAACGCATGTCTCGTTCGTTGTACTTGAGGTACTGCCCGTGGCAAACCCCGAGTCCCCGCCCGCCAGCGAGTAGAAGCGGGTAATTATGATTACTGTGCGTCTTGCTGTTGCTTGATCCGTACAGCACGATGGTGCGGTCAAGCAATGTCCCGTCGCCTTCGCCGGTGGAGTTCAATCGGTTTAGGAAGTCGGCATGGTTCTGAGCGAGGAATTGATCAAAGCGACCGAGGTTCTCAATGCCGCCGGCCTTGCCCGCACCATGGGCTAGCCCATGCCAGTTGGGGGACAGTCCAATGCAACGGGGAAATGCGTTGGCAATGGTGGTTGCGCCGGCAACTTGGCCAATCATGTAGGTAGCAACTCGCGTTGAGTCAGTTTGAAAAGCCAGATACATCAGATCGTAGATAGCTTTGATGTAATCTTTGGGGCCCTGTTGAGTAGCATCAGCATGAATCGAGTCGCGTGAGACCTCTGGTTTTGGTACATCGAGCCATGCTTCTGCGCGTTCGACACGCTGCTCGATCGTACGCACCGAGGAGAGGTACTCATCGAACTTACGCTGGTCATTTGCGCCTAGCTGGCGATTCAATTGTTTTGAGTGTTCGAGGACACGGTCCAACATGCTGCTCGTATTTCTCAATTGTCGTCGTTGTTGTGCGGGAGTGCCCCCTTGTTCATCTCCAAACAGGCGATCAAAAATTTGTGCAGGACTGGATAGCGCGGGAATGGGGCGTCCCTCTCGCGAAAATGACAAGGTGCATGAACGTGTGGGTTCGCCGACCCCGCCATCGCTAGAGAGTGTAAGGGAGGGAAAGCGAGTGTCTTCTCCGTTTGCTTGTGCGATCCGTTGATCTAGAGAGATCGTATTGGTAAAGACGCCGTTCTTCATCAGCGATCCAGTGAGAAAGATGTCTCCGGTATCGTGGCCTCCCATCGCCCATCCATTGGGATGGGATATGCCTCCGATGACCGTAACGTTATCGCGCAGCGAGTTGAGTGGGCTCAGTACGTTCGTAAACTGAAAGTGTTTGCCTTCGCCTGTGGGGAACCAACCCCATTGCCGATTGGGGTCATCTTCACGGGGGACGGCAACACCGAACGGAAAATAGACACAGCAAAAACGTGTGGGCAGACTTGCTGCAGTGCTCTCGCCCCACGCCATGGCTTCCATCCATGGTAACGCCATGGTTGCGCCCGCTCCGCGAAGCAATGTTCGACGATTAAGCTGCCAAGATTTGTTTTTCATCTAAAATTCTTTCGACTCGCTTACTTTGTTTGGAACAACTTTGATTGCACGATAGCCACAATCAAACCTTTTAAGCGATATTCATCCGCTTCAAATTGATCCGTTAACTTATCGACACTATCTTGATCAGAAAAAACGATGGATCGGCCGGTTCCGTACTCAAGCAGGCGTGATACTAAGGCTCTCGCGAACCTGCGTTTTTCGTTCTTCAGGAGATGGGTCTTCAGTCCGTTCATATCTTCGATACTTTTACCGTTGGGAAGGACACTGTCAGATGAGACGTTGACAAAGTTCTTCTTGCGATTCCGTGAATGGACGCGGAGCGCTTCGGTGCGGAACTTTCCAATGGCATCAAAGTTTTCAAAAGGGATTCCCCAGGGATCGATGCCGCGATGGCAATCATTGCACGCTTCTCGACTGCGATGCTGTTCGAGTTGTTGACGGACCGAAAGTCCCGTAGCTTCCTCGGATTCTGAATCGAGTTCGGGCACGTCGGGCGGAGGCGGTGCTGGTGGGTCGTCGAGCAATCGACTGCGGAGCCAGACGGCTCGCCGTATCGGATGAGAATCCTCGCCAGTTGAATTGAGCAGCAATACGCTGGCCTGCGTGAGTAAGCCACCACGAGGTGAATCGCTTGGAACAGAGACGCGTTCAAATGCGCCACCCTTTGGGCCGTCAATACCATAATGTTTGGCCAACTCAGCATTCAACATTAGAAAATCAGAATCAATCAGATTCAAAACGCTTAGGTCGCGTTGCAGAATTTCCCCGAAGAATAGCCGAGTCTCCTCTCGCATCGAGGTTTTGAGCTTGTCATCAAATTTAGGGTAATACTCTGGATTGATGGCAACACGATCAATGCCTGGTAGATCAAGCCATTGGTCGGTGAAGTGTTTTACGAATTCATTGGACTGTTTCGCTTGTAGCAATCTGTGCACTTGGGTTGCGATAACCGCAGGCTTGGTCAAGTTCCCTGAGTCTGACAAGCGGGTGAGCTCGTTATCCGGGGTGGTGGACCAGAGGAAATACGACAGTCGGGTTGCGAGCTCATGCGGCGACAGTGGGCGAGGACCGGGCGTGGAACTCGCTTCGACCTGATAGAGGAAATCAGGTGAGACAAGAATCATGACGAACGCTTCACGCATTGCTTCTTCAAAGGATTCAGATCTTGGTCGAACCTCATCGTAAAATTCAAGGACATAGGCAATGTCTGCGTGGGTAACGGGCCGCCGAAACGCCTCTTTCATGAAACGCTTTATCGCCTGCTTAGCACGTTCTCGCTCATATTGTTCATTGACCCTTGGTTTGGCAGCACTTGCGTCGGTGTTCTTGACCGCCAGTTGTGGCAACAATCTTCGGTGCGTTGATGTTGGCCACTGATCAAAAAGGGGCCCCTCGAATTCAAGTGTTTCGAGGATCAGGGTTGACCGTGGCGGCTCAGGAGGAAGTAATGCGCGAATCGCTTTCTTATCTTTGCGATTCACTGGAGTGATGTGCTGAAATTTTGCGAGGACAGTTTGGTGATCACTGATTCCCTCAGCATTTTCCTTCTCAAATAAAACCAGCAGGCTTGGGTAATCAATTCCCTGTTCCTTGCTGTATTTCCGAAGGTTGTTGTGGAGTTTTTTGGTGGAATTGGTAACCTCAAAAACTCGACATGCCAGATCGATGACGGCATTCGAGTCCGCATCGATGAGACGCAACTCTTCTATCTGTTTTTGTAACAATTCTGCTATCTTTTCAAACTCGCGTGCCCACTTTTGTTTGTCTTTGGACCTAGGTAGGTCCGACTTGGGTAACACAAGAGCTCGTTGCTTTACTTGCGAGGCAACCTGCTTTGATTCAGCCCGTGAAAGTTTTGCGAGGGGAAAAGCAAATGTTGACTCGGGCGGTAATCCATCGTCATGAGCATTTGAAACAATGATGGTGACGCCGGGAAATTTTGGGTTGTGTCCCGGAAGCGGGAATTCTTCCATTCGGCCGCGAAACTCGTAGACCTCCGGCAGCGTTTCAGGGTTGGAAACGTCGATTTCGCCCAACAGTCTTGTGGGCGAGACGGTATCGGATCGAAGGCCAATGCTGACTCGCATGCGGGGAATGCCGTGACCATCGGGGACCAATGAGCTAGCTTTGATACGCACGACGAAATCACCCTCTCGAGGGTACTCGAGCATCTTGCCGAAGAAACGGCCGCCCGGCTTCATGCGATTGCCAATCGGTGTTTTGATCTTGGGTGTGTTCGACGGCGAGGAGCTTTCGAAGCGATGTGTGTGTACCGGCGGTTCCGGACCCGTCACGATCGCCTTTGCCATTGCGCGGCGGGCGGCGCGAACGTAGTACTCCAGTTGAATCGCGGAGATCCCGAGGGTGGATCCGTTGTTTTTGAATCCATTCGGTGAACTTGAGTCAGGAGGTAGGTCAGCTGAATAGTCGAGTTCGATTCCTGTCAGGTCTCGCAGCGTGTTGTTGTACTCGTATCGGGTCAGGCGTCTGACAACTGTCTGACCTCCAGGGCGGTTTTGATCCTCAATTGCGCTGAGGTTGTCCCTGATCCAGCTTACCAGTCTGCGACGCTCGGAGGTGGGGATGTTTTCAGCATCCTGCGGCGGCATTTCGCCGATGACAACACGGTTGAGGATGTCGTGCCAAGTTTCAGCCTGCGGTCCATTAAAACTTTGGTTGAGTGTATCAATCCGCAAATCTGCTTTGGTGGTCTTGGCATCATGACATTGAATGCAGTAACTGGCAAGAATCG
>Ga0315320_10004987_pt1 | contig 10894 bp, 11 predicted proteins | sample M140m21515metaG_FD_203458 | JGI IMG/M metagenome (GOLD analysis project Ga0315320, IMG submission 203458) | Ammonia-oxidizing marine archaeal communities from Monterey Bay, California, United States - M1 40m 21515 | ecosystem: Environmental > Aquatic > Marine > Coastal | place: USA: California...
GCAGCCGAAAAGGCAGCACCATTTGTTCATGCAAGATTAGCATCAACTAATACTAAAATAGGAACAGATGAACCAATTGCAATCAAAGTCTCCTGGCAAAAAGACGACTAAGAAAAAAGTCGCTGAAGTAGAGATACCTTATAAGCCAAGACCTTACCAACAAGATGTACACGCATCACTTAAAAGATTTAGTGTTCTTGTATGTCATAGACGATTTGGTAAATCAGTATTAGCTATTAACGAATTAATTAAAACAGCAGCAGATAAACAAAGAAGTTTATGTGCATTCATAGCACCAACTTATCGTCAAGGTAAGGCTATCGCTTGGGAATATTTAAAATACTACACAAAACCATTAATGCATTTTGGTGGTAGTAGAAACGAAACAGAATTAAGAATAGATCTATTTAATGGATCACGTATTCAAATATTTGGGGCAGACAATCCAGATAGTATTCGTGGAATGGGCTTTGATAAAGTTGTAATGGACGAATATGCTATTATGTCTCCAAGAGTATGGACAGAAATTGTAAGACCAGCAGTATCAGATAAACTAGGATCGGTTTTATTTATAGGTACGCCAATGGGTCATAACCAGTTTTGGGAAGTATTTGACTTTGCACAACGTGGTCATAAAGATTGGTATGGTAAGTTATATAGAGCATCTGAAACAGGAGTAATACCAGATGATGAGCTAGATCAAGCTCGTGCTATAATGACTGAAGAACAATACCAACAAGAATTTGAGTGTTCTTTTACAGCAGCAGTATCAGGAAGTTATTATGGTAGACTGATAACCAAAGCAGATAAAGAAGAAAGAATAGGTGAAGTACCTGTAGATGATAACGCAGGAGTGGAAACGTGGTGGGATTTGGGGATAGGAGATTCAACTGCAATATGGTTTGCACAAAGAATAGGAAGTGAAATTCATTTAATAGATTATTATGAAACTTCTGGTGAATCATTAGCACACTATGCTGATATACTTATGGAGAAAGATTATGCTTATAGCAGACATATAGCTCCACACGATATAATGGCACGTGAGCTTGGAACTGGTAAGTCAAGATTAGAAGTAGCTCAAGAATTAGGGATTGACTTTGAAGTAGCACCTAAGTTAGAAGTAGATCATGGAATTGAATCTGTGAGAAATACTTTAGCTAATTGTTATTTTGATAGAGTTAAATGTAAAACAGGATTAGATGCTTTGAGACAGTATCGAAAACAATGGGACGATAAGAACCAAGTGTTTAAAAATAAACCTCTCCATGACTGGTGCTCACACGCAAGTGATGCATTTAGATATGGGTGTGTTCATGATCCTATTGATACAACAGAATGGGATAAACCAATTAATATAGATACAAAATACGTAGTATGAAAAAACAACCAAAATCAAATCAAGAAATATTATCAGTAGTAAGTAGAGAGATACATAACGCATCAGGTTATATTGGTGGAGAACTTGTAGCTAGAAGAAAAAAATCATTAGAATATTATTTAGGATCACCTCTTGGTAATGAACAAGAAGGTAGATCACAAGTAGTATCTAACGATGTTTTAGATACAGTAGAAAGTTTAATGCCATCATTGATGAGAATATTTACATCAGGTGATAATGTATTTAACTGTGAAGGCATGGGGCCTGAAGATGAAGAAATGGCTAGACAATGTTCTGACTATTTAAACTATATCTTTTATAAAGAGAACGATGGGTTCTTATCTTTATATACTGCATTCAAAGATGCACTAATCCAAAAAAATGGAATACTTAAAGTATATTGGGATGATGCAGCTAAAACTGAAAGAGAAGAATATACAAGATTAACTGATGATGAATTTAATGATCTTGTTGTAGACGCACAAGTTAAAGTTTCTAATCATACAAAATACGAAGAAGCTATTACAGATGAAAGAGGAAAAGAAATAGATAAAATTCCTTTACATGATGTTGTAATACATAGAACAAAATTATATGGAAAGGTTCGAATAGATCCTGTTCCACCAGAAGAATTTCTTATTGAAAGAAGATGTAAGTCCATTGATACTGCAAACTTTGTTTGTCATAGAGTAAACAAAACAAGAACAGAATTAGTTGAAATGGGATATGATCCAGATGTAGTAGCATCACTACCAACTGGTGATGGAGATTATTATACTGAAGATAAATTTACAAGACATCAAAGCGTAGATTTTTCACATGGAGAAACAGATGGTGATAAAAGTACACAAGATGTTTTAATACATGAATGCTATGTAAGAATGGATGTAGATGGTGATGGTAAAGCAGAACTATTAAAAATCACAGTAGCAGGTGATGGTAAAAAATTATTAGACATGGAAGAAATAGATACAATGCCATTTGTATCAATGACTCCAGTTATTATGCCACACAGATTCTATGGAAGAAGTGTAGCTGAATTAGTAGAAGATATACAATTAATTAAGTCTACTGTAATGCGACAGATGTTAGATAATATGTATCTAACAAATAACAATAGAGTTGCAGTACAAGATGGACAGGTTGCAATGGATGACTTATTAACTAATCGTCCTGGAGGAATTGTTAGAACTAAACAACCTCCTCAAAATGTAATGATGCCTATACAGGCACAACCGATTACTGAACAAGCAAGTGGTATGTTAGCCTACCTAGATTCTGTAAAAGAAACTAGAACAGGCGTTACAAGAACATCACAAGGGCTAGATGCAAACACACTAAATAATAGTACAGCAACTGGCCAGAACCAAATTCTGACACAATCACAAATGAGAATGGAGTTAATCGCCAGAATCTTTGCTGAGACTGGTGTAAAAGATCTAGCCTTAAAAATGTTTGAACTTACTTGCAAGTATCAAAACAAAGAAAAAATTGTAAGAATTAGAGGTAAATATATACCTATGAGACCTTACGAATGGAAAGACAGAGTTAATATAACAGTACAAGTAGGATTAGGTACTGGATCAAAAGAACAACAGTTAATATTAATGAATGCAATATTAGAAAGACAAATGTCTGCAATTAATCTACAACAAAATGTTCATGGCCCAATGGTTAATCTTAGAAATATTTATAACTCTTTGAAAAAATTAGTTGAAAATGCAGGTCTAAATAGTATAGAACCTTACTTTATGGATCCAGAAGTCGGTGCAGCATCAATGCCTCCAATACCTCCTAAACCACCAACTGAGTTTGAGAAGGTAACATTAGCTCAAGTACAAGGTGAGAACCAACGTGCACAGTTAAAAGCTGAAACAGAAGCTAAAAACTTAGAAGGTAAAATGAGACAAGCACTTCTAGATTATGAACTAGCTATAAAAGAAATGGAATTGAAATACAATACCAAGATTGATGAGTTAGAACTTAAACGAAGATCTATGTTAGAACAAACTGATTTACAAAAATCAGGAGATCTAATGGGTCAAATAGTAAGAGGACAAAAACAATTCTTTAATGATGGACAAGGAAACAATAATCAGGGAGGGCAAGAGAGCCCAGCAACTGCTGGACGATCCCCTTCTAAAAACAGCATTTAACGATCTCTTAGAAATTTATAGACAAGAGATTTTTAATACATCTTTCGCAGATGATGACAAGCGAAGAAACCTTTGGGTAGCCTTTAATATGGTAGATAAAATCCGAGGGCATTTGCTTAGTGTTATGTCTAGTGGAAAACTTGCTCAAGTAGATCTTGAGAATCTAAATAAACGAAGTTAATCTAACGAAACTTCAAATTCGTCAACCATGAAAGGAACGATATGGCAGAAGAAAATATACAAGGTGCAGCAGAAAAAATTTCTGGATTACTGAATCCTAAACAGGACAACCAAGTACCAGAAACTAAAGCAGAACCTTCAGAACCAATTCCTGAGAAACAGGAAGTTCAAGAGAGTCAATCTGAGTCGAATGAAACTCCAGAAGAACAGGTTACTGAAAATACTGAGACAACAGAAGAAACACCAACAGAATTAGAGACACCAGAGCTCCACCGAGTAAAAGTAAGTGGTCAAGAGCTTGAGGTGAGCCTCGATGAACTGAAGGCAGGATATTCTAGAGACTCGGATTATAGACAAAAAACTCATACTTTAGGAATGGAAAAGAGAGATCTTGAAACTCAAAAGAATAGTTTGCGTCAAACTTACGATACTCGTTTAAATGAACTAAACGATTTAATTTCGACAGCTAATCAATTTGTTGAACAAAAACAAGGTGGACAAGATCTTGCTAAACTATATCAAGAAGATCCAACTGAAGCTGCTAGACTTGACTTTCAATTAAGACAAGAAAAGCAACACATTGAATCTTTAAAAAATAGTGCAAGAGAAGCTCAAACTAAACAGTATGAGTCTTACCTTGAAACACAAAAAGAATTAGCTGCAACAAAAATACCAGAGTTTAGCGATCCAAATAAAGCTGACTCTTTTAAACTTAATATGCGTACTGCGTTACGTGATTATGGTTTTAACGACCAAGAGATAGGTAGCCTTGCAGACCATAGATTTTTAATGGTAGCAAAAGATGCTATGAGTTTTAAGTCTCAAAAAGACAAAAGACCTATAGTTTCTAAGAAGGTTGCTAATGCTCCTAAAGTTTTAAAAGCTGGTGTTGCTAGATCGAATGTTAGTTCAGGTAGAGAGGAAGTAAGAAATAAAATCAAGACGCTAAGAAAGACTGGTCACATAAGAGATGCTCAGTCAGCAATAGCTGATATGATTAATCTTAAATCTCAACAAAGGAAATAAACAATGGCACAACCAACTAACACGTTTGATACGTATGATTCAGTCGGTGAAAGAGAAGATCTTTCTGACGTTATCTACAGTATCTCACCAACAGATACGCCTTTCCTAAGTTCTGCAGCTAAAACACAAGCAACTGCAGTTCTTCACGAATGGCAAACTGATTCACTTGCAGCAGCAGCAACTAACAATGCTGTTATTGAAGGTGATGAAGCAACTTTAGATGCATCAACTGCAACTACTAGACTTTCTAACAGTACACAAATTATGGATAAAACTGTAGTTATTACTGGTACTCAAGAATCTGTAGACAAAGCAGGTAGAGCATCTGAATTAGCATACCAAATCGCTAAAAGAGCTAAAGAGCTTAAAAGAGATATGGAAGCTACTATTACAGGAAACATTGCAGAAGTAGGTGGAAACTCAACAACTGCAAGAAAAATGGGAACTCTTGGATCTTGGGTCACTACTAATGATGACCTAGCATCTGATGGTGCTTCTGGTGCAGGTGCAGGAAATGCAGCTCACACAGATGGTACTCAAAGAGCATTCACAGAAGCTCAATTAAAATCAGTTATTAAATCAGTATGGAATGCTGGTGGGGATCCTTCTATGGTTATGGTTGGCCCTTTCAACAAACAAAAATTATCAGGCTTTACTGGTAATTCTACTAGATTTGATGCTGGTGCAGACGCTACTTTATACACTTCAGTAGACGTGTACGCATCTGACTTTGGTCAATTGCAAGTAGTACCTAACAGATTCTCTAGAGATAGAGACGCTTATGTACTAGACATGGAATACTGGGGAATTGCGTTCTTAAGAGACTTCTCTATGCATGAACTTGCTAAGACTGGTGACTCAGAGAAAAGACAACTTCTTGTTGAAGCAACTCTGGAATCTAGAAACGAAGGAGCTTCAGGCTTAGTAGCTGACTTAACTACTTCATAATAATAATAACTGTTTGGGGGAGTAACCTTTTAATCTGCTCCCCCAGCAGATTCTAAACAATTGAAGATCTGAGAAAGGGTTAAGATCGGAACAATTAAGGAACATAATGAGAACATTAAACGACTATTTTTTAACTTCTACTATTGCAGACATCAGTACAGCATCATCAACTTTTGTACCTGTACCAGATGGTGGAAAAATTATTAAAATTATAACTGCTTTACAAGGAGCTATCTCTGGTGCTAATGCAGGAATATCTTTTGAAATTGGTGGAACTGCAGTAACTGGTGGTGGCATAACTGTTGCACACTCTGGTTCAGCAGCAGGAACTGTAGACACAGCAGAACCTACAGCAGCTAATGAACTATTAGAAGATGGAACAATTGAAATGATTACTGATGGAGCATCAACTGGTGCTAAAAAATTAGTAGTAACATTTGTTATAAGAAGATAATTAATTATGGGGATGGCAACATCCCCAAACAAAAAGGAATAAAAATATGTATGGGAGTAACTACGCAATGAGACCTCTAACTACACAAAAAGTTACATCTTCTGGTTCGTCTGCACAATCATCTGCATTTAGTGCTAATATTGAATATATTAGAGTAATACCTGATGCTGATTGTCATATAGAATTTGGAGTTAATCCAACAGCAACTAATGCTAAAATTTTCTTAGAATCTAAATCTTCTGAGTGTTTTAAAGTTTCGCCTGGCGAAAAAGTAGCTGTAATTGGATCAGTAAATTTATACGTAACAGAACTATCAGAATAGTATGGGTAAAGTAAGATCAGTTGAATATGATGCTGGAGTAAAGACTAAATACATTCAAGAATCTAATGGTCAATTAACTATTAATAATTCACAGAATGTAAACCCTTTGTTAAAAAGAAACAAAGAACTTTATAATCATGATAATGGTTATATATCTGGAGCCAAAGAAATGAAAAGAGTGGCAAGTATACCACCTTTAATACTTTCTATATGGGCTAAAGAATATAATGGAACTAACAACTGGTTTCAATTACCTAAAGATATTCAAAGAAAAATAATGAAAACTAAACTTAATAGTAATGAGTTTAGATATTTTAGAACAGCTGAAGGAAATTTATAATGGCATTAACAACATTTGCAGGACTAAAAGCATCTATAGCAGATTGGTTAAATAGATCTGATTTAACTACTCAAATTGAAGATTTTATTGCTTTAGCTGAAGCTGACTTTAATGCTAAGTTAAGAATAAGACAAATGGAACAAATAGATACTATTACAATAGATTCTGAAACTGAATCTGTTCCTACTGGTTTTATTGGAGTAAGATCGTTTTATATATTATCAGCTAGTAACAAATACGTATTAGAGTATATAACTCCACATAATATGTTTGAAATTAAAGCTGGATCAACAACTGCTAGACCTAGAGTCTATACAATTGAAAGTGATAATGAAACAGAAACTTTACGTTTTGGCCCTGCCCCTGATTCTTCTTATACTGGGTACTTATCATATTATAAATCTTTTGGAGCTCTTAGCGATTCTAATACAACAAATTACATTTTAAACAAACATCCAGGAATATATTTATATGGTTCATTATACCATGCAGCAAACTTCTTAGGTGGAATAGATCCTAACCAAGTACAACAATGGTTACAGATGTATATTTCTGCTATGGAAAGATGTGAAAATAATGACAAACAAGATTCATATGGTGGAGCACCTGTTACACAAAGAACAGATGTTCAAACAGATTTATCATTTTATAGGGCTAGATAATGCAAATACCTTTTGGAGAATGGATGCCTGATCAACCAGAACATGGTATGAAAGGTGCAAACGTAGCAACTAATGTTTATCACGCAATGGGATCTTATAAAAGATTTCCATCATTAGTATCATATACAGGTACATCAACTGTAGGTAAAGATGCACATGGATCTGGTTCTTTTAGAGATAACTCTAATACAGTTTACAATTTTGTAGCTACAAAAACAGATATACATCAATTATCATCAGGAACATTTACTTCTCGTAAAGGAAGTTTAACTGGAGATGATGATGACTATTGGACATTTACACAATTTGGTCAATATGTAATTGCAAGTAATGGAGTAGATCAACCCCAATATTATTTAATGGGTACATCTACTAATTTTGCAAATCTTAATTCAATTCAAACAGCAGGTACTTGTCCTTTATTTAGAGTATCTGGAGTAGTTAGGGATTTTTTAGTTACAGGTAATATTGTAAATGCAACTAACAGAATACAATGGTCAGGTATTAATGATATTACAGTTTGGTCAGGTAAACAATCTGACTTACAAGATTTACCAGGATCTGGTGGACAAATAACTCATATTACTTCTGGAGAAGTAGGATATGTATTTAGACAAAATCAAATAGTTCGTATGGACTATGTTGGTGGAGCAACAGTATTTAGACTATCAGTTATATCACCAAATAGAGGAGCCATATTTGGAAGAACAGTATGTCAAGATAATAGACGTGTATTCTTTCTTGCAGATGATGGTTTCTATGAAATACAAGGTGATAATGTAGTACCTATTGGAGTAGAAAAAGTTAATAGATTTTTTGATCTTAATTTAAACAAAGCATTTTCTGATAGAATAGTAGCAGCAATTGATCCTTTTAATCAATTAGCTATGTGGTTGTACCCAAGCACAAATAATACTAACAATACTACAGGTATTTGTGATAGAATTATTATATATAATTATGCTACAAAAAAATGGTCTTTAGCAGAAGTTAATGCTAGTCAAATATTTTCTCAATTTGTAGGAGCATATACTGTAGAATTAATGGATATTATTTCACAAAATTTAGAAAACATTAATGCTGCATTAGATACAGATTATTGGAATGGTGGACAAATGTTTTTAGGTGGAATAGATGGAGATTTTAAAGCTGCAATCTTTTCAGGAAACTCAAATGAATGTGAAATAGAGACAGCAGAAATAGAAGCATTTCCAGGAGCTCGTACTAACATTCAAGGAGTAAGACCAATAGTAGATGCAGAAGCAACAGTTACTGTAAAAACTAGAGAAAGATTAGCAGACACAGAAACAGAGTCTAGTTCATCTTCTATGGTAGATAGTGGGATTAATCCTGTTAGACAATCAGGTAGATACATTAGAGCTAATGTTAAGATACCTGCTGGAACAAGTTTTGATCATGCACAAGGTATAGACATTGTAGCATCTAAAGCAGGATATAGATAATGACAGATTCTGTAGATATAGATAATGTAAGATATTCAATGGAAACACAAGAGTTTTTCCAAAGACAAATAGAAGAAGCAATTAACACTTTAGTTAATAAAAATAATACAGAAAGCGATAAAGCTTTCGTTTGGTTTATGGAGTAAAATTATGGCAGGAACATTTTTAGGTAAATACGATACAACAGCAGCAAACAACTCAGCTACAGGAACTAATTCAGTTTCAGTAGCAGAAGGAATGCTACCATCTAATATCAATAACGCTTTTAGAAGTGTTATGGCAGATATTAGACAGCATTATAATGCAGCTGAATGGATTGAATATGGTGATGGTGCAGGTACTTATACAGCTACTTACGCATCAGCTACATCGTTTACAATTGATGGAACAAACGTAACAGCTATTTATCATGCTGGACGTAGAGTTAAAGTTGTAGCATCAACGCCAGGCACAATATATGGTACTATATCTAGTACATCTTTTTCAACAAACACAACAGTTAATGTTACATGGGATTCAGGAAATTTATCTAATGAAGCTATAACAAGCGTACATATTGGTGTATTATCTAAAACAAATAATTCAATACCTACAGGAATTTCTGCAACTAAAATTGCAGATGGATCAATTTCAGATACAGAATTTCAATACTTAAATGGTGTATCAAGTGCTATTCAAACTCAATTAGATGCTAAACAAGCAACTATAACTGGATCAGCTTCTACTATTGATACTGAAAGTTTAACTGCAAACAGAGCTGTTATTTCTAATGGCTCACAAAAGATTGCAGTATCAGATGTAACCGATACTGAATTAGGATATTTAGATGGAGTTACAAGTGCAGTACAAACACAAATAGATTCAAAACAAGCAACTATTACTGGTGGTGCTACTACAATTACATCATCTAATTTAACAGCATCAAAAGCATTACAATCTAATGGTTCAGGTAAAATAGAAGTTAGTGATGTAACAACAACTGAACTTGGTTATTTAGATGGCGTTACATCTGCAATCCAAACTCAGTTAGACGCAAAACAAACTAGTGATGCACAACTAACTGACATTGCTGGATTAACACCAACTGATAGTAATTTTATTGTTGGTGATGGATCAAATTTTGTAACAGAAACTGGTGCTACTGCTAGAACTTCTTTAGGACTAGGATCAATTGCAACACAAGCTGCAAACAATGTTTCAATATCTGGTGGTAGTGTTACAGGTCTTGGAGCACCTTCAGGAACTTCTGATGCTGCAACTAAAAATTATGTAGATCAAGCTATTGCTGGATTAAGAACTAGAATTATAGCTGAAGTAGCAACTACAGCTAATGTAGATTTAGCAGCAGATTTACAAAATGGTGATACTATTGATGGAGTAACTCTTGTTACTGGAGATAGAGTATTAGTCAAAGATCAATCTACAGGATCACAAAATGGATTATATACAGTAGTATCTAGTGGTACTGCAAGTAGAGATACTGAATTTGATACTATTGCAGAGCTATCAGGTCAAATGGTTGTAGTTAATCAAGGTACAGCAAATGATAATAAAATATTTTTATGTACTACAAATAATACTGCTACATTAGATTCTGATACAATTACATTTACAGTTATTACACCTGCTAATGTTGGAACAGTAACTTCAGTAGGAGTAGCAGATAGTGGATCATCAGAATTTACAGTAGCAAACTCACCAATTACTTCATCAGGAAATATTACATTAGCAGTTAATTCTATTGCTAATACTAAAATTACAGGATTAGGAACTGCATCTACAAAAACTGTTGGAACTTCTGCAAACAATGTAGTGCAATTAGATGGTTCAGCAAAATTACCTGCTGTAGATGGTAGTCAATTAACAAACATAGATGCAGCTTCAGCTGGATTTGCAATCGCTATGGCAATAGCACTTTAAGGAGAAAAAATGGCACAAAACTTTAGAAGATACACAAGCAAC
>Ga0315320_10004991_pt1 | contig 10887 bp, 8 predicted proteins | sample M140m21515metaG_FD_203458 | JGI IMG/M metagenome (GOLD analysis project Ga0315320, IMG submission 203458) | Ammonia-oxidizing marine archaeal communities from Monterey Bay, California, United States - M1 40m 21515 | ecosystem: Environmental > Aquatic > Marine > Coastal | place: USA: California...
AGCCTCGTGTAAGCCAGCTGCTAAGTTAAGCGGGGTCTGGCCGCCGAATTGTACGATTACGCCATCGGGTTTTTCGCGACGGCAGATTGCTAATACATCTTCGTGAGTAAGCGGTTCGAAGTAAAGGCGATTTGAAATGTCAAAATCAGTTGAAACCGTTTCAGGATTTGAGTTGACCATTATCGATTCAAATCCCATATCACGCACCGCCAAAGACGCGTGTACACAACAGTAATCAAATTCAATGCCCTGGCCAATGCGGTTTGGGCCGCCGCCAAGAATCATTATCTTTTTGTTGCCACTAACTTCAACCTCGTTTGAATCGACATCGTAAGTCGAATACATATAAGGGGTACTAGCCGCAAACTCAGCCGCGCAAGTGTCGACTAAGCGATAGCCAACCTTGACGCCTAGGCTTTCGCGGTGTGCCAGAACCTCTGCTTCGGTGGACGCCGTAGCTTCTGCCAAACGCGCATCTGAGAAACCAGCCCGCTTTAGGCTGCGCATGAAATCTTTGTCGATGCTAGGAAGAGCTTTGTCCTGCAAGTCGCGATCGGTAATTGCCAAACGCTGCATGAATGTTAAAAACCATGGGTCGATACCGCTTAGTTTGTGTACGGTTTCTACGCTGTAATCAGCACAGAAGGCATCGTAAACGGCAAATAGGCGCCCAGGAGCCGGACGTGAAACCTTTTGACGTATTTCTTCGGCGTCAAATTCGCGGCGCTTACCTGAGAAACCAACGCGATCTATTTCTAAGCCGCGAATCGCTTTTTGAAAAGACTCTTCGAAGGTGCGACCAATTGCCATGGTTTCACCCACAGATTTCATTTGCGTGCCCAAAGTCGAATCCGAGTTTGGAAATTTCTCAAATGCAAAGCGTGGCATTTTCGTTACCACATAATCAATCGATGGTTCGAAACACGCTGGTGTCTCTTTGGTAATGTCATTTTGCATTTCGTCGAGCGTAAAGCCAACCGCCAACTTAGCAGCAAACTTTGCAATCGGGAACCCCGTCGCCTTAGAGGCTAACGCCGATGAACGCGACACGCGCGGATTCATCTCGATGACAATCAGATCGCCATTTTCTGGGTTGACAGCAAACTGCACATTGGAGCCACCAGTTTCAACGCCAATTTCGCGCATAATCGCAAACGATGCATCGCGCATACGTTGGTATTCGCGGTCAGTCAGGGTTTGAGATGGGGCAACGGTAATTGAATCGCCGGTATGCACACCCATCGGGTCGAGGTTCTCAATCGAACAGATAATCACACAATTATCTTTACGGTCACGCATAACCTCCATCTCGTATTCTTTCCAGCCAATCAAACTCTTTTCAACTAACAATTCGTTTACTGGTGACAAGCGTAAACCACGTGTCGCAATTTCTTCGAACTCTTCAGCGTTGTAAGCAATGCCACCGCCAGAACCGCCCATTGTAAAGGCCGGGCGAATTACACAGGGCAAGCCAATCTTCGCTACCGCCGTTTTAGCCTCGTCAAGGGTGCGCGCAATTTCACTTTCAGCACTCGACAAACCAATCGCGTCCATGGCGTCGCGGAATGCGTCGCGATCTTCGGCTTTGAAGATGGCCTCGGCGGTTGCGCCAATCATTTCACAATTATACTTCTCAAGCACTCCGTTCTTGTCAAGCTCGAGGCCCACATTCAAAGCAGTTTGCCCGCCAAGCGTTGGCAGAATTGCATCGGGTCGCTCTTTCGCAATAATGCGTTCAACAAACTCGGCAGTAATTGGCTCGATGTACGTTGCCTCAGCCAACTCGGGGTCGGTCATGATTGTCGCTGGATTACTATTCACCAGTACAATGCGATAGCCTTCTTCGCGCAGAGCTTTAATAGCTTGGGTGCCGGAATAGTCGAATTCGCAGGCCTGGCCGATAACAATTGGGCCAGAACCTATGATGAGGATGGATGTAATGTCGTCTCGTCGGGGCATGATTGACCTTAGGTTGGCCTATTCTAGCGCCGCCCGAAGCCTACTGATTAGCAATTATTATTTTTGCTACATCATTGACCCAATAACCCTCACAAACTAGCGGACGCCCGGCCTTTTCGATTAATATTAAAGTCAGTTTGCCGTCTTTTGATTTCTTGTCATGCCCCAATAAGCGTCGTAATTCAGGCGCCGTCGGCACCTTCATTTTTGTGGCGGTGTCGAGGCCCATGCTGCGACTTAACTTGAGGTTGTCGGCAGCGAGTTTGGCGCTGCACAACTGCAGCTCTACAGAATGGTTGATGGCACAACGAATGCCGAATGAAACAGCCTCGCCATGACTGAGTTTGCCGTTGCTTGCTGACTCGAGTGGATGGCCAAAGGTATGCCCGAAGTTGAGAATTTGTCGTGTCTTGGTCTCTTTGGGGTCGCTGGAGACTACTTTTGCTTTATATTTTGCGGCAATCTGCACTAATTCATGCAACGTCGGCGTTGATTTGCGAAGTTGCCTTGCATTAGCTTCGAGGCATAGACGCCATAATTTGCCGCCAGCGAGCAGGGCGGTCTTTTGTAGTTCGCCCAGCCCCGAGCGAAATTCGCGCTCGGGTAGAGACTTGAGCCAGCGAAAATCGGTATGCACAAATTCAGGGAAATGGAAGGCCCCAATCATGTTCTTGGCACCGAGTGCGTTGACGCCAGTTTTCCCGCCGATGCTTGCATCAACCATGGACAATAGGGTAGTCGGTAAACATGCCCAGCGAACTCCGCGCAAAGTCATCGACGCTGCAAAACCGGTAACGTCGCTAGTGACTCCGCCGCCGACGGCAAGCACTAAGCTATTGCGATCTACTTTTGCCTTCAGCAATTTGATGGCTAGCTGTATCGCGCTCTCGACGTTTTTGTTTTTTTCGCCTCGGGCCGCCTTAATGAGCTTCATGTTACAGCCACTATCTCTCACTCCAGCAGTTGCTTGACCCAATAAATATTCAGGGACTGCAGAGTCATAAACGACGACCACTGAGGAAACATGCGGACGCATACGTTTCAAGTATTTCGTGCAGTACTCGCGTAGCCCAGAATTGGCGAAACTAACCTTTGTCTGCATTGCGCTGCTCGCGTCTATGTTGGCGGGCGACCAAAGCTCGCATAGCCTCATTACGTTGGCGGTTCTCGCGTCGTACTGCAAAGAATAGAATTAGCCCGAGTACCATGATGGAGCCGAGAAACGCAAAGATCAGGGGGTTGGCATCGTCAGGCATCAGGGTCTCTTGCTCGCGTGAGTCGTAAACGACAAACACAGGCACACGTCGTGCTGCTCCTTGGCGATCGACGTATGCCCACAGCATTAAAAAGTAGCCGTGCATGATGGCGTTGCCCTGAAACGCATCGAAAGCAAAATCATCGGCTGCTTTTACGTGCAACAAAGTGTCACCCAAAAAACTATTGCGCAGCCAACCAGACGATATTTCGCGGCTACGTAAAGAATTTTCACCGGTACGCACGGCATGGGCTTCAACGACTTCCCCGCCGATTTCAAATATTTGTCCGCGATATAACTCAGGGTTTTTAACTAGGTCAGTAAGCGTAGCGAAATCAAGCAGAATCGCTTCTTCGTTGGCCTTCGCGGCCCTTTCAGGGTCGCGCTTCATTTCGCGCGCCACGTTGGCTAGGTGCCACATTTCTTTTAGCTCGTTTAATTCTAAAGTGTTATTGTCGGTGCCAATAGGCTGATCTTTCAGCTTATTTAGCATCCGCATGTCGGGCTGCGTCAGCGGTAGCTCAGCAGGTACTGAAGGCTCGAGTTTGTTACCGACAAACAAAGGCGCGGTAATCCATTCACCGTTAATCCGTTGGCGATAGTTTTTGTAGAAATAACCATCTGCTAACACGAAGTTATCTGCTCCGAATAAAGTCTCTGGAGCTTGTGCCGCAACGAAAAACATAGAGTCGCCATCTTCAGTTTTCAGTAGAGTCCAGTACTCAGCCGGTTCGCCAATAACGCGAATAATATTTCGTGCGTCTAATATCTCACCGCGCGCGCGAAAAACTTTACCGCGATGCGCGCTTGGGTCGTTAGCGCTATTAACGAAATCGTATTCGGGCTCTCCAAGTAAAAACACCCATGATGAAAGTAGGGCACCAGAATTATAAAGGGTAGTGGCAAATGCTTCTGGCTCGAGCATCACTCGCTCGGCATCCGTAGAATCTTTAATCGTCGCTAACAAGTCGACATCGAATATTGGCAGCAACGCCTCAATATCGATTAAAGGTTTGTCTTGCTCGGGCACGTCAGCATCCGAGACAGACGTGGAACTATTCAGCTGAATTAAAACAGCTATGCAAACCATTAAGCCAACAATGGAGAAGATTAGGCGCTTCTTACTTTTTGCAGCATCGATTGCCGCTTTCTTTTTGAGTTTGTCTCGGTTACTCATGATTGTTTAACTCGCTTGGCGCGGTACCGGTTCACAGCATCGGCAAAGCTTGCAAATAATGCCCGAGTAGCTGCGGAAGCCGGAGTTTTTTCTGGATGCCATTGTACGCCGACAACGAATTCTTTGTCAGGCAGTTCTATAGCTTCAATAGTCCCGTCGTCTGCGGTGGCAACCACTTTTAGCGGAGGACTCACCGAATCTAAACCTTGGTGGTGATAAGAAAGTATCGAAAACGGCTCGCTACCAACGGCGTCCTTCAGCTTGCCTGACGCAGTGACGTTTATCGAATGCTCTACACCCTTAGTGTGCTGCTCGTGCTGTGGTAGATGCTGGTTGAGCACCGCGCCATGGGCTATCCCGAGAGATTGCATTCCTAAACATATACCTAGTAAGGGGATATCGCGCTCTACCGCAATATTAACCATCGCCATTACGGACCTTTGCTGAGTTTCAGGCACGGGCTTACATGCCTCAAGTGGGGCATCACCACCCGTTAAGCTAAGATCGATGTCATCGCCACCAGAAAGCAGCACGCCATCGACGCCGTCCAAAATTTGTTGCAACTCAGTAGGCGTTGAATCAGGAGCAATAAGCAGCGGAATCAGCTCCGCCTCACGCAAGCACCCGAGATAGGCATGAAAAAGTTGGCAGCGCTTCACCCCCTCGTAATGCGGGGCGTCAAGTAACTCTACGCTAACAGCGACGATTGGCAGTCTCATGTTTCTTATACTATCTTACTCAACATGGGAATGCACCTTTTCTACTTGATGGCAGGCACCGTCGCCATGATGGTTGGCGCCGATTACTCCGTTCGCGCTAGCCTTAAGCTTGCCCAAAGATGGGGCTGGCCTGATTGGGTTGCTGGGATGTTGTTGCTCGCCCTAGGCACTTCTTTACCGGAGCTGTTTGTGAGCCTCTCTAGCGTGTCCGAACACCCTGAAGTTTCTCTGGGCAACTTGATGGGCTCCAATGCCTTCAATGTCGCAATTGTTCTTGGCGCATGCTTGTTATTCATAGGCGAAAAGAAATTCGAGGTCGCAAAAATCGGGTGGTCATCGTTGTGGCCATTGCTGGCAGGTTCAGTGTTTGTCTTCCTGTGGTTTCAATACCCGCCTTCCATTTTTTATAGCAGTATTCTCTTAATTGTTTTGTACGCATGGGTTATTGGAAAAAGCATTAAGACTAAAGCAGAAGTCGATGATGTGCTCAAAGAGGCGCCAAAAACATCTACTGCGAGTGTCGGGTTAATGTGCCTTAGTGGTTTCATTCTGCTAGCAGTGGCTTCGCACTATTTCCTTGAGGGCGCTTTAGGTGTAGCTGAAGAGTTAGCCTGGAAAGACGGTTTTGCAGGTTTTTTGCTGGCTGCAGTAGGGACTTCATTGCCGGAGCTCTTCACCTCACTTTACGCTTTTAAGCAAGGGCGCACACAAGCTGTGTTTGGTAACGTGGTAGGGTCAAATGCATTCAACTTGTTGATGACGGGTGGAATTGTCGGCTTGTTCACGCATCAAGCATTTGACGATGAAAGCAGCCAATTTATGTTATTTGTGAATCTAGGGGCAACAGTGCTATTGATAGCGCCATTATTGATAATCAAGTTACGCATTCCGATCTCCAAATCATTGCACACATTGGCCGGGCTAATGCTATTAGTTTGCTACGTGTTAGTTATCAAACACGCACATACCTTGTAAACTATAACCATGCCATCTGCACCTCCTTCTGCCAAAACATTAACTGCTACCGAAATCGCTAGCATGCTTGGTGGAGAATTATGTGGCGCTAGTGATGCGAAGTTTGGTCAGGTGCAAGACATCAAGACTGCTCAGGCTAATGAGGTGGCGTTTTTCAAGTCGACTCCAAACGAGATGGGCCAGCATCCAAGCGAAGAAGATTTTGTTGCGATGCGCGATTCAGCGGCCGGATTGTTATTAGTGGATGTAAATTGCCCGTCGCCGCCGCAGTGTCACATTCAGGTCGATAACCCAAGCCTTGCTGCCACGATTATGGCGCAGTTCTGGCAAAGCCGTCGCGCTCATTACAAGCCAGGCATTCATCCGACTGCAGTGATTGAAGATGGCGCACAAGTTGCGGACAGTGCATACATCGGTCCGAATTGTGTGGTTGGTAAAAACTCTACTGTCGGCGCTGATTGCATTTTGCATGCCAATGTCGTGCTTTACGATAATGTTCATCTCGGCGACGCTTGTGTTATCCAATCCAACACCACTCTCGGCGCCGATGGTTTCGGCTACACCTGGGATGGCACCCAACATTTGCACATGCCACAAATTGGCGGGGTACGCATCGGACGCGGAGTTGAAATCGGCGCGAATTGTTGCATTGATGCCGGTACTTTCGAAGCCACCGAAATTGGTGATGGCTGTATCTTCGACAACCAAGTGCAGATTGGTCACAATAGTAAGATTGGTCGCTTCGTAATAATGTGCGGGCAAGTCGGTATTAGCGGTTCAGCCAGTATTGGCGACGGCGCACTGTTCGCTGGTAAATCTGGTGCAGCAGGTCACTTACATGTGGGTGCTGGTGCAAAAATAGCAGCCCGTGCAGCAGTGATGGGCGATGTCGAAGCAGGGCAAACAGTCGCAGGTCAGCCTGCAGTCGATATCAAGCTACATCAGCGCATGATGGCTATGATGCGCCGAAATGCAAGACGCTAGCCGTCCCATCACATTACAATTAGTGTATGACAAACCTAAGCCGCCTTTTTAGCGAGCTTTGTTCTAGAACGGATTACGAGCAATGCCGCCGACCGCGTGCTGCTCGCTTCAGTTTAGAACCGATGATGGCCCTTATGTCGGCATTGGGAAATCCGCACTTGCAAGTACCGGCGATTCATGTCGCGGGTTCTAAAGGTAAGGGCAGTGTTGCTTATTGCTTAAGTTGGGCTTTGCGCGCGGCGGGTAAAAACGTCGGGTTGTATGCGTCACCGCACTTAAGTGATTGGCGCGAACGTGTTCAGGTGAACGGCGAGTTCGCAGATGAACAAGCGTTGGCGGCTGCCATGGAAGATGTGTTAGCGGTTGCTGGCGACGACGCGACTTTTTTTGATTTGTTAACGGCAAGCGCGTTTCAGTGTTTCGCTAAGCAACGACTGGACTGCATGATTATCGAAACGGGCTTAGGCGGCCGCTTTGATTCCACAAATGTATTGAAGCCGTTGGCTGCGGTAATCACTGCGCTTGAACTTGAGCACACCGATGTGCTGGGCGATACTTTGCTTGAGATAGCGAAAGAGAAGGGCGGTATTTTTAAGCCTAATACTCAGTTGTGGTGCGCATCAGGAATTGACCCTGAGGCGAAGTTGGTGTTGCATCAAATAGCCAACGCGGTTGGCGACGAGCTGAATGTAGGTCCGCGCGGCGCGTTGTCTGCGCCTGAATTGCCTAAGTTTTTCTCAAGCAATCGCGCTTTGGCAGTTGCTGTACTCGAATCACTTGGAGGTGATTATTTGATTGCTGCGCACTTGTTGCGGACGGTAGCGTTGACCGATTTGAAAAATCCGGGGCGTTTCGAATTGCGTTACACGAGCGTCGGGCGTCCGGTGGTGTTTGATGTGGCTCACTCGCGACAGTCGTTAACAGAGACTTTACGTTGTTTCCGCACGATGTTTAAGAATAGCCCTCGCGCGGTGTTGTTGGCATTGCGCGACGACAAAGATGCCGAAGGCTTGGGCGCCGCATTGGCTGATGTCTCCAATACAGACGGAGCACACGAAGACTGGTATTGTTGTCCCGCCGGAAGCCATCCACGTTCGGCTCGCGTCGATAAAATAGCGCCAGCGTTTAACGCTCGTGCGCTGTCAGTTGTTGATTTTCCTGAGGGTGAACAGCCATTGCTGGTTACGGGCTCGACTTACTTAGTCGGCGCTTTACGTGATAAAACAACACTTGCTGATGCCGCAACAATTTGACCCTAGTTTGGTTCGCCAAAGTTACCGCTGTGAGTTAGTCGAAGAACTGCGCTCTACAGGTTCTAAGGTGGTGGGCGACGTGACTTTGTTAATCCCTAAAAGCTTGGGTTTTTGCTGGGGAGTTGATCGTGCCTTGGCCATGGTGCAAGAAGCACGGGTCGAATATGGTGCGCGTCCGATGTGGCTGATTTCTTCGATTATTCATAATCCACGTGTGAATGCTGACTTGCGCGATCAAGGTATTGGTTTTTTGCGTGGCGAATATTCGCCAGAGGGCGCCTGGGAAAACCTATCTGAAAATGATGTCGTGATTGTCCCAGCGTTTAGCGCGACTGTCGAAGACATGGATCATTTACGTGACCGCGGCGTGGCGATAGTTGACACTACTTGTCCATGGGTGATTAAGCCGCACAAGCGCACGCTGAGGTACGTCAAAGAAGGCTTCACTACTGTTATTCACGGTACAGTAGGCCATGAAGAAACAGAAGCTACTTGCTCGTTGATTTTGTCTGAGGGCGGCCATTTTGTAGTGGTTTACTCTATTCAAGAGGCGGAGTGTTTGGCAGCATTCATTGAAGGAGAGGCTAATACCGACGAGTTAGTAGGCTCATTGCGCAGCGGTTCCTTTTCACTAGGCTTTGATTTTGACGCACACATGCAGCGCCTCGGCGTGATTAATCAAACTACAATGCTTGCCAGCGAGTCGCGTGCCATTGGCGAACGTTTGCGGGTTGCTTTGAGTAACCGCGATGGTGAGGCGGAGTTAGAAAATAATTTCCGCGACTTCGATACCATCTGTCGTGCTACTCAAGACAATCAGGACGCAGCCGCGGAAGTCGCGGAGAAAAACCCAGACTTATATTTAGTGGTTGGTGGCTATGATTCTTCTAACACCAAAAATCTCGCACGAGTGGGGCAGCGACTAGGGGTTCCGTCCTTTCATATCGAAGGCCCACATTGCTTAGGCGAGCAAATTGAATATCGTCACCGAAGCTCAGGAGAGATCCTTCAGCGCGGCGATTGGCTGCCATCGGTGCGACCGTTGACGGTGGCTTTTTCGGCGGGTGCCAGTACACCAGACACGCTATTAGGCGAAGTTATCGAGCGACTGCTCGAATTGTCTTAAATAATAATTAGCGTCGCGCTTTATGGTCCGGCCCAGTTTTCTCGACGATGCGCCCTGTGCCACCATATTTTTCTTCAAGCTCTTCAAGTACTGCGACGTACGAGCGATAGCGCGAAGCAGCAATTTGCTCGTTCGCTAGAGCCTCTAGTACTTTGCAGGACGCTTCTTCGCGGTGCGTGCAATCGTCGTAATCGCAGTCTTTGCCGAATTGGTGCAAGTCTTTGAAGTGAATACGTAAATCATTCGGCGGAATGCCAAACGGGCGAAACTTTCTTACTCCAGGCGTATCGATGACTGCGCCACCACCCGTTAGCGGATACCATTGCGAGTGACTGGTAGTGTGGCGTCCGGCTCTTAGTGATCCGCTTACTTCGCGCGTTTTAATTTCGAGATCGCCATCGAGTCGATTCATTAAAGTGGATTTGCCAACGCCGGACAAACCGTAAAGCACACTGGTTTTATTAGTGAGTAAGTCGCGAAGTTCTTCAACACCAGTGCCGTCGACCGCCGAAGTGATAATCATTTTGGCACCAGTGTTATTGTAACTAGCGACGATTTTTTTCATTTTGCCGCGTTTGCCTTTATCGGCTTTATTCAAGACCAGCGCCGCCGGGATATTAGCAAAACTACACGTTGCCAAAATACGGTCAGCGACCATCGATGAAAAAGGTGGAATGCCCACTGAGTTTACAATCACTACTTGATCGATATTAGCGGCGAGTAATTGGCGGCGATCAGATTCTTCACCAGCAACGCGACGTGCAAAAGTGTTGCGGCGCTCATGTACGCGGTCAATCGCCCAGTCGTCACCAGTACGGCTGAGGTCTACGTAGTCTCCAACGGTTACTGGGTTTTTATCGGAGCCTATATCTTCGAACAATTTGCCGCGCAGTAAAGCGCTGATGATTTCGCCATCAACCATCACTTCGCAACGCCGGGCATCCACTCTGGTAACGAATGGTTGCTGCGAAGAAGGGAGGTCCGTGTTTGTCATGCGCTCCTATTCTAGCACGAGTACAATAAGAGCATGCTAGAAGAGGATGTCATCCAGTCTCCACAAAACGCCAAGCTTAAATCGATTAAGGCATTGCGCGGCGGTAAGAATCGCGATTTCACTGTGCTTGAGGGCGTACATTTGTTCGAAGAAGCTCTAGCAGCGGGCGCCGAAATCCAGTGGCTGCTTATAAGTGATCAGTGTGACTCGGGTGTTGGCGAGGTGCCGTTTGCGGTGCAGCGTTGCCAGCATAAATTGATGACCGAGGTTAGCCGTTTAGATAGCGCGCCTGACTTTATGGCATGGGTTAAGCGCCCGGTGTCTGATTGGCGCGATGCCGTCGGCAGTTTGCAGGCAGGGCAGTGGTGCATGATCGCTGCCGGAGTGCAAGATCCGGGTAACTTAGGTGCTTTAACGAGAATCGCTGCGGGCTTGGGCGCTGAAT
>Ga0315320_10004992_pt1 | contig 10887 bp, 10 predicted proteins | sample M140m21515metaG_FD_203458 | JGI IMG/M metagenome (GOLD analysis project Ga0315320, IMG submission 203458) | Ammonia-oxidizing marine archaeal communities from Monterey Bay, California, United States - M1 40m 21515 | ecosystem: Environmental > Aquatic > Marine > Coastal | place: USA: California...
TCAGCGAATGCCTGATGACTTTGGTACGCACCGCGGCCATGCTGCTGGGCAAGGTTACCGCCCCCGCCACCGGCGAACCGGTCCAGGATCTCACCCGCGTGCAGTTGGTGATTCAGCAACTTGAGTTACTCGAGAAAAATGCCGCCAAACTCAGCCTAGACGAGCAGCAACTTCTCAAGCAAAGCCTCCAGGAATTACGCATGGCCTATGTGAGCGCCGCAGGCCAGCGCCCTGAAGACGCCTTGAAGGAAGAGGAAAACCCGGCCGCTGAATCGACCGGCACTCCGGAAGCAGATCCCTCCCCAACACCTATCCCCGCTGAAACCGCTACTTCGGAGCAACCCGAAGAAGATGAGGATGACGACGAGGACGAAGGCAGTCGCAAGCGGTTCGTTAAGAAGTACGACTAACAACTAGCCGGGCTAGTCCAAGAAAGTTTTCACCCGCGCCTGCCCCAATAGGAGCTTCACGTAGACCGGCAACTTTTCGTTAATTTTATTTTGGTACAAATGCTCCCGGATTTCGGTACGCACTTCGCCAATTTTCTTTGCGCCAGCCAGCTCGAGTTTCATCACGCGGATGATGTGGAAGCCGGTTTCAGATTCCACTAGCTCCGGCACATTGATACGCATGGAAAACACCCGTTCCGCAATCTTGGGATCGGCCACAGACCGGTAGAGCCGAAATTTACCGCCAACATTCTTGGTCGCCAAATCTTCGGAAAACTCCTTGGCCAACTGAGGAAAATTCACGCCGGCCACGGCCTTGGCCTGCACCTTAGCGGCTGTCGCCTGCTTGGCCGCGCGTTCATCAGGGTTCAAACGCCGGCCCGTGGCCAAGTCCACCTTTGCCAGCAGTACGTGCTCCACCTCGGCGTACTCAGGCGTTTTCCAAAGGGTGAGATTTTCGTTATAGAACTCCAACACCTCCACTTCCTTCACCATGGTCTGTGGCTTGAGTTCGCGCTTGAGGACTTCCTGCGTCAAGGCCTGCTCCTGAAGAAATAATCGGTACGCATTGGTACTCATCCCCATTCCCTCGATCTTGAGACTGAAGGCAGTAGCAGAGGCGAATTGCTCGCGTAGTATGGTGTAATTATCCTTCGCCTGAATATAGGCCTGGGCGCGATCTGCAGCATTCGCGCGAAGCGAGGTCACCTTGGCTAAGATAAGTTCTTCAAGGAGTTGTTTCTTAAAAAAAGGCTCCATGGCCAGGGGCACGTCCACTCCATTGACCGCCCGGGATAGGACGAAGCGGCGAAAAGCCCCATCCAATTCATCCTGCTTGATGTTAAACCCCAAACCACTGGCCACCACTTGGGTCGCCCCTGTAGCGGGCTCAATGAGAAATGCGCTGCACAAGAGTGCTAACCACAGGCGTCCGTGCCATTTCATGATTCGATTTTAAAACGAATTAAAGCGAAATCACCTTTACGTTGGTGATCTCCGAATCTTGGGCCACGTTGTCCAGCAAGGCTGCTGGGGGGACGTGGTCCAGATTCAGCAGCATCAGTGCCTCGCCGCCCTCCTCATCACGGTTCAAGCTCATATTGGCGATGTTCACCTGATGCTCGCCCATCAGTGATCCAATGTAGCCCACCATCCCGGGTTTGTCGACGTTATTCATGAGGAACAACACTCCGTCTGCGGCGGCTTCCACGTTACGTCCGTTGATGCGCACGATTCGCGATTGGCCACCGAAAAAGGTGCCGCCGGCGGACACCACACTCCCGTCTTCGGCCGTGGCTTCCACGTGCATCCACTCTGCATAATCCGGCCCTTCATGGGCCTTTACTTCCTCTACCATGATGCCCAGTGAACTGGCCATGGCGCGGACGTTGACTTGATTGGCCTCGTTACCGCCGGCGGATTCCAGAAAGCCCTTGATCACAAACCGCGTCACCGGATCAGCCGGCACTTCGGCTGCTTTGCCGCCATACGTGATCTTCAATTGCTTGTTCCGTTGGGAGCCCAGTTGGGCCACCAGTTTGCCGAGCTTCTCGCCCAGATCGAGATACGGTTTCACTGCCTCATAAGCCTTGGCGTCGAGGCTGGGCATGTTCACCGCATTGCGCACGGCGCCGTTGACGAGAAAATCAGTAATCGCTTCGGCGACTTCAATGCCCACGCTTTCCTGCGCCTCTTTAGTGCTCGCGCCAAGGTGCGGGGTCATCACGATATTGGGCTCGGTGCGCAATGGCGAATCTTCGGGGCACGGCTCGGTCTCGTAAACGTCCAGTGCGCACCCGCCCACTTTGCCGCTCTGCACGGCTGCCACGATGTCGGTTTCGTTGATAATCCCGCCGCGGGCGCAATTCACGAGAAACACGCCGTCTTTCATCCGGGCAATGCTCTCGGCATTGATCATGTCTCGCGTCTGGTCGGTCAACGGCATATGCACGGTGATAAAATCCGAGCGCTCCATGAGCTCATCGAGCTCCAATAATTCTACCTGCAATTCCCGCGCCTTGCTCAGGGACAGAAAGGGATCATACGCCAACACGCGCATGCCAAAGGCAATTGCCCGGCGGGCCACTTGGCCTCCGATCCGGCCCATGCCGCAAATACCGAGAGTCTTGCCGCTCAGCTCCGTGCCGCCATATTTTTTGCGATCCCATTTCCCGCCTTTCATGGAGAGATGCGCCTGTGGAATGTTCCGGGCAAGCGCCATCATCATGGAGAAGGTCAATTCAGCGGTGGAGATGGTGTTGCCCGCGGGCGTGTTCATCACCACGATCCCCCTAGAGGTGGCGTAATCCACATCCACATTATCAACGCCCACACCGGCCCGCCCCACGGCGCGGAGCTTAGGGGCCTTGTCCATTACCTCCGGCGTGATCTTGGTGGCAGACCGCACCACGATGGCCTCGGCAGTGGCAAGGAGTTCATCGGTGAGACCACCGTCCACCACTGTGACCTGAAGTTCCGGGCTGGCTTCCATTGTGGCCACGCCCTTGGGGGAAACATTATCGCAAACTAGTACTCGCATCGGCGGGCGCAGTCTAGGGACGGGCTGGTGCAGTGTCAAACCACGTGCGCAATTCCTGGCCCAAACGTTCCACCGGAAGTCCCACCACGTTGGTCAGCGAACCCTGCACTGCTTCCACGATCCATTCGCCCTTCTCCTGCACAGCGTAAGCGCCGGCCTTGTCGAGCACTGGCACGGCCTTGAGGTAGGTATTAATCTGCCGTGCGGAGAGCTCCCGAAAACGCACACGCGTGGTTACAGAAAACACTCGGCGTCGTTTCCCCTGCACCAGTGCGCAGGCAGTCGTCACCTGATGGGTCTGTCCGCTTAACTGCCTCAACATCCGCCGCGCCTCCGCCATGCTGGCCGGTTTACCCAGCAGAGTATCGTCCAAATGCACCAGTGTATCCGCCCCCAAAACCGTCTCTCGAGGATGCGTCATCGCCACAGTACGAGCCTTGGTCAGGGCGTTTCGGCGACAAATCGCCCGGGCCGCACGACCTTGACCGTGCTCCTCTTCCACCTCGGCAGTAAGGACGCGAAACTTGATTCCCATTTGCTCGAGCAATTCCCGCCGACGCGGCGAGCCGGAGGCCAAGATAATCCGATTCACGCCAAGGCCTCCCGAAAGGCCGCCAGTTTCCGGTCAAAACCCACTGCCTCCAACACCGGTATGGCACGGGTGAAATCCATTTCCGGTTCCAGCTCAATCCAAGATTTGCACCCACCGTATGACTCCAGCATCGGCAAATCCAGCGGCTCCGCCAATTGCCGCACTCGGACGGCCATCGCGTAAATCCCCTGATCACGGCCCCAATCAAATCGATCAGCAATCACTTCGTCCCGCCAAATATGTTGCCCTGTCAATCGCTGGGCCGCCGACAACGATTTCAGCCGACGGGCCTCCACGACCTCTGCGGCATATTGGATTCGCAATATGTCTTCGGAAGGGAACGTCATTGCCCCGAATCGCCCAGCAACCTCCGGCACCACGCCTTCGGCCTGTTGATGGAAGCGCGTGGGAAACAGCCAGAATCGCTCATGCTCTGCCCGAAATCCGTCCCGGCCCTCGGCGATGCCTCCCTTACGCAGGATCACGATTTGCTCCCCCTGCCCCAGCGCCTCCACGATCACGGCCCATTCCTTAAAGCCTGTCTGCAACATATGCACGCGCGGAGTCTAGGTCGCCAGCCGAAAAAGTCGAGTCAGGCAGGCTTGCTTCCTGAGAGTGTTTTCCGTATAAAAACGCTTCAACGCACCTGGCCTCATGAGTTCCGACACCTCTTCCGCAAAGCCGCTTTCGAGCGGGCTCAACTTCCAACTCTCCACCATGATGTTTCTCCAGTACGCCATCTGGGGAGCCTGGCTACCTTTACTCTGGACGTTCCTGTCCGGTCACCGCGGTTTCACGCCCGCGGAAATCGGCAACATGTTTGCCATTGGCGCAGTGGGCGCCATCGTGGCTCCGTTCATTGCCGGACAAATTGCCGACCGTTGGTTCAACACGGAAAAATTCCTCGGCATCAGCCATATCCTCGGCGGCATTCTAGTGTGGCAACTGGCCTCATTGGAAACCTACAATAGCTTCCTGATCTTTTCCCTGCTCTACTCACTCATTTATTCGCCCACGCTTTCCCTAACCAATTCACTGGCATTCCACCACCTGCCCGATCGTGACCGCGATTTCGGAAAAATCCGAGTTTGGGGCACCATCGGCTGGATTGTGGTGGGCATCGGCATCGGCCAATGGCTGCTTGCAAACTGGTCCCCCGACAGCAAGGAACCCGCCAAGGGAATCACTGTTGAAGCCATCTACGACGACCCAACCACCAATATTGCAAAAGCTATCGAAGCGAATCCCTCGCAGTTGACCGGTATTTTGAGCACCAATTTAATTCAGAGCGCGGAACACTCGGCATGGATCGACGTGTTAACCAAAAAGAAAATCGACATCCCAAAACACACTGTGGATGAGGAAGAGAAAACCGATTTTGATGCCGTTCAAACTCTCATCGAAAAAGAAAAACCAGACGATGTGAAGACGGCGGTTCTAGCCCAAGTTGGCAAAGACATCAAAGGCCGGGCCCAAGCCGCCGGCATGGCTGATGCCTTTAAACTGAGCGGACTGTTGGGCATTGTAATGGGTATTTTCTGTTTCTTCCTACCCTCCACGCCGCCGGCTAAGGAGGAAAAGAAGAACGCGATTGGCAGCGCGCTGGATGCGATCCGCCTACAACCGCTGCTCACGCTCTTCCTGATCGCTGTTCCAATCAGCTGCGTTCACCAGTTTTACTTTGTGCACACAGCCCCGTTCCTCGGCCAATTCCAGAATCAGGCTGAAGGCTTCATTAATATCGTCAATAAAATCGTCGGAGTCGGCGGTGGCGGATTGATGACCATCGGTCAAATGGCCGAGATCGGCGTACTGGCGCTTATTCCGTTGTTTGCCAAAAAGTACTCCCGCAAAGCCCTGCTCTGTGTAGGCATCGCGGCGTATGCATTGCGAATGTTCCTATTCGCATACGGCCCGAATTTCCCGGAGACAGCTCAATTACCCGCCATCATTCTGGGCATTGCAATGCACGGCCTGTGCTTTGGCTGCTTCATCTTTGTGGCCTTCATGGTGGTGGATGAGGAATGTGCCGCCAATGTCCGTGCCAGCGCCCAAAGCCTGTTTAATCTCGTGATCGTCGGCATCGGTATTATTGTCGGCAGCAAAGTCGCCGGGTATGTGGCCGAGATTTCCACAGTCAACGAGGTTATGGATTACCAGAAACTCTTCAGTGTCCCCATGTGGACCGCGCTGGCATGTCTGGTGATTATGCAGTTGTGTTACCCCAACAAAGCGCCCGCCACCGCTGCGGATGGCCCTTCTGATACGGATTCGGACTCAGATGCAGCCCCGAAAAACGACGACGATCAGGCCGTCTAAACAAAGCGCGAAAAAATCCCTTGCACCCGAGAGGGTTTTGCCTAGAATCCGCCCTCACCACGTTACGATTTGGTGAACGACTTTGACGCGGGATGGAGCAGCCCGGTAGCTCGTCAGGCTCATAACCTGAAGGTCGTCGGTTCAAATCCGGCTCCCGCAACCAATTAAAAACCCGGCCTTGGCCGGGTTTTTTTGTGGCCATATGGATGGCTGCATGAAGTTGTGATTCGCCCTAGGAAGCTAACCCTGAATGGCCGCCAGCACTTCGGCAGCGTGTTCTTCGGGTTTTACCTTGGGCCAGATTTTCTGAATCTTGCCCTGCGGATCGATCAGGAAGCTGATGCGATGGATCCCTTCGTATTCCTTGCCCATGAATTTCTTTGGGCCCCAAGATCCGTACGCGTTCACGATCGTTTGATCTTCGTCGGACACCAGCAGGAAAGGTAGGTCGAACTTGGAAATAAATTTGTCGTGCTTAGCCACGGAATCACAGCTGACCCCCAGAACCACGGCTTCGGCCTCTTCGAATTGAGCGTGTTCATCCCGGAACGCGCAGGCTTCCTTCGTGCAACCTGGCGTGTCGTCTTTGGGATAAAAGAACAGAACCACATGACGGCCCAAAAATTCGTTGAGCGACACCATGCCTCCGCCGCTGGTCTGCGCAGTGAACGCCGGCGCCTTATCGCCTTCCTTCAATGTTATGTTTGGACTGAATGCCATATGGGTGAACATCTAATGACTGTACCCAACTGTCAAGTCGGTCACTCCTGTTCATCTTCCGGCTGTGCTGCAGGGTGTTCTGAGAATTGGCGAATGCCTTCTCGCACATATAACACGCCCGTGATCACCGTTGTCACGGCCACCGCGGCGGCCAGGGCCACGGTACCCATTCCAGGCAATTTACAGAGCACCCAGCCAATCAGCACCATCTGAAGCACAGCCGAGGTCTTGCTCATGAATAACGGCCTCACCTCTACGTTGCCCAACACAGCGAACAGGAGCGCGCTGCCGGTCACTACAATGGCATCGCGGCCGATAACCACGCCGGTGAGCCAAAGCGGGATGCGTTGTTCGAAAGGGTTTGATTCAAATTCAATGCTGAGCACGATCAATCCAGAGAACATTAGGAGTTTGTCCGCCAAAGGGTCGAGGTAGGAGCCCAATTGCGTGGCCTGACCCCGATGCCGGGCCAGATAACCATCCACACCGTCACTGATCGTGGCCACCAGAAATGCCGCCATAGCCAAATACCGATGAAGTTCGTCGCCTGTGCGAAAGTAGTAGAGCAGTTGGACGACGAAGAACGGAACGAGAACAATCCGGCCGAGGGTGATTTGATTCGCAGTCGTCATGTTCGTCCTTGCGTATTGGAAGGAATCTCACGCAAAAAATCAACTCATCGCCGCCAACGCCTTGTCGAATCTTGCCAAAACCTTATCCCGCCCCAGAACCGTCATCAGGTCGTAGAGACTGGGGCCTACTTTCACTCCCGTACAGGCGCAGCGCGCGGGCATCACGAGTACGCGCACTTTCACCTCCAATTCCTCTGCCAGAGCTTTCAGCGCCGCTTCCAAGGTCTCCGGCGTGAAGTCCTCAACGCCCGCAAATACCTCACGCAGCCGCGCAAACGGTTCCTTATTGTCTGGGGCAAAGGCCTTAGCGGCCATGGTTTCGTCGTAATCGAACTCGTCGGTGAAATAGAAACTACAGAACGTCGACAGGTCCTCAACCTGCTTTACCTTGTCTCGGCAGGTACTCAAGGCGGCCGATATGTATTCCTCGCTGGCGCCTCCGAAATCTACCCCGGCGACAACAGCCCGTTCGCGGTAATCGGCCATTGGCAAGCCGCGCAAGTGCTCGTAATTCATCCACTTCAATTTCTCCAAATCAAACCGCGCATTGGCCCGGTTGATTTGCGGCAGATCAAAGCGCTCGATGATTTCGCTCAACGGCATCACCTGAGAATCGTCCTTGGGCGACCAGCCTAGCAGGCTCAGGTAATTGGCCACCGCGCTGGGCACGTAGCCGGCCTGTTGCCAGCCCTCCAATGAGGCGCCTTCGTCGCGTTTGCTCATCTTACTCCCGTTAGCATTGAGGATCAGCGGGATGTGCGCGAATTGCGGCGGCTCCACGTCGAACGCGCGAAACAGTGCGATGTGTTTGGCGGTGTTGGATAGATGATCTTCACCACGAATCACGTGTGTAATGCCCATCTCGATGTCGTCCACCACGTTAACCAAATGAAACACCGGTTTGCCGTCCGAACGCACGATCACAAAGTCGGGCTGTTCCTGTTCGCGATCGGTCAATTCCCGCACCACATCGCCACAGATCACATCCGGGATGGTCACCGCTTCGCGTTGCATGCGAAACCGAATGGCCCCCTCATCCTCGTAGGCAAGCCCCTTGGCCTTCAGCTCATCCACGCGTCGCGCATAGATCTCCGCGCGCTGGGATTGATAGTACGGCCCACGATCGCCCACGCTGTCGCCGGTCGGATCGTTACTGGCCGGGCCTTCATCCCAATCCAACCCCAGCCAGCGGAGCCCTTCGAGAATCACATTGATTGCCTCAGGCGTGTTACGCTCTTCATCCGTGTCCTCCACGCGAAGCACAAATTTCCCGCCTGTATGGCGGGCATACAACCAATTAAACAAGGCCGTGCGGGCCCCGCCAATGTGCAGGTAGCCCGTGGGACTGGGCGCAAAACGAACTCGAACACTCATGCGCGCAGAAGATAACTGGCCAGCTTATCCAAAACAACACAAAGCGCCTCCAATCGCGGCACCGCGGCGCCCGCCGCCTGCGCCCGCCGTAATGGCTCGAAAAACATACTCTCCAGCTCCATCGGCCGGCCGAGTTCTAAATCAATGACGGTGGAGGCGCGATATGCCCCCATGGCACGAGTATTGGTCACCATACGATCAGCCAATCCCGGAGGCAGGATAATTTCTTGGGCGGCGGCGGCCTCAATGATTTCCTGCATCAACGCACGCACCTCCCCTTCCCAACGCGGTTCGGCCAATAACTGATCCGTCGGCCACGGCGAGCCCAAATCTTCCGCCAGAGTTCCCGATTGCAACCCATCCCAGCCAGCGGCCGCGGCGACGCCTAGGCCATTGAACGGAATGTTCCACATCAATTTGCCCCACAAGCCTTCATCCAATCGATCGACCACCTCACAGGGCACCTTAGCCTTTTGAAACAAATCCCCAATCGCCTGCGTGCGCGGCAACGCGGTCCGGCCGAATTCGCCCAGCACAATTTTGCCAAACCCCTGATGCACTACCACTCCGGGGGCAGTACGGTTCAGGCACACAAAACACAGACCAGCCAAAATCTGTTCCGGATTAAAGAGCGTCGCCAATTGCTCGCAATTACCCAAACCGTTTTGCAGACAGGCAATGGCCGTGTCCGGCCCCGTCAATGACCCGATCAATTCCTGATAGCGATCGTTGGCCGTGGTTTTCAAGCACACCAGAACAAGATCACATTCGCCGATCGATTCAGGCTGTTGATGGCAATGCGGCCGCACGGTGATGGATTCGCCACCGCTCTCGATCCGAATACCGTTGTCCCGTACCGTATCGTAATCGCTGCGCAACAGCAGATGCACCTCGGCACCGGCGCGGCACAGCAGGCCACCGTAGTAGCCCCCCAACGCGCCCACACCAACCACACCGATCTTCATGCGATTAGTCTACGGAAAATTGAGCCACAAAAAAAGGCGCCCCTTGCGGGACGCCCGTGAGAATTCGTTTCAGTTAGCCGAGAATTTCTTCCTTGGCGGCTTTCAGGAACGTGAACTTCAGTTTGGTCTTGGCCGGCACATCGATCTCCTTACCTTCGTTCGGACCGAAGCGCATGACCATTTTGCGGGCCTTGGTTTGCCGCACGCTCACTTTGCCCACTCCGGGAATCGTGAAGCCATCTTTCGCATTGTCGTAAGCCAAGCTCGCCACCGTATCCAGCGCGGTTTTGGCCTGCGCCTTTGAAATGTCGGCCGCTTCGGCCACGGCAGCAATCGTTTGGGTTTTCGTCAGTTTCGCCATTTGTTTTTCTCCTTTGGTTAAGATTTGTCGCCCTGCGACTGCCCGCAGTAAACGGATGTTTCGCCCCAATCAGCAAGTGAAAAACTGGGTTTCTCACCAAAAGATATTCTCAAATAACCCTGTTTTTTCAGCACAAGCTTGACTTGACAGCCTGCACGGACAACATCGCCGCCGGTTCTGACACCATGGAAAAAGTCCCTGAAATAATCACGCTCGGCATGTTGCAGCACGCGTGCAACGCTGATCTGGCGGATAATTTGGATTATACGCTGAATGCCGCGAAAAACGCCGCTCAAGCCGGAGCCCAGATCATTTGCACGCAGGAACTCTTTGCCTCCCAGTACTTTTGCCAATCGGAGAGCCACAAGAATTTTGACCTCGCCGAGCCGGTTCCCGGTCCGAAAACCGAGGTATTTCAGGAATTGGCCCGTGCCGAGGGCGTGGTGATTGTCGCTTCACTATTCGAGAAACGCGCCGCTGGGCTGTACCATAATTCTGCCGTCATCATTGATGCCGACGGCACCCTGCTCGGCACTTACCGTAAAATGCACATCCCGGATGATCCGCTGTACTACGAGAAATTTTACTTCACCTCCGGCGATCAGGGCTTCCGCGCGTGGGACACCGCGTACGGCCGCATTGGCGTGTTGATCTGCTGGGATCAATGGTTCCCGGAGGCCGCCCGGCTCACCGCACTGGCCGGGGCCGAGCTCATTCTTTACCCATCCGCCATCGGCTGGCATCCCGCTGAAAAAACCGTCGAAGGCAAGGCCCAGCACGCTGCCTGGCAAACCATCCAACGCAGCCACGCCATTGCCAACGGCTGTTATGTTGCCGCAATTAACCGCGTGGGCCATGAAGCGCCGGCCGGCGGCGAGGGACTGGAATTTTGGGGACAGAGCTTTGCCTGTAATCCGAGCGGCGAAATCATCGCCC
>Ga0315320_10004999_pt1 | contig 10879 bp, 8 predicted proteins | sample M140m21515metaG_FD_203458 | JGI IMG/M metagenome (GOLD analysis project Ga0315320, IMG submission 203458) | Ammonia-oxidizing marine archaeal communities from Monterey Bay, California, United States - M1 40m 21515 | ecosystem: Environmental > Aquatic > Marine > Coastal | place: USA: California...
ACTCAAAACTGAACTGCCCATCCTGAACATATTCACCGTGGTACTCGATTGAATTGGCCTTCAACGCGCGCAAATAGCCTTCAAATCGATGCGCGGTCGCCGCGTGAATCGGGTCACCCTTAATAAAGCCAAGCCCCTGATGTCCTTGATCGATCAAGAACTGCGTGACATCAAAGCTGGCCTGCTCATCGTTACAATGAATACTAAGCTCATCGGCGAGCGGCATTCGGGGGGAAATTCGAGCGAACGGAATATCTAAATCCGTTAATAAGCGTTGGATCGAGATGAAGTCACCAATCGGCGCAGGCAGCACCACACCATCCAGCCGAGATTGCGATACAAAGCGGCGAACATCTTGGATCAGATCTGGATTGGGTAACGTAAGCGGCAATAACAATAACGTATAGCCGCCGGCCTCACAGGCTTTTAGGGCGCCATTTAAAACCTTTTGTACATAGCTAAATTCGTTCGGATTCTCATAAATGAGACCAATCACATAGAAGCGCTTGCCCGACAGCACGCGGGCGGCCGTGTTCGGTCTGTAATTTAGATCGTTGATCGCGGCGACGACCTTTTCTCGGGTACTTTCCCGTACATTGATTTCGGCGTTCACAACTCTTGAAACGGTTTTAATCGAAACCCCAGCTTGCTTCGCCACATCGAAAATAGTGGGCGCTTTTGCCTTTTGGCGTCCTAGTGCTTGATCCTGATCGGTCATGGATTATTTCATTCGATTGTTGCGTTATGGACGCCTGGCTTTGCGTGGTAGCCACGCTGGTCATTAACCACCCCTCTCGCATTCAAGCACGTTTCCATGCCCAAGCGAAGACAGTTTCTGTCAGATCGATCGAACCTGCTTTTGCCTAGGCCATTAAGCACAATCAGCGCCTACGATCGTGTACTAACCACGCCTTGACGCGAGCGCGATACCAATAACCGCCAGCAGGGCCCCCGCTGACCCTGTCCAGCTGAGGTTTAGGCGGATCCTTTGTCTGCATCTGACAACGCTGTCATTATTCCATTCTTGGCGCCATTGGGTCAATCCAGAACCGCAGCCAGCTAGACCCCAAGCCCCCGATGGGCCCCTGGTTGTTGACGCCCAGCCCAGACGAACAGGTCAATACCGGAAGCTCAGTGCCGGGATGGTTCGCACACAATGGGGGCCCACTGCAGCGCCGCCGAGGGCTGAAATGCCCAATTGCTCTTATAGGATAGCCGTTTCGGCGCATTTTGGATTGACACTCCGAGCGGCTCGCGTCGATAGTGCGTGTTGCCACAACTAAACCGCGAACACACCCTGTTCGTTCAACGGTTGCGAAGCAATCTTTGGGGAAAAAGACCATCTGCCGGATCAGATTAGAACGCGCCCCGAAGGCATTTGATCGAAAGATTCACAGATAACCTTGGAACAAGCCAGGCGACAGGGCGATGCGAAATTTAAAACTGACAACCTCCAACATTCAACCCGATTTCGGCGGATTCGTGACCTTTGCGGGCGAACGCTACTATCAGATCTGTGATGTGGATGGCCTACCCCCGTTTTTCATTAGCCTGGCCGCCAGAGGGGATCATTGGCTGTTTATCTCATCCTCATCGGGATTGACCGCTGGTCGCAGCGCACCAGAGTATGCCTTATTTCCCTATGTGCCAGTCGATCGCATCCACGAAAGTCATCAACACACTGGCGCCGTAACCCACATCAAAGTACACAGCGGCAGTCAAACCCAAATTTGGTCTCCCTTCTTTCATCAAAAGCCTTGGAAAGGCCGTTCCACGCGCAATTTATACAAAAACACCCTCGGCACCAAAATTTGCTTTGAAGAAGTTCACCATGAATATCAGCTGACCTTCCGATTGACCTGGTCAACGAGCGAAGCGTTTGGTTTCGTTGCAACCGGCGAGCTTCTGAATCATGGTCAGAACGCGGTCGAGCTGTCGCTCGTCACAGGGTTGCAAAATATTTTGCCTGCCAACACGCCTCGAGCGATTCAGGAGTCCTCAAGTAATCTCGTTGATGCTTACAAACGCAGCGAACTGGATACCGAAACAGGCCTTGGACTCTACACGCTCTACTCCGCGATCTCCGACAGGGCTCAAGCGAACGAGTCCCTCAGAGCCAACACTGCTTTTTGTTTGGGTCTCGACCAGGCTCAAACACTGATTTCGAATGATCAGCTTCAACAGTTTTTGATGAATGAGCGGCTGAGCGCCACCTCGGAAACGAAAGGCGTGCGCGGCCTGCACTTAAGCCACGCCCGGTTGATCCTTGCGCCAAATCAAGATCAATCCTGGGATTTAGTGGCCGACACCCAAAGAAACCAAAGCCAGATTATTGCCCTGAAAGCCTCCCTGCAAGACCCCGCGGACTTGCGGCAAATGATTCATCAGGATGTCGAGCGGGGAAGCCGAGAATTGGCTCGCCTGGTGGCGGGCAGCGATGGTCTGCAGGTGTCGAGCGAAGAAGCCGTGACCGTACACCATTACGCGAACGTATTATTCAATATCATGCGGGGCGGCACCTTTATCGACCATGGGTTGATTACCAAAACCGATTTCCTGAAGTCCGTTCAAACCTTCAACCAAGCCTTGCACGCGCCGGCCGAGCAGGCGTTACAAGACCTGCCCGCTCAATTTAAGCGTGCGGCTTTGGTAGATCGCATCAACGACGCGCGGTCACCGCAGCTCCAGCGGCTTGCCCAAGAATATTTACCCATCAGCTTCGGGCGACGGCATGGCGATCCGTCCCGGCCTTGGAATCATTTTGAAATCAAGCTTAAAGACAATGATGGTCAGCGATTACTTGCTTATGAAGGCAACTGGCGGGACATTTTCCAAAACTGGGAGGCATTATGCCTCAGCTACCCAGACTTTATTCCAAGCATGATAGCAAAGTTCGTGAACGCCTCGACCATCGATGGTTATAACCCTTATCGCGTGACCCAGGATGGAATCGATTGGGAAGTCGAAGACTTGGAAGACCCCTGGAGCTATATTGGCTACTGGGGCGATCATCAAATTATCTACTTATTGAAGTTTCTGGAGCTCTCGGAGGCCTTCTACCCCGATCTTTTAACCGAGTTAATGACCCAACCTTTATTCAGTTACGCCAATGTCCCATATCGACTCAAACCGTTTGATGCGATGGTAAAAGATCCCAAGAACACGGTCTTATATGATGAGGCCCTGGCCAAGCGGATTGAGCGCAGAGTCTCGGAAATTGGCGCAGATGGCAAATTGATCTTGACCCAAGACCATGAGGTGTACCAGGTCACGCTGCTCGAAAAGCTACTCGTGCCGATGCTCAGCAAACTGTCAAATTTGGTCGTGGGCGGCGGCATTTGGCTCAACACCCAACGACCAGAATGGAATGATGGCAATAATGCACTGGTCGGCTCGGGCGTGTCCTTTGTCACGTTGTGCTATTTGCAGCGTTATACGCAGTTTTTGAAATCAATTCTGCCAAGCTGCCCTCAGCAAATTGATTTAACCGACGCGGTTGGTGATTGGCTCACCTGCACCAATGAGATCCTGAAGGACATCTTGATCCAGGGTCAAGGCAAGCCCCTTAATCCAGAGCAGCGATTCAACAGCCTCAAGGCCCTTGGCCGAGCTGCAAGCGTGTACCGGGCTGACGTCTACCAAACCGAAACGCTCGAAAAGCGCGTCTTTGAACGGTCCTCGATCGATGTCCTCATCGATTCTGCGTTAACGATTTTCGAGCGAACCATCACCGAAAATCAACGCGATGACGGTCTATTTCAAACCTATAACTTACTGAAGACCGAAAACGGGCAGACCTCTATTTCCCATTTATACCCGATGCTGGAGGGACAGGTTGCCATTTTAAGCGCCAAAACACTCAGCCCTTCAGACGCCATCAAAGTCCTTGATGCGTTGTTTTCAAGCGATATCTACCGACCGGACCAGGACACTTTTATGTTGTACCCGGATCGGACACTAACTGATTTTCTGGATAAAAACCGTTTCTCCGCAGCTTCGGCTGCCGGCGATGATCTCATTCAAAGAATGCTTGCAGCAGAAGATCAGCGGCTGCTGATCAAAGACCCTAATGGCGACTTAAGGTTTCATCCGGACTGCACCAACATCGATGCCTTAAATGAGCGACTCAACAGCGTCGTGAAGGACTACGCGCTAGAGCACCCGCAAAGCGCGCTTGATGCGATCCAGAACCGATTTGAAAATGTCTTCAATCACCACGCGTTCACCGGCCGATCCGGCGGCATGTTTGGCTTTGAAGGCTTAGGCTGCATCTACTGGCATATGGTTGCGAAACTCCTGCTCGCAGTTCAAGAAACCTATTTTTCAGCGGTTGACGCAGGTGCCGACACGGACCTTCTGCGCCAACTGGCCAACCACTATTACCGCGTTCGAGCTGGACTCGGATTTAACAAGAGCCCCCAAGATTTTGGCGCCTTTCCGACCGATCCCTATTCGCACACGCCAAAACATGCGGGCGCTCAACAGCCCGGCATGACCGGTCAGGTTAAAGAAGAAGTCCTTACCCGGTTTGGGGAACTGGGCCTTCGTATCCAAAATGGTCAAGTTACGTTTGATCCAAGGCTGCTCATGCGCTCAGCCTTTAGCGATCAGTCGATGACCTTTGAATACTTGACCGCAACCAACCAGTGGCAAACGCTAATGCTCCCCAAAAATGCGCTCGGCTTCACTTGGTGCCAAGTCCCGATCGTTTACGAATTGACCGATCATGAATTCAGTATCGATGTAACGGATCGTGATGGCCGGGTCGTGACCATAACCGGTCAGACCCTGCCAGGCCCGGTCAGCGATCGATTGATTAGCCGCGCTAACGCGATCATTCAGCTCAAGGTTTTGGTACCCCACGGCGCGCTGCTGTCCTAAACGGCACGCCGCGTGCATTACGGGTCTAAATAATGACAATTCGGCTGATCAATTCCTCTATACTTGCGCGCTCTTAGAAGGACTCGCCTTGTGGAACTGACCGAACTGATCTCTCTGTCTATTTTTGCAACGGTTGCGGCCTTTACGCCAGGCCCCAATAACCTGCTGCTTGCTGCCTCGAGCGCTAATTTTGGCTTACGCGCGACCTGGCCTCACATGGCTGGCGTCATCATGGGCTTTACCCTACTCGTTGCCATTGCGGCCTTCGGCCTAGGGTGGCTGCTGACTGCGATTCCGATGTTACAAATCATTTTGAGACTCCTTGGCATCGTTTTCATTACCTTGATCGCTTACCGATTATGGATCAGCCATACCCTTGAGCAGCAAAACGCCACGCGACCGATGCGGTTTATCGAAGCGGTTTTATTCCAGTGGATTAATCCTAAGGGCGTCCTTGTCATCATCTCAGCGATTTCCGCCTACACCGATCCAGCAAGCATTGTGCTCAGCGAGGTCGCGATTTTAATCACTTTGTTTTTCTGGGTGACCGTGGGCTCCGTGCTGGTGTGGGCTGGCGCTGGCGCTTTCATCGCGCGCAAGCTCACGAGCCAAAAGCGGCTTGCTTGGTTTAATCGCACAGCAGCCAGCTTACTCCTGCTCAGCGTAGCCCCAGTCTTACTCGACCTTGTGTAAAAGCGCCCGACAAACCGTCAAACCGCTTTAAGAATTTGAGCCGGCCCTTAAAAGCTTGTAGTCCGAGGGTTCTAGGTCATGGGTGACCGCCCAAAATTTTTGCAAACTAAACGGCGAATTATTGATCACCTGCCCCGACTGGTTTTTGTACCAACTCTCGACACTCGGATGACCCCAGGCGAGTTGCCCACTGATCGCCTGGACCTCTTTATTATATTGATCATTGATTTCTTCGCGCACGTCCAGCGCGTTAATATCGTTGGACACCAGGAGCGTTAAGCACTGCATCACATAGTGTATTTGGCATTCAATTTGATAAATAATGCTACCGCCGTGCACGATATTGGTATTCGGACCATACAGACAGAACAGGTTTGGAAAGCCCGGCATACTAGTGCCCTTATAGGCGTTGGCGGCATCACCCCAGACCGTGGCTAGATCTTGCCCGCCGAGCCCTAATACCTGCATGGGTGATAGCAACTCATTGGACTTAAAGCCCGTCGCAAGAATCAAGACATCGATTGGATGGTGATCGCCATTACTCGTTTCAATACCGGTTTCCGTGATTCGGGCAATGCCATCGGCAACCAAACTCACATCGTCTCGGGCGAGGGTTTCATACCAGCCATTATCGACAATCAACCGCTTTCCCCAGACCGGAAAATCTGGGACACAATGGGGCACGTAGTCTTGTTTCGGTCCTAAGCCGGTTTTAACAAAATCAATCAGCACCTCACGCATCGCGTGATTGGCTTCGTTCACCGAAACAGATTGATCTTTCCAAGCAGGATCGACCACAACAGCTGGCCAAGACCGATCGCCGAAGATCAAGATCATCCGAGCACGATGGAATTCCGCATAGTAAGGGATGTGATTCAGCGCCCAAATCAGGCCCGGCTCAACGGGTTTGTAATAATCGCGCGCCGGCGCGACCCAATGCGGGGTTCGCTGAAAAACCGAGGTATGCCCCGCACGATCAGCCGTTTTGGGCAAGAGCTGAACGCAACTACAGCCGGTCCCAATCACCCCGACGCGCTTGCCCGCAAGATCTTCATCTCGCCATCTTGCGGAATGCCACATTGCGCCCTGAAAGGATGCCAAGCCCTCAATATTTGGAATTGAGGGTTGATTCAACTGACCCACCGCACTCACCACCGCGTTAAACGTTTCGGTCTGCTGTTCACCGCCGCGTGAATAGGACACTGACCAGGTATTTAGGCCTTCGTCGTAGGCCATACGGGTGACTGAACAGCCAAACTGGATATGCCCTCGGATGTTAAACTCATCCGCGCATTGCTCGAAATAAGCGTGCAGCTCATCGCGCTTAGAGAAATACCCGGACCAGTCTGGATTTCGATGAAATGAGTAGGAATAAAAATGATTCGGCGTATCCACACCGCAGTCCGGATACCGGTTTTCATACCAAGTCCCGCCCACCGCGTCGTTTTTTTCGAGAATGGTAAAGGCAATGCCGGCTTCTTTTAGTTTGGCAGCCGTACCCAGACCGGACATCCCCGCGCCAACAATGAGCACCCGAAAATCAGTTGCCTGACCTTGGCTCACGGCCGATTGGAGCGTCGGCAACCACTGGCTATCGCGATTTTTAAAACGAGTTTCCTCCATCAACATTTCAGCGGTTCCAATCTCAACGTCCTCGCCCGTTGAGAAACCCAACATCTGATGAAAACGGGTAAGGCTGGGCGCCTGGCCGACCGACCGTTGACCGTCACGAACCGCCGCTAGAATCGAGATGGCCTGCTCGCGAACCTCCGAGGTCAGTTCCACGCTATACCCTCCTGAGTCATCCGGAAACAGGCTTCCCTCCGGCGCCTCGATCGGTGCCGGGGCATATCGTTCGCTTAGCCAAATATCGTCACCTGTAATGGTTGCCAAAACCAGCAACAAGTTAGGCGTATTGACATCTTGCAACGCTTCTCGAAGCGTCTCGTTCGTTCCCGGTAGAGTCATTGAAGGTCCTTTGTTGCGGCTTCACCGCTTTATTTTTTGGCCAAAACGGCCATCAGCAAGCTGGCCATGATGATACGGTTCAACTAAACCACTGTCACAAACCATGCGTCAACACATTCAATCTTATCAACGCACTGATTCACCCTATCGAGGGCATTCATTCGCTGCTTAATCTGTAGGTTGATGCCCCCTCTGGGGAACTTGAATACTATGAACCGCGCAATCACACCCGTTCTCGTGATTGACGTTCTCCCTTCTATGACGGCAGCGATAGGGTGCATCGCCTTGCCCAGTCTTAATCTGGCTTATCTCTTCCTGATCGTCCTTGCAGTGGCAATCGGGATCGTTTTCATTGCAATCATAGCGTTGCAGACTTCAAACCTAAATGACCCATTGGCGCATCAAGGCACCCCTTCTGGACGGTTTTTTGTTCAGCGTTCACTTTGGGTCTAGACTACCTATTGCCCAGTTCCTTGAGCGGAGCATCTCCATGATTAAAGACCAATTGCCAGCTGAGAAGCCGAGTGATGCAGCGTATCGTCACATAACAGAACAAGGATGGCCTTATGCCCGTCGCTAATCCAATCATCTCGCGCGAATCTCGAGTCAAGGCAGGGATCATACTCTTCGGCGTCACCAGCCTGACGGCGTTTATCGGCAGTACCGGTTCAATCCAAGCAGGCAGTTTTTATGCTGCGCTCACCCAACCAACTTGGGCGCCACCGGCATGGCTGTTCGGCCCCGTTTGGACAACGCTGTATATCATGATGGCCTATTCTGGTTATCGTATGTGGCGGCGAACGTTAACCTTGACCCATCCGGCATTGAGGCTGTTCTACGGGCAGCTGTTTTTAAACGGCCTGTGGTCTTGGGTATTTTTTGTCTGGCATTGGGGGGCACTGGCCCTGATCAACATCTTAATATTACTGCTACTGATTGCGCGCCTAATCCAAAGCGCCCGCCACATCGACGATCTCAGCGCCTTTCTTCTGCTGCCTTATGCACTTTGGGTGACTTTCGCTGCCGTACTAACCTGGGCCCTTTGGCAGCTCAACCCTGTAAGCCTTGCTGTCTGATGAGCCAAGTCAAGTCGACCAACACTGTAAACCGAACGCGCCATTTATGAACACTCAGCCAGCTCGCATTCGTTTCTGGAATGGCAACAAATCTGCGCCTCGGCGCCGCTACGAAGCTGAACTGACGCAACAATTACTGTCCCAGATCGACCCTGGTATCGCCCTTGAAGTGGATCACAGCGACCGCCTAACTGCCCAGGCTGAAGCGGCTATTTTTAGCGAGGGCTTTGACCTACTCATAACCGTCGCTGGTAACCCGAAATTTGACGGCGTCGAAAAGCACATCATCGCTAGCCCAATAGCCTTTGGCATCTTAGGTTGTCGGATCCCTGTTTATCGGCGAGATCAACGCGCACGTATCCTCGCTAAATCTGACACACCGTTCAAAGCGGCAACTATCGCCCTACCGGCTGACTGGGCGGACGTGCCGATTTTTCAAGCCAATGATTACCCCGTTGTCACCCAAGCAAGCCTTGAGGCCTGCTTCGAGCAAGTTGCCTGCGGCGCTGTGGATTACCTGTGCCTGGGCGCGAACGAGGTGCAAGCCGTCTTTGAAGACTACGGCCAGTCGCATCCAGAACTCGTGATCGCAACTGGACAGGTCCTGTATTACCCCATGCCGTTACAGTTTTATTGTCACCCAGATGCCCTCACGCTGCAGGCGCGACTGACGGCGGCCCTCAATCAATATCAACGCGCTGGCGCTTTACGCACCCTATTCGAGCGGCACTTCGGCCCGCAAGTCTCCGCCCTGGCACTTTCACAGCGCGCGGTGCATCGGCTGCGAAACCCATTTCTTAGCGATGGGTCGAGCCTTACCGAAACGCTGAGTCCCCTACTGCGTACGCCGGATTCCGCCGACTAAAAATCGGTGCCGGGTACAAAATAGCGCTTGGCCCAGATTCCCATTCCGGGCTCATCCGCAACCGGCATCCGCCAGCTACTCACGACTGCCTTTGCCAGTTCAACTCTGAACAAGGCTCGCGGTTGATCAATTGTGTTGGAAACGTATTTTTCGGCACCGACGGCGCCAACATACTTTGCAGCCATTTTTTGATAAGTGGGTCGCCATAGAGCATCCTTACCAACATCAAACTGCAATTCGGCAATCCCGTTAACCAAAACCTTTCGATACGGCAACGCCTGCTCGTCAATGCAAAGCGATACTCTGGGATCTTGTTTCAGGCTTTCAAACCATGCGGACTTTTGTCGCGGTGTGAAATAAATGAACCCATCTTCAGACCAAAACCAAATCGGTGTCACGTAAGGCGCACCGCGCTCATCGACGACGCCAATGCGCATCACAATGCCAGGCTCTGTGAGTAACGCTTGCTGCTCAGCCCCAGTTAGTTTTGGCATCGATCACGCTCCTTGATGACGCGCCTTGAACAGCTGCTCGCAAAGAAGCTAGCAAGCACGATCCGATAGAAAGATTTAATCGGCGCTGTACAAGGTCACGACACACGCCCCACCCAGCCCTAAATTATGCTGCAGACCATGCCGTGCGCCCGGCACTTGACGAGGACCTGCATCACCTCGCAGCTGCCAAACAAGCTCAGTGCATTGCGCCAAGCCAGTGGCGCCGAGGGGATGCCCCTTAGACAGCAGGCCGCCCGACGGATTGGTCACCACACGGCCACCATACGTATTGTCGCCATCCCAGATAAATTTCTCAGCGGTGCCTTCTGCCGTCAACCCGAGGGCTTCATAAGTTAAGAGTTCATTCGCGGTAAAACAGTCGTGGAGCTCAACCACCTGAATATCTTCCGGTCCGATCCCAGCCGCTTCGTACACTTGGTCGGCTGCGGCCTTTGCCATATCGACACCGACCAGTTTGCGCAAGGACCCAGCCTCTAAAGTGCTTTCAAAGTCGGTGGTCATGGCCTGCGCTTTAATGGTGATCGCATTGTTTAACCCGTGCTTTCGGGCAAAGTCTTCACTACAGATAATCGCAGCTGCCGCGCCGCACGTCGGCGGGCAACATTGATATCGCGTTAACGGCCCATAGATATGGGGCGACGCCATAATTTCCTCAACACTGAGCAAGTCTCGGAAAACCGCATAAGGATTGTTTGCCGCATGAATCCGCGCCTTGGCTGAAATCTTGGCAAAGGTTTCATCGCGTGTACCGTACTGCTCAGCATACTCCTTACCCGCGCCGCCAAAGTATTGCGCGGCATCCGGCGCCCTCTTATCGACCCCCTGCAACGCCTTTCGCGCTTTAAAAAACCGTTTAAGCGGGCTGGGTCGGTCCGAAAAAG
>Ga0315320_10005000_pt1 | contig 10878 bp, 7 predicted proteins | sample M140m21515metaG_FD_203458 | JGI IMG/M metagenome (GOLD analysis project Ga0315320, IMG submission 203458) | Ammonia-oxidizing marine archaeal communities from Monterey Bay, California, United States - M1 40m 21515 | ecosystem: Environmental > Aquatic > Marine > Coastal | place: USA: California...
GCCCCTGGCTGCGGGATGGGACAAGTCCTTGTCGACGATGTACGTCGAGTGGTCAGCGTGATGCCCGGTGTGGCAGCCGTAGAGGTCGCGCTCACGTTCGACCCACCCTGGACACACGATCGGATGAGCGAGGAGGCGAGGCTCTCGCTGGGCTACTTCTTCTGACGGGCGTGCTTTCGTACGTCTTTGATGATGGAGATGAAGCCCTTGTAGCGAAGCCAGTTCAGTAAGAACTCGGGTATCGCGGCACCTCCGGCGTTGACCGCTACCTCATGCTTGACGTGACTTCCGCCCTCTGGGTGTGCATCGATGAGCCAAAATCCTGTATTTTTCGGCGTTCGAATCGCGCCAGGGGACACCTCGAGAGGCTTGTCATTGGCGGCCGACCAGTCCACGCGAGTGTTCGTACCGTTTTGACGTTGGGTCATCCAAAGCAAGACCTCGCGGTCTGCCAAGGTCATGATCTGTTGTCGCTGGTAGACGAGCGTTCGTTCTGGTTCCGTCTCGACCACCGTGCACTCGGCGAGAGGCCACAGCCAGTCGGTGTAGTCCTTGTAGTTCGTGACGAGTCGACCCATAGCCTCAGGCTCGACGTCGACCCAATGGCAGGTCGCGCGGAGCGCGGCGCCTCCGGGGTGACTCTTTGCGCGCGCCTCGAACACACAGTCGTGTGCGGACCGGATGACCTCGAAGCCATCTTCCGCGGCGACGCTCGCTTGCAGCAATAGACCAACGATCAGCATGACTTAGTCCTCATCCGTCACGGTGCTCGGTCCCTCAGGCCTTCCCGAAGGCGCGTCGGCGGTGGGGCGTCGTCGGCGCTGTATACTGCGCCCCCCGACGGTTCGACCGCGACCGGGCGTAAACGTCTCCGTGTGGCCGCGCTTGGCGCCGTCCGCCGAATCGTCCGAAGTACCGCCCGGTCGTCTCCCGAGGCGCTCGTCGATTCGTGAGCGCTTTGGACTGTCTGAGCGCGGCGCTGGAGCGTCCGGTCGCGAACTCTGGAGTCTTGCTCGCAGCGCATCCCGCGCCTTGTCTCCACCGCCAACCGACGCCGCCGGCGTACCTGTTGTCGCGGCCGATCGATTGGAAAACCTAGCCCGACGAGCCTCAAGCTCGTCTCGCCGCGCTGCCTGTTCTGCATCCCGGGCGGCCTGCTCTGCGGCCTCTTTGGCGCGTCGTGCGCGCTCGGCTTCCGCGCGTTGAGCTTCCTCCGCTTCGCGGAGTGAGGCCTCGTGTTCTTGTTGAACACGAGCCATCTCCAAGCGGGCGGCTTCTTCGCCCGCGACCAACATCTCAAGGCAGTGAAGCGCCTTCGTACATTCCGAGTTTGCCTTTGCTGCGGCGTTGGCAGCGTCTTCCTCTTTGGGGCTCGACACCGCGACTTGGGCTTGTTCCATTGCACGCGAGGCCGCAGATTCGGCCTCACCCGTGGCATCGACGATGAGCTCCAGTGCCTCGGTGAGAACATCGCTCGGCGTTACGCCGAGTTCGGCGATGGCGCTCGCCAAGCGGTCTGCGTTCAGCCTGCATTGCGAGGCGACCTCTTGGGCTTGGGTAGCGCTTTGAGCGGTTTGTAGTTGGAACGCGTCTCTTCGGGCGATGCTCTCAGCAAGGGCTTGCAGAGCTTCCTCGTGAAGGGTTCGCGCTCCGCGTGCTTCGCGGGCCAGATCTTGCGTGCGTTGTGCCGCCAGAAGCGCTTGCTCTGCGTGGGAGGCAGCCTGTTCAAGTTTCTCTGCGGCCTTGCTTTGTTCGGCCGCTTGGGTGGCGTCAGCGCTCGAGGCGACCATCGCTTCGACCGCTGTGGTGAGTCCAGCGAGTGTTTGTGCAACGCCGTGGTCGTCGAGGCCCTCTGAGGCGGTTTGCGCATCATGGAGCCACCGAACCGCCTGCTCAGCGAGCGTAGCGGCCTCGGTTGCTGGGAACTGTGCGCTGTTTCGTGTCTGGTCAAGGTGACGTTGCGCCGCTTCGTCCGCGGCACGAACACGGGACCGTGCATCGTTTACATGCCGCTGAGCGACGTGTGTCGCCTCCTCGACTCGAGACGCTGCGCGCCGCGAGGTTTCGAGAACGCGTTGTGCCACCGCGAGCACCTCCGCTTGCTGCGCCATGGGCTGCGCGGCTTCCGCCTTTCGGACCGACGCGTCGGCAAGCTTCTCTTGTTGGCTCATCGCTTCGAGCAGATCGCGAAGGAGCGCTTGGCTCTCGGTGTCGCGAGATGCAATCTCGCGAAGGCCATCTGCGAAGGCCGCGAGGTCTTGTCTCGTGCTGCGTGCCTTGGCGAGGATGCCGTCGACTTCGGCGCGGACGTGTCCGAGGGCCTCTTGCTCCTGCGCGGAGGAGCGCGCGATGTCGAGGGCGTGCTGCAGATGCTCGAGCGCGACCGCGGTCTGGTCTTGGGTCCACGCGTGGATTTGGTGGACTTGCGTTTGTGAGGAGCCCACCATCGCCAGCTCTTGCGTATCGGCACGAGCCGCGACCGCGGCGGCTTTGGTAGCCAACTCTTCGACGCTCCGGAGCGCCTCTCTGGCCTTCGCGTGGTGGTTCAGAATTTCTGGGGCGTCTTCGCCTGCCAACTGCGGGTTGGCCTGGGCGAGTTCGCCGGCCAGTCGGTCGGTCATCGCGCGGATACGCTCCGTTGTTTGATGGACGTCCGTTCGTGCTTCGAGCAGGTCGTGCTCGGCCTTGTGTGCCCGGTCCTTCGCGTCTTGCTCGGCCGCGCTGGTGCCCATCTCTGCCGTACTTTCGGCCTGTTCGAGCAGCTGTTCAAGTTGTTGGAGGTGCTCGCGGACGCGCTCGGCGGAGGCCGCAGTCTCCGAGGTGTCCTGTCGCGCGTGGACGGTTTGTTGAAGCCCCTCGATGGCCTGCCGCTGCTCGTGGAGTTGCACGCCGAGTTGGTCCAACTTGGTGTTGAAGGGGTCCATGGTGGCGGTGTCGGGCTGGTGCCGGCTGACGGCCTGGCTGAACTGCGTCCTTGCGGCCTCAAAGCGTTCAAGCATCGTGAGCGCTTTCGTGAGGGCGGAGTCCACCGCATGACGCGCCGCAGTCACTGCGTTTCGCTCGCTCTCCACCTCATCGATCCGTTGGAACAGTTGATCCAAGATGGATTTTGCTTTGGTGCGTTGGGCCATGCTTCGATTTCGAAGAGCGCTACTTTCTGGGACGAGTCGATCCAACGCTTCAGATGTCCGACAGTCGTCGACGCGCTGAAGCAGATCATCGCAGGCTTGCAGGAGCGCCTTATCGGTCGCACAGGCGTCGTGGATGCGTTCCAGTACGATGGTGACCCGGTCGTCTTGTCGCAACAACCCGCTCTTGTCGGCGGCGACGGTGAGGAAGCCCTCCATGGCGTCTTGATCATCGCCGATTTCTTGGATGGCTGACCCGATCGCGGCGCGGGTCTCTTCGATCCGCGATTGTTCCTCTCGAGCCAAGGTTTCGACGCGATCGAGGTAGCGGTGCGCATCCGGGAGATCCTCCCGGATACGGGTGGCAAACCCTCGGGCAGTCGTCATGTGATCGGAGGCTTCGCGAAGGTCGCTTTGCGTTTGGGCGTATTCCCCCGAAGAGACGGCTTCACCACACTGAAACTGAGCGACGTCGATGATCTCGTGGGCCTTGTGTCGCAGATCATTGAGGATGGGCAGGTGCGTCGACTGGACCAATGGCGTGAGATCTTTCCATCTCGCTTTGGCGCCGTCGAGGAGGGTCTGACATTCCATCGCGTAGGCTTGCGCTTGTTGTTTGACCGTGATGAGCTGCGCGTCATCGTCTCGCTGCTGTTGGATCACGGCGAGCGCCTGACGACCCAGAGTGAGCGCCTCGCTAGCGAGTCGCTCAAAGTTGCCGCAAGGGACCTCTGTTTTGATCAACTGTTCGCGCAGCGAGCCTGTTCGCTGCTCGATCTCGACCGGGTCAGTCGAAGACAGCATGGCCTCGCAGGTCGCGTCGATCAACCCGAGGTCTCCGAGCAGGGACTGACCGTCCTCTCGTACTTGTTCGCCCAGCTCAAGCGCGTCGGCGTCATGGACTTGACGGCACAACACCGCGACCTCGTCTGCCTTTCCTTGTACACGAGCCAACTGGGTCTTGAGCAGCGCTTGGATCTCGCGAACGCCATCGTGCGCGCCCGAGAGACGCGCGTGCTTCGCCTGCGCCTCGCCGGATCGGCGGAGGAGTTCGTCGACACACCGGGTGACGGTTTGCCGCGCAGTCTCTGTCTCTGCGGCGCACGCTTCGACCTGCGCTCGCGTCTCTTGTACATCAGCCCAACGGGTCTGACCTTCGAGGGCGTCGAGCGCTTGACGAGCCCGTGTCGCAGAGGCCCGCGCGGATTGCGTGTGGGCTTTGGCTTCGGTCAGTTGCGCGGTCATCGTCGCATCGGTGGGCGCTCCGACGGCCTCCACACCACGCGACATCGCGCGCTCGCAGGCTGCGGCGGCTACATCGGTACGCTGTGCAATAGAGCGCGTGTGCGTGATGGCCTGCTCGCAGGCCCTCTGCTCGATATTGGTCGCGTTCTGAATCGCCCTTTGAACTCGTTCGAGGCCACCTTTCGCGGCATCAAGCGCGGTGCGCGCCTCACCGGCGGGGAGCGTCGCTGAAGCAAGCGAGGAGGCCTCTTCTACGGCGTCGCAGGCGCTCGACGCTTCCTGCGCTGCGCTGTGGGTCTCCTCTGCGGCTCGGATCGCGATCTCAAGCGCCTCTTCCGTTCCTGGCGCGGACCACGTCTTGTTGGCCAGATTGGACTCGATGGTGCCGGTAAGTTTGTAGGCTTCGCTCGCCACCGCGATCGCCTCTTCGGCTTGTGTGCGAGCCTGGATGCGGTGGTTTGCAAGCACCTCGTCGGCGGCTTTTTCGGCACGAAGTGCACCGCGGATGCCCTCCAAGTGCTCTAGCGCATCTACGGTGGCCTCCCACACCTGGCCCTCGGCGCTGCGAATCAACTCTAGTGTGATCAAGGCACCTTCGGCGTCCTCATCGAGCGCGAGCAGCCCCATGGTGCCGCGAACCGACTTGGCAGCGCGCCGAGCACGGCGTGCGGACTCGCTGAGCGCAGCCACCCGCGCGCTCACGTCGACGTCACCACGCGCGGCCTCAAGAGGGCCTCGGCCGGCCAACTGTTCGGCGGTTGTTGCGAGCGCCTCAGAGCGCTCCACGACCTGCTTTGCATAGGTCATCACATGCAGGAGCGACGGGTCGGGCCCGAGATCTGGCACCGCTGGTGTGAGCTCTTCTTTTTGCGTGGGGAGATGGTGATTGGGTTCCATAGGCGGTCACTCCGTGTGGCCGGGGCGGGATGAGCCATGTTTCGGGTGGGGCGGCTTTCGTCGACCCGACAAGCACAACGATGACGTGCTTGCTCCATCCTAACACCGATGTGGAGCGATCGGGCGGGCCTTGTTTGAATGAAATGACGAAGGTCGACGTCTACCTGACAGCAACGAGGGAGGTACGACATGACAACACGGACCCTAGTAGAGATCGGCGGTACCTTCGGCTGGTTGTTGATCGCGTTCGGCTCACCGATGCTGTTCGCCATGTACGCATCCAGCGCGGGCTTCGGTGGGCAGGTTGAGGTCTCTTCTGTGATGGAGCCCGTACCTGCTGTTCGGATGGCGTCGTCGTCTTTCGCAGAGCAAGAGGCAGTGCGTCCACCCGCCGCGTCGCCGGTGAGCCCCAAGGCTGCGAAGTCGACCACATCCTCGAAGGTTGCGAGGTCAACGGCTATGCCGCGAAAAGGTGAGGTGAGCAACAACGCGGTGAAGAGCGGGATGTCACCGTCTCTCGCGGCGTTGAGGAAGAGCAGTTTGTCTACGGCCAAGCGTGGGCGAAAGCGACCGTGTACCGGTGCAGATTCGCCTGATATTGCGCGAGGAGAGGGGAGCTCTTGGGAGGTTTCACGCGGTCTGGTCAATCACTACGCGACTCATCTCAAGGAGTTCGACGCGCTGGGGTACGCGGTGAGCCACGAGACCGATGGTGGAGACAAGGGCATGCGTGTGGGCGGAATTCGCTGCGACAATGAACTCCATCAGGTCGGGCTGCGCAACGGTGACGTGGTGCTCGAGGTGAACGGTCGAGAGGTGTCGTCGTGGATGAAGGCGCTGTGGTTGTACAACACCGTCAACAAGAAGCAGGACATCGTTGTGACCATTCTTCGGCGAGGCGAGAAACGCGATCTGACGTATCGGCTCATCTAGGGCGTGAGTCGTCTCGCAGTGATGTTTTGATTCGCGGCGACGTCGGTCACGGAGGAGGTGGTTCCGTCCGGCCACATCCACTCGATTCGGTCGACCACCTCGTGCTCACCCAGCCCGAAATGCAAGGTGGTCGGCCCGCCAGAGAACATGGAGCTCGAGCCAGCGTGCACCCAGCGAACCCATGACTGGTCGCCTACGGTGACGCGCACCTTCGATCCGATCGCGTCGGGGTTTTTCGTGGTGAGGTCGAGGCCACGAAGCGAGAGCCAGTGTTCCTCGCCACATCGAGACAGGTAGACGAGGGTAGGGCCATCTAAGATCGCTTTGACGACGTCCAACCACCCGTCACGGTTGACATCCGCGACGATGAGACCGCGGGCTGCGCGTGTATCATCCATCTCCCACGCGGCGCTGGCGTCTTGCAACTCACCAGATGCGTCTTGCAGCCACAGGGCGTCGGTTTGGTTGCGCCCACTGTTGCCGAGGGTTCCACGGGGATGGTCATCCCAAAACCCCCAATTCATGGTCAGGTCCAAGTCCGTGTCGTTGTCCAGGTCTCCAAATTCGGCCCCCCAACCGAAGAACTGCCCCAAAATAGGTTCGTTGAGCGTAAGCCCAACCGAGAGGGCGTGCTCGATCCAAAGGCTCTTGGAGGCGGCTTTGGGGAAGGGGGAAGAGAGCAACCACGAGAGCTTTAGCGTCGAGCTCTGCGCGAAGTCGTGGATCTCGTCGCCGTTTAGATCGCCTACAGCGAGCCCCATCCCGTTGAAGCCACGCTGGAAGTTGTTGTCTGGGTCGACGGTCAGCGAAACGCCGTTCTCATTGATCAGGATCGCGTTTCGCTGGACATAAAAGAAGTCGGTGATGCTCATGAGGTCGGGGTACAAGTCGTTGTTGACGTCGTGCCACCCCGTCATGAACACGAAGGCGTCTTGAACGCGCTCCGGAAGCCAGTCGGACCGGTCTTCGAAGCGTGCGCCATCGTCATTGATGTACAAGCGAGACGGGTCGTGGATACCGCTCTCTGGAGGTAGGGTGGAGTAGTTGCCGACCATCAGATCCAAGTCACCGTCGAGATCGATGTCGGACCACGAGGAGTCGAGCGTCAGCCAGCTCGCGGGGTCGAGCGCCATCTCACGGCTGGCATCGGTGAAGAAGAGCTCGCCGCTCTCCACACGTTGGTTGCGGAGGAGCACGTTGGGCGCGCTGTACCTGCCGATAAACAGATCTTTGTCTCCATCTCCATCAAAGTCGGCCGCGGTACCACTCGACGCCTGCGTCAGGTCGATGTCTCCGACCAATGCGTCTTGCCGAGAGAAGTATCCATCCATGTTCTGCATGAAGATCTGGAGGCCCTCCCGTCGGGTCCGTACGATGTCGAGTCGGTTGTTTCCGTCGAGATCGGCGACGATCACGCCCGCACCGACCAGACCCTTCCACGACATCGGCGCGTTGCCGAGTTCGCGCACGTCCCACCTCGACGTGTCTCGCAGCGAAGGGTCTGCGCAGGTGATCGGTCCAGAGAACTGCCATGTGAGGAGCGACTCGGCCGTGTGGTTGGTTTCGGTGTCCGTAGTCGGCGTGAGCCCGGTGTGGATCAACGGTTTGGCGCTGTCGGCGCGCGGCTGCTTTGGCGTGTTGCTTTGGCACGCGGGGAGCACGCAGAGGACACCAAGCGCGAGGCACGCGAGGCGGAGGGTCGTCTGAAATGGCGCACGGAGAACTGGATACATCTCGTTCACGTTGTATCATGGGGGCAGTGTGTGGCGCAGCATGTTGCTCGCGCTACAATGCCTCGAGGTTTGCATGCGGTGGATCGTAGCCCCAAGGATGCGCGCAGAGATTGTCGGCTTTACCGGCATCAACTTTTCCGGTCAGCGGATGACCGTCGAGGTCTGGCCTTCGGGAAGCGTGCAGGGGGAGCTCGATGGAGAGCGGATGAAGAGCATCGGCATCATCGCGCCCGTCGGGACACGAATCACGCTGCGAACCTCAACATCGGAAGAGGGCTGGCTTCGCTATCCATGGCGGTCTGTGGAGATTCGTGAGGGCTTCACCTTTGAGGCGAGGGACGGGAAGCGAGTCGGCGTGCAGGTGCCGGATCTCGATCACAAAGACGACCCCTTTGCGATTCGTTCCAACCCGCTGTTAGCCGCCGGGTTTCAGCAGGTATCTTCGCTCGATGATCGGCCTGATTGGACCTATGGCCTTCGGGGCCAAGGCTCGTTCAGGGGCAAGGTGCGGGTGATCGAGATCGACTGGGTCGGCGCCTAGCTCTCGGCGGAGCCCGTGTCGGTGCTCGCGCTCGCCCCTCCGTTGCAGACACCCCAAGCGGACGCCTGTGCAGCGCACAAATCTGCCTCGAGCGATACCGGATCTTCGATGCCCTGCGGGCAGATCCACGCGATCGTCTGGGTGCACTCCCACCAGGCGATCGCCTCGTAGTAGCAGTCCCGAGCGATCGAGTCGGCGTCATCACGACAGTCGTCGCGGCAGTCCACCAAGAAGTCTTCGGTGGTCTCAGCGGGACAGCCTTCTGCTGTCCCTAGCCGGTGGTTACATTCCGCCAGGCAGGCATCACGGATGGTCACGACGGGCGGGTCGAGGGACGTATCGAACGTGATGGGCTCGCTCGGAGAGGAGAAAAGGCTGCACCCGATAAGTGTCATCCAAAGTGTCATCCTCTCTCCTCTTCCGCGCGTTTACCAATCAGTAACGGTAGTGCTCGGGCTTGTACGGTCCGTCGAGTGGTACGCCAATATAATCGGCTTGGTCCTTCGACATCTCGGTGAGCTTTGCATCGAACTTCGCAAGGTGAAGTCGCGCGACCTCTTCGTCGAGGTGTTTGGGCAGCGTCGTCACCGCGATCCCGTACGACTCTGCGTCAGCGTGGAGTTCCATTTGCGCCAGCGTCTGGTTCGTAAAGGAAGCGCTCATGACCATCGAGGGGTGACCCGTCGCGCAGCCCAAGTTCACCAGACGACCTTCTGCGAGGACGATGATGGAGTGGCCGCGGCCCTCAGGACCGTGGGTTGTGTCGCGGAAGCGCCACTCATGTACCTGGGGTTTGATCTCGATCTTCTCAACCGCGCCGGTCTCGATCAATGCTTCAAGGCCTGCGATGTCGATCTCGTTGTCGAAGTGGCCGATGTTGCAGACAATGGCGTTGTGTTTCATGCGTTGCATGTCGCCCGCCGTGATGATGTCCTTGTTGCCGGTCGCGGTGACGAAGATGTCGGTCGACTCGAGGGCATCCTCGAGGGTCACGACGTCGAGCCCTTGCATGCAGGCTTGCAGCGCGCAGATCGGGTCGACTTCGGTGATCGCCACGCGCGCTTGCTGCCCACGGAGCGATTGCACGCTGCCTTTGCCCACGTCACCAAAACCGAGCACGAGAGCTTTCTTTCCGGTGATCAAGACGTCGGTCGAGCGCATGATGGCGTCAACCAAGCTGTGGCGGCAGCCGTAGAGGTTGTCGAACTTGGACTTCGTGACCGAGTCGTTCACGTTGATGGCTGGGAATCGAAGGGTTCCTGCCTCGAGGCGTTGGTACAGGCGGTGGACACCGGTGGTCGTCTCCTCGGAGACGCCTCGGATCATCTTGGCCATTGGACCCCAGTAGTTGTCTCCACGCTCCTCACGGACGGCCTTGAGCAGCTCAAGGATCACGCGGTGTTCGTCGCTCTCTGCGTCGGCTGGGTCAGCCACCTTGCCTTGCTCCTCAAGCTCGGCGCCGAGGTGGACCAAAAGGGTCGCGTCGCCACCGTCGTCTAGGATCAGGTTGCAGCCCCCATGCTCGGGCCAATCGAGCGCTTGGTAGGTGCACCACCAGTACTCTTCGAGGCTCTCTCCCTTCCATGCGTAGACTGCAGGGCCCTTTGGATCGGCTGCGCTGCCGTCAGGTCCAGCGACCACAGCGGCTGCGGCATGGTCTTGGGTACTGAAGATGTTGCAAGAGACCCAACGAACTTCCGCACCGAGCGCGATGAGCGTCTCAATGAGTACGCCGGTCTGGATGGTCATGTGTAGACTTCCCATGATCCGTGCGCCTGCGAGGGGCTTGTCTGCGCTGTGACGCTGCATCAGGGTTTCGAGGCCTGGCATTTCGTGCAGTGCGAGGTCGAGTTCCTTGCGTCCAAAGGACACCAGTTCGTCCGACATTTCGGCGACTTTGAACGGTAGACCGGACGTCAGAGCGAGTCCAGTGTTGAGAAAGGGCTTTGAATTCATCACGTACTGTTGAGACATATCAACCTCCATCATCCATTTATGCGGATGAACGGATGAAGGCAAGCGCTATTTGCGCAGCGTGCTCACAAAAAGAGGAGGGCCTTGGACAGCAGCCGCCTCGGGCAACTCATGCCACTGGGTGATCCGGAGTCCGTGCCGCCCCGCGAGTTCTTCGAGACGATCTCGGGCAAACCCTAGGTGTCGGTGTCCCATGGTCTCTCGGTAGGAGGCTCGGTCGTGTGGTAGGAGGTCGACAATGATGCATCGGCCGCCCGGTGTGAGCGCGCGATGAATTTCTTGAATGGCCGCGTCTACATCTGCGACATGGTGCAATACCAATACACAAAGTGCGACGTCGACCTCGCCGTCAGCAAGCGGCAGGTCCTCGAGGCCTCCCTGGCGCCAGTCGGCGTTGCGGAGGGCTTTACCTCGTTGCTTTGCGAGT
>Ga0315320_10005001_pt1 | contig 10876 bp, 17 predicted proteins | sample M140m21515metaG_FD_203458 | JGI IMG/M metagenome (GOLD analysis project Ga0315320, IMG submission 203458) | Ammonia-oxidizing marine archaeal communities from Monterey Bay, California, United States - M1 40m 21515 | ecosystem: Environmental > Aquatic > Marine > Coastal | place: USA: California...
GGGCTTATTAAAACCCTGAAAAGCGAAGTTCCTAGAACCGTGGTGTCTGAATCTCAGATACTTAGTATTTAAGAAATACATGTGACCAGCAGGACAATTATCGTCCACAACAATGTCAGCATTTCTGTACTTAAGACTCTGAAAACCAGCATCAGCTAGTGTATCACTTGAAGCACCAAATCTCTTCTGTGCAGACAGAGATTCTTCATATGCATCAAAGATTACACGAGTAGTGACGATGAGATTTGGAGTATCGTTATCAATACTACATTTCCCATACATTTCTCTTAGCTCTCTTCCAATGGTGTTAGTACCTGCACTACCTGCGACAGTTCCAAAAGTATCACTACCAAAAGCAGCTTCATTTGCTTGCCACCAGGAATAGTCACTCCTGTTAATTCCACCAATTGTTCCTGAACTATCAATAATTGCCTGTAATCCTAAGAAACCACTTGTAGAAGCCCCTGCGGATGATACCGTGCTACCATTATTATCGGAGTACAACTGTTTTCCAAATAGGTCTTTTAATGATTTCTCTGCATTTTTTACTTTTGCAGAAATTAAATCAATAACCCTTTCAGAACCACTATTCAACGCCTCTTCACGACCACTATATGTGATAGAAGCATGACACTGAACCCAGTCATATGAAGCATCAGTAAACAGCTCTTGTGGAGTTGTATCTAATACATCATATCCATTATAGAAACCCTTTGAGCCTGTTGTGGAGTACTCAATTGGCTGCAGCACTTTATTACCGCTTGCTATTGGTTCAGAATTCTGTAACATTTTAAAAGTTAAAATGTTTGAATTGAATATGTTGTCTACGAGAACAGGTATGAAACGGTCTCTAGTCACAGCTGTTAAGCTGTCATAGTTTAATGCCATTTTATTATCCTTTTATTCACCTGTTAAGGTGTATTATTCTATTATTCGTAGAAATTGTAGTTTTTAAGTGATTCAACCCTGGCATCCTTGTAAGTATTAGACTTTGCAATTGGCTCAGTATGTTGGCCTTTTACTCGTCCTTTTGTTTCAGGAATGCTCTTAGCGGCTTTCGCACTTATTGCTCTGTTTGTGGCTACTTTAAAAGCACTATTCTCAGCAGCTTGATGATGAGCTAAAACAAATGCATCCTCTAAACCATCGTAACCCGTGAAGCCTTTATTAATTGCTGTTTCAATAACAGTATTTAATAAATTAGGGTCTTCCAGTTCAGGATGAGATTGTTTGAGTTTTCCCAGGTCGACATTTACTTGCTGGTCGGCTTCAACCTGCAATGCATGTTCTTCTTTTTCCCGTTCAAACTCGTTTAGCCTCTCTTCTAACTCCTCAACCCTTGAAAGGTCTTTGGTGTCCTGGCTTGTGTTTTCTTGCGCCTTATCCACTTCATGAGTATTAAATATTGGATGGTCATCATCTAATACATCCCGTAAAACATCCATAGCATCATCATTACTTCTTAGCTCAGACCACACTTGTCGCTCTGCATCAAATGCTTTACGTTCAGCGCTTATTGTCTGTGCTTTTTCTGTATTCGATTTTTGCCACTCTGCTTTATTTTGGAATGCATCTAATGCATTTTGAATAGTTTCCATATCGTATGTTTCACCATTCACTTCCAAGTCATAAATCTCTTGAGAGTCTTCGGATTCTTCAGTTACAGAACTTTCTGATTGGTCAATCTCTTGACTTTCCTGCTCTTGGGCCTGTTGCTCGCCTAAATCTTGTGCAGTCTCTGCAGGTGAATTCTCTACAATAGAATCTAGTTCACCCTGTGACAATGTTACCCCACTATACGAGGTCTGTATTTCTTCTGACATTTAGTCTCCTGCTTTGATATAATTTTGATGGATTGTCCATAGCATCCAACCTGTTTGGACTATTATGCTAAATTCTTTTTCAAAGATTTTTTATAAGCCTTTTTCTTTTTATTCTTTTTGCTGTTCGGAAATCCTTTTTTCATTTCAGCATAGGCTGTATCGCTTATAGTAGAATTCTTCTTAGAGTTGCTAGTTCCTTTCTTCTTTTTTTGATTTATGTTATACCATAATCCTTTCTTAGCCACACTTACATCTCCACTTCTTTAATGATAAATTGATTCTACTATTAGGGTCATTGGCTGTTTTAGCACCAGTTAATCTTTTTTTCATGCCGCACATCCTGGCACAAAAGCTGGATCGCCTAGACTTTGCCTTACCTTTCGGGTTTTTCTTTGTTACTGGTGCTTTAAGGTTACCCCCAGTTTTTTTATTATAACTGGCTCTTCCTTTAGCATTTAGACCACCGCTTTTAGATTGACCTTCTTTTTTTGTCCAGGCATCACTCACCTTTTTTTAGCCTTTTCTTTTTTGCCTTCTTTTGGTTTTCTAAGGCCTTCTTGTAAGCCTTGCTCATTTTAGAATACTTGTTTCCAACCTTATACGGGTTTGTACTTTCTTTCTTTTTTGTTTTTGCTTTCCTATTTAGAATTTTAGTCGTAGTCCGCTTGGTGTATTTACCTTTTTTACGATTCGGGTCAATAACAGTACTTTCATCGGTAGTCCGAGTAATTAAATTTTTCTTTGTAAAGGGTATCTTAATTTTTCTTTTCTTTGTAACCTTATGAGTTGGTGAAGGCTCATCTGCCAAACCAATTCTCATAGTGCCTTTATCTAAAGTCATTCTACCAGGTAAAGCCTCTTTGAGTTTTCCTTTATATAAAACATTCCTAGTGTAAGGAACCTTTCTATAGTCTTTAGACTTTTTTGGATGTGCTTTATTTCCGTGCTTTTTATTTTTTTTCATTATTATTTAGATGGGGATGTGGAAAGAGTTCCTGCTTTCATTCTCTCTAAACGATTAGCAACACCAGTTGCACCTTTTCCCTTTACCCTCTTTTTCTTTTTTAACATTGACGGTTTTAGCTTTTTGACTTTTAATGTATCACTTTTCATTACACTCTTAACTAGCATCTTTGGTTTTATTGAATCGGGTTTTTTCAATAATGTCTTTTTTAAGGACTTTTTATAATTGTTCATTCTTTATTCCCTTGCATCTGTTGTGCCATTTGTGGGTTCTGTTGTAGTTGTTGGAATATTTCGTCTTCCGACATTCCTTCAAAATCTTGAGGACTTCCTTGTTGAGCTTCTTTTGCTTCTCTCATTTTTGCTATTAATCTTTCTACCCCAGGAAGCTGCATATGCTCTAGAATATATTCAGGGTCTTGAATTAAACCCATTTGTACCAAGGATAACATTTTTTCCTCAATGTATGCTCTATTGTCAGGTAACATAGAACCAACCCTTGCACGGACCATCATATCTGTATCTTGAAATTCAGTACCGATATAATCCACCTGTGCGGCATTAAAATCTTTGTCTTTTAATTCGAGTGTATGCATTTCCGTACCCATGTTCTTAATCATCGCTATCCACATCTGACCTAGTATCTGCATTGCAGAATCTAGCTGCCTAGCTTTAAAATCAATTTTACTTGTAGCTGCAGAACGATAGACTTGTGCCTGGACTCCACTTGTAACATTAGGTTCTTGTTTACCCATGGTCGCTTTATTTACGCCTGACACTGTTTCAAACATATCCATTAATAAACTATAAAAATTGAACACATAACCAGGCATACTACTAGGTTGAGCCATGTTTACTGAACCTGGTCCTCTCTTTCTTATGACTGAGCCAGGTTTGTTGTTGATTTGGTCAGAAACATCTGCGGTTTCATCAACTATCCACATGGGATTTGCCATTAGATGGATGTTATCCATTACCTGACTAGCGATACGATCCAATGAAAGGTTTAGACTTTTTAGTCGTTTTGGTTCGGGTTTCCCCCAAAAGCTATGAGCGCTTCCACCATTTTTCATAACAACAAATGGGAAAGGGTATGAACACCTGTTCATTTTGTCCAAGAATTGGAATCTACTAGGCCCATCGTAAAGTATGACGTTGTCAGCCATGCAGACCTTTCGTATGCCGCCTGGGTATTTCAGTTTGCCAACCTTATCGGATTCATTTGTGTACTCTTTCGAGCCATCCCTCATCCATACCTCTATTAGCAGCGCACGGTCTTCCAAGTTTTCCATGGCTTCAGATTCGCCTTCAAAGTAATTAGTCTCTTGCCCCTGAGTGTCGGTTACTTGGACTAGGTCTTTATTCCCTTGCTTAACATCTGTTATTTTAAGCGCTTCATATTGGTCTAATCTCCCCATTGACTCTACAAGCTTGCCTTTTTCGGGGAACAATTCTTTTATTTCGTATAGTGGTCTAGGAGCCATGTGAATTACATATTGTGCATTTTCCATTTTAGTTGCACTTGGATTCACATAGAATGAAAACGGGTCTACAATATCACAATCAGGCAAATCATCAAATTCGCTCCAACCTAATTTCACAATACCAGTTCCATATACTAAATAATCAGTAAGCCATTCAGGTACAAGCGTTGCCATATCCCTCATGTACCATAAATCATCTAATTGGCCCTGTAACACATTTGCAGTAAATCGAGACTCATCATCTGAACCTACTGGAATAACATCAATCTTGGGTGGCTTAGAAGACATAATTGGTATTTGTGTATCAATAACATTTGCTATTAAATCCAGGGTTAATTGGTTTTTGTATTCGGGCATATTCATTCCTGACCAATGTTCCCCCATATATAGCTTTTCCGCTTCTCTCCATGAATCTGTGGCTTTCTTGCGAGACTTCTTAGCCATATCGACCATAGTCTTAATACGTTTAATTAACTCTAATTCTTTTCCAACAGCTTGGTATTTTGCCATTATTGTGTTACCCGTGTATGTTCGCCAGTTATTACCATTTCAGACATCGTTACAACAATTTCAATGTAAGCATCTTTGAATTCCTGACCGTTTTCAGCTAATAAATCTTTATCATCCTCTTCTAAATGTATTCTATGCCACAAGCCGCTTTCCATATCGTATCTCTCTATCACTACCTCAGACCTGGGATGTCCGTCTTGTTTGCTTCGAACTTCTGCATCAGTCTTGTTATCCATGGTTTTGCTTCGTCTGATTTAGGGTTTCCAATATGAAATAAACCGTACCTGGCAGCATCTGCAAGATGGTCAGGCCCTCTTGTGTCCAGGTCTTCAGGTCTTCGCAAATCGTGTACCAGCATCGGTAAAGTTTCAATAAACTTGTTGCAAGTATGAAAGATATGGAGCTTTGGAGGAGTCTCATCATCCCATTTTAAGTACTCTCGCAATAGGTTCCAACCTGATAGCCTGTTATTGTTCGCTTTTATCATAGGAATACCACCCTTCCTCATAATATCAGCTATGGCCATATGACTACCAGCCACCCCATCGGACTTATTCATATTTTGAGGATTTCGAATCCACATACTAGGGTCACCCAATGTCGCCCTATACTCTTCACCTTTGCTTAATGCATTAATTGCTTCTATATGTCCCGATAATTCCATTTCAGCAACATAATAATCCCTATATAAATAAACATTTTTATTCGGGTCCACTGCATACCAAACCACTGCAAATGGTGCTTTGTACCCATAATCAATTCCTCTATACCTATACCAATTACTTGGTATATGAAAAGGTTCGCAAACATGTACATCATAGCGCCATTGTGAGAAATACTGACCATAGTAAACGTCCCAGTCACCATCTAACCAGGCTCTTCTTAATTCATCAGGTAAACCTTTTAACATTTCAAAATAACCAGGGTCTTCTTCCATTAATTTTGGGTTATCATGTATTTTACTAGGAATAAAAATTCTTGTCCTGCTCGTTACTGGATCGTAAAAGGTTTTTTCCCTGGGATTGTCAACAAACCGTTTTTTAAACCAACTATGGCCAGGACCACCTGGGTTACATGTTAAAAATACTTGCGGTGCCAGGCCTATAGTGCTACGACAACTAGAGATTAACTTTAAATAATCCTCTTCATCATGTATCAAAGTAGCTTCCTCAATACCTATTTTTTGGTATTCATGGCCCTGATACTTTTGATAGGCTTGCTTATCCATAAGATGCCCCGTTCTGATAATAGCACCAGTCGGAAATCTAAATTCTGCTGGGTTACCCACCACCTCAACCTCTAAATGGCGATACATTTGACTAGCCCTATCGATATAATCCCTTAAATCATCATAGTTCCTACGAATAATCAACCCTCTAAATTGTGGGTTATTTAAATATTCAGGGTCTACCATCCACGCCATAAGACAACTAGACTTTCCACCACCCCGTGCGCCACCAAATGCAATTTCAAATTCCTGGCGAGCTAATGCAAACGACTGTCTAGGGTGCGGCTCCCAATGTACAATCATCTATATGCATCCCAGTTATAGTTATCCCTATGTTTCTTCTTAGCTGATGCTGACATGTCTTTCCAGCACTTATCTAATTTGGATACCCTATTATCAGGTCCTGTTGCAATTCCACAAAATATTTTAGTAGTGACACCCCCCCGTTGTTTGTCGGGATTATAGGTGCTGCTAGATGCAAAAGAACATGTTTTTCTAGTAGTATGGGGACAAGGTTCAAACATTAAAGGAGTCTCATTAATTCATCTATTTCATCATCGACTATCATACTATATGCTATAATTGGTCCATTCTCAATATAAGAACCGCATACATTATAATTGACCCAATCTGCTGCAGTAGATATATCCCAGTCATTATCTCTCATAAAAGCTTCTACAAGTAAATCATAATCATATATCAACCTATCACTCCTCATGTCAATAGACACAATAGCAGAGTCTAATGTGCGAGGTTCTAAAACTATAGTCTCATCGTCTAAATGTTCTAAATTCATATTTTACCTTCTTATTGTTAGATGTGGACCAGTTACCTGGATAAAATGTCATGTTTGTGCAGTCGTTAGGATTTAAATATTTCACCACAATGCGCACCAGGGGTATAAAAAGTTTTTTCATATTCTGTCTAGGAGTCACTATGGTTTAAGCCTTGGATGGGACCCGACTAATGGGATGCCCCCCCCTCTTTTTTTTTTGGCCTTAATCAATACCTTATTTTTAGACGTTTGGAGGCAGTACATCCTCATGAAGGAAGTACCTACCGAGGAGAGATGCACATATTGAACCAATATTGAACCATTACTTCTCACTGGGCTGGACATCCTCAACTGATACGGGGACTGAAAAAGTTTCGCTCGCACTCTGTCCGTTGGTACTATCAAGTGGTACTTTCTGAGGTAACACAATCACTCCAGTTATACCTTTCTGTTCCACTTCTAATGTGGCTGATTTTAAATCGGGAACCATCTTAGGTAATAGAATTCTCCAGGCTGAAATCTGTCGTTTATCTTCATCATCCATAGCAACATTAAATAACTTTTGGACTAGTTCATGTGCTTGTGGATGTGACTTAACCAGGTCTTTTACTGACGTTTTTGGCCTGCCTTTAGGATTACCTGACTGACCTTTAACCCATTTCGGAGATGGCATAATAACTCGCTGTTTTACCGCTGTTTAATTAAAAAAATCGATTGAGTATATATATAGGAGTAATAGCATCAAACTATTAATTAATTAGTATAATTGTATTAATTGTATTGCATAATAGTATGTAGCAGTGCTACATTTAGCCATCAATCAATTAACAATCAATAAGGACAGCGAACATGAAAAGACTAACAGGAAACGAATCACTCTCAGAAATCAAAGCCCATCTTAAGAGCAATGGCATCCCAAACATGGTATTCCCTGAGCAAGAACATTTCATTGCTAAAGAATATGACGAGCAATCAAAGAGGGTATATGTTGTATATCGGATTGTAGTAAGAAACCAGGTAACAGGCGAAGTTTTCTCAACACAATTACTAGAAACTTTCAAAAGATATAAAGATGCAAAATTGTATTCAGAAACACATGAGAAGATAAAGATGCAGTTAGAAATAGAATCATTAAGGGAAGAAAATTATAACTTAGCATTTGAGAATAAGAACTTTGCAGAATTCTTAGAAGAGGATTATAGCCAGGAGGGTATTAGCAATATCGCAAATGGTTATCTGTCACCACAAGAACTAAACCAAGGATAGCGACATGGCTTACATGAATCAAGAAAAAAAGAAAGAACTAGCACCATTAATTAAATCAATCTGCAAGAAGCACGAAATCAAAGCAACGATAGGTGTTCGTAATTATTCTACACTGGTATTAAATATCAAATCAGGCTCTATTGATTTTGATGCTGATAGGGTAAACGAATACTGGTATCACGAACACTTTGCTAAGAATGAGAAAGCACTTGCTTTTTTAAGCGAAGTAATACCAGCTATGAATGTTGGTAACTTTGATAAATCAGATATAATGACTGATTATTTTCATGTTGGCTGGTATATCGATGTGAAACTGGGCAGATATGACAAGCCCTATGTACTAACTGAGAGCTAACACCATACCGATGAGTACCAGGTGATTCCTGGTCGAAACGCCCCAGGAGACTGGGGTGTCTATGGAAATCATTAATTAAAAAAAAGGACAGCGAACATGAAAAACTCAACAATCAAAGTAGAGTATGTATACGAACCACCAAGTAATTTTGAATTGTTCCCATTACAAACAGAGTTACTTATAGAGCTTGTAAAAAAAGAAAGAGCCAAAGTTCAAAATCAATGGCTAAAGGTGTCAGAAGATACAGATGCTGATGCAATACTAAGCCTTAAACGTGAACTATGTGATGACACGATAAAGAGCTTACTTCGTAAGGGAGTGAAATGCGATGAGGATGCATGCAAATTCACAAGTTATGACTTAGATGACTTTGCACATAATCACGAAAAAGGTGTACCCCAAGTTGACAGGTTTAATACTTGTTGGTCTTGTTTTGATAAGGAACATGGTAACCCAGCAAACATAGAAAGTAAACAACAAATTACAACTGGTGTTTATGGTGGAGAATACGATGGCGAAGGTAATGGTTTTACCCTGGATATTGAATGCATGGCTGAAGAACTTGAAGACCAGTTTAAAGACAAACTTGGTAAAGATGTACAAGTTAAGCTTATAGAACAATAAATCCATACCGATGAGAACCAGTCGATAACTGGTCGAAACATCCCAGGCAACTGGGGTGTCTATGGAAATCAATAACGTAAACAAGGACAGCGAAATGAACAACAGCAACATATACATTAGTGAGGTTAACTAATGAGTATATCTTTAAAACTTCCCAATGTACATAAGAGTCAAACAAAACAAGGTACGTTATACCGCTATCGACTGAGAATTAATGGTCAGCCTGTTAAGTATTTTTATCTAGGTAATGATAACATTGATTCCTTAAAAAAAATTCGAAAAGCATATAGTGAAGCCCGAATACAGGCAGAAGCTTTAAGGATTGGAATACAACCAGTAGCCCAGGTATTGAACCCAGGTAAGCCTGAAGTGAAGCAAGTCTTGTTAAAGGATGTTTTCCCTGTGTACAAAGATGCCAAGCAACATATCAACAAAACCTTCTTAACCAAGATTCATAACTGGAAGCACTTCATTGAATTCTTTGGTAAGGAATCTGATTGGCTTGGAGATTCAGTAAGTAACTCATGCAGCATCGACTTATTAAAAATTGATGCCAATGGTATTAATGCATTCTATTCAGCAGAGTATAAAAAAGGGTTAAAGGCGAGTACTATTGCGGATCGTCATAAAATACTAAACCCGTTTTACACCTGGCTTCATGATAATGAATACATTAAAAAGAACTATTACCTGAAAAAGGTAGAACTTCTCAAAGCCTCCTCAGACAAAACACCATACCAGGTATTGGAACGTCACCAAGCTGAGTCAATTGTAGACAATGCACCTAATGATTATTGCAGGTACCTATGGTCAATTATGCTTGATACCGCTATGGCACCAGTAGATGCAAATAAGCTAGATAAGGCCAAAGATTATAAAGATGGTATCATAGTGACCACCAGGCAAAAAAGTGGCGAATATACAGGGATTACGATGTCAAAAAGGCTTTTATCATTGGGTGATGCAATCTACAATCTTAATGGTAGTAAAAAAGCCAGGGACAATGCCAATATAGCATTCCAGGAGACATGTAAAAAGCTAGGAATTAAGAAACAAGAAGGTCGCAAGCTAACTCAATATTGCTTACGTCATTCTTTAGCTACTTACCTGGCTGAATGTGGACTAACGAAAGAACAAATACAAAGGTCTTTGGGACATTGTAATGATGAAACTCAAAAGATATATATTAGAAATCAAATCAAGTCAGAACAACAAAGTGTTGCTTCTGTACTAAACAAACGTAAGTAAAAAAGGACAGCGATTATGGTAGTTAAATTAGAAACAAGAATGAAAAATGTGAAGACAATCAGAATTGAAATGGATTCGGTTGAGTCAAAGTGGAGTGCATTCAGTTTATATGCGAAGTCGATTAATATTACACCAAGGAAGTTGTTAGGCCAAGCATTAGACCAGTTTATCACAAATAACCTAGATGCAATTACATCAAACCTAGCCAAACATTATGAATTTGAGGAGGATGCTTAAATGAAAGCAAGGGTATTGGGAAAAAAAGTGACACAACAAATCTTAAGGGACTTAAAGAAAAATGGTATAGCAGTTAAAAAAGTGACTGAAGGCTTTTATAAATGTTATGATTCTTTTTTAGATGAGAACCATGAAGTTGTAAAAGAAGAGGTCTTCAGCGCTATGGTTGGAAGAAATAATTATTTATGTAGGTTTAATCCTGATTATTTTGGCAATGAGTAAGAGATTTCTTTTTGTAAAGATAAAGCCCCTTAACTGGGGCTTTTTTTTATCTATTATTTAGAAACCTTCTTCTCTTTTCTTCATTCATGTATATTTCTTCCTGGCGCTTCTCCAGGTAAATGACACTAGCCAACATGCCCA
>Ga0315320_10005002_pt1 | contig 10874 bp, 9 predicted proteins | sample M140m21515metaG_FD_203458 | JGI IMG/M metagenome (GOLD analysis project Ga0315320, IMG submission 203458) | Ammonia-oxidizing marine archaeal communities from Monterey Bay, California, United States - M1 40m 21515 | ecosystem: Environmental > Aquatic > Marine > Coastal | place: USA: California...
TAAATCATGGAAGCGCCGTAAAGCAGCATGCCCGAGGACAATGCGCCAAGGACGAAATATTTAAGACCCGCTTCGGAGGATTTGGTCGAATCCCGCCGGAAAGCGGCGATCACATAAAGCGACAGGCTTTGCAGCTCCAGCCCCACATACAACGACAGCAAATCGTTCGCCGATACCATCAACAGCATACCAAGTGCCGCAAACAGGATCAGAACGGGAAATTCAAACCGTTTGATGCCTTCACGTTCGTTGTAGTTCATCGACATGATGACGGCGAGCGCGGAACCAAGAATCACCAGCCACTTCATGAACGTCGCGAACTGATCGACGACGAATTGCCCGCGGAAGGCCGTCTGCGTTGTTTCCGGCAGGGACGAAATGGCAATTCCGGTGATCACCAAGGCTATCACTGCAAGGCACGATACGCTGCCCACGGACTTGTCGCCGCGGAACACGCCAAACATCAGCAGCGCCATCGCAAGCACGGCGAGGATCAGTTCCGGCAGGACGGGATATATATCGGCTGTTGTGACCATGTCTGCTGTTCCCGCCTATTTGCCCACTAGACTGACAGAGTCGAACGCGCTCATCGCCAGCTTGTGCTGTTCGATCAGGTTCGCAATCGAGGCGTCCATCACTTCCAGAAACGGTGCCGGATAGACGCCCAGCCAGATCGTCATCACGATCAGCGGCGCGAAAATTGCGATTTCCCGCGGATTCAGATCAAAGATCGCCTTCAGATCTTCTTTCTCGAGCTTGCCGAAGATCACGCGCCGGTAGAGAAGCAGCATATACGCCGCACCAAGAATGATGCCGGTCGTGGCCAGTGCCGCGACCCATGTGTTGACCTTGAACGCGCCGACAAGAATGAGGAATTCACCGACAAATCCGCTAGTGCCGGGAAGCCCGACCGAGGCCAGCATGAATACCATGAACACCACGGCGTATTTGGGCATTCGCTCGACCAGGCCGCCATATCGCGCGATTTCGCGCGTATGGATGCGGTCATAGATCACGCCAACACACAGGAACAACGCACCGGAGACGAAACCGTGGCTGATCATCTGCACCACGGCCCCCTGCACGCCCTGATAGGTCAGCGTGAAGATACCGATGGTCACAAACCCCATATGGGCAACGGATGAATAGGCGATCAGCTTTTTCATGTCCTCCTGCGCCAGCGCCACAAGCGAGGTGTAGATGATCGCAATTACGGACAACGTGAAGATCAGCGGTGTGAAATATTCCGTGGCATAGGGCAGGATCGGCACAGAGAACCGCAGGAAGCCATAGGCGCCCATTTTCAACAGCACACCCGCCAGGATCACGGACCCCGCCGTCGGTGCTTCGACATGGGCGTCCGGCAGCCAGGTATGCACCGGCCACATCGGCACTTTCACCGCGAAGCTCGCAAAGAAGGCGAGCCACAGCCAGAGTTGCATCCGCGGATCAAGCGCGGTTTTAAGCAGCGTCGGCACGTCGGTGGTCTCCGCCTCGAAATAGATCGCAAGAATGGCGATCAGCATCAGCACGGAGCCGGTAAGCGTGTAGAGGAAGAACTTGAAGGCCGCATAAACCCGGCGTTGTCCGCCCCATACTCCGATAATCAGGAACATCGGTATCAGGACCGCTTCGAAGAATATGTAGAACAGGACGAAGTCGAGCGCGCAGAACATGCCGACCATCAGCGTTTCCAGCACGAGAAACGCGATCATGTATTCCTTTACCCGGTGCTGGATGGATTCCCAGCTCGCCAGGATGCAGATCGGTGTCAGGAAGGTCGACAACAGGACGAAGAATACCGAAATGCCGTCAACGCCCATGTGATAGTTGATACCGAAAGAGGGTATCCACGAAACCTTTTCGACAAACTGGAAAGCCGCGGTCGAACTATCGAAGCCGACCCACAGAAAAATTGAAAAAATGAATGTCGCAAGTGACGTCCAAAGCGCGGTAGCGCGGGCATTTCGCGCAACGATCTGTTCGTCGCCCCGTATCAGCAGGATGGCGAGCGCCCCGATCAGAGGCAGGAACGTGGTAAGCGTCAGGATGGGAAAATCGATCATGGCCCTACCCCGCACTCGTGAACAGATACCAGGTCACGATACCGGCGACGCCAATCAGCATGGCAAAAGCGTAATGATAGACAAACCCGGACTGTAGCCGCGCGACCCGTTCCGCCAGGTAGCGCGCCACCGAGGCCACGCCGTCGGGACCCAGCCCGTCGATCACGGCGCCGTCGCCGTCTTTCCACAGATTGCGCCCGAGCCGGTGGGCGGGACGTACGAACAGGAAGTCGTACAATTCGTCGAAATACCACTTGTTGAGCAGGAATTTGTAGGTTCCCTGGAACCGGGCCGCGATTTTGCCCGGCAGGTCCTTGTTCATCATATAGGCGTAATAGGCCGCCAGGATGCCGACAATAGCGACGACGATCGGTAACAGTTTGACCCAGCCCGGCACATGATGGGCCGCTTCGATCGGGTGTTTCCCGGGCAGCACGTAGAGTGAATCGCCCCAGAATGCCTTCATGTCATGGCCGACGAAATATTCGTAACCGAGCCAGCCGGCAAAGATCGCGCCAGCAGCAAGCACAAGCAGCGGGATGATCATCACCTTCGGCGATTCATGAACATGCGCCAGAGTCTTTTCATCCGCCCGGCTTTCGCCATGGAACGTCATGATGATCAGGCGCCATGAATAAAATGCCGTCAGAATGGCCGCGATAATGCCCATCCAGAACGCATAGATACCGACACCGCTATGGGCGCCGAACGCCGCTTCGATGATGATGTCTTTCGAATAGAAGCCAGAAAAGAACGGAACCCCTGCAAGAGCCAGACTGCCGATCCACATCAACGTGTAGGTCAGCGGGATCATTTTCCAGATACCGCCCATTTTGCGCATATCCTGTTCGGACGACATTGCGTGAATGACCGAACCGGCGCCGAGGAACAGCAGCGCCTTGAAGAACGCATGGGTCGTCAGATGGAAAATACCGGCGGAATACGCCGACACACCGCAGGCAAAGAACATGTAGCCGAGCTGGCTGCAGGTCGAATAGGCAATCACGCGCTTGATATCGGTCTGACACAGGGCAACGGTGGCCGCGAACAGCGCCGTCGTGGCGCCAACGATCGTGACCATCATCAACGCACCCGGCGCGTGTTCGAACAGCGGGGACAGACGCGCAACCATAAATACTCCGGCCGTCACCATGGTGGCCGCATGGATCAGCGCGGAAACAGGGGTCGGACCTTCCATCGCATCCGGCAGCCAGGTGTGCAGCCCAAGCTGGGCCGATTTACCCATCGCGCCGATAAACAACAGCACGCACAGGGTGGTCATCGCGTGGGCTTCGTAGCCGAGGAACTGGATCGTTGCATCCGCCTTGCCCGGTGCGGCCGCGAAAATTGTCTCGAAACTGATCGAATTGAACATCAGGAACACGCCCATGATGCCAAGGGCGAAGCCGAAATCGCCGACACGGTTGACGACGAAAGCTTTGATCGCCGCTGCATTGGCTTCCGGTTTTTCGTACCAGAACCCAATCAGCAGATAGGAACACAGCCCGACGCCTTCCCAGCCGAAGAACATCTGCAGCAGATTGTCCGCCGAGACCAGCATGAGCATGAAGAACGTGAAAAAGCCCAGATAGGCCATAAACCTCTGAATATGCGGATCGTGGCTCATATAACCGACCGAATAGACATGAACCATCGATGAGACGACGGTGACGACAAACACCATTACCGCGGTCAGGGTATCGAAACGCAGCGTCCAGTTGACCTCGAACGCGCCCGAATTGATCCACGAGAACAGTTCTATCGTCCGTGGTGCGTGACCAAGGGCGACTTCCGCCAAAATTACACAGGCAATGACCGCGGATAGCAGCATGCAGCCGCAGGTAACGATCTGCGCGCCCCGGGGTTTCAGCCAATGGCCGAAGAACCCGGCAAGGACAGCGCCGATCAGCGGCAGGAATATGGCAAGCGCGTACATCCGGCCTAGCCCTTCATCAGGTTGATGTCTTCAACCGCAATGGAACCGCGGTTTCGGAAATATACGACAATGACCGCTAGGCCGATGGCCGCCTCCGCAGCGGCAATAGCAAGCACCAGAAGCGCGAACACCTGCCCGACCAGATCGCCGAGGTGCACCGAGAACGCAACCAGATTAATATTGACCGCGAGCAGGATCAGTTCGATCGACATCAGAATGATGATGACATTTTTCCGGTTCAGGAAAATGCCGAAAATGCCGAGCGTGAACAGGATTGCCGCGACGGTCAGGTAATGGGAAAGGCCGATTTCCATCATCAGACCCCGCTTCCCGGTTCGACCTGTTTGATCTCAACCGACTCTTCGCGGGTCCGTGCAATCTGCGCGCCGATGCGCTGGCGTTTCACGCCGTCACGCGACCGCAGGGTTAGAACAATCGCGCCAATCATGGCAACCAGCAGGATCAGCCCGGCGCCCTGGAACAGAAAGACGTAGTCGGTATAGAGCACCTGGCCCAATGCGTGCGTGTTGGTCGTTTCCGTCAGCGCCGGTATTGGTGAAGCCGCCTGCCCGCCGGCATCAGCAGAAACAATCCAGCTTCCGAAGATTAGTACCAGCTCTGCCAGCAAAACCAGCCCGACAAGCGCGCCGATGGGCAGATATTGCAAGAAACCCTGTCGAAGCTCGACAAAATTGATATCGAGCATCATGACGACGAACAGGAACAAAACGGCCACGGCGCCGACATAAACGATCACCAATATCATGGCGATGAATTCGGCGCCCATCAGGACGAATAACCCGGCAGCGTTGAAGAATGCGAGGATCAGAAACAACACCGAATGCACAGGATTGCGGGCCGATATAACCATTACGGCGGCACCGACCGTAACGGCAGCAAAGGCATAAAAGGCGAGTGTCTGGATAATCATGTTCTACGCCTCACCGGTACGGTGCATCCGCGGAAAGGCGCTGTGCAAGATGGCCCTCCCATTGTTCGCCGTTCGCGAGAAGCTTGTCCTTGTTGTACATCAGCTCTTCACGGGTTTCGGTCGCGAACTCAAAATTGGGACCTTCGACGATTGCATCGACCGGGCACGCTTCTTCGCAGAAACCGCAATAAATGCACTTGGTCATGTCGATATCGTAGCGCGTGGTGCGGCGGCTGCCATCGGCGCGGGGCTCGGCTTCAATCGTGATGGCCTGGGCCGGACAGATCGCTTCGCACAATTTGCAGGCGATGCAGCGTTCTTCTCCGTTGGGGTACCGACGCAGTGCGTGTTCACCGCGGAACCGCGGGCTCAGCGGGCCTTTTTCGAACGGATAGTTCACGGTCACGCTGGGCTTGAACATGTATTTAAGTGTCAGCGCCATGCCGGAAATAAGTTCCGTCAGCAGAAGCGCACGGGAAGATTTCTTGATGAACGACATTTGCTTTCCCTTCCCTAACCGGCCGTTTTAGGCAGCCAGTCGAACGCGATCAGCGCGCCCGCAGTCAGAACCACCCAGAGAAGCGAGAACGGGAGAAACACTTTCCAGCCGAGACGCATCAGCTGGTCATAGCGGTAGCGCGGGAACGTGGCGCGCACCCACAGAAACACGAACAGGCACAGTGCGATCTTGGCGGCGAACCACACGACACCCGGGACCCAGGTGAACGGCTCAATATCAAGTGGCGGCAGCCAGCCGCCCATAAACAGTATGACCGTCATCCCGCTCATCAGGATCATGTTCGCGTATTCACCGAGGAAGAAGAGCGCGAAGGTCATCGCCGAATATTCGACGTTGTAACCCGACACAAGCTCCGCCTCCGCTTCGGGCAGATCAAACGGATGACGGTTGGTTTCGGCAAGCGCCGAGATAAAGAAGATCACGAACATCGGCAACAGCGGCAGCCAGTACCAGGTCCAGAACCCGCCGCCCTGCTGCGCCATGACGATATCGGTCAGGTTCAGCGAGCCGACGCACATCAGCACGGTGATGATCACGAAGCCGATGGCGACTTCGTAGGATACCATCTGCGCGGCCGACCGCAGCGCGCCGAGGAAGGCGTATTTCGAATTACTCGCCCAGCCCGCCATGATGATGCCATAGACGCCGAGGGACGAGATTGCGAACAGGTACAGGATACCGACATTGATATCGGCCAGCACCCAGCCGGAATCGAACGGTATCACCGCCCAGGCGATCAGGCTGAGCACGAAGGTCAGCATCGGCGCCATGACGAACACCACCCGGTTCGCACCGGACGGGATAATGGTTTCCTTGATCAGCAGCTTCAGGCCGTCCGCCGCAGGCTGCAACAGGCCGAACGGACCGACGACGTTCGGTCCCTTGCGCAGTTGCATGGAGGCGATGACCTTGCGTTCGGCAAGCGTCAGATAGGCGACACAGCCGAGCAGCGGCAACACAATCAGCAAAATCTGGCCGACCATGATAATTCCGGGCAGAAGGTATGTGTCCCAGAGCTCAGCCATCGGTACCCGTCTTTTCCGTGCCGGCGTTGACAAACGTCTCCGTGCAGGCCGCCATCGTCTCCGAGGCGCGGCTGATCGGATCGGTCATGTAAAAATTCGTGACGGCAGCAGAAAACGGCGTATCATCCAGCGTTCCTGCGGTGCCGAAGTTGCCCCAGTCAGCGGCATCCACCACATCAATGCTGTCCAGTACCGGCGCGATTTCCGCCATCCGGCCCCGGATCTGGCCAAGATTGTTGTACGGCAGCGTTTTGCCCAGCACTTCGGACAGGGCGCGGATAATCGACCAGTCCTCGCGGGCATCACCCGGCGGGAATGTCGCCCGCCTGCCGCGCTGAACACGCCCTTCGGTATTGGCGTAGGTGCCTTCCTTTTCGGTATAGGCGGCCCCCGGCAGGATGACGTCGGCAATATGCGCGCCGGCATCGCCGTGATGGCCCTGGTAAATCACAAAGGTATTGGCAAGTTTCGAGACATCGATTTCGTCAGCGGCGAGCAAGTAGACCACTTCGATTGCGCCGGAAGCCGCGCTGTCCAGAATACCGGAAACATCCTTGCCGCCTGAATCCGGCACAAGACCGAGATCGAGACCCGCCACGCGGGCGGCGGCCGAATGCAGCACGTTAAAGCCGTTCCAGTCGCCGGAAACCATTCCGGTTGCATCGGCGATGCTGCGCGCCATCGCGAGAACTGCCGCTCCGTCGGCACGGGACAAAGCCCCCTGCCCGACGATCAGCATCGGCCGTTCGGCAGATTTCAGGATTTCACAGAATGGATGCGTGCCGTGGGCAATTTCCTTCAGTGTCTGCGGTCCCGCACCGAGATGATCGTGGCGATAGGTAAGATCAGCTGCTTCACCGACAAGGCCAACCTTAAATCCGCCTGCCAGCGCGCGTTTGCGCAGCCGTGCATTGATAATCGGCGCTTCGAGACGCGGGTTCGAGCCAATAATGAGGCAGGCACCGGCATCTTCGATACCGGCAATTGTCGTATTGAAGGTATATCCGGCACGCGTGGTCGCATCGAGCTTCGCAGCATCCTGGCGGCAGTCGATATTGGGCGAACCCAGTCCTGCCATCAGGTCCTTCAGGGCCGTCATCGCCTCTGCGTCACACATATCGCCCGCAATCGCAGCGATTTTTGATCCCTCCATGCCGCGAATCTTGCCGCCAATAGCATCGAACGCATCATGCCAGCTTGCAGCCTGCAGCTTGCCGTCGATCTTCACATAGGGCTTATCGAGACGCTGGCGCGCGAGGCCATCACAGGCGTAGCGCGTTTTGTCGGAAATCCATTCTTCGTTCACGTCTTCGTTGAGCATCGGAAGGACACGCATCACTTCGCGCCCGCGGCTGTCGACGCGGATATTGCTGCCGACCGCATCCATCACGTCGACGGATTCTGTCTTGGTCAGTTCCCAGGGCCGCGCTTCGAAGGCATAGGGCTTCGAGGTCAGCGCACCGACCGGGCACAGATCGATGATATTGGCTGACAGCTCCGATGAAATGGCGGCTTCGACATAGGTGCCGACTTCCATGTTCTCGCCCCGGCCCGTCGCGCCGAGCACTTCGACGCCGGCAACCTCGGTCGAGAAACGAATGCAGCGCGTGCAGTGGATGCAGCGATTCATATGGGTTTCAACAAGCGGGCCGAGATTTTTATCGACGACCGAGCGTTTGTTTTCCTTGAACCGGGAATGATCGAACCCGTAGGCCATCGCCTGGTCCTGCAGGTCGCATTCGCCGCCCTGATCACAGATCGGGCAATCCAGCGGATGATTGATCAGCAGAAATTCCATCACGCCGTTCCGGGCTTTCTTGACCGTCTCGGTATTGGTCTTGATGACCATGCCGTCCCCCACCGGCATCGCGCAGGATGCAATCGGCTTGGGCGCGCGTTCCATTTCCACCAGGCACATTCGGCAGTTACCGGCAATCGACAGACGTTCGTGATAGCAGAAGCGCGGAATTTCGACGCCGGCCTGTTCACAGGCCTGCAGCACCGTGATCCCGTCTTCGACCTCAATCTCGGTCCCGTCGATGGTCATTTTTGCCATAATCTAAATCCTCCTCAGGCCGCGTTGCGCGAGCTGTTGGAGATAATCCGGTCTTCGACTTCGCCACGGAAGTGGCGCATCAATCCCTGGATCGGCCATGCCGCCGCATCGCCGAGCGCGCAAATCGTATGGCCTTCGATTTCCTTGGATACGTCGAGCAGCATGTCGATTTCGACGACTTCGGCGTCGCCTTTCACCAGGCGTTCCATGACCCGCCACATCCAGCCGGTGCCTTCGCGGCACGGCGTGCATTGGCCGCAGCTTTCATGCTTGTAGAATTTTGCAAGCCGCGCGATGGCGGCAATAACGTCGGTCGACTGGTCCATCACGATGACCGCCGCCGTGCCCAGCCCCGATTGCGCTTCCTTAAGGGAATCAAAATCCATCAGCACGGTGTCGCAGACCGATTTCGGCAACATCGGCACCGACGATCCGCCTGGAATGACCGCTTTCAGGTTATCCCAGCCGCCAATCACGCCGCCAGCATGCTTATCGATAAGTTCTTTCAGCGGGATGCTCATCTCTTCTTCGACATTACACGGATTGTTCACGTGACCGGAAATACAGAACACCTTGGTCCCGGTATTGTTTTCGCGCCCGAACCCGGCAAACCACGACGCACCGCGCCGCAGAATGGTCGGCGCGACCGCTATGGTCTCGACGTTATTGATCGTCGTCGGACAGCCGTACAGGCCCGTATTAGCCGGGAATGGCGGTTTGATCCGCGGTTGTCCCTTTTTTCCTTCAAGGCTTTCAAGCAGAGCGGTTTCTTCACCGCAGATATAGGCACCAGCGCCGCGATGCACGTAGACATCGAAATCGTAGCCCGAACCGGAAGCATTCTTACCGATCAACCCGGCGGCATAGGCCTCATCGACCGCGGCATCGAGGATGCCCGCTTCGCAATGAAATTCACCGCGCACATAGATGTAGGCTGCGCAGGCACCCATCGCAAAACCGGCGAGCAGGCAGCCTTCAACCAGCTTGTGCGGGTCGTGGCGCATGATATCGCGGTCTTTGCAGGTGCCCGGTTCGGATTCATCGGCGTTGACGACCAGATAGTGCGGACGGCCGGTGTCTTCCTTCGGCATGAACGACCATTTGAGGCCCGCAGGAAAACCTGCGCCGCCCCGGCCGCGCAAACCGGATTCCTTCATCTCGTCGATGATCCAATCGCGTCCCTTCGACAGCAGGTCTTTGGTGCCGTCCCAGTCACCGCGCGATTTCGCCCCGTTCAGCCCCCAGTCGTGAAGGCCATACAGGTTCGTAAAGATACGATCCTTGTCGTTCAGCATGACGCTTACTCCCCCGCCCCGGTCAAGGTGGTCAGCCCGCCGGCAGGCGCAGATGTTTGACGTTCGGTCATCGGTCCCGGCTCGGGCCTCTCACCCTTGCGGAACGCCTGGATCAGTTTGCGCGCGCTATCCGGATCGACGTCTTCGTAATAATCGTCATCGATCCAGATCACCGGCGCATTTACACAGGCGCCAAGACATTCGAATTCACCCAGAGAAAACACGCCGTCTTCAGATGTCTCACCGATCTTGCAACCCATTTCATCTTCGCAGGCGCTGACGATATCGGCACTGCCGCGCAACCAGCATGGCGTCGTCGTGCAGACACGGAGTTCGTGCTTTCCGCGCGGCGTGTCGTGGTACATTTCGTAGAACGACACGACCTCGTAGACACGGATCGGCGGCATTTCGAGCAGGTCCGCGATGTGATCCATCGCCGCGCGCGGCAACCAACCGCCGCACTGGCGTTGTGCGATATCCAGCAACGGCAGAACCGCGCTGGCCTGCCGACCTTCGGGGTATTTGGCTATATGCTTGTCTGCGAGCGCCTTGCTCTCGGCGTCAAAAGCGAAGGATTGCGGCTGTTCGGTCATCTGTCGATCTCCCCGAACACGATATCCATGGACCCGACGATCGCGACCATGTCGGCAAGCATGTGGCCCTTGGACAGAAAATCGGTCGCCTGCAGGAACGCAAATCCCGGCGCACGTATTTTGCAGCGATACGGCTTGTTGCTGCCGTCCGCGACCACATAGACGCCGAATTCTCCCTTGGGCGCTTCGACAGCGGTATAAGTCTCACCCTCAGGCACGCGATAGCCTTCGGTATAAAGTTTGAAGTGATGGATCAGCGCTTCCATCGATTGTTTCATCTCACCACGCAACGGCGGCGCGATCTTGTTGTCCTGGGTGCGCACCGGCCCGCCGGGCATTTCGTTTACGCATTGCATGATGATGCGCAGCGACTGGCGCATTTCCTCGACACGCACCAGATAACGATCGAAACAATCGCCGGTCTTGCCGACGGGAATATCGAATTCCATCCG
>Ga0315320_10005004_pt1 | contig 10873 bp, 9 predicted proteins | sample M140m21515metaG_FD_203458 | JGI IMG/M metagenome (GOLD analysis project Ga0315320, IMG submission 203458) | Ammonia-oxidizing marine archaeal communities from Monterey Bay, California, United States - M1 40m 21515 | ecosystem: Environmental > Aquatic > Marine > Coastal | place: USA: California...
CGGGTCAGCGAACTCATCTTCCGGGTAGCTATCGGACAAGGCATCTAGGAAAGTCACCATCGCTTCGTCTGCGTCTAGGTGACCGCCCGTGACCTCATCCAAATCCACAGCAAATGCGTGAAGGCCTGCGAGGGCAACTTTGCCCGCGATCCCTTCAAGCGCTGCTTTTGCGCGCTCCTTGCCATACTCCTCGGTGCGGCCCAGCCCCACCAGGAAGAGGTGACTGAAGGGAAGTCGGCCCTGGGTATGAACCAAAAGCCAGTCGCCAGCCTTCCCGGCGAATTTCTCACCGATCACTAACCGGCTCAGGAAGCCGTTGAGGCGCCAGTCTGCGCGTGCCGCGAGACCGAGGAGGGGGCGTTGGTCCTGCCATACGACAGCGACCGCCCCATCGATGCCCTCGATCCGCGCTGGATGCCCCGTCTCGAAGGTGACCTGAAGCTTCACCGGCGCCCCTTGCCGTTCGTCGTCAATCCCAGGTTCCGAGCAATTCGATCGAGGATTCCGTTGATGAAGCCACCGCTATCGCTGGTTCCAAAGCGTTTACCGAGCTCGATCGCCTCATTGATCGAGACCATTGCGGGTACGTCATCCAACTCGACCATCTCGAAGACCGCCAAGCGCAATATATTGCGGTCCACCAGTGACATGCGACGGATCTTCCAGTTAATCGATGCCTCTGAAATGAGGCCATCGATCCGGCCGCGCTGGTCGTGCGCCCCACGCGAGAGGAGTCGCGCGAACTCCACAACATCAGGTGCGGTTGGCTCGACCGGCTCCTCTCCTTCGTCCTCTCCCTCCCAGAAAAGGCGCAGAGCTTCGTCGAGCGATCGCTGCCCAAGGTCCACCTGGTACATGATCTGGAGGGCCTGTTCGCGCGCTTGTCGCCTATTGCCCATTCACGCACCCTCGAGAATCTGCCGCAGCAGATTCAACATCTCGATGGCAGCGAAAGACCGATCCCATCACCCTCGTCCTCCCGGAAGATCGTCTGGCTCAGCCGGTGCATCGCCCGTAGGCACCGGAACGCGCTCGACCACCTCAAGTCCGTAGCCTTCCACACCGACCAGTCTACGCGCACTGTTCGTGAGCAGACGGATCCGTCGTAGGCCCAACGCACGGAGCACCTGGGCCCCGAGTCCGTAGTCGCGTAAACCGGTGGGATAGGGATCCGCTTGACGTGGGGCAGGCGGGATCTCTCCATCGATGCTGTCCGGCTCAGCATGAGCCGCGAGGTTTCGCAGCACCGAGTCCTTGTCAAAAGGTCGCAGAATGTAGAGAACGACACCACTGCCGGAGTCGCCGATGACCCGCATCGACTGGTTTAGCAGCGGACCAGAATCACGCCGGAACGCTTGAAGAGCGTCCGCCCAGATGTCTGAGCTGTGTACCCGGACGAGCGTCGGAGTCTCCTCATCGACGGCGCCCTTCACCAGGGCGAGGTACTGCAGATCGTTCACGCGGTTGCGGAACACATGCGCGGTGACATCACCCATGGAGTCGGTCTTCAACGCCGTGCTCGCGACCCGTTGCACCTGACTTTCGGTCCGAAGACGCCATGCAATCAGATCCGCAACGGTCAGAATCCGAAGTTCGTGCTCGCGAGCGAACACCTCGAGTTGAGGGAGTCGAGCCATGGTCCCGTCAGGGTTCATGATCTCGCAAATCACCCCTGCGCCCGAACAACCGGCGAGTCGCGCCAGGTCGACCGACCCCTCTGTCTGACCTGCGCGCACGAGCACCCCGCCTGCCCTCGCCCTCAGCGGGAAGACATGTCCCGGAGAAACGAGGTCAGCCGCGGTCGCGGACGGATCCACCGCCACTTCAATCGTTCGAGCCCGATCAGCCGCCGAGATCCCGGTCGTGACGCCCGTGGAGGCCTCGATCGACACAGTGAACGCCGTGCCGTACGGGGAGTCGTTCTTCCTCACCATCATCGGAAGCTGAAGCTTCTCGATCCGATCAGGGGTCAAGGTGAGACAGATAAGCCCTCGGCCATATGTAGCCATGAAGTTGACCGCTTCGGGTGTCGCGAGATCTGCCGCCATCACGAGGTCGCCCTCGTTCTCGCGGGACTCGTCATCCACCAGAATGACCATCTTCCCAGCTGCAATATCGTCAAGAGCGGCTTGTACACGCGCTTGCGCGTCATTTGGGAACGGCTCGAATGCCGTCATCGCTTGCTCCGGGTCCAACACCTACGGTCCCCCTCGTCCCGGGCGCCGAGCCGGCGCCAATGTGTAGGCGCCGACGACCGAAGTCAAGCGATGTCGGGATCAGGGTTCTATCGGTGCCCCACGAACTGATAGTCGCCAGAGGAAATCTGGGCCTCCCTCTCCGTTCTGATCCGCCACTCGCAAGTACACGACATCGCTCGTAGTCGCCGTCCAGCGCAGATGGGAATCGAGTTCAAAGAAATCGTCATTGCTACTCAGGAGATTCCCGTCAGCGTCAAATAAAGTCAGGGTCATATCGCCCAGCGCGCCGATTCGACGCGCCCAGACCGACAGATCGTAGGTCGCACCCAAGGTGGGCTCGAACCGGACGTAGTCTTCATCTCCGGGACCATCGATCAAGCCACAGATCGCCTGACCAGCCGTGACCGAGTCGGCCCCCTCGAACCCACCGTTGTCTTCGGACTCATCGACGTCACAAGATGGGGGTCTAGGACCAAGTCGTATCGATCCTCGACCCATCCCATCCGGGAGCCCCATCTCGACGGGTAACCACCCTGAACCAAGACTCAAAGGATCCTGCACGGTGATTTGGAGGTTTTCATCAACCCATGTCGCTTCGTGATCGACTCCGTTGATCTCGATTACGTAGGACGGCGCCGGATTGACGATCGCGGGGTCGGGCGAGAACGCCAGGACGTCTCCCCCGGAGAGCTCCCCGGGCTCCGGGTCAAGGGGCCGCAGAAAGAGGTCCTCGGCCGAAAGCTGGACAACCGGGCCCACGAACCACGAGGACGTGGCGAGCATCAATGAGCGACTCTCTACCTCGACGAGCCTGCGCTGCGTTCGTTGGAAGAAGAACAGGACACCTTCCCCATCGAGCGAGGGCAGATCGTTCGCGGGAATGCTCAGTCCTCCACCATCGACAGTCCAAGCGCGACCGGGGCTCCCTTCCCCCGACAAGGAGAAGACATCGGGCTCCGCGCTGTCTGAGGGGTTCGACGTGAATTCAATTCCTTGTCCGGGGCTCAGGAAAAAGGTCGGGCCGAGAAGACGCCCCCCCTCAAGCTCCGGAGCGCGGGGGAACGACGGGGCATCATGAGAACCGTCAAGAGGACCGCCCCCATCAAACCGCGCGGTCCACGAACTCCCCTCAGGAAGACGGTCTGCCGCAAACTCACCCGCCCCCCAGACCCCGTCACCCATCTCAACAAAGTCGAGCGAGTCATTACCAATCTCGGCCGTGATCCCAGCTGCCTCGAATGTGAAGGGCCCGGTATACGAGCCCAGTTCGAGTTCTCGGTACCCATCAATCCCACCGATCGTCGGAATGCTGAACGGGATGAGTTGCCCCCATGCCGCCTCCTCGGCAGAGGGGCTGATCAGAACCTCGGAAAAGACCGCGCCGGCGACACCGACCGTCGGTCCCCCTGAAACCCGTGCTAGAGCCAGGACCCCATGAGCAGACTGCTCAACCGGCGAGGCGACATCGTCGTCGTCGGGAGAGCCATCGTCGTCGTCGTCCACGGTGTCGTCATCATCGTCCTGGCTCGACCATGTAAGACAACCAGTCAGACCCGCCCAGATGAGCGCGATAAACAAACCAGCCAGACGAAGCACGCTCAACAGATCGACACGAGGCGGGCCCAGAACCCAGTCACTTACTGGGCGATCATGAAGATGATGGCACCCACGACCAGCGCTCCGACGGCCAAGATGAACCAGCTCCGCGGGACAGTCTTGCTGTCGTCCTCCGGGACATTCTTACGAGCGCTAATTGCCGGACGCGTCCCCGCGCCCCCCCGGAACTCGATATCCAACAGGAAGTCCTGAGGCACCAAGGTGTCCATATGGGTCGCCCGGACTGGGATCCTGACTGTTCGTCTGGACGCTGCCTTCGGAGTTCCTATGCGTGAGACGACATAACCAGAGAGATCAGGGGCCATGAGTTGGACCTGATGGCCAGAGTGCTCAATTCCCACCTCCCAAGGCTCTGCTTCCCTCCCGAGGGCATTGATGGCCATGGTCTTCGTGAAGGAACTCTGCCCACCCTGGTTCCCCTGCGGCTGACGCGGGGTCGACTGCGGTTGAGGCGGGGGCGCCTGCCCTTGATGCGCGTGCGGCTGTCCTTGATGCGCGCGCGGCTGCCCTTGATGCGCGCGCGGCTGCCCTTGATGAGCGTGCGGTACGTGGCCCGCGACGTTCCGAATCGAGGCGGAGCTCGGTACGTTTCGGATTGAGCCGGAGCTCGGCACGTTTCGGATCGAGCCGGAGCTCGGCACGTTTCGAATCGAACTATCCGCATAACCGTGCCCGGACGCTTGGTTTCCAACGTTCCGCATCGAGCCAGTGATTCGCGAAGAGTCCACCCGACGGGCGCTTGGGTGGGATCCCGGGGCAGACCTTCCATCAGTTGCATGGCGGCCCCGCTGAGGTGCGCTCTGGGGTGCGCGATACTCCGGGCCACGCCCCGCAGAGGGCGGACGTCGGAGACTCGTCGCGGAAGCAGGACCAGAGCGGCGATCCTGAGGACGTCCCTGGACTGGACTCACCTCCCCAGCCTGGGGGAGCTCGCCGACCTCCTGCTCGAAGTCCATGTAGGGCATCGTGTGGTCGTCAGAAGCGATATCCGCGAACGCCTCAGGCGTCCGCCAGCTCTGATCCGCATAGACGGGGTTCGGGGGAGGAGCTTGTCTTTGCTGCTGACGTGGGGCCCTGCGCTGTGACACAGAACGGAACGAATCCGTTCCGCTCTCAGGCCGGCTTCCAAAGCCAGGACGCCCTCCTCTGTCGTCGAAAGGCTCCGGTTGATGCGGCTGTCCGTACTGCTGCTGAGGAGCAGGGCGTGTCCTGCTCTGACGAGGAGGAGACGGCGGCGCGGCCGGCGGTGCCGCATCGATCTCCCACCCCACCCCGCTCGGGTTCACCTCGGTGTGATCGTCTGAACCCTCGTTTTGCCCTTGCCACGATGCGACCCCAGCGGCACCACGTTCCACGCTGACCGCGGTCACGTCGTCCATATCCTGACCCTGCTCTTGCATTGCCCGAGCCTGGTCGTAGGACGTCCCATGGGCCTGAGTCGAGGACGTGCTCTCGGTCACTCCAGGCGCACCCGCCAGCTCAGTTCTTAGCTGCACGGCGACTGTCGCAGTCAAACGCTGCAGCGCTTCGAGCACACCCTGGCCACGAATGGCCGACGCCGCGAGGTAGTTACTCCCGAAGCGGTTGAGGCGTTTCTCAAGGAGCCGAATCTCAAGCGCGTCTCGCAAGTCCCGCTTGTTGTACATGAACACAATGGGCAAATCGTCGAGCCGGCGACCACAAGAGAGCGCCATACGATCGAGTTGTTCCATCGCGCTGAGGTTCGCATTCAAGGAATTGCTGGCCGAGTCGGCAACGAACATAACGGCGTCTGCTGCAGCAAGAACAGGACGCACCAAGTCGACGTCCATTTGCTCCGGCGACGTCACGAGTCGAAAGCTCAACTGGTAGCCGTACACCATCTCGTGATCGTGGGGCCGATAGTCGAGCCGAAGGAGTCGTTCATCTCCCTGCTGAAGAGGTGCGACTTTTCCATGTGTTCCTGGAGGCAGGTGCCGCGCCAGTGCGTACAGGGAGGTCGTCTTCCCCGCACCGGGGGGTCCGTAGAACAGCAGGACCGCGGTGATGCGCTTCCGGTCATGATCGATGTTTGCCATCTAGCTCGTACTTTCCCGAACCTGAGCCGTGCGTAAACGCGTCGGTCCCCGGTGCATCTAGCGACCTGGCCCCGTGATGAGAGCGCCAACATCGCGCTCCAAATCATCGGGATCGATGTCGTCTCCGTCATCATCAAGGAGCAGATCGTCGTCAAGATCAGCCGAATGGGACCCAAGCACGTCCTTTGGGAATGGCTGAGTCGGCGGGTCTCCACCTGACTTCTGCCTTGCCTGCGGACGTGGGGCCGGACCGGGCACTGTCGCTGGTCCCGCCTGCGGGATCGTCGGTTGCTTAGCTGCCGCGCGAGCCGCTGCGCTGAGCGTACTTGCAGACGTGCTCGACGCTGAGGTTGCCGTTCCTTCGGCGGGAAGCGACTCCATCACCATCAGGTGTGTGATGGCACCTTTATTGAGCGCCACATAGGGATGGACACGATCCCCGTAAACCACCTCGGTCAGGTTGAGGAAAGGACGTGGGTCGTTGAGAACATCTTGCACACGACTGCCATCTTCCAGCAGATGCACATACCCCTCGTAATCCGCGCCATCAGCACGAATCGCGACGCGAACCTTTCGGACCTGCGTCATCTCGGTGAGACCACCTGAGAAGGCCGGACTACTCATTCAGTATCGCTCCATTCGTCGGGTCATACGAGGCTTCTCAGCCCATTTTCGACCGCGGTAGTTCGCACCATTCTACCATAGGGGCTCTGGCGCCCGAGCGGGAAGCACTGAAGGGCTGATCGCCTGTTCGAGGCCCATCCCGACCTTCACACCCCACTCATCCCGACGAGAGCACCTCCAGACGCCGAAACAGACTGACATCGCCCGCTGGTACACTCCGAACCCTCTGGAGGGGGCTGTGAACGATGGGCTGCAATGGACCGACTGGCCTGCAGCCCGGTCTCCTTGGAAGGCGGGTCTGGCGGTGGCGATCATTGCCGTGATTGCAGGGGTCGTAGGCACGGTGGACTGGTTTATGGGACTTCTGGGGACCCTGCTTCTCCTGAACTCCATCTCCGACTTCCTCTTCCCCACCCGATTTTCGGTCAATGAGTTTGGGGTGAGCGCTCGCAGTCTCCTTCGGAGCGCGAACAGGCCCTGGGATCTGCTTGGGAACTGGAGCCGACAACCCACCGGGTTCTCAGTCGCCGGTCGCTCCTCGAAGAGGCTCCTTCGCCGACTCCGAGGCGTCGAGATCCGCTGCTTTGAACAGCAAGGGGAAGTGGAAGAGCTGCTTCGGCAGTATTTGGGACCGTCCGTGTCCGAGACGAGCCCATGTGTGGAGAACAAGAGTGGCTGACCACTTTGCACCAACCCAAACGCAACTCGATGCGGTCGACCGCGTAGCGAAGTTCATCGTGCGGTTCGGCATGACCGTGCCAGCCATTCTCGCCATTGAGGCGATGCGCCCCCTCGGGTTCGTCGGCTCCCAGTTCATGCACATGCTCACGCCCTCCATAGGCGTGTTTCTCACAGATAAGCAGTGGACCGTGCTCGCCTCTCTCCTGGAAAACAGGAGCGGCGTCGACGTGATTCTGAATCGAATCGAAGAGTTGGACGCGAAGCGTCATAAGGACTCTTCACGGAGGGTCGGATGAGTGGGCCTCTCAGACAAAAGGGTGCGCTCCGATCGGTCCTGGCTACGGACTGCGGCAGCACGACGACCAAGGCCATCCTCATCGAGAAGACGTCCGAAGGGTGGCGTCAAACATGGCGTGGCGAAGCTCCGACCACCGTGGAGGCTCCTTTCGAGGACGTGACACGAGGTGTTCTGAACGCGGCGATGGAAGTGGAAGAGCTGAGCGGACGCCAGCTCGTCGAGGGTGGCGGAATCAAGACCCCTGATGTCGACGGTCAAGGCGTGGATATGTACATCTCCACGTCATCTGCGGGTGGTGGTCTTCAGCTTGTCGTCGGCGGAGTCGTTCTCTCGATGACCGCGGAGTCAGCCATGCGCGCTGCCCTCGGCGCGGGCGCCATCGTCATGGATGCCTTCGCAAGCAACGACCGACGCAAGCCCCACGAGCAGATCGAGCGCATCCGACAGCTCCGCCCCGACATGATCCTCCTCGCTGGAGGAGTGGATGGGGGAACCCGCAAACACGTGGTCTCCCTCGCCGAGATGGTGGCGGCGGCGCGCCCGCGCACCCGCCTCGGAGGTGGCTTCAACTTGCCGATCATCTACGCCGGCAATCAGGCAGTGGTCACCGACATCGAAGAGTTGCTCTCAGATATCTCAGATCTTCAAGTCGTCGAAAATGTGCGTCCGGTGATGGAGAGCGAGAACCTGGGTCCCGCACGCGACAAGATCCACGACTTGTTCATGGAACACGTGATGGCCCAGGCCCCTGGATACGACAAGCTGATGGAATGGGTCGGCGTTCCGATCATGCCGACCCCAGGCGCTGTCGGACTGATCATGCAAACGATCGCTCAGCTCCGAGGCATCAACGTCGCGGGCGTCGACATCGGTGGCGCGACAACCGACGTCTTCTCGGTCTTCGACGGCAAGTTCAACCGGACGGTCTCGGCGAACCTTGGCATGAGCTATTCGGTGAGCAACGTGCTCGCAGAAGCAGGGCTCCCGCAGATCCTCCGTTGGGTCCCGTTCCCCATCGATGAAAAGGGCCTACGCAATCGGATCGGCAACAAGATGATCCGTCCGACGACGATCCCGGAGACCCTCGAAGAGTTGAAAATCGAACAAGCCATCGCTCGCGAAGCGTTGCGTCTGGCGTTCATTCAGCACAAAGAGTTCGCAGTCGAACTCCGTGGGGTACAGCAAGAGCGGACGATCGCAGACGCGTTCCGGCAGACAGGGAGCGGCGACACCCTGGTCAAGATGAAGAACCTCGACTTGATCGTGGGCTCGGGAGGGGTGCTTTCCCATGCGCCCCGGCGGAGCCAATCGATGAAGATGCTCATCGACGCATTCGAACCTGAGGGAGTCACCGAGATCGCTGTCGACAGCATCTTCATGATGCCGCACCTGGGCGTGCTCTCGACCGTGGATCAAGAAGCGGCCACCGAAGTCTTCGAGCGTGACTGCATCGTCTACCTAGGAACCTGTGTCGCGCCCGAAGGCGAGTTCAGAGCCGGGCGACCCGCTTTGAAGATCGACCTGACCTTGCCTGACGGCACCAATGAGTCGCGGACGATGAGCCTAGGTGAGCTTTGGCGTATTGAGGCCAAACATGAGCCCGGCATCCACGCCACGATGACTCCCCTGCAGTCCGGCCTAGACGTGGGGGCCGGTCCTGGAAAACCCATCTCGCGCAGTCTCCGCGGCGGGGTGGTTGGCGTCGTCTTCGACACCCGCGGTCGACCCATTCAGCTGCCCGAAGCCCAAGAGGCGCGTGTCCCTCTCCTCGAAAAATGGGGGGACGCCATGGACGAGTACCCGACGGGAGGGAAGGTCTGATGGCCGCCATCTTCACTCCAGGGCTAACCGTTCGGGAACATCACGTCCTTCAGAAGACAAGGCAGCTCCCCTTGGAGGGGGAGGTCACGGTCCGCGTGGGTGATCTTGTGGAGGCAAACATGGTCGTCGCGAAGACGTCGCTTCCTGGAAAGGTGTTTCCGGTCAACGTGGCCAACCAACTTGGAATCGATCCCGGTCGTCTCGCGAGCTACATGCGGAAACAGGTTGGGGCAAGGGTCACGAAAGACGAACTCTTAGCGGAGACCCCCGGGATCATGGGCTTCTTCAAGAGCGAAGCGCGTGCTGTCGTCACGGGGACTATCGAAACCATCTCGAACGTCACCGGAACCGTGATCATCCAGGCTGAGCCTGTGCCCGTAGAGATTGATGCCTATATCAACGGTCGCGTAGTCAGCGTGATCGAGGGTGAGGGATGCGTCGTTCAAGCCATGGCCACGCTGGTGCAAGGCATCTTTGGGCTGGGGGGAGAGACCAAGGGGGAGGTCGCGATGGCTGCGATGACCCCAAACGACGTCGTCGGCCCCGAACACTTCACCCCCGATCACGCTGGCAAAGTCGTCATTGGCGGCTCCTACATCACGATCGCTGGACTCAAGCGGGCAGTCGAAGTCGGCGCCGCGGCGGTGGTCACCGGAGGCTTCGACTACGACGAGATTAAGGAACTCCTAGGTTACGAGGTCGGAGTGGCCATTACCGGCGGCGAAGACCTCGGCACGACGCTGGTCGTCACCGAAGGCTTTGGTGAGATCGGTATGGCTCCCGCGACGTTCGCCTTGCTCAAAGCGCGCGTGGGTCAGCGAGCCTCGGTCAATGGGGCGACCCAGATCCGCGCCGGGGTCATCCGACCTGAGATCGTCGTGACGTTCGACGACAGGGAGACCCCTGCCGAGCTCGTCGCCAGGCCTGAGCCGGTCGGAATCAGCGACGGCGACCTCATTCGCGGTATCCGCGCTCCATGGTTTGGCCGCATCGGCACCGTCACGGGGCTCCCGGTGCAGCCCATCCAAGTCGGGTCAGAGACAACGGTCCGGGTTCTCGAAGTGGACTTCGGTGACGGGGAATCCGCTCTGCTCCCTCGCTCGAACGTCGAGAGGATCGAGCGATGAAGTACGGAGTCACTTTGCTCGCTGTCCTCACGACGTGGGTCGTCGCCCTGCCGGCCTGGGCGACGACGCTGACGGTGACAGTCCCCCCGGACAACGATGGACTGAACCTCGACCTTGCGTGGGAAGCATCCGATGACCCCTCGGGCTGGGCGATACTTCGCGCCGAAGGAGAGACTGACGAACACTGGACACTGGTCAAACTCATGCCAGGGAGCGAACGCTCCTTGTCAGACAAAGTCACGACCGACGTGTGGTCGCACCCTCCGAAAGAAACGTACCGCTACCAGGTCGTCGCGATGCATAAGTCGCTGCTCCTCGATGACGTCGACGAAGACGAGAAAGCGTCTGCCGTCCTCGCCTCGGGGACCCCCTCTGCCGTCGCGACAGGCAGTCCGACGGCCGCGTTGCTTCGAACCGGTGTACGGGCACAGAACTACGGTCCGCTCCTCA
>Ga0315320_10005005_pt1 | contig 10871 bp, 6 predicted proteins | sample M140m21515metaG_FD_203458 | JGI IMG/M metagenome (GOLD analysis project Ga0315320, IMG submission 203458) | Ammonia-oxidizing marine archaeal communities from Monterey Bay, California, United States - M1 40m 21515 | ecosystem: Environmental > Aquatic > Marine > Coastal | place: USA: California...
AATTATTAATGCATGAATATCATCAGTGCCTTCATAAGTTTTAACTGCCTCAAGATTCATACAATGACGTATCACGTGATATTCATCGCTAATTCCATTACCTCCATGAACATCCCTAGCAACTCTAGCTATATCTAACGCCTTTTTACAATTATTTCTTTTTAACATTGATATCATTGCTGGTCTCATCTCATCTGAGTCTATTAGTCTTCCAAGCCTTAAGACAGAATGAAGTCCCAAAGTTATCTCAGTTTGCATATCAGCTAATTTTTTTTGAATTAACTGTTTTGATGCAAGTGGTTCTCCAAATTGATTCCTGTCCAAAGAGTATTCAAGTGCTGCGTTCCAACAAAATTCAGCAGCACCTAATGCACCCCAAGCAATTCCATATCTTGCCATATTAAGGCATGAGAATGGGCCGCGAAAACTCTGAACTTTTGGAAGAAGTTTATCTTTTGATACAAAAACATCTTCTAAAAAGATTTGACCGGTTATTGATGCTCTTAGAGAAAATTTGCCCTCAATTACGGGTGTTGATAGACCTTTAGCATCTCTATCAACTATAAAACCTCTCAAAACTCCCTGCTCATCTTTAGCCCAAACAATTAGCACATCTGCAATTGGTGCGTTAGTTATCCATGTTTTTGATCCATTCAAAACATAGCCACCATCTTTTTCAATTGAGCATGTTTTCATAGATGATGGATCTGAACCAGCATCTGGCTCAGTAAGACCAAAGCACCCTATCAATTCACCTTTTGCCATTTGAGGCAAATAGAAATCCTTTTGCTCATCTGATCCAAATTTATAAATAGCATTCATTGCCAAAGAGGTTTGTACGCTGTATGCAGACCTATAACTTGAGTCTACTCTCTCTATTTCTCTAGCTATTAAGCCATAAGATACGTAATTTGTTCCAGCACATCCATAACCATCAATAGGAGCTCCTAAGAAGCCCATTTCTCCCATTTCTTTGTAAATACCTTTGTCAAATATTTCTTTTCTATTTGCATCGATAATCCTAGGCAATAATTTTTTTTGACAGTAATCTCTGGAAGATTTCATTACCGCTAACTCTTCTTCAGAAAGTTGATTTTCAAAAAGTAATATATCTTTTATTTTCATAGGTTTTTAGAGTTTCTCTACTCTTATGATACCAAATCTTGGCATAGAGAAAATAATTGAGGACTTGTTTAGTGACTCTTCTACAATTTCAATCATTTTATTTGAGTTACCACAAATAATTATTAACGGAAAACAATCTTGATATCTGTATACAAAATCAATAGCTATTTCAGATACAAATTCATGTTTTTCACCATGCAAATCTAGATGAGTAATACCTTTTTCTTCAAAGACAACCATAGTTTGTTATTATATTGTGAATATGGCAAAACTTCATTTTTTTTACTCAACAATGAATGCTGGTAAGTCTACTGCTTTGCTTCAAACAAATCATAATTTTATAGAAAATAATCTAAAAACTTTGGTATTTATACCCAAGTTAGATGATAGTAGTGTTTCTCAGATTACATCTAGAATAGGTATTAAGGTAGGTGCAATTCCTGCTGATAGTAATTTTAACTTCTATAACTACACAAAATTACAGGATACTAAAAAAATTAAATCAATCTTTATAGATGAGGTTCAATTTCTTAAAAAAGATCAAATTGATCAACTTTCAAAAATTGCTGATAATTTAAATATACCTGTTATGTGTTATGGATTGCGAACAAATTTCATGGGCGAGCTTTTTGAGGGAAGTCATAGGCTTTTGTCAATTGCTGATAATCTTCATGAAATCAAAACAATATGCTCATACTGTACTAGAAAAGCAACCATGGTAATTAAAATTAATACTGAAGGTAATGCTGAAACAGAAGGAACAGAAATTAAGATAGGAGGTAACGATTTATATAAATCAGTTTGCAGAAAACATTTTCGTAAACTTACTAAACTAGTTTAGTTCTAGAGACCATCTGGACCACAATCATTTTTTAAGTAATCAATCATCTCAGTAAAAAATAATTTTTTGTGTCTATAGAATAATGTGTTGCTAAAATGGTCGGCACCCTCTAACTGAATATATTTATGTTCTTTATTATATTCCTCTAGTTTATCTACATACTCAAGAGCGTGAGATACAGGAACCCTTTGATCTTGTGCACCATGAATTAATAAAATTGGGACGTTAACTTTTTCAACTTCATTTATTGGTGAAATGCTTTCTGTCCAATATTTCTCTTGAGAAAGTTTACCAGTTCCCCTTAGTTGGTTTCTATAATAATTTAATTGCATTGAGTTCTTTGCTACAGGTGCTCCAGAAACTACACATTGATATAACTGATCCTCCCTAGATGCTGCAACTAATGCTGCATAACCACCATAAGACCAGCCAAACATAGCTACCCTATCTTTATCGACAAGACCATTTTCAATTAAATAGACAACACCGTCATCTTTATCATCTTGCATTTTATATCCGCCCTCGCCACCATCAACAAATGCACTTGTATAATGATCTATACCATAACCAGTTGAGCCTCTATATTGAGGTTGAATAACCATATATCCATGACTTGCTAATAGTTGTGACCATGTATCCCAAGTGATTGTCTCAGAAACAAATGGTCCTCCATGCGGCATTACAATTAAAGGATAAGGGCCTTTACCCTTCGGTATTGTGACATATGCTGGTATTGTTCTTCCGTCTCTTGATGTATATTTTAAATATTTAACATCTGCTAAGTCTTTTGCCTTAAAAGAAGGTCTTTTTGAGCCAATAAAATTAATTTTTCCATTTTTTAATAGGTAATATGAGCCGGGATCTTTAGGGCCGGTATTATAAATAACCATGGAGTTTAAATCCTTAGATAAAGCAGAAATATACGTGGTGTATGAATTAGGAATTACATTCTCTATTTGTTCCTGAGTAAGTTTTGCAGAGGAGGCAAGTTCGGATGAAAAATATATTCTTTTAGGTTTAGATTTAGAAGTTCTGACACCAATCATTTGATCAGGATAATTAAAGAAATCATAATGATAAAAGACACCACTTAAATCAGCTTCCTTATCCCCATATATTTTTTCTAAGAAGATTTTTTTATCGATGTCATAAGTCCACAAGGATCTTCTATCTTCACCGTTAGTTGCTAGAACAAAAGCCTCGGATGAACCTTCATTTGGATAAGAAGCTAGTGAAAATGACTCAAAGCTATTTTCACTCGACCTGTGTATTTCTTTCCATTTTGAGTCACCTGGATTTCTATAGTAATCGATATATTCACCTGAGGAAATATCAAAACCTCCTGCTTCACGCGGGAATCCATTAGTATCAAATGATACTCCAAAAATATTTTCTCTACCTTTTAAAACTAAACTTTTCTTGCCACTCTTTAAGTTATATTTATAGTACCTTGTTGGTTTGAATGATGAATTTCTTCTAAACTCACGATATGAAATTAAAATGTAATTATCTTCATTAGGTAAAATACCAGCAACCCCAATAGAAAAAGATGCCCCAGTTGTCCCGAGACCTCTATCATCTAGTTTCTTGAATTCTTTAGTATCCATGTTAAATAAAGCAACTCTGTACTCGTAGATACCTCTATTAAAACCTTCGATTTGATCTCTTGCTTTTCCTCTAAACGTTACAACTATCGATTCGTTACTAATCCATGATGAGCTAACTATTTCTAGACTCTCACCTCCAAGAATATATGGGTCTGCTGAAAGATCATCACTAAGAAAAATCTTGAGAACAGGATCAGATTCTCTAGAAAGCTTTTGCATAAATGATATATATTTACCATCATTGGAGATATCAACGCTTGACATAGCATCTCCTACAGCCCAGTTATCAATAGGATAAACTTCTGCGTTAATAAAATTTACAAGCAATAAAAGAGTAAAAAATTTTTTCATAGTCCTGAAAGAAAAAAGACACAGTAAACTGAATAAATTTACTGTGTCATTTGATTAAATTAAAATGATTTGGAAATATTCAAGAAATATTCTCTACCAAATAAACTATAGCCATATCCTATTGGTACATTAGAATATGATGAAATTTCAGTTCCATCAACTCTTGGAGGAGCTTTATCAAATACATTCCTTACACCAAAACCTACTACATAAGTGTCAGCTCTGTAATATAAAGACATATTGTGAGTGACTTGAGATTTTATAAATCCTACATCTCTACAATCTTGATCCCCACCTGTTCCATCAGCATTAACGGTCACACCATAACAAGTATCACCATAAACCTTAGGGTATGTTACAGCTCCAGTAATTGGATCTGGTTCACTAGGATCATTTAAATCAGGAATACCATAAACACTTCCCCAATCATCTAAACCTTCAGGATCCTGGTCAACTCTACTTTTAAAGCTGACTTGCCATGTTGCATTCCAGTCTCCCCATGAAACATAATTTCTAATATAGGCTGTCCATTCAGGATACCCAGGCTCACCTTCATATCTTTCAGTATCGAGCTGTCCTTGTGAATCTCTTGAGGTTAGTGTTCTTTCAAGCATTTTATTAGCGGTAATATCCATGCCTGTATTTAGCAATCTATCACCTATCTCAAAGGATCTTGATGCTCGATAGTTGATGTCTATTCCTCTAGCTGTTTCTTCGTCTCTGTTAGTGAAACCAGCAGATATATAGTCAAACTCACCTGATGAATCTCTGACTACATTACTACAAAATTGACTTGTATAACCAGGATTTTCGTAATAGCAGTCATAAACAATGTAAGCAGCACTGGGTTCAATAATAGCGTTCTCAACAACTATGTCATACCAAGATGCTCCTAATGTATGTCCATTAGGAATATCGTATACAAAACCAAATGTAGTTGAAGTTGATTCTTCAGCCTCAAGAGTGGTTGTTCCCGCGGTAATAACTTCAGTTGAACTTGTTCCTATTGGCTCACCTTCTACAAAATCATAACCTAATGTTGTTGGATCAACTCCTGCAGCAATACAGTTATTTAAGACTACTTCCTCACGTTGTTCTAGTGCAGGATTATACTCACCTGCTTGAATATAATTTCCTGGAACACGACAAGGGTCTCCAACAGATACAAAACCAGATTCAGCTCGAAGAGCAACTTCTCTTAAATTTGGAGCTCTATATGAAGTTCCTTTTGTTGCCCTAATTAATAAATCATTAATAGGTCTATACCCAATTTTAACACTATGAGTAGAGCCCGAGGATTTCTGCTCTGCACCGGTGTAACCATTCTTGGTAGTAATATCTGAATATCTTAAAGATGCTTCTATATTAAGCTCTTGTGCAAATCTCAAACCAGCAAGAAGTGGAACTGCAACTTCTACAAAACCTTCATTAACGTTTTGTGTGCCTAGTGCGCCACCATTTGGAGCAAATCCAAAGAAAAGTCCCTGATCTCTAATTGCATCTGGAATAGAGATTATCTCATCTTCTCTCATTTCAGCACCAACAACGGCTCCAATAGTACCACCCTGAACTTCACCAATAGTCCCTGTGACATATCCACTTAAAACAGTTTGATTGAAATCGGTAGTGAACACTGATTGTCCCCATACGTAATCTTTCTGCTCCTGATTTTCAAACTCTCCGATCACACCATTGTATAAAGATGGAGCAAACATATTAACTGCAACACAACCTTCAAGAACATCTGCCGCAATATTTGATACATCAGCTATCTCATCAATTGCACAGGGTGCACTCAGCGCGTAATCTCTTATAGCATTACTGTTAGAACCTATTCCATAACTTGGATCCCAGCCTAGTGCTAGAGATAATTTATCTCCTCTTACACCACTTCTAAAGGATTTACCTGTACTTTCAGTTCTGTATGCTGAAACTTCATAACTCCAATCTTCATAACCTTCAAAAGTAAGATCGCCTTTCATACCTAATACAAGTCTAATTTGTGAAACGTCAGTTGATACTTCTGTTCTATCACCTTTGACTGCAACAATTGGGTTTACATCAACGGAACCAGATTGACCGCCGACAGTAACTGGGAAACAATCAGATTCATAACCATATCGATCTATATCATAATAACCTGGGTTATCCCAATTATAGATTCCAAAAGCAACCGTTGAAAAAGCGGGATTATAAGAACCATCTGCATTCAAACTTCCACAAAAGTATTCATGCATGGTAGGAACTGCTCCTGTACCACTAACATTTGCTCCATACCAATCACCCCATGTTTGATCAGGATTAGTAGGGTCAAAAAGTCCAGATGGAAGATCATATAAAAAGAAGCCTGGATCATAATATTGACCGTAGTAATAATCTAAAAGCGATCCATAGCCATAACCTAGTGTGGCGAAATCTTGTGCATTAAAATAACCTAAATTACCTGAAAAATAACCGGATTCATTAAATGCATCTATATAATCTGGATTTGTATGCATTGATTCAATAGCACCCCAACAATCTGTATAGTTGTCTCCGTCCGGATTACAGATGTTGTATGGATTATTAGCTGGTACCCAAGGGAATATTTGAGCTGCGCCGGCTATTGAATAAGTTTCTCTTTTACCATAATTTGCTTCAAAGAAAAATGTGTGGTTTCCTTCACCTTCGAAATTATATTCACCAAAAGCCATAAATGCTTCTGAATCTAACTCTGAGGATAGCGAACTAAATGTATCCTGGCCATTAAAGTTAATTTGATCAAAGTCAGAATCAGGATAACCATCACCAGTAAAATCAGGATAAACACCGCCAATTTCTTCAATCATGTAATCGTTAAATCCAGCTAGATTATAACCTTCCGCATATGTTAGGTAAAGTGGTCCAAAACCGCCTCCACGAAGACTTGGTGTAATAACCTGGCTTGCATATCCAGTAAATTTACAGTCCATTGGTGCAAAACCATTTTCAACAACAACTTCTTGGTTTATTGTTCTAATTTGACCATCCCTTGTGATCTCATAGTCAGTCTCACAATCAGCAGTCCATGGTCTATCTCTTAATTTAACTTCTGGGTTAATTGATTTTTCATAACCCATACCTACAAACCATCTATCGCTGTTATACCCATAAGTCATGTTAAATGTTGTGTCGTCAATCATTCCTGGCTGATGGACTGATTCTTTAGCATATATTTCTGCCTCAAATCCATCAAAATCTGATCTTAAAATAACGTTTGTTACACCACCAACAGCATCTGAACCGTAAACAGATGATGCTCCATCGAGTAGAACGTCATATCTCTCAATCAAAGACCCTGGTAGTAGATTTAAATCAGCAGCAGTAGGTGCTCCTTCAACACCAGCCGGCCCAATTCTTCTTCCGTTCATTAAAAGAAGGGTTCTACCTGTTCCAAGACCACGTAAACTCAAAGTTGATGCACCAGGACCATTATCAAGGACAAAACCTTGGAAAGTGGAGTCAATTTGTTGACCTGTTGCCATTGTTGAGTCTTGAAGAATGTCAGCAGGATCTATTAATCCAACTTCTCTAGAAATATCGCCAGATATAATTTGAAGTGGCGCTATTGAATCAAAAGTTGATCTTTTGATTCTAGAACCTGTTACAACGACTTCCTCAACAGAGTCGTCAGATTCAAATATAGAACTAGAAGATGCTGAGACTTCTTCTTCAACAAGAACTTGTTCCTCATCACTTGAATCTTGTGTTTCATCAGCGACGTCAACGTCATTGTCAGAAACTACAAAAAAAGGAATTGCTAACAATATAGCAAAATATAGATTACGGTTTTTCATAAATATCCCCAAATATGATTTGTATATAAATATATGTTAAGTAATAAAAATACTTTAACCATCGAATGTTATTAAAGAATTGTTCTTTTTACAAGTTTTTTGATAATAATTACATTTATATATTTACATCATAATTTTTTATTAGCGTTACAATGCTTACTATAGTGTTAAAAAGGGAAATAAGATGAACTATAAAAATACTAAATATTTATTAAACAAACGCCCAATTGGGATGCCTAATAATGATTGCTGGGTTCTTGATTATGAACATATAACTAGCATTTCATCAGGTGAGATAATTATTAAAAATGAATATTTATCAATTGACCCCTATATGCGAGGAAGAATGAATGATGGTGTTTCGTATGCTTCTGCTGTAAATATTGGTGATGTAATGGTTGGGGAAACTGTTGGAACTGTTGTTGAAAGCAAATCAGATCTCTATAAAGTTGGTGATAAGGTTTGTGCTCATTGTGGGTGGCAAACATTCACTAAGGCAAAAGATACCAACCCTGCATTAATAAAAGTTCCAAACAATAATCTTACCCTCTCATCTTTTTTAGGAGCCCTCGGTATGCCAGGTCGTACTGCATATTTTGGACTTAAAAATGTTGGTCAACCTAAAAAAGGTGAAACCCTAGTTGTATCTGCTGCATCTGGTGCAGTAGGTAGTATCGTTGGCCAGCTTGGAAAAATATCCGGTTGCCATGTTATTGGTATTGCGGGAGGCCCAGAAAAATGCGCTTTCGTAAAAAACGAGCTTAATTTTGATGATTGTATTGACTATAAATCTGATTCATTTGCAAAAGATTTAAAAGATAGCTGTAGGAACGGAATAGATGTATATTTTGAAAACGTAGGCGGCGATGTTACTGAAAAAATTGCTAAATTGCTCAACCCCCAATCAAGAGTGCCTATATGCGGGTATATTTCAAAATATAATGAAAAAGATTTATTAAATACAGAAACGCCCTTTCATGTATTTGGGAAATTGAATCCCAAACCAAGTCATAGGTTTTTTGTAGTAACAGAATGGGCAAATCAGTGGGAAATTGCTACCAAGGAATTACTTGATTTAGTCAATGAGAATAAAATTTTTTACAAAGAGACAATTACTAATGGTTTTGAAAATGCTCCACAAGGTCTAAGGGATGTATTAAGTGGTAAAAATTTTGGAAAACAGATTATAAAAATTTAAATATTAATAGTTCCTTTCATGTACTCTACAGCCTTACCGCCAATAAGCACCCTGCTTCCTTCCTGTTTGCATAACAATTTTCCCCCTCTTAATGAAAGCTGTTTTGCGTTAAATTTTTTCTTTCCAGTTTTCTCTGCCCAAAATGGAACTAATGAAGTATGAGCTGATCCAGTAACAGGATCTTCATCAACGCCAGTAGATGGAAAAAAACACCTTGATACAAAATCACAGTTATCTCCTGGCGCTGTAACAATTAAACCCCTTGCGTTAATTTCTTTAAGTTTTGAGAAGTCAGGTTTCAAATTAATTATTTGATTTTCAGATTTAAGATTAACCAAATAATCATCACGACCACGGTACATACAATCAAGTTTATGGCCAATAGCACACTCTATTAATGGAGAAGTTTCTTCTTTAATCAAATGATCTGTTGGAAAATCTAAATAATAATAATTATTTTTCTTATGAACTTTTAATTCACCATGTTTTGCACAGAAAACATTAAATATATTTGAAGAGAATTTATTTATATATTTAAAGTATATATATGCAGATGCTAATGTTGCATGACCACATAAATCAATTTCACAGCTTGGTGCAAACCAGCGTATGTGTAATTTGCCATTAATTTCTCTAATAAATGCTGTCTCAGATAAATTATTTTCAGCAGCAATATTTTGCATCAATTGTGCGTCATTTATTTGAGTAAATATTACAGCAGCTGGGTTGCCTGAAAAAAGCTCATCAGAAAAAGCATCAACATAATAAATTTTTGTCATAAATGAATATTAAAAATCACAATAGAAATATATGAATTACAACGTTATTATTAATCAATTATTTTGATTCAAATTTTTATAGACCTTTCCGTTCTTCATAACAAAAGATATATTCTCTAATGAAGAAATATTTTTAAGGGGATTTGAATTAACACCCACAATATCTGCTCTAAAACCTTCTTTAATTTCTCCAACATTATCAATGTTGAATAAATCAGCAGTATTTATTGTAGCTGCTTGAATTGCCTGAAGAGATGTCATCCCCCAATCAACCATATATTGAAATTGTTTTGCATTATCACCATGGTTATAAATACCAGCATCTGTTCCAAGTACCATTAATGCGCCCATTGAATTTGCTAACTTAAAATTTTCTCTTTGGATTCGGCCAACTTTTCTCTCTTTAGCAAGAGACTCTTCTAATATTCCTTTTTTTGCACCCTCACCCAAAATATAATCAGAAACATATATATCCATAGATAGATATACATTATTTTTAATTGCTAATTGAATTGTATCTTTATCTATAAAACTAGCATGTTCAATTGAATCTACACCTGCCTTGATAGCAGTTCTGATCCCTTTTAGGCCGTGAGCATGAGCTGCAACTTTCATTCCGTGACTGTGAGCTTCATCAACAATTGCTGTCATTTCTTCAAGTGTAAACTGTCTCGCATTAGGATCAGTATTTTTTGACATTACTCCGCCGGTTGCCGTAAATTTAATTAAATTTGCTCCATATTTTCTATTTACTCTAACAGCCTTTCTTGCCTCCCAAGGGCTATCAACAATACTGTGTTTTTGTGATGAGCCATGATCATGAAAAGGGAGTAAATTATTATCGCCGTGTCCACCAGAAATACTCAAAGTTGGTCCTGAAACTAACATTCTAGGACCATCAACAACACCTTTTTCAATGGCATCTCTCAAGGCAACATCAGCAAACTTCCCAGCCCCTACATTTCTTACAGTAGTAAATCCTGCAAGCAATGTACTTCTTGCATTCTTTGCACCATATAAAGTAGCCAATTGAGTTGATTCACCCATAGAGCTATAGCCATTAAGCTCATTATTTCCTATTAAATGAACATGTGCGTCCATAAGTCCTGGAATAAGTGTTATGCCTGATAAATTTATTATTTGTTTATTTTCTTT
>Ga0315320_10005007_pt1 | contig 10869 bp, 9 predicted proteins | sample M140m21515metaG_FD_203458 | JGI IMG/M metagenome (GOLD analysis project Ga0315320, IMG submission 203458) | Ammonia-oxidizing marine archaeal communities from Monterey Bay, California, United States - M1 40m 21515 | ecosystem: Environmental > Aquatic > Marine > Coastal | place: USA: California...
TTTGTATTCCTCCAAGAAATGCTTTAACTTCGAAACCGCCTGTTGGTAGCTGCCCATGTTATACAACAAGTGACACACTCGATACCGAACGCTGCGGTGCTCGATAGGGTCTAGATCCAGACGCGACAACAAATCGTATTGGCGAAACGCTTCCTCGAAATCGAGGAGGTCCATATGCGTTTTAGCAATTTCTATTTTTGCTTTCAAGGAAAGCCTACGGAATTTTTCGACCTGATCCACCGATGCATTCAACGAAGAATTCAACACCATGTAATACTTCGAAATCGCAAGCTCCAATCCGCCCATCTCTCGATACAAATGTCCAAGCTCCATGAAGACGATCGGAGCGCGGCGGCTATTTGGAAATTCCTCTACCAAACGCTCGTAAGCCGCTGCAGCTTTCGGATGCTTTCCGGATTCACGATACAGTTCGCCCATAGCAAAAAGAACATTCTCCTTTTCAGGTAAACGAGCCGGAGCTCCCAGCGCCGCCGAAAAATACTCTTCCGCCAATTCATGATCGCCACTACGCCATAGCGAGCTTGCTAGCTCCATATATTTGAGAATTTCGGCAGAAGCAGCTTGCTTATCCAAGATCTTCTTGGGCTCGATAATCACTACACGATCTTCTCGAGGTTCTAGCTCGGCTCCTTCTTCCCCATCTTCCCCATCTTCCCCATAAGGTGCCACTGGTGCAGGCGCATGGTCGTCAACCGGGGGTGGAGAACCAATAGATACGACTGATATCGAACACGCCAATGCGAGACCTAGAAAATTATTCAGGCCTGGATTTGCTATCCAGAAATTCATTTGTCGGTAAGGCTTCATTTTTCTATGCGATATCCCGCTTTACTATCGATCGGTGATTGCTGAGCAGGCAAGGCAGGCGAAAACGGCACGATCGTTCTTCGGCTTCCTTCCCCGCGCTGATTCTCGAAGAAAATCAAAACTTCGTCAGGGCGAACTACTGTATCCGAACTCTCTTCCATTTCGAAACGCGGCCCGGCGATATTGGGTCGAGGAATGCGAGTATCGATCCCGCCCGATACAATCGTGTACGGATCCATTTTGACTATCACTTGGCGCAGCAATTCGTTTCGATGAATCTCCTGCTCTGAAAGACGAGTCTCCACAATCAGAGGTTCTTGACTAGCATTGATCATAGTCAATTCAGGCAAAGCCGGTGACAAAGACTGATCGCTAAGAATGTACTCGTTCGAAAAGCGCAGCGGTAACGGCTCATTATAAGCCAAATATCCTTTGAATTTTCCTTCCTGTTTTGGGAACGCAGAACGCCATCCAGATCGACTATACCATGGACTTACCTTGCGCGGAACAGCTTGTTTGCCTTCCAATTTAACTTTGCGAGCGACTAAGGCGTTACGCTCCTCTTCTTCAAGGCGTTTCCTTAATTCCTGTCGCGCTTGATTCTCTTCCTCGCTAATTCGCCTATATAGCTCCTTTTGAGCCCGGAGCTCCTCCGCCTCAATTCGCTTCTCCAATTCAGCCCTAAGAATCGCCTCATTTTCGCGTATTTTTTGGGCGGACTTAGAATTCTTACTACCAAAAGGCGAACGCCATCCGGATGGATTGTACCAACGTTTTGCCTTCACCGAATGAACCGCTTCGCCATTCAATTGAGCCTTCTGAGCAATCTCAAAAACTTGATCGACCGGAGCCGGCTTTTGCTCCTGAGTTCCAACGCTCTCTTGCATGGAACGCCCATCGCGAGCCGTAAAATGCCCCCGAGTTTTCTTATCGGCACTTTGCAGCATCAACGGACCCACAACCATAAAAATGGCGAATAACGCCAAAATCGCTTTGGCGGCATTGGGATAATGTTCGTTTTCAGTAGGAATCATAACGAGTAGTTTTCTCGGATCGAATGGAGAACGTCCTCTGTGTAGTATATCGACTTCCAGAACCCCCTCCTTGAATGGATTCGAAGGAAAAAACCTGAGGAAGCCCCTCAGGGGCTTCGCCTTGTTTCAGTCGGTAAGTCTCAAGTAAATCTTCAAAAGTGTGTATGTCTATCAAACCGGCACGACTATCTTCGAATCCATGCTGGTGAGCCGAGATATTTATCGTATCTCTATAGTTCTCGAGACATTCAGAAGTCTGGGCCCATGCCGCATAGGGTTTGGAAAGCGCTTCGCCGTTTTGGATAGCCAATTCAACCGCACGATTAATCACCAATGGATCGCAAAGCCGGAAGTTGATATTGAAATTAACATGAATATCGCAGGGGTGATGACTGACGATGTGCTGAAAGACTGGAACCGAGGGCACATCGTCCCCCTCCAACGCTTCTGGCCTACACAAAACAGTCGCTCCGAATTCCAATGCGACCCGGGTAATCAGCTCGCTTTCCGTTGAAACCACGATCTCGTCTACTCGGCTCGCTCCTCTCAAAATCTCTATCCCCAAACCCAACAAAGGCTTACCCTGGAACGGCAACAGGTTCTTATAGGTCAGTCGCTTGCTTCCAACCCGCGCGATAATCGATCCGACTACATGCATAACCCAAAATATACACAATACCCGCCCACGCGGCAAATTCTGCCGCAGCAAATTACCTCTAGGCCCCAAACGTTACTGTTTATCAACGCTGACATAGTATCCTGAACAACGTAGCAATTAGCGGGCCAAGATGAAAAAATCAGCGTAACCTCATGATAGTCTTTTGTTTACCCAAATAAAAACGCTTCTCTCTCAACACGCCGGACCCGAATACCCGAATAATCCGAAAATAGTTCGATTTGACACCAAATCCTCACATTAATCCCCACCATTCTGGCAACCCATCCAACTCGTCACTCAAACGCCCAAGCGACAACCGACCCGAACGCCTCCGCGTCCGTCCCATGAAACAGCCCATCACCTTCGCCTGCGTGGGGACCGACACTCCGAATTCCCGCATTCAATCCCGCCACTACATCCGACAGACTATCGCCAATCATATAGCACGCCGTTTTCTCCAATTCATAGTTTTTAATCATCTCAAGCTCGAACCGCGGGCTCGGCTTTTGATATGTATCGCTGCTCGGTCGAGCGGGATCATCTGCAGCAATACAGATATCGTCGAAAAACTCCGTATCGATCGACTCCAAGCCCAACTGTCGTGCCGCTCCCAACTGACTATGCGCTGCAACCGTTACCACTCGAAGGCGCTCCATACCCATCGCTTTCGGCCTAGCGACCGTATCGTCACTCGAGTCATCACCCATCAATACAATCGGATAATTCCCCTGCCTGAATACCGAGCGCATTGCTCGATCAATCGTCGAAGCTGCATTTCGAGCAACGATGAGGATACTATCGTTCGACATATCGCGAATCTATTCTCTAATTCGGCTGAAGGCAAAACCAAACCAACCTTGACTCCCGATTATCCAAATATTGCTTTCCACTCGAAAATCGCTCACCTATAATCCTTCTCCAGTAGCAGCAATCCAGAGCAGCACGATTATGCCCAATCGACCGAACATCCACACAGCCCAAATCAAAGACGTTCGTTTCGGCGAAAACGTCACTATCGTCGAACCTGTAAACCTTTACGGTTGCTCTATCGGAGACGACGCGTTCGTAGGGCCATTCGTCGAGATCCAAGCGGACTCCAAAATCGGCCCAAAAACGCGCGTCCAATCCCACACTTTCATTTGCGAATTCGTCGCTATCGGCAGCGATTGCTTTATCGGCCACGGCGTCATGTTCATCAATGACCGCTTCGAAAACGGAGGCCCAGCGCCTCGCGACCGCTCCCTCCTAACGCCAACCAAGATCGGCAACCAAGTCTCTATCGGCAGCAACGCCACCATTCTTCCCGTATCGATCTGCGATCGCGTCGTCATCGGTGCCGGCGCAGTAGTAACCAAAGACATCGACCAACCCGGAACCTACGCGGGAAATCCCGCGAGAAAACTAAGAGATTTAGACTAGCCAAAACACTCGTAATCCGCTCATTCCATCCATTCGCTAATTTTGGTAAATGAAAGTTCCCTACAATGACCTGCTCGATCAGCACACTCCAATCTTGCCGCAAATCAACACGGCTATCCAATCGGTTCTGTCCTCCAGCCAATTCATTGGCAACGACGGTAACCCGTTCGTCCAGAAATTCGAATCCGCATTCGCGGCATTCGCCAGAGCCCAACACTGTATCGGCTGCTCCAACGGCACCGAAGCGATCGAACTTGTCCTGCGGGCATTGGACATCGGTCCAGGCGACGAAGTAATCGTCCCCGCCCAAACCTGGATCTCCACCGCGGAAGCCGTTAGCCATGCCGGCGCCCAACCCGTTTTCGCTGACATCGATCCAAAAACCTACACGCTAGATCCAGCCGACCTTCCCAAACGTCTCACTAGTCGGACCAAAGCGATTATTCCCGTCCACCTCTACGGGCTTCCCGCGGACATGGACCCTATACTCGCATTCGCCCAACAACATTCCCTAAAAATTATCGAAGACTGCGCCCAAGCCCACGGCGCTCGATACAAAGACCGCCCCGTAGGCACGATGGGCGAAGCAGGAACCTTCAGCTTCTATCCAGGTAAAAATCTGGGAGCTATCGGCGAAGCCGGAGGCATCGTAACCCAATCGGACGAACTGAAAGAAATCCTCCGATGCCTGCGCGACCATGGGCGATCCACGAACTTCAACCACAGCAGAGAAGGCCGAAACGGCCGACTCGACGGAATCCAAGCCGCGGTCCTAGGTATTAAGCTAAAATACCTGCCGCTCTGGACCGAACAACGCCAATCCCTCGGAGCCTACTACAGAGAAAAATTAGGCGAAATCGACACGATCTTCCAATCGACACCCTCTGATCGAACTCACGTATATCACGTATTCTCATCCCAATTCGAAAACCGTGACGCACTGCGAGCGCACCTCTCGGAGAACGACATCCAAACCGGAGTCCACTACCCGATCGCTCTGCCATTTCTCGATGCTTATTCGAAATTTGGATACGATCAGTCCGACTACCCGTTTGCCCACGCCCAAATGAGCAAAGCACTCTCGCTTCCCTTGTTTCCAAACATGACTCGCGAGCAACTCGATCACGTCGTCGAATGCATCGCTCGGTATCCAAATAAGTAAAACGCAAGCCAGCGAGCCTGACTCATCCAATATCTTTTGCCGATCGAACATCCAAACATTGCATTTCAACGAAAAATGGCCCACCAATTGACAGATTAGCGATCTGCCCAAATGCCGAGAATGGAGATAGACGACCTTAGCCTGACCGATTCCCTCAAGGACGAGCTTTCCAAAGCCCAAACGTTGAGCGAGTCTCTGCTCGAATGCTCCAGCGACGGCATCGTCGTACTCAACCGCTTCGGTAACGTTGAGAACCTAAACCAGGTCGCTCAAAATTTGCTCGGCCGCAACCTCGACGAAACGCTTGAAAAATCGATCAGCGAAATTTTCCACGCCTTCGATCCCGACACTGACGAGCTCATAGACCTCGCCTCGGAACGCTTTCGAAATCCGCAGCTCACCTCGACCCGCGCATACCTCGAAAAGCCCGATGGCAGCCGCGTCCTCACCACTTTCCAGCTCAAGCCCAATGCCAACCCACTCAAGCCGGAACTCTCTGGGGCTCTGCTCTTCCTCAAGGATGAAAGCCAAAACGAGGCAACCGAAGCGCAGATCCGACTAATCGCTACCGCCCTGAAAAGCATCGGCGAGGGCGTTATCATCACCGACAATAACTGGGATAAAGGCGACGCTCGTATCCTTTACGTCAACGATGGCTTCTCCGAAAACAGCGGCTACACCGAAATGGACGTCGTCGGAAAAGGCATCTCCCTTTTCCACGGAAAGAATACCGATTTCTCCATCATAGAAGAAATGATCCTCGATATTCGCGAAGGCCGTACAGCCGCAGGCGAAATGGTGGGGTACAAGAAAGATGGCACCGAATTCATAATGGCCTGGAAAGTATTCCCTGTCCTGGAAGCCGGTGCCGAAATCACCAACTACGTCGTAATCCAACGCGACGTCAGCCAAATCCGGCACCTAGAACAAGACCTCTTCCAATCCCAGAAGATGGAAGCGGTCGGACGCCTTGCAGGAGGTATCGCCCACGACTTCAACAATATCCTCGCTGTCATCCTCTCCTTCTCCGACCTCATTCTGGAAGCGAAAAACCCCGAAGACTCCGACATCAAATACCTCAAGGAAATCCGCAAGGCAGCCGAACGGGCCACCGACCTAACCCAACAGTTGCTCTCCTTCAGTCGCCGTAACAAAAACCTAAAACCGGAGGTGCTCGACGCGATCAAGGTCACTCGTGACATGCAAAAAATCCTCAGACGCCTCATCCCCGAAAACATTGGATTCGACCTGCACTTCGCGGAAAACCCGGTCTTTGTAAATCTCAACCGCACAGCACTCGAACAGATCCTCATCAACTTCACCACCAACGCGCGAGACGCCATGCCAGACGGCGGCGAGATCGCGCTTTCGATGATCGATTGCGACGCCGAGGAAGCCGCCAAACACCTGCCCGAACATATCGAAGCGCGGCCCTATATGATCCTCAGTTTCCAGGACAATGGCATGGGCATCGACACCAATACCCAAAAGCACATCTTCGAACCTTTCTTCACGACAAAAGACCAAGGTAAAGGCACCGGGCTCGGACTCGCCACCGTTTACGGCATTGTAAGCCAAGCCAACGGCCACATCGAAGTCGCCAGCGAAGCAGGCAAAGGCACTCTATTCCGCATCTTTCTGCCAACAGTAGTATCGAAACCGATAGAGAAAGCCGAGGAAACCGACGAAACACCTCCACGGAATCTCTCTTCCACCGAACGCGAGACCATCCTTGTGGTCGAAGATGACGAGACGATGTGCGACTGTATATCCGGATTGCTCGTCTATCACAACTATGAGGTCTTCTCGACCAATCTCGCCGAGGACGCGCTCGAATTCTTCGAAGAATCGGACGCGGATATCAAACTGCTCATTACGGATATTATCCTGCCCAAGATGAGAGGCTCCGAACTCGCAGAGCGACTCGTCGAGGAAAACCCCTCGATGAAGGTAATCTACATGACCGGATACTCCGACGATGTATTCGCCCAGTTCAATATCCCCGAAGACGCCACCGTCCTCAAAAAACCCTTCTCGCTCAAATCCGCTCTCACCTCCGTACAACGCCTCCTCCAAGAAGAGGCCAAATAGATCACCCTAATATCGTCGGGCCTACGCCTTTCATCGTGCCGCGAGAGAAGGTCTTTCTCATTCAGTCAGCGAGATGAAAGGAATCAAGATAGCGGCATTTCATCGCCTGAGAAAAGCACGATCTCGCCCCTTCAAGATCCACAAAAATTCGTCAAATCTACGTGCCTAAGTATATCCACCTGCCCGCAGATCATCCTACCGGCATTTCACCTCAAGAAAGTTCCCCATGCAGACGATGGAGGGCATTACGAATTAGCACCGCCTTTACCGAAAGGTTCACCCCAGTCCCATTCGAGGCTCCCGCGACCGCAGAGGCCCTCGTCGCAAAAAAGACGATTGCAAGCCGATGAAGACGATCTCGTGAAAACCTTCTCCGAATTCGATTTAGTGATGGACCTCAACATAGAGGAAAACCAAGAGCTGCTCGTCGAATTTCACACCGAAGCCGTCGACCACCTCCGTCAAATTGAAGAAGCCGTTCTCGAGCTCGAACAAGATGTCACCAATTGCGACGCCATAAACTCCATGTTCCGCTCATTCCACACAATCAAAGGCGTAGCGGGCTTTCTAAACCTCATCCCAGTCAACCGACTCGCCCACGAAATCGAATCACTCGTGGACCTCGTCCGCAATGAAGAGCTTAGCGTCTTCACCGGAATCATCGATCTCGTCCTCGAAAACAAGGACACCATTACCCAGTAATAGAACAAATCTCCGCCGCTCTCTCCGCTGGAGCCCTTCCAACTTAAGTCATCCCCATCAGCCATCACATGGCCCGCGCTCGTTGGACAATGGAAGGACCGGAGCAATACGCCAAGCAAATCGGCCAAGACCCTACGGAGGTCGAAATATTAGAAGACGTATCCACTTCGAAAATCTCGAAAGATGCCGAAAGCTCCACTGTACCTACCGCACCAGCCCCCACCCTCCACCGACACGACCAAGACCGCTAAAAAACGAGCCATCGAAAATGCGTCGATCCGAGTCAATACCTGGAAGCTCGACAACCTAATGGACATGGTCCGCGAATTGGTGATCGTTCAAAGCCAACTCCAGGAGAGCTCAAAAGAGCACATTAAAGAAAATTCCTCTCTACTGAGAATCATGACTCAGCTCACACGCATCACCCAGGACCTACAACACATGTCCATGGCGCTGCGAATGATCCCGATCAAACCAACCTTCCAAAAAATGAGCCGTATCGTTCGCGACCTAAGCGCGAAATCCGGCAAGAAAGTCATGTTTGAAGTCTCAGGCGATGACACCGAGCTCGATCGTAACGTAGTCGAAGAAATCGGCGATCCTCTCGTCCACATGATTCGCAACTCCCTCGACCACGGACTCGAAGATCCGAGCGAAAGGGCCCAAACGAACAAAGACGATACCAGTCGCGTCTCTCCCAAAGCCCACCACCAAGGCAGCAGCATTGCTATAGAACTCTCCGATGACGGACGCGGAATCGATACGAAAAGAATTTTCAAGAAAGCGGTTGAAAATGGAATCGTTCGCAAAGAAGGTCAACTTTCCAACGAAGAAATCTACAAGCTCATCTTCGCTCCCGGATTCTCCACTGCTGCGAAAATAACCGATATCTCCGGACGCGGCGTTGGCATGAATGTCGTCAAAAAGAACATCGAAAAGCTGCGTGGAAAAATCGAGTTCGAATCTGAATTGGGCAAATGCTCCACTTTTCGGATACTGCTTCCACTCACCATGGCTATCATAGATGGACTCATCTTCAAAGTCGAAGCCGATCGTTTTATCCTTCCAACGGCTTCCGTGAAAGTCGCCCTTGGTCCAGACGAAGGAATGATGACCAAAGCACAAGGCAACCAAGAAGTTCTCAACCTGCGCGGAAAAGTAATTCCTCTCTTCCGCCTACACGACCACTTTCAAATCCAGGACGCCGTCACCAATCCCACAAAAGCTACTATCATCGTCGTCGAAACTGCAGGTCGCCCTAGCGGACTACTCGTTGACGATATGATCAGCAAACAGGAAGTCGCCATCAAAAAGCCTCGGTAGCATGATGCAAGGGATACAGGTCGTATCCGGCGGAGCGATACTTGGCGACGGAAATACCGCCCTTATCCTCGACCCCGTTTCCCTCGTTAGCACTGCCTAATCGTTTTCAATTGATTTGGATACGAACACTGCTCGGCTCTCCGGAGCCAAGCTTTTCTTTGGTAAACCACGCCCGGCTCCTCACCATGTTTCCACCGCTCCCTTGGGAACCTTTATACCCTCCTGCTTAACCCCGTCGGTAATTGACGAATACTGAGCGCTCGGCCGGTACCTTTCCAATAATTCACCCGAATCATCGCAAAATCGATTCCGCCACTCGATATACTGGGCCAAGATCTCCTCGAACTCCTCCAACGATGCGAACCTTACCACGCGATCCTTAAAGAACTTAGATGGCCCAAAGCGCTTGGCATACCACGGAGCGACTTTTCGAAACTGAACACATCCACGACCTTCGCCATAAAATTCGATCATTCGGTTCAAATGCGCCCGCATCAAAACGACGCGATCCTCGAATGTCGGATCCGACAGTTGCTCACCCGTTTCTAAAAAATGCTGCGTTTGCTTGAATATCCATGGATTGTAAAATGCCCCACGCCCAATGCTAACCCCATCGCACTCGGAATCCTCTAACATTATACGAGCCGCTTCCGCAGTCGTCACATCGCCATTGCCGATCACCGGAACCGAGGTTACCGCCCGCTTAACCAATCGAATTCCACCCAAATTAACACCTCCTGAAAATCCTTGAGCCCGGGTTCTTCCATGTATGAATATTGCGGATACACCAACATCCTCCAAAGCCATTGCCAAATCAGGAGCAGTAATATTCTGGTCATCCCAACCTAAACGCATCTTAGCCGTCACTGGGATATCGAGCGCATCGACCATCTCTTTCACCAAAGCCTGAGTAGCGCCGAGATCTTTCATCATCGACGATCCACTCCCGGTCTTGGTTACCTTCTTCACCGGACAACCCATGTTGATGTCGACCGACTGAGCTCCACTCTCCTGCACCATCAATGCCGCATCGCGCATCTCTTCCGGTACGCCGCCAAAGAGCTGCACCGACATCGGCTGCTCGCGCGGATCCGTGGCGATCATCTTAAATGCAACCGCCCGTTTCTCGATCAGCGAGCGTGCATTCACCAAATCCGTCGTCACCAAACCCAACGAACCCAAACCTTTTACCGTTAGACGGAAGGGCAAATTCGTATAGCCCGCCAATGGCGAAAGAAACAAATTCGATTCTAGCTCTAGATCCCCAATTTTCATTTTAAGAATAAATATTCGCCCTCCAAGTCCACAGAGGAACACCATGGGATTTCAATCTTCAAGAAAGAACTTTTAGTCCTGAGGAATGCAGATACCCGATTTACTGAATACCATAGCCCGATGTACTCTTAAAGGCTGCTGAATAAGTCAGCAATTAACCAATGCCCGCGTAGGGCTAGCCCTCCTATTCCCACATAATTTAACAGGCTCTTGAGTTGCTTATCCCTTGATCAGTGCCCTACGGGCAAACCTCCGACTCACTGAGAGGAGCCGAACCTGCTATGGAGTTCCGCGCTTTATCCAGCGATATGCTCCCAAACGTTTCCAGATCAGTATCCAATCGCGAGTCGCAAGGCCTCTATTAAACTCGAGAAAGG
>Ga0315320_10005008_pt1 | contig 10869 bp, 8 predicted proteins | sample M140m21515metaG_FD_203458 | JGI IMG/M metagenome (GOLD analysis project Ga0315320, IMG submission 203458) | Ammonia-oxidizing marine archaeal communities from Monterey Bay, California, United States - M1 40m 21515 | ecosystem: Environmental > Aquatic > Marine > Coastal | place: USA: California...
CTCACCGTCATCTGTTGGGGCACCTACGGCGTGTGCATGCACACCGGTTCCATGAACATGGAAAGCAAAGCGCACGGCCGCATGATGGCCTTTCTGTACGTGGGCCTCGCGTATTTTCTCACGGCCGTCATCGCGCCGCTCATTATCCTTAAGCTCAAGGGCGGGCCGGTGGATTTCTGGAACTATCCGGATGCCGGTTGGAAATGGAGCTTGGGCGCAGGTATTCTGGGCGCCATTGGGGCGCTCGGGGTGCTCTTGGCCTTTGGAGCTTCTCCGAATCCGCCGGTGTATGTGCCGATCGTCATGTCCATCATCTTTGCTGGTGCCCCGATGGTGAACGCCATCGTCAACACCACCAAACAAGACTTGTGGAGTTACGTGCAGCCGCAGTTCATCATGGGGATTATGCTCGCGGCCGCAGGTGGGGTATTAGTCACCTATTACGCGCCCAAACCGCCTCCAAAAGTCGAGGCAGCGGCGCCGGTCGTCACGCAGGACGCAACTCCTTCCGGCGATTCCAAGGATTAACCGTCATGGCCGAGGCGCCGTCAACCGGCCGAGAAGCCATCCGCTCCGCTCAACTCGGGCGAGTGCGCGAACTGCTCCAATCGGTGCGGCCGGCCAACGCCTTTTACGAAGCCAAACTCGCCGCGTCGGACATGGATGCATCCATCGGCAGCCTCGAGGAATTCGCCGCGCGTTGTCCGTTGACGACCAAGGACGAACTGGCCGCCGATCAAGCTGCGCAGCCGCCTTACGGCACCAATCTGTCCTTCCCGCTCGCGCAGTATAATCGCATCCACCAAACCAGCGGCACCACCGGCAAACCCCTCCGCTGGTTGGACACGCCTGAGAGTTGGCAAAGCATGCTTGAAAGCTGGCAGACCATCTATCGCGCCGCAGGTATCACGCGCGAGGACCGCGCACTCTTTGCATTTTCCTTCGGGCCCTTCATCGGGTTCTGGATGGCCTACGAGGCCGCTACGCAAATGGGTTGCCTCTGTTTCCCCGGCGGAGGCCTCACCAGCACCACGCGCCTGCGGATCCTGCTGGAAAACGACGTCACCGTCCTGTGCTGCACACCCACGTACGCGCTACGGTTGGCCGAGGTGGCGGCGCAGGAGGGCATGGACCTTTCTTCAGCCAAGCTGAAAACCATCGTGGTAGCCGGCGAACCCGGCGGCAGCATTCCTGCCACGCGTGAACGCATCGAGGCCACTTGGCCCAACGCGCGAGTGTTCGACCATCACGGCATGACCGAGGTTGGCCCGGTGACACACGAATGGCCGGATGAGCCCAACAATCTGCAGATCATTGAGGACGCTTATCTGGCAGAGGTCGTCCGCCCCGGCACCAATGATCTCGTGGCCGATGGCGAAGAAGGCGAACTGATCCTCACCACACTCACTCGCACTGCGATGCCGCTACTGCGCTATCGCACCGGCGATCTTGTGCTACCGGAGGTACAGGGCAACGCCCTCGTCCTGCGCGGCGGCATCCTTGGCCGCGCGGATGACATGATCATCGTTCGCGGTGTGAATATTTACCCCAGCGCCTTCGAGCACATTCTGCGGCGGTTTGCGGACGTTGCCGAATATCAGGTGGTGGTCACCGAACAAACCGGCATGGCCGAGCTTCGCCTTAGTGTGGAGCCCGCAACTGAGGCAGATGCCGCCACGTTGCAGGAGGAAGTCACCGGCGCCATCCGCCATCAACTCAACCTCCGCGTCCCCGTCGAGCTCGCCGAGCACGGCAGTCTCCCCCGATTTGAATTGAAAGCCAAACGCTGGATTAGAGAATAGCTCCATGACCGATTCCTCCCCGTTTCTGAAGCTGGAAAATGTTTCCCGCGAATTCTCTTCCGCCGAAGGCGATCAACCATTGCGTGTGTTGCGCGGGTTATCGCTGGAGGTGACCCGTGGCGAATCGGTCGCGGTGGTTGGCCCCTCCGGTTGCGGCAAGAGCACGCTGCTCAACCTGATCGGCACGCTCGATCAACCCACCGGCGGCACACTCACCTTCGACGGCCGCGAACTTGGCGGTTTGGACGACGCCGAGCTTGCCGCCCTGCGCAATCGCGAGATGGGTTTCATCTTTCAAAGCCATCATCTCCTGCCGCAGTGCACCGTGATGGAAAACGTGCTCGTGCCCACGCTCGCGCATCGTTCCGCCACCGCCGACGATGAAGACCGGGCTCGGCGCCTGCTTGAGCGTGTGGGCCTTGGCGAACGCCTCGCCCACCGGCCTGGCCAACTTTCCGGGGGCGAACGCCAACGCGCCGCGGTCGTTCGCGCCCTGATCAATGAACCGCAGCTCCTGCTCGCCGACGAACCCACCGGCGCCCTTGATGAGGCCACCGCCGACAAGCTCGGCCAATTGCTCGTGGAATTAAACGTTGAGGAAAACCTCACCCTCATCACCGTCACCCATTCCCCCGACCTCGCCGCCCGCATGGCCCGCACTGTGAAGCTTGCCGAGGGACAAATCGCCTGACATGACACGCCTTCGGCTCATCCTGGCCAGTCTGCGGCATCATGCTCGCGCCCATGTGGGCACTCTGCTTGGGGCCGTGGTGGCGACGGCTGTGTTGACCGGATCTCTGGTGGTGGGCGATTCGGTGAAACGCACCTTGCAAAATCAAGCCGAACAACGACTGGGCTATGTCCAGGCGGCGGTAGAATTGCACGACCGCTTTTTTCGCGATGATCTGGCCAAACGCCTCGACTTGGGCAACCGATCCAAAGTGGCTCCCATTCTCCGACTGAACGCCGCCGGGTATCGGGAAAACGAGGACGGCCAAGTTTCAGCTCGGGCAAACAACATTCAGCTGATTGGGATTGATGATTCATTTTGGGGGTTCGCCTATCTCAAAGCCGACCGACCCCCTGCACTGGAGGAAGGCGAAGCGCTGATCAATCCACGTTTGGCCAAGCAACTCGGTTTGCAGGCGGGTGATGAATTTCGTCTGCGTATTGCCAAGCCCAGTGTACTGCCGCGCGATGCGCCGCTCTCGGTGGCGGAAGATCTCACCGTCCGCCTCCGTCTCATGGTGGTCAAAGAGATCAGTCCCAATTCCGAACTGGCCAATTTCAGCCTGCGCCCCGGTGCTACCGCGCCTTACAACGTGTTTGTGCCGCTCTCCTGGCTGCAAGAAGAAGCGGAATTACCTGAGCGCGCCAACGGCTTACTGGCATGGGCCGCTCAATCCACTCCCAAAGAGTTGACAGCTCAGGCCAATGAACGACTTCAAGATGCCTGGCGGTTAGCCGATGCCGAATTGGAGTTGTTGGAGAACGAGGAGGACGACGCTATCGATCTGCGGACCGACCGCATTTTTCTCGATGCCCAAACACTCAAGGCTGCGAACGCACCCCTCACGGCACTAACCTACATTGCCAATAATCTTCATCACGGCACCAATGCCACACCGTACTCGATGATCACCGGGGTCAGCTCCAATTTCCTCGGGCACATCACGCCCACCGGCGACAACATGGTCATCACCGAATGGTTGGCCAACGATCTCCAGGTGAAGTCCGGCGATCAGATCACGGTAGATTATTATGTGCTCGGACTGAACCGCCAGTTGGAGGAGCGTCCGCATACCTTCACCGTCAGTGGCATACTGGATACCGAGCAACCCGGCTGGCGCGAATTAATGCCCAACTTTCCCGGTATCGTGGATCGCGATAATTTACGCGATTGGAATCCCGGGATTGATTTCGATTCCGGCCGGGTGCGAGATCAGGATGAGGATTACTGGAAACAACACCGCGGCACGCCTAAGGCCTTCATCGCCCTGGAAACTGGCCAGAAGCTGTGGGCCAATCGCTACGGCGAAGCGACCACCCTGCGGTTTCGGTTTAATGCGACCGACCGCACTGAGATCGAGGCGGCGTTACGCGAGAAATTCGATCCGGCACAAATCGGGTTGCGTTTCCGCGATGTCCGCACCGAAGCGGTCGCCGGCGATTCCGCCAATGACTTTGGCGGCCTGTTCATTGGCCTGAGCTTTTTTCTCGTGCTCGCCGCGCTCATTCTCATGGGGCTCCTCTTTGTCTTCGGCGTGGAACAACGCGCCCCGCAAATCGGCACCTTGCTCGCCATTGGGTTTACCGGGAAAACCGTGCGCAATCTCCTTCTGGCCGAAGGCTTTGTGCTCGCCTTGCTCGGAGCCGGTCTGGGCGCCTGGGCCGGCTTGGAATACACGCGCTTGCTGGTGGATCTGCTGAATTCCGATTGGGCCGGGGCGATTGGCAACGGCAATATTATCTATCATGCCCAACCGCAAACGGTTGTCTACGGCGTGATCGGCGGCTTAGCTGTGGCATTGTTCACCATTTGGTTGACCGTTCGCAAACTGGCTCAGGCTCAAGCCATAACACTCATTCAGGGTACCCCGGCGGCTACCGACACCACCCATGCCGGCCGCAAGGCACTGCTCACGGCCGCGGTGTGCGCCGTAGGCGCGATTGGGCTGGGGTTGGCCATGAAGGATGCACAGGGCCAGATGAAGGCCGGTGGATTTTTCGGCGCGGGCATGCTGTTGCTTGTGAGCTGTCTGTGCGTGTGTCATGCGTGGCTGGGCAAAATGGCGACGGGCGGCGGCGCTTCCTTTGCCACCTTGGGCGCGATGGGTTGGCGCGGCAGCGCGCGCCGACGCGGACGCAGTCTGGCCTGCATCGGTTTGCTGGCATGCGGCGTGTTTCTTCTGGTGGCCGTGGGCGCGTTTCGGTTGGATCCGAATGACGGCGCACAGGAACGCTGGAGTGGCACGGGGGGATTTGCGTTTTTCGGTCAAAGCGATGTACCGGTGTTGTATGATTTAAACACCGAAAAGGGCCGCGAGGAAATGGCCGTGAACGGTGACGTGAGCCTCGTGCAAATGCGCGTGCGCGAAGGAGACGATGCCAGTTGCCTGAATCTTAATCAGACCCGCGAGCCACGGCTGCTTGGGGTTGATCCCAAACAGCTGATCGACAAAGAAGCTTTTACGTTTGCCAAGGGTGACGGCTGGGAGTTGTTGAACGGAACCGAAGACGGCGCTGTGCCGGCCGTGGTGGATATGAACACCGGCATGTGGGCGCTGCACGTAAAGGTGGGCGACGAGATGGAGTACCCAAACGAAGCCGGCGGCAAGTTTCCCATCCGCATTGTCGGCTTCCTCGCCAACTCCATGCTCCAGGGTGACCTGATTATCTCGGAACAAAACTTTGTGAAACAATTCCCCTCCGCCAGCGGCTACCGGGCGTTTCTGATTGATGCGGAGGATCCTGAGGCCACGGAAGAGGAGTTGAGTTTTGCGCTGGAAGATTACGGACTGGAGCTGACCCAGGCCACGCGGCGGCTGGAGGAATTCAGTCAGGTGCAAAACACATACCTCGATATTTTCCAAGCCTTGGGCGGGTTGGCATTGCTGCTGGGCAGCGTCGGCCTGGGCGTGGTGGTGCTGCGTAATGTGCTGGAGCGCCGCGGGGAACTGGCACTGCTGCAGGCGGTGGGTTTTCGGAAAGGATCCCTGCACTGGCTCGTACTCGCCGAACATGGCGGCCTGCTGGCGCTGGGATTGATCGGAGGCGTGGTGAGTGCCCTGCTGGCCGTGGCGCCGTCCCTGACCGGCCCCGGACAAGGTCTGCCGCTGGATCTGCTGAAATGGATCGTTGGCGGCATCCTAGTGAGCGGTCTCTTTTGGACATGGCTAGCGTCCGTGGTGGCCTTGCGCGGCCGCTTGTTAACGGCGCTGCGAAGTGAGTAGCTTTTTGTTTTGTCGGTTCACTTCGAGGCAGGTTTAATCCACGAAAGTAATTCATTTCATGAAAAGACGTACCTTCCCTTTCATTCTGACCCCCAACCTGCCGTTGGGTGTTACGGCTCGGGCGAAGAACAACGGCACTTTAGCACGCAACCTGACTGACTTCGTAGTCGCCGCTATCGAGCACGTGAAAAAACCAACCGACGTGACTCGCAAAATCGTTTTCATTTTACCGCTGCTGCTGGCCGGAGCCGCCTGTGTAACGCCACCCACGCCGGCCGTGGATGCGTCAACGCTGTTTCGAGAATCATTTAATCAACGGCAAACCTTACCGGCGACCTTTACCCCTGTGAATGGTACGGCCACCGTGGTGGCCGCTGAAGGCGGGCGCCATCTCGAGCTTCCCGGCACGCCCAAATCGGAGCACGGCGTGCTGTTTGGTCCGGCCATGGCCGAGGGGTTTCGGGTCGGCGCCCGTTTTAGGGCAACAGCAGGCGAGCAAGCCGAAGCCACCTTCGCGGTGGGGCTCAGTGGCCAGAGCGGGTATCGGTTGCGAGTGAATCCGGAACGGCAACAACTAGAACTATGCCGGGATACCGCAGTGGTCCAGAAGGTGCCGTTCCAATCCGTGCCCGGCCAATGGACCCATCTGCGTTTGCAAGTGCGCCCCTTGCCCGGCTTGAAATGGGCCGTGCAGGGCAAGGCTTGGGACGAATCCCAAAAGGAACCGGCGGCATGGACGCTGGAATGGATGGATACCGCCATGCCGGAGCTGGGCCAAGCTGCCGTTTGGGGCACGCCACTAGGTGGAGAGCCGGTGGCGGTCGATGATATTCAACTGTGGCTAATTGAGCCGTAGCCGGCGGAGCCGACTACAGATCGATCGGACCATCGAGGCGTTCGCCGTCCATTTCGTAGATGCCAACGAGATAACTGTTTTCCAATACCTCGCCGACTTTTAATGTGCCGAAAATGGTGACCGGCACATCCATTATCGGTTTCACTCCCTTGTTTCCAGGCATACGCACACTCACCCATTCGTTTATCTTCGGTACGGCGCCGTAGCAACACAAGGATTGGTCGCGTAGAATCAACAGTTCGGTGATCAAGCCATCCTCCACCTTTAGTGGGAGCATAAACCCTTTGAGAGCCACCTTTTGTCCATCAAATTTTTTGATGCTCTCCGGTATCTCATTGGATTCCAAAATCTTCTTAGCCTTGGGTTCGGTAATTGGATCATCCGGCACTTCGTAGGCGAAGGAAGCTAGTCGATCGAAACCTAGCAGTGAGTAATCACCAATCTTCACGGGCACGGCAGGTTCTTTGGGTTCAGCCGGCGAGGTGGGATTGGGCACTTCAGCGGTAAATGCATCGGCAATGCCTAGCCCAGTGATCTCAGCTTGGTAAACTGGGTTTTCTGGATCCACTTCTACGCCCTGCTTTTTGAAGAGCGCTTGTTGCCCCTTGGTCATTTCCACGGTCACTTTGTCACCCGTAGCAAGGTTCTCTCTGGGAAACTGTTGTTTGGTCGACACACCATCTAGGTCAGTAAGGGTGATTGTAGTACCTTCCACGGTGTACCGACCCGAGCGCCCGAGTTCATCATGCCAATTACCTTTGGCCATAAAGTTGATAGCAACCGGCTTGCTGCCGGGCAGCTTGGCATCGAACACGATCTTGGTGTTCGCCAGTGCGGTGGCCAGCGGGCTGTCGTCCACAGGTAGCTGAAACGGCTCCTTTTCAGGTTGTACTTCCGTTTCAGTGTTAACCGAAACTTGCCCAGTACTGGAATAAATTTCCTCAATGAATGGCTTGGGCTCGGCGTTTTCGCGTATTATCGCTTCACCTCGCTTCACCTTCACATTCGTTTGTGTAGACACCGGTTGACCACAACCGACTAAACCAATTAGTGCAAAAAGGCCAATTGTCCTGAAAAATTCCATGCAAACATCCTAGTTCTTCTTGGTGAATTTGAAAGTAATATTTTGGAGCTCACGATTTTCAATCTGCAGTTCCTTCAGAGTCACATCGAACTCTGGGGTATCCTTTAACCAATCGATTTGGGCCGTGTAAAGAGAAGTGGCCTCAGTAGCAGGTGCCTCGCCATCCAATTGTGTAGGGCTGAATATAAAGGCTTTTTCCTCTTCACCAATCTTGGCGGTGGCCTCTACCTGTTCCATGAAAAACTTTAAAGGCCCTTCACTCGGATGAAATCGCATAGCGTGCATTTGCAACCTGCCATTAAGTGGATCGACTAAGAATTCCAAATGACAAAATTCATTTTCTACATTCACCAAGACTCCGCCATTAGGTGCATCATGGGAGTGGGCATGACCTTCACCGTGGTCATGGTCGTGGTCGTGAGCATCTTCTTTTTGGCAGCCCAGAGACAGTGTAATGAGTAGAGTTAAGAGGATTAATTTCATACTAACTTTGCGGAGTAAGATTTTTTGCTACATCCGTGCCATAAGCTTTGGCTGCGGGAATAATACCGACCAGGGCGCCAAAGGCAACCATTACAACAGGCACGATTAGCATTACTTTATGCGGCTCCATAGGATGCAAAGATACTCCAATTTCATTTCGTAGAGTGCCCTCGGCAGCCAATAGAATGATGGCGTAAACGCCAAATCCAATTAGAACCCCCAACGCCGCGATGGTGGCACTTTCCAGAACGATCACGCTGAATATGGTTGAACGCCTAGCACCGAGGGCACGAAGAATAGCAAATTCACGACGTCTTTCATTCATGGTGTTGTAGATACTGGCCAACACCCCTGCTGCTGCCACCACCGCGACCAAATACGCTACCCACCGCAAAACCGATTCTGCCCACGCAAACTGGGCGAAAAGACGTGCCACAACATCTTCATTGGATTTCACAAATGTCAGGTGATCAGTACCCTTATTGTAAATGCTATCCAAACTATTCATTCCGAATGCGCGCGCGGTAGTGTTATCGCTCATCTGAATCAGCACAGCACTCACATCACCAGCAAAGCGAGGGTCATGACCATCCATCTGCTGGAGGCCTTCAATGGGAATCCAAATCACGCGGTCAGCCGGCGTTCCGGAGGGCTTTAGAATCCCGGTAACCGAATAAATATCCTTGTGAGGCATCTGCCCCTCGGTGAAATTTAGCCCATGGTAAGGTTGAAACGTATCATTAATTCCAAGCCCCAACTGGACTGCAACTGTGTGACCAATAACAGCCTCCTTGTTCCATTGGGTTTCATTCTGAATAAACTTTTCCCCGGCGGCTAATCCGTATTTTTGGCCTGGCGAATGTTCAACGTCGAATAGCTCGAGAGTTGTACCTACGATTCGATATCCTTTTAAATTATCACCAACAGCAATCGGCACAGCACGGTTGTAAAAGCGCTTATATTTTTCACGAAAAAGTCGGTAATCAAATGCCTTCACCAAACCTGGGGAAGAATCCATGTGGAACAGGCTGTTAAGCACAAGTTGCAACTGAGAACCACGAGGGCCGAGAATGGAATCGAACCCGCCGGTTACATTCTTGAATGCACGTTGAGTTTGAAAGTTTACAACCCAAACCGACATTAAAAGTCCGCAACCCAAGCCAATACTCACCGCCGTGATTCCAGTGGAGAGAGCGTGATGTCGAAGGCTGTTCCGAATAATCATCCAGATCGTCATTTGGCTACCTCCTTTGCGGCTTTATTGATCTCCGCCAAATCATGGCAGTCTTCAAACTGATCCAGAACACCCTGATCATGGCTCACTAAAAGTAAGGCCGCGGTATTTTCCCGACAGACCTCGCGAATTAACTGCAGGGCTTCTTGGGCATTTTGAGGATCAAGATTTCCTGTGGGCTCATCAGCCAAAACCAGATTGGGCCGGTTAGCCAAGGCACGCGCCACAGCCACCCGTTGCTGTTGACCTACTGAAAGTTCCCCCGGGCGATAATCCATCCGATCAGCTAAGCCAACACGGTTCAATAGTGCGGTTGCCTGCTGGGTATTGGCTGGGCCGGAAAAGCTCATGCCCAAAAGCACATTCTCTAGGCAAGTGTACCCCTGCAAAATGTTGAAGGTTTGGAAAATGTAACCGATGTGTTGAGCGCGTAGTTGGTCGCGCTGACCTTCACTTGCGACGGCGATGTTTTGGCCGGCCAGTTCAATGTCGCCCTGGTCTGGCCGCAGGATGCCGGCGATGCAGTTGAGAAAAGTGGTCTTGCCCGTGCCGCTGGCGCCGCGCAGAGCGACCTGTTGGCCGGCGTCGAGGGTGAATTTTGGCACGTCCAGCACCGTGTGAACCCCGCCTCCCGGTGCGGTGTAGCGTTTGATGAGCTGTTGGATTTTCAGCAGCGGCACGGCGAGAGATTAACGCGGTAGACGCGGGGTGTCCATGCCGCTTTGGCTGGGTTTGAGGGGAGTTTTCACATGAAAAAGCCCTGTCTTTGGCGTTGACGGACCGCTCGCCATGGCTATGATGCGCGCCCCCGACTTTTTAAAAAACACGTATCATGTCAGTCAAAGTAGCAATCAATGGTTTCGGACGGATCGGCCGCTTGGCGTTCCGTGCGATGGTGGAGCAAGGCCTCGTCGGCAACGGCGTGGAGGTAGTGGCTGTGGGCGATCTCGTCCCCGCCGATAACCTCGCCTACCTGCTCAAATACGATTCCACTCAGGGCACGTTCAATGGTGAAGTCAGCCATAAGGACGATGAAACCCTCGTGGTGAATGGCGCCGAGATCAAGGTGGTCAAAGCACCGTCCCCGGCGGAGTTGCCGTGGAAAGAACTCGGCGTGGACGTGGTGGTCGAATCAACCGGCCTCTTCACCGACGGCGAAAAGGCCAAGGGCCACATCGAAGCCGGCGCGAAGAAGGTGATTATTTCCGCCCCGGCCAAGAACGAGGATCTCACCGTGGTGATGGGCGTGAACGACCATCTCTACGACGGCGCGAATCATCACATCGTGTCCAACGCCTCCTGTACCACAAACTGCCTGGCCCCGGTCGTGCACGTGCTGCTCAAGGAAGGCTTCGGAATTGCTGAGGGTCTGATGACCACCATCCACGCCTACACCGCCACCCAGAAGACGGTGGACGGCCCGAGCCGCAAAGCTTGGCGTGACGGCCGCGCCGCGG